>Ga0207427_100770_pt1 | contig 14590 bp, 13 predicted proteins | sample AraplaCL_Cvi_mMS_FD_184268 | JGI IMG/M metagenome (GOLD analysis project Ga0207427, IMG submission 184268) | Arabidopsis root microbial communities from the University of North Carolina, USA - plate scrape CL_Cvi_mMS (SPAdes) (version 2) | ecosystem: Host-associated > Plants > Roots > Endosphere ... | reverse complement strand
CCCCGCCAAGGGCACGCCTGCGTACCGCCGCTATGTCTACTGGCTGCACTTCGCCGAGGGCAGCGCGATGCCGCCGCTGGTGATGAAGCTGGTGTTCCAGAAGATCAAGACCTCGCCGATGCCGTTCTTCGCCCGGCCCATCGCGCGCAGCGTCGCCGACAAGGTCCTCGCCGCGTTCATCGACCCGAACCTGCGCCGCCAGATGGCCTTCATGGAGGGCGACCTCGCCGGCGGCCCGTGGTTCGCCGGCGCGCAGTTCAGCGCAGCCGACATCCAGATGAGCTTCCCGGTCGAGGCCGCCAACGCGCGCGGCGCGCTCGGCGCCGATTCCCCGCGCCTGAAGGACTGGCTCGCCCGCGCGCATGCGCGTCCCGCGTACCAGCGCGCGCTCGAGCGCGGCGGCAAGTACGACTACGCCTGAGGCGTGTAGGCTCGGGGCATGAAGATGCCTTTCCTTCGCGCGACGCTGCTGTGCGTCGCGCTGTCGTGCTTCGGCGCGGCCCGCGGCGCCGAGATCGTCCTCGAGCAGTCTGCCGTCCAGAAGCTGGTCGTCGAGTCGCTGTTCAAGGACAACGGCCGCTACTACATCCAGCGCGGCGCCTGCGCAGCGTGGCTGGACAGCCCGACGGTGACGCTGGCCGGCGGGCGCGTCGTCATCCGCTCGCACCTGAGCGCGCGCGTGGGCATGGACTTCGGCGACAGCTGCGCCGGCGTGGACCTCTCGTCGTGGGCCACCGTCTCCGGCGAGCCCGGCGCGCAGGGCACCACGGTGCGGTTGACGAACATCCGCGTCGAGGACGTCGGCGACGCGAACACGCGCATCGTCCTCAATTCCGGCGTCGTGCCGGCCCTGCCGGCGGCGTTCGAGCTGGACGTTCTGAAGTCCGTGCGCGCGATGCTGCAGGGGACGAGCGGGCAGTTGCAGGTCGACGTGCAGGCGCTGAACATCGAGTCGGTGCGGGTGGTGGACAACCGGCTGACGGTGCGGTTCGAGTTCAGGGTGGCGGGGAGATAGGGCCGCGGCCGATGGGGCGGCGTGCCGGCGGAACGCGGGTGACGCCTTCGGCCAACCCGCTCTACGATGCCGATTTGGCCTTCGGCTTGAAGATGTGGAACACCTCGCCGCGCGCGAGCATGTCCACCAGCTGCGCGATGCGCCTGGCGCGGGTCTCCGGCTTGACCGCGGTCTGGATGCGCCACAGGATGGCGTAGCGGTTGGTCGCGTTGATCGTCGCGAAGAAGGCCTCGGCCGGCGGGTTCGCCGCGAGCGCGGCGACCAGGTCGTCGGGCACGGTCGACGTCTTGGCGCCGTCGTAGGCCTTGGCCCAGCGGCCGTCGGCCTTGGCGGCCTCGACCTGCGCGTGGCCGGGTGCCTGCATGCGGCCGGCCTCGACCAGCGCGGCCACCTTGTCGACGTTGATCTTCGACCAGATGCTGCGCGCGCGCCGCGGCGTGAAGCGCTGCAGGAAGTGCTGCTCGTCGAGCCCCTTCTTCTGGCCGTCGATCCAGCCCCAGCACAACGCGATCTCCACTGCCTCGGGGTAGGTGACGCTGGGCTCGTCGGCACCGCGCTTGGCGATGCGCAGCCACAGGCCGTCGGACTTCGCATGGTTCTTCTTGAGCCACGCCTCGAAGGCCTTGGCATTCCTGAACAGCGTCGATTCGATCTCGGTCGGCATCCACGTAGTTTGCCGCAGGGCGGGCAGCCCTGGCGCAATCCGCACGATGTCATCCTGCGCGAAGTCGCAGGATCCACCTCACCCCCGCCGAGGCTCCGGCAGGCGGCCGCTCACGCCACCGTGGATCCTGCGACTGCGCGCAGGATGACGGCGCATGGTCGCGGTCAATGCACGTTCACCACATCCCGATGCAACGGCGCCAGCCGCGCCAGCAGCCGGTTCTGCACCGCGAACGGGATGTCCTGCGCCGCCATCGACGCCTGCAGCACCTCCACCAGCGCGTTGAAGTCGCCCCGGGACACGTCGACGTCCTGGTGCGCCAGCTTCATCGACAGCCCGGTGTAGACGCAGCCGCCGCCCGAGATGCGGCAGAACAGCTCGCCCAGCATCTGCTTCAGGTGTTCCTGGTTGGCGCGCTTGAAGAACTCGCCCATGCGGGCATCGGACACCAGGCGCGGCACGAAGTCGCCGACGATGCGGTCGATGCCGGCCTGGCCGCCGAGGTCGCGGAACAGCGCATCGTCGGCGGGCGCGGGGATGGTCGCGTTGGCGGGCGCGCTGGTCTGCGCCTGCGCGGTCGTGAGCGCGAGCGCGGCGGCCAGGGCGGCGAGCACGAGGGCGGAGCGGGTCATGGCCATCCTTTCAGAACGCGAGCTGCGCGGACAGGTAGCCGCCATCCTGCCGCCGCGTCGCGACGGCCGGCACGATGCGGCCCAGCTGCACCCAGGCCGCGGTCAGCGAGAAGTTGCGGCACGGCGCCCAGGCGGCGAACAGGTCCCACCAGTCGTCCTCCTTCAGGCCCGCGCCGAGCACGGACGGGTTCAGGTTGTCGGGCTTGCGGCGGTATTCCGCGCCGAAGGCGAGCTTGCGGCTGGCCAGCCACGCGACGGAGAACTCGGGCTCGAGCCGGTACGCGTCGTGCGCCGTCCCGCCGAAGCCGAGCAGGCCGTTCTGGTTGCCCTTGGTCGCGCGCAGCGTGCCGTTGACGAGCACGCCCTGCGCGAGCAGCAGCTTGGTCGCACTGATGTACACGTCGACGCCGTGGGTGCGCGCGCCCAGCGCCTGCAGCGTGGGCGCGAGCGCGCCGGCGTCTGTGCGCTTGAACTCGACGCCCGCGGCGACCTGCGGCACCCAGGTGTCCGACTCGAGGATGGCGTCGCCCAGCAGCCGGACCTTGCCGCCGACGACGTCCATCTTCAGGTGCAGTCCCGGCAGGCCGAGCGCGCGGCCGGTCGCGCCGGTGTCCAAGTCCTGGTGCGCCAGCGAGAGCTCCGCGCGGTCGTTCCAGGCCGCCAGCAGGCCCGCCACCTTCATCGAGTAGTTGCGCGTGGAGACGTACGACGCGGTCGCCGCCGCGCCCCATTGCCCCTCGGTGGCGTTGCTGCCGATCGTGGCCCAGGGCGTGAGGCCGCCGCCGGCGGCGCCGTCGATGCTGGTGACGCCGCCGGTCAGCGGCAGCTTGTCGGTGTCCGCGTGGGCGCGCGCGGGCGCGAGCGCGAGGACGGCCGCGACGAGCAGCACGCTGCCCGCGCCGAGGCGCAGCGCGAGATCGGGGCGGGATACGGCGTGGGGCATGCGGGCTCCGATCGGCTCAGGAATGGCGGCGGTGCCTGGGCGGCGTGAAGTTCAGCGTCGTGTCCAGGGCGACGGCCGCGCCGCTGACCTGCTTCTGGACGACGGGCTGGTCGACCAGCTGTTCGGGGCTCCACGCGCGCATCTGCACGGCGCCGTCGGGCACGTCGGCGATCGTCGCGTTGCCGCTGGCGTCGGTGACGGCCACCCACGGCGTGCTCGCGACGTACACGTGGCCGCGCATCGAGCCGTGCAGGTGGCAGCCCAGCACCACGAGGCCCGGCTTGTCGAAGACGACGTCGGCGCTGGCCACCTTGTCGCCGGTGGCGCCGGCCAGGCGCATCTCGAAGTTCTTGGCGGGCGGGATGTTGCCCAGCGGGCCGGCGGGTTCCGAGCGGATGTGGTGGTCGTACGGATCCTGGTTCGAGAAACGCACGGTGGTGCCCGCCGGCACCGCCGTGATGGCCGGCACGAAGTGGATGTCGCGCTGCACGATCACCACGGGCATCCACGGCGGGCGTGGCGCACCGGGTTGCGCCGGGGTCAGTTGCACGACGACGTTCGGCGCGGGCTGGCCGTCCGCGGCGTGCACGGTGACGGTGACGCTGGCCGCGCGCGCGGGCAGGGCGAGCGCCAGCAGCAGGCTGCCGGTGGCGGCGAGGAGCAGGTGGGGTCGGGTCATGGATACCTTTACGGACGTCGCGTTGCCGCGGATGCACCTGGATGCCGATCATTCGGGGCGCGGATGCCGTCGTCCAGCGCACTATGGCCTGTTCACACCAAATGCGCGCGTGCATTTGGTGTGAACAGGCCCTGGCGTGAACGAATTGGCATTCCGGTCGCCGAACACACGCCGGCGCCTATGATCGGCGCATGACCGACCTGCTCGATCCGCTGCTCGACGCCAGTTTCAAGGGCTTCCCGCACGGCGCTGCGCCGCTGCGGCGCTCGCAGGTCGGGGCGCAGGGCTGGAACGTGCTCGCGGGCGACCTGCCGCTGCCGCTGGCGGTGATCCGGCGCGACGCGCTGGCGCACAACGTCGGCTGGATGCAGCGGTTCGCCGACGACGCCGGCGTGGGCCTGGCGCCGCACGGCAAGACGACGATGTCGCCGCAGGTGCTGCGCCGCCAGCTCGACGCCGGCGCCTGGGGCCTGACCTTCGCCACCGTCACGCAATTGCAGGCCGGGCTGGCCGCCGGCGCGCGCAACCTGCTCGTGGCCAACCAGGTGCTGGACGCGGCCGACCTGGGTGCCATCGCGGCACTGCGCAGCGCGCATCCGGGCGTGCGCGTCGTCTTCCTGCTGGACTCCGTCGCGCAGCTCGAGCTGATCGAGGACGTGTCCACCGACCAGCCCTTCGAGGTGCTGCTGGAGGTCGGCATCGCGGGCGGGCGCGCGGGCGTGCGCTCGCATGCGGACGCCCTCGCGCTGGCGCGCCGCGCGCACGCGAGCGCCGCGGTGGCGCTGGCCGGCATCGAGACCTACGAGGGCCTGGGCAGCATGGTCGCCGGCCAAGGCGACCTGTCGGCCGTCGACGCCCTGATGGACCGCGTCGAGCGCCTGGCGCGCGCGTGCGACGCCGAGGGCCTGTTCGACGCCGACGAGGCGATCGTCTCGGCCGGCGGTTCGGCCGTGTTCGACCTCGTCGTTCCGCGGCTGCGCGTGTCGCTGTCACGCCCGGTGCGCGGCCTGCTGCGCTCGGGCTGCTACGTCACGCACGACCAGGGGCACTACACGCGCCTGGTGCATGCGCTCAATCGCCGCATCGGCTGCGACGATGCCCAGGGCCTGCGCGCGGCGCTGGAGGTATGGGCCCTGGTGCAGTCGGTGCCCGAGCCGGGCCTGGCGATCCTGGCCGTGGGCAAGCGCGACGTCTCGTTCGACCTCGGCCTGCCGCTGCCGCTGGCCGTGGTCGCGCGCGCCCGCCGCGAGCGCGTGCCGGCGCCGGCCGATTGGGCCGTCACCAAGCTCAACGACCAGCACGCCTACCTCAGGACCGGCGCGGACGCCGGGGGACTGCAGGTCGGCGACCGCGTCTGCCTGGGCATCTCGCACCCGTGCACCACCTTCGACAAGTGGCGCTGGATGCCGGTGGTCGACGACGACTACGCCGTGGTCGACGCGATCGTCACCTGCTTCTGAGCGAGCCTGCCGCGAGGCCGTCCCGCGCTGGCGAGCGCGGGGGAGAACCCGCACAATCGCGGCCACGAGCCATTCAAGGAGAGGGAGCCATGCTGATCTCGGTCGTCAATCGCAGCACGAAGGTGTCGGACGCGGAACTGCAGGCGGCGGTGCGCGCCATCAATCGCCAGCTGGAGGAGGACTTCTACCCGCACTGGCAGTTCGGCGCGCGCCTGCGCGTGGACAGCGCCGGCCGCGTGCCGCGCTCGCGCGAACGCAAGGTGGACCTGCCGCAACTGCCCGGGCGACGCGGCGACGCGGTCATCTACCTCGTCGACCACCCCACGATCACGCAGGCCGAGGGCTACCACGACAGCAACAACCTGGACGTGCCGTTCGGCTTCGTGTTCCTGGATGTCTGCGGCGAAGGCGCCGACTGTTGGACCGTGGCGCTCTCGCACGAGGCGATCGAGCTGGTGGGCGATCCGCTGAGCAACCTGCTGGTGCAGGGCCCGCACCCGGAGGATCGCCGGCACTTCGTCTTCCACCAGTACGAGCTGTGCGACGCCGTCTCGGGCGAGTTCTACGAGATCGAGGGCGTCAAGGTGCAGAACTTCGTGCTGCCCGGCTGGTTCTCGCGCAAGAACATCAAGGGCGCGCGCAACGACTTCCTCGGCCGCCCGCGCTCGGGCACCTCGCTGCGGCCGTTCTCGGTCGCCCCCGGCGGCTACCTGCTGTTCTGGGACGACCGCAAGCCGGTGGGCAAGAAGTGGGTGCCGTTCTACGACAAGCGCGACGGCATGGCCGAACGCAAGGTGCAGGAGAAGCTGGCCAACAAGCTGAGCCGGATGTCGCGGCGCGAGCGCGCCAAGTAGGCCCTGACGGGGGAGGCCCGAAGGTGCGCCGCCACACGGAATTCGGGCGGCTACCTTGTCCTAAGGAGGCACATGAAGACTCTGCTTGCAGCGAACAGGGTCGTGACCCTGTACGTGGCAGGGTCGTCCCACCTAGCGCGTGACCATCTTCCACGCGACGAAGAGAAGCACAAAAGCGATCGCCGTGCGCAGCGGGCCCACCGGCGCGCGGGTGCTCACCCACGAGCCGACCAGCACGCCGGGGATCGAACCCACGAGCAGATTGAGCATCAGCCCGAGATCGACGCTGCCCAGGGCCAGGTGGCCCAGGCCCGCGATCAGCGTCAGCGGGATCGCGTGCGCGAGGTCGGTGCCCACCAGCTTGCCGGCGGACAGGCGCAGCGGGTAGAGGTACACCAGCATCGCCGTGCCCAGCGCGCCGGCGCCCACCGACGTGAGCGTCACCATCGCGCCCAGCAGCACGCCGCAGGCCACGGTCAGCCACGGCTGCATCGCCTTGAAGCGCGCGCTGTCGCCGAGGCGAAAGCGCGTTCCGAGGGAATGGATCTGCTCCTTGAACAGGATGCCCAGCGCCGTGACGACCAGCGCGATGCCCAGCGTCGTCGTGATCAGGCCGCTGCGCAGCTGGGCGACGTGCGCGAAATGCATCCACGCCAGCGTGAGGGCCGCGGCCGGCAGGCTGCCGAGCGCGAGCCGGCGCACCACCTGCCAGTCGACCGTGCCGGCCTGGTGGTGGACGGCGGTGCCGAAGCTCTTGGTGATGGACGCGTACAGCAGGTCGGTGCCGACGGCGGTGGTGGGCGCGACGCCGAACATCATCACCAGCAGCGGCGTCATCAACGCGCCGCCTCCCACGCCGGTGACGCCGACGATGGCGCCCACCAGCAGGCCGGCGACGGCATGCATGAGATCGAAGGTCAAGACAGGGCCTGCAGGAACGGGAATGACGGGCGGCGCGCCGGGGCGCGGCCGGAAAGCGGAATCTGCGGCGTGTGACGGCACGCGGGAATGCAGGTCCAGCCAACATTTTCCGGTTTGATGGCGATAGACGTTATGCAAAAACCGAGGATCGATAGCCGTCGGGCGCGCGAATCGTTTCCCGCGCGGGGTGCGTCGGCTTAAAGTCGGCCCAGACCCAAGCCCCCGGATCCGGCCATGACCCTGCCCATCGACTTCCCCCACATCTCCCGCAGCCACCTGCTGCAGCTGCTGCGCGACGCGCCCAAGGCCGAGCTGCACATCCACATCGAGGGCTCGCTGGAGCCCGAGCTGATCTTCGAGCTCGCCCAGCGCAACAAGGTGGCGCTGCCGTACGCCAACGTCGACGCCCTGCGCCGGGCCTATGCCTTCACGAACCTGCAGAGCTTCCTGGACGTCTACTACGCCGGCGCCAGCGTGCTGATCACCGAGGACGACTTCGACGCGATGGCCTGGGCGTACTTCCGGCGGGCGGCGCACGACAACGTCGTCCACACGGAGATCTTCTTCGACCCGCAGACCCACACCGCCCGCGGCATCGACATGGGCACGGTCATCCGCGGCCTGGATCGCGCCGCCCGGCGCGCCGAGTCCGAGCTGGGCCTGAGCGTGCGCCTGATCCTGTGCTTCCTGCGCCACCTGAGCGAGGAGGACGCGCTCGCCACGCTCGAGGCGGCGCTGCCGTACCGCGACAAGTTCATCGGCGTGGGCCTGGATTCCAGCGAGCTGGGGCACCCGCCGGAGAAGTTCGAGCGCGTCTTCGCCCGCGCCCGCGCGGCCGGCCTGCGCCGGGTGGCGCACGCCGGCGAGGAGGGCCCGCCGGCCTACATCCGCGCGGCGCTGGACGTGCTGCACGTCGAGCGCATCGACCACGGCGTGCGCTGCGTGGAGGATCCCGCGCTGGTGGCCCGCCTGGTGCGCGAGCGCATGCCGCTGACGGTCTGCCCGCTGTCCAACATCAAGCTGTGCGTGTTCGACCAGCTCGACAAGCACAACATCCCGGCGCTGCTGGCGGCCGGCCTGTGCGTCACCGTCAACTCCGACGATCCGGCCTACTTCGGTGGTTATGTCAACGACAACTTCGTTCAATTGTTCGAATCATTGCCGCAACTGACGGCGCGGGACGCGTACACCCTGCTGCGCAACAGCATCGACGCGGCCTTCGTCGACGACGAGGACAAGGCCCTGTGGTCGGAAGAGCTGGATTCGGTGTTCGCGGCCAACGAACCCTGAGCGGGCGTGACATCGTCGTGTCGGGAATCCTTGATGCGATTCAGCTCAAGCTCAGGTCCAGTTAAGGTTTGAGCGCGGACGGCCGAAACGACGGGGGCGCCTCGTCCTGGCGCGACCTGCCGAGATCCGCCCGCCATGAATCGACTGCGCATCAAGACCCGCCTCCTGCTGCTCGTCGGCAGCCTGCTGATCCTGTTCGTCGCCGCCGCCGCCTTCGGCGTGCTGCGCATGAAGGCCGGCAACGAATCGCTGGGGTCGCTCTACAACGACCGCGTGGTCGCCACCGAGCGCCTGAAGCACGTGGGCGACGGCTACAACGAGATCGTCGACATCGCCCACAAGGTGGGCTCGGCGCAGATGACCGCGCAGGTCGGCGTCGCACAGGCCAAGGCGGCGCAGGCCAGGGCGGCGAGCAGCTGGAAGTCCTACCTCGCCACCGACATCGATGCCGACGAACGCAAGCTGGTCGACCAGGCCACGCCGCTGATGGCCAAGGCCGACGCCGCGACGGCGGCGCTGCTGGCCGCGCTGGCCAGGGACGACGTCGACGGCGTGTTCAAGCTCGCCTCCAACAGCCTGTACCCGGCGGTCGACCCGCTCGCCGACGTCATCGACAAGCTGGCCGTGCTGCAGCTGGACGCCGCGGCCGCGGAGTACGCCGCCGCGCAGAAGCTCTACGGCGTGGTGCTGTGGACGACCCTGGCCACCGGCGCGGCCGTGCTCGCGCTGGCCGTGCTCGTGAGCGCCGGCCTGGTCCGCTCGATCACCGGCGGCATCGACGCGGCGGTCAAGGTCGCCCAGACGGTGGCCGCGGGCGACCTGAGCTCGCGCATCGTGGTGGCCCGGCACGACGAGATCGGCACGATGCTCGCGGCGCTCAAGCACATGAACGAGAGCCTGGTGGCCGTCGTCGGCGACGTGCGCAACGCGTCGGAGTCGATCGCCACCGGCTCGTCGCAGATCGCGCACGGCAACACCGACCTGAGCCAGCGCACCGAGGAGCAGGCGAGCAACCTGGAGGAGACGGCGGCGTCGATGGAGCAGCTCACCGCCACCGTCAAGCACAACGCGGAGACCGCGCGCCGCGCCAGCGTGCTGGCCGAGGGCGCGTCGTCGGTCGCCGCGCAGGGGGGCGCGGTGGTGGGGCAGGTCGTCGCGACGATGGACGACATCACCGCCAGCTCGCGCCAGATCACCGACATCATCGGCGTGATCGACGGCATCGCCTTCCAGACCAACATCCTGGCGCTCAACGCCGCCGTCGAAGCGGCGCGCGCAGGCGAGCAGGGGCGCGGCTTCGCGGTGGTGGCCGGCGAGGTGCGCTCGCTGGCGCAGCGCTCGGCGACCGCGGCCAAGGAGATCAAGGTGCTGATCGGCCAGAGCGTGGACAAGGTCGAGAACGGCACGCGCCTGGTGGCCGACGCCGGCCGCACGATGGGCGACATCGTCGACCAGGTGCAGCGCGTGAGCGCGCTGATCACGCAGATCAGCGACGCCAGCGACGAGCAGTCGCGCGGCATCGGCCAGATCGGCGACGCCGTCACGCAGCTCGACCAGGTCACGCAGCAGAACGCCGCGCTGGTGGAGGAATCGGCCGCCGCCGCGGAAAGCCTGCGCGTGCAGGCCGACACGCTGGCGCGGACGGTGGCGACGTTCAGGCTCTGAAAAATAGTCGTGTCATCCTGCGCGCAGTCGCAGGATCCACCCCTCGCGGGCCGCTTCGCAGCCGATGACGACCCGCAGCCCTACCAGCCGTCCGGCCGCACGAACGCCGGATTGCGGATCGACGTGACGATGTGGTCCCGCCACCCGCCGTCGATGTAGAGATAGTCCGGCGCGAGCCCTTCCTTGTGGAACCCCGCGCGCTCCAGCACCCGCGCGCTGCGCAGGTTCTCGGGCCGGTAGTTGGCCTGCACGCGGTGCAGGTTCACGCGAGGCGAGAACATCTCCTCGAGCCCGGCCGCGATGGCCTCGGACATCAGGCCCTGGCCCACGTGCGCCTCGTCCAGCGCGTAGCCCAGCATCGCGCTCTGGAACGCGCCGCGCGAGACCTGGCTGAAATGCAGGCTGCCGACCACCTCGACGTCCGACGACGGCAGGCGCGCGCCGCCGCAGCGCGTGGCATCGACCAGCCACCAGCGGTAGGCCGTGTCGTTGTTGAACGCGGCGATGCCGTTGGCCACGCGCGCGACCTGGGCCTCGAGCGAGTAGAACGTGTCGCCCGTGGGCGGATCCCAGCGCGCGAAGTGCTGGCGGTTGCGCAGGTGGAACTGCTGCACGGCCGCGGCGATGTCGGGGTCGCCGGCGACCAGGCGCAGGCGCGCGGTGGAGATCTCGTAGCGGGCGAGTGGGGCGATACCCAGCATGGACAGGGACGATGCGGAAGGAGCCTGCATCGTACCTGCCCGGCCTGCGCGCGAGCGCCGCCGCGGCGCTCAGGCGGTGGCCGCCACCGCCTCGATGTCGCCGGCCAGCGCGCGCGCGTCGGGCCCGAATGCGTAGGCGTCCATGCCCAGGTGGCCGCCGGCCACGCTGGCGTGCAGGCGGATCGGCGCGTCCGCCTCGCCGCCCGCGCCCGCGGCGATGAACCACGGCAGCAGGTGTTCGTCGGTCGGATGCATGTAGAGGGCGTCGGGCGCGAGCGTGCGGTAGTCCAGCAGGGCGTCCCAGTCGCGTGCGGCCGAGCGCTCGGCGAACCAGGCGCGGAACGCGGCGCTCGCGGGGATCTCGGCCACCGCCTCGGCGCGCGGCAGGCCCAGGCGCAGGTTGTGCGTGATCGACCCGGTGCCCACGATCCACACGCCTTCGTCGGCGAGCGGGCGCAGCGCGGCGCCGAGCCTGAACAGCTGCGCCGGCGTCCAGTCGGGCGGGAAGGCGACGGGCAGCACGGGGATGTCGGCGCGCGGACGGATGTCGCGCAGCGGCACCCAGATGCCGTGGTCCAGGCCGCCGGCGTCGGCGTGCTCCACCTCGATGCCGTCCCATTGCAGCAGTTGCTCGACGTGCGGCGCGAGGCAGGGCACGCCCGCGACGTCGTAGCGCAGCTCGTACAGGGCGCGCGGGAAGCCGCCGAAATCGTGCACGGCCTCGTGGCGCGCGGCCGCGAGCGTGACGGCGCGGCGCGCGAGCGTGTGCGCGGACAACGCGACGATGGCGGCCGGCGGCGTGGCGCCCGCGGCGACGCGGGCGTCGATCGCCTGGCCCAGCCGGCGCCAGAACGCACCGGCGGGGCCGGACTCCAGCGCCGTCATCGGCGAACCGTGCGAGAGGAAGACGGGTGGGTAGCGGGTGTCCATGCGGTCATTGAAGCACCGGGCCCGCGCGGCGACGTTCGAAGCGATTGGCGATGGCATTCAACGGCGTTGACGGGTCGCGGCGGGCCGGCTTGCGCGCGCGCCGGGGCAGCCCGCGGACGCGTCGCCGGCTCGGCGCGCGACGCCGGGCCTCGAAATCGGCCATTGCGCGCGCGGCGCCGTTCACGGCTTCGGTGTACCGTTGCGGCCATGACGAACGAGCGTGCCCCGACCCTTCCCGCGAACCGGCCCCAGGCCTCCGTCTGGCGCCTGGCCGGCCGCCAGGTCTGGCGCGATTTCGTCGCCGGCGAGCTCAAGCTGCTGCTCTGGGCCGTGGTGCTCGCCGTGGGGGCACTGACGGCCGTGGGCTTCTTTGCCGACCGCATGCGCGCGGGCCTGGTGCGCGACGCCGCGCAGCTGCTGGGCGGCGATGCCGTCGTGCTGGCCGACAAGCCGCTGCTGCCGGCGTTCGCACAGGAGGCACTGCGGCGCGGCTTCGTCGTCGGGCAGAGCGCCAACTTCCCGAGCATGGCCCGCGCCGGCGCCGCGCAGGGCGGGGCGGCCAAGCTGGCAGCCATCAAGGCCGTCGATGCGGCCTATCCCCTGCGCGGCCGGATCGACCTGCGCTTCGGCGAGGCGGCGCCGGTGCAGTCGCTGCGCCAGGCGCCGGCACCGGGCACGGCCTGGATCGATCCGGCGCTCGCGAGCGCGCTGCAGCTGAAGGTGGGCGATTCACTGGAGCTGGGCGACACCACACTGCGCATCGCGGCCCTGATCGCCATCGAGCCCGATCGCGGCACGGGCTTCTCGGCGCTCGCCCCGCGCGTGATGCTCAACGTGGCCGACCTGCCCGCCACCGGCCTGGTGCAGCCGTCCAGCCGCGTCACCTGGCGCCTGGCGGTGGGCGTGCCCGGCGGAGACGAGAAGGTCGCCGACGACTACGCCACCTGGGCCAAGGGCCGGATCAAGGCCGACGGGATCCGCGGCATGCGCGTCGAGAACCTGGCCTCGGGCCGGCCCGAGATGACGCAGACGGTCGACCGCGCGCAACAGTTCCTCAGCCTCGTGGCGCTGCTGACGGCGCTGCTGTCGGCGGTGGCGGTCGCCGTGGCCGCGCGCGACTTCGCGCAGCGCCATCTCGACGACTGCGCGATGCTGCGCGTGCTGGGCGAGACGCAGCGCCGCATCGCGGCCGTGCACGCGATCGAGTTCTTTGGCCTGGGGCTGCTGGCCAGCCTGCTGGGCCTGGCGCTGGGCTTCGCGCTGCACCTGGGTTTCGTCGCGCTGCTCACCAGCTGGCTGCCCAACGACCTGCCGTGGCCGGGGCCCTTTCCCGCGCTGCTGGGCGTGGGCGTGGGCCTGATCCTGCTGCTGGGCTTCGGCCTGCCGCCCGTGCTGCAGCTCGCGCGCGTGCCGCCGCTGCGCGTGCTGCGGCGCGACGTCGGCACCCCCAAGGCGGCCAGCCTGGGCGTGCTGGCTGGCGCGTTCCTGGGCTTCGCGGCGCTGATGGTGATCGCCGCGCGCGACGTCAAGCTGGGCCTGATCAGCGTGGGCGGCTTCGCCGGCGCCGGCCTCGTTTTCGCGCTGGTGGGCTGGCTCGCGGTGCGCGCGCTGCGCCGCTTCGTGCCCGAGGCCCGCGCCCCGCGCTGGCTGGTGCTGGCCACGCGCGCCATCGCCGCGCGCCCGGCCTTCGCGGTGCTGCAGGTGGCCTCGATGGCCATCGGCCTGATGGCGCTGTGGGTGCTGGTGCTGCTGCGCACCGACCTCATCGACAGCTGGCGCGCCGCCACGCCGTCCGACGCCCCCAACCGGTTCGTCATCAACATCCAGCCCGACCAGGCCGAGGCCTGGCGCGACATGCTCAAGTCGGCGGGCGTGCAGGGCGACGACTGGTTCCCGATGATCCGGGGCCGCCTGGTCACGATCAACGGCGAGCCGGTGGGCAAGCGCTACGCGCCCGATTCCGACGCGTCCAACATGATCCAGCGCGAGCTCAACCTCAGCCATTCGGCGCAGGTGCAGCCCAAGGTCAAGATCGTCGCCGGCACGTGGGTGCCCAACGAGACCGACGGCCTGAGCGTCGAGGAGGGCCTTGCGAAGACGCTGGGCCTGAAGCTGGGCGACCGCATGGATTTCGACGTCGGCGGGCAGATGGTGTCGGGGCGCATCACCACGCTGCGCAAGGTCGACTGGAGCTCGATGCGCGTCAACTTCTTCGTGATGTTCCCGCGCGCCAGCATGGGCGACCTGCCGCTGAGCTACATCAGCGCGTTCAAGGCGCCGCCGGCCGCAAGCTTCGACAACCGGCTGGCCGCGCAGTTTCCCAACGTCACGGCCATCGACGTGTCGGCCACCATCGCGCGGGTGCAGGGCGTGCTCGACCAGGTGATCCACGCGGTCGAGCTGCTGTTCGCGTTCGCGCTCGTCGCGGGGCTGGTGGTGCTGGTGGCCACGGTGTCGGCCACGCGCGAGGCCCGGGCCCGCGAATTCGCCGTGATGCGCGCGGTGGGCGCGTCCGGCGCGCTGCTGGGTCGGGTGCAGCAGGTCGAGCTCGCCGGCATCGGGGCGCTCGCGGGCCTGCTCGCCGCCAGCGCGGCCGTGGCGGTGGGCTGGAGCCTGGCGACGTGGGTATTCCAGTTCCACTGGAACCCGCCGTGGTGGGTGCCCGTGGCCGGCGCCGCCAGCGGCGGCATCCTGGCGCTGTCCGCCGGCTGGTGGAGCCTGCACGAGGTGCTGGCACGGCCCGTGATGGAGACCTTGCGGCGTGCATCGCAGGAATGACTCCGGGGGTGGCGCCGCGTACGGCCGTGCATGGGCGCGCGTGGGCATTCAGGGGCGG
>Ga0207427_100757_pt1 | contig 14724 bp, 7 predicted proteins | sample AraplaCL_Cvi_mMS_FD_184268 | JGI IMG/M metagenome (GOLD analysis project Ga0207427, IMG submission 184268) | Arabidopsis root microbial communities from the University of North Carolina, USA - plate scrape CL_Cvi_mMS (SPAdes) (version 2) | ecosystem: Host-associated > Plants > Roots > Endosphere ... | reverse complement strand
GCATTCCTCGATCTCGACCGGGATGGTCTCGAAGTAGCCGCGGATCGTCCAGACGTGCGTCGCCACGCCGCCGAGGTAGGCGACGACGAGGCCGCCGTGCGTCTCCAGGCCGAGGCCGGGGAGGTAGTTGCCGATGGTCTCGAAGATCGCGTAGATCGCCACCAGCGCCAGCACCGGCGGGAACATCTGCAGCAGCAGCATGCTGTTGAGGATGGGCATCTTGAACGCGAACTTCAGGCGCGCGAACGCGTAGGCCGCGGTGGTGGAGATGGCCACGATCAGCGCGGAGGCGAGCGTGGCCACCTTGATCGAGTTCCACAGCCACAGCAGCACGGGGAACGGCGGGTGGACGACGACGCCGTCGGCCGTGGTGACGTCGAATCCGAGCGCCAGCTTCCAGTGCTCCAGGCTGATCTCGCGCGGGATCAGCGAGCCGTTGGCGAAGTTGCCGGGCCGCAGCGAGATCGAGATCACGGCCGCCAGCGGGAACAGCGTGACGACGATGAGGACGATGAGGAAGGCGTGCGCGCCGAGCACGCGCCAGCGCTGGTTCTTGCCGGTGACGATGGCCACGTTGCAGCCTCCTTAGGTCTTGGCGGCGCGGGCGGCCACGCGCAGGTTCGCGTACGACAGCAGCGCGACCAGGATGAAGATCACCGTCGAGATCGCGGCGGCCAGGCCGAAGTTCTGGCCCGAGTCGAGGAACGCGATGCGGTAGGTGTACGAGACCAGGATGTCGGTCGTGCCCGCGGGGATCTTGGTGTTGAGGAAGTCGGGCCGGCCGTTGGTCAGCAGCGAGACCAGCACGAAGTTGTTGAAGTTGTAGGCGAAGGCCGAGATGATCAGCGGCGACAGCGGCTTGACGATCAGCGGCGCCGTGATCCTGAAGAAGTTGGTCAGCGGCTTGGCGCCGGCGATGGCCGAGGCCTCGTACAGGTCGACCGGGATCGCCTTGAGCAGGCCCGTGCACAGCACCAGGAAGTACGGATACCCGAGCCAGGTATTGACCACCAGCATCATCGTGCGCGCCAGCAGCGGGTCGGCGAACCACGCGGGCTTGATGCCCAAGACGGCGTTCAGGATGCCGTTGATCTCGCCGAAGTTCTGGTTGAACAGGCCCTTGAAGACCAGGATCGAGATGAAGCCCGGCACCGCGTAGGGCAGGAACAGCAGCGTGCGATACAGCGTTCGGAACCGCAGCGCCTCCCAGTTCAGCAGCACGGCCAGCGTGCAGCCCACGGCCAGCGAGGCCGCCACCGACAGCGCGGCGAACAGCACCGTCCACAGGAAGATCGACACGAACGGGCCGCGGAACTCCTGGTCGGCCAGCATGCGGGCGTAGTTCGCCAAGCCCACCGTGACCTTGTAGCCGGGCTGCAGGCGTTCGCCGTCGCTGGCGATGTAGAAGCCTTCGGTGTTGTCAGGTGCGTAGGTCTTGTTGTCGTCCCGGCGCGTGAGCGATCCGTCGGGGTTGGCCTTCCACACGGCGGCCGAGGGGCCGAATTCGTGGACGCCGGTGTAGACGAGCGTGCGGCCGTCGGGCATCTGCAGCTTGAGGGCCTGCAGCGCCTCGCGGTGCGCAAGCTGATCGCGCGTGGACAGCGCCGGCGCGAGCGCCTGGTCGACGGGCAGGGCCCCCATGGTCGTCGTCGCGGCGGCGTCGCCCTTGAGCTTGAGCGGCGGCGAGACGAAGCGTGGCGCACCCGATGCCGCGTCCTGCGCCGCCAGCACCAGGCGCAGCTGGTCGCCCTGCGGGTGCAGCGAGAATTCCAGCGAGTGATCCTCGTCCGGCACCGTCTGCTCCAGCAGGTAGGCCTTCACGCGCGCCTGGCTCAGCAGGTGGGTGGACGAGTAGTTCGTGAAGCCGATCCACATCGTGTAGACCAGCGGGAAGGCCACGAACAGCAGCATGCCGATCACGCCGGGGAACAGGTAGCGCCAGGCGAGCGCGGCGCGCGAGACGTACACGTATGAGCCCGCCGCGAACAGCGCAAGCGCGCCGATGGCGAGCACCGGCTGGCCGGCGGCGTAGATCGCGTAGGCGAGCCACAGGCCGACCAGTCCCGCACCGGCGGCGATGGCGGTGCCGACGGCGCCTTTCAAGTCGAACGAATTCATGGGGCTCACTTGACGAGGATCCGCGCCTTGGCGCCGTCCAGGGCGTCCTGCGGCGACTGGCGCATGTTGGTCACGGCTTCGAACGCGGCGTCCATCGCCGTCCAGAACTTGCCGACCTCGGGGATGTTGGGCACGGGCTCGCCGCGGCGCGCGTTGTCCATCGTCGCGGCGATGTGCGGGTCGGCCTTGAGCTCGTCGTAGAACGCCTTGTTGGCGGGCGTGCCCAGCGGCACGTCGGCGTTGATGGTGCGCAGGCCGTCCAGCGTCAGCACGTAGTGCTCGAGGAAGTCGCGCGCGAGATCCTTGTTCCTGCTGGGGGCCGCGATCATGCAACCCAGCACGCCCACGAAGGGCTTGGGGTCGTGGCCGTTGACCGAGGGGATGGGCGCGACGCCGAAGTCGATGTGGCTCTTCCTGACGTTGTCCCAGGCCCAGGGGCCCGAGATCATCATCGCGATCTCGCCGCGGTTGAACGCGCCTTCCATCTCGGAGTAGCCCGCGCCCTTGGGCAGCACGCCGCTGCGGATCAGGCCCTGCAGCATCGTCATGGCCTGCACCGCGCCGGGCGCGTTGACGCCGACGGCGTCGGTGTCGAGGCTGCCATCGGTCTTCTTGCCGAAGATCGTGCCGCCCGAGCCGGCCAGCAGGGGCCAGCTGAAGAAGCTCTTGTTGTAGTCCCAGAGGATCGCCCTCTTGCCCTTGGCCGAGAGCGCCTTGTCGACGGCGACCACGTCGTCCCAGGTCCGGGGCGGCGCCTTGAGCAGCGCCTTGTTCCAGATCAGGCCGATGGCCTCGATCGACAGCGGGTAGCCCCAGGTGCGGCCCTGGTAGTTGAACGCGTTCCAGGCCGAGTCCTCGATCGCGTCGTGCACGGACTGGCGCGGCTTGATCGGCACGATCAGGCCCGACTTGGCCCACTCGCCGGCGCGGTCGTGCGGCCAGCAGAAGATGTCCGGGCCCTTGCCGGCGCCGGCCGCGGCCTGGAACTTGGACGGGGCGTCGTCCGGGTGCTGCACGGTGACGGCCACGCCGGTGTCGGCCTGGTACTTGTCGCCGACCTTCTGCAGGCCGTTGTAGCCCTTGTCGGGGTTGATCCAGACCAGCAGCTTCAGCGGCTCGGCGGCCTGGGCGATGGTCGACAAGCCGACGGCGGCCGCGACGGCGCACGCCGCGACGCGGCGCAGGGCAGGGCGCGTGAGGGAACAGGAGCCTTCGTGCCTTGCGCTCCGGCATTCGCCGTTCGGGCGGCCGTGCGTGCTCATGCGGCCTCTTGCTGCTCGTCGGCCACGTGGCGGCGGAAGGCCTTGCCCGCGGCGTCGAACAGGTAGGTGCGGGCCGCGGGGACGGCCAGCGTCAGCGCCGCGCCGCTCCGCAGGCGCGTGGCGCCATCGAGCTCGCACACCAGCGTCTCGGCTGCGCCGGGGTACTCGCAGTAGGCGTGCGTGGTCGAGCCCAGCGATTCGACGAAGGTGACGCTGGTGGCGAGCACGTTGTCCGTCGCGCCCGGGGCGGCGGCCTCGAAGTGCTCGGGGCGGATGCCCAGCGTGACCTTGTCGCCGATGGCCGCGCGCGACGCGTCGACCACGCAGCGCACCAGCGCGCCGGTCTGCAGCCGGACGACGGCGGCGCCGCTGTCGGCGCTGACGACCGTGGCCTCGAGGAAGTTCATCTTGGGCGAGCCGATGAAGCCCGCCACGAACAGGTTGTCGGGATGCTCGTACAGCGCCAGCGGCGAGCCGACCTGCTCGATGCGGCCCGCCGCCAGCACCACGATGCGGTCGGCCAGCGTCATCGCCTCGACCTGGTCGTGCGTGACGTAGATCATCGTGGTCTTGAGATCCTCGTGCAGCTTGGCGAACTCGTAGCGCATGCGCACGCGCAGCGCCGCGTCCAGGTTGGACAGCGGCTCGTCGAACAGGAACACCTCGGGCTTGCGCACGATGGCGCGGCCGATGGCCACGCGCTGGCGCTGGCCGCCCGACAGCGCCTTGGGCTTGCGATCGAGCAGGTGCTCGATGTTGAGGATCTTGGCGGCCTGGTGCACCAGGCGGTGGATCTCTTGCTTGTCGACCTTGGCGATCTTCAACCCGAACGCCATGTTGTCGTACAGGTTCATGTGCGGGTACAGCGCGTACGACTGGAACACCATCGCGATGCCGCGGTCGGCCGGGGGCAGGTCGTTGACGACCTTGCCGCCGATGGACAGCGTGCCGCCGGTGATGTCCTCCAGGCCGGCGATGGTGCGCAGCAGGGTGGACTTGCCGCTGCCCGAGGGGCCCACGAACACCATGAATTCGCCGTCGCGGATCTCCAGGTCGATGTCGCGCAGGATCTGGATGTCTCCGAACGCCTTCTGCACCTTCACGAGCTGTACGTGGGCCACTTGTTTCGTCTCCTCGGGCGGATCGTGCGCCACGTCCGCTTGCTTGTCTCTTGGGGCTGTCACCGCGCGACCCGGAGGTCGTGCTCTGCTTGGGAATGTAGAGAATATACAGCCATCTTGTCCACCGAACAATGCGAAACTACATTAAGTACATCGATGTCTTACCTGTGAAAGACGTGATTTTGTTGTCGCTCAGGGATAACCCTCTGTAGGAGAACTACACAATTGCGCCGCGAAAAGCGATACTGGCACCGTTCAGTCGGGACGCCGCGTCACATTGCTGCTGCCCGGTGCCGCTAGAAGGATCCTTTCGTAATGAGCAAGACCACCGTCGCCGCTCCGGCGCTCGATGCCACGGGCCCGCGCGCAGGCGACAGAGCAGACCCTGCCTTGACCCAAGAATTCACCACCGCCTGGAAGCGCGAACTCTCGCAACGCAGCGACGCGCCGTCCCCCGAGGCCTGCCTGCGGGCCGCCGTCGTCGCATGCCGCCCGTTGCTGGCCGACCGCTGGGCGGCCACCCAGGCGGCCGACGCCAGGCGCGCGCGCGGCACGCGCCGCGTCCACTACCTGTCGATGGAGTTCCTGATGGGGCGCGCGCTTCGCAACGCGCTGTCCGTCATGGGGCTCGAGGAGTCGATGAACGCCGCGCTCGCGGCGGGCGGCACGTCGTCGCTGGCCGAGGTGCTGGAGCAGGAGCCCGACGCGGCCCTGGGCAACGGCGGCCTGGGCCGGCTCGCGGCCTGCTTCCTCGACTCGTTCGCGACGCTGGAGCTGCCGTCCTTCGGATACGGCCTGCGGTATGCGCACGGCATGTTCGCGCAGGCCATCCAGGAGGGCAGGCAGGTCGAGCTGCCCGACGAATGGCTCAGGCACGGCAACCCGTGGGAGTTCGTGCGGCCCGAGCTGCGCTATCCGGTGGGCTTCGGCGGCGTCGTCGAGAGCTCGGGCGGACGCCGCTCGTGGAAGCCCGCCGAGCAAGTCGTCGCGCAGGCGTGCGACTTCGTCGTGCCGGGGCATGCCACCGAGCGCGTGTCCACGCTGCGCCAGTGGCACGCGCAGCCGTCGCGCCCGATCGACTTCGCGCTGTTCTGCCGCGGCGAGCACATGGCCGCCGGCCAGCACTACGAGGCCGCCGACACGCTCAACTGGGTGCTGTATCCCGACGACAGCACCGCCGCCGGCCGCCAGTTGCGCCTGAAGCAGGAGTTCTTCCTGTGCAGCGCGTCGCTGCAGGACATGATCGCGCGCCACCTGCGCGAGCACGGCGAGATCGACACCTTCGGCCGCCACAACGTCGTCCACCTGAACGACACGCACCCGGCGCTCGCGCCCGCGGAGCTGATGCGCCTGCTGCTGGACGAGTTCCACATGGGCTGGGAAGAGGCCTGGGCCGTCACGACGCAGGCGGTCAGCTACACCAACCACACGCTGATGCCCGAGGCGCTCGAGACGTGGCCGGTGCGCATGTTCGAGGAGCTGCTGCCGCGCCACCTCGAGATCGTCTACGAGATCAACCGCCGTTTCCTCGACGAGGTGGGCGCGCGGTTCCCGGGCGACACCGGCCTGATCGCGCGCCTGTCGCTGATCGACGAGAACGGCGAACGCCGCGTGCGCATGGCGTCGCTGGCGATCGTGGCGTCGCACAAGGTCAACGGCGTGTCGGCGCTGCACTCGCGCCTGATGGTCGAGACGATCTTCGCCGACTTCGCCGCGATGTACCCGCAGCGCTTCCTGAACGTCACCAACGGCGTGACGCCGCGGCGCTGGCTGATGCAGGCCAACCCGGGGCTGAGCGAGCTGCTCGATCGCCACATCGGCGTGGCGTGGCGCGCCAACCTCGATGGCCTGAAGGCGCTCGCCGCCAAGGCCGGCAACAGGAAGATCGGGCAGGAGTTCCTGCAGGTCAAGCGCGCCAACAAGGAGCGGCTGGCCGAACGCGTGCGGCGCGACTTCGGCGTCACCATCTCGCCGGACAGCCTGTTCGACGTGCAGATCAAGCGCATCCACGAGTACAAGCGCCAGCTGCTCAACGTGCTGCACGTGGTGGCGCGCTACCAGGCCATCGTCGCCAACCCGGACGCCGACTGGGTGCCGCGCACGGTGATCTTCGCCGGCAAGGCGGCCTCGGCGTACCACGCGGCCAAGCTCACCATCCAGCTGATCCACGACGTGGCGCGCGTGGTCAACGCCGACCCGCGCGTGGGCAACCGGCTCAAGGTGGTGTTCCTGCCGAATTACAGCGTCAGCCTGGCCGAGGTCATCCTGCCGGCGGCCGACCTGAGCGAGCAGATCTCCACCGCCGGCACCGAGGCCTCGGGCACCGGCAACATGAAGTTCGCGCTCAACGGCGCGCTGACCATCGGCACCTGGGACGGCGCCAACATCGAGATGGCCGAGGCCATGGGCGTGCAGAACATGTTCGTGTTCGGCCTGAGGACAGATGCCGTCGCGAAGATGAAGAGCTGGGGATACGATCCGCGTCTGTATGCGGAAGAAAACCAAGCACTCCAGCAGGTCCTCGACGCCATCGGCGGCGGGGTGTTCTCGTGGGGCGAGCCGGATCGCTACCGGTCGCTCGTCCAGCCGCTGCTGCATCGCGACCCGTACATGCTGCTGGCCGACTTCGCGGACTACGTCCATGCGCAGGAGCAGGTCGACGCGCTGTATCGCCAGCCCGAAGCCTGGGCCGAGCGCGCGCTGCGCAACATCGCCGGCATGGGCGCGTTCAGCACCGATCGCACGATCGCCGAGTACATCCAGCACGTGTGGGCGGTGCCCAAGGCACGGTGAGCCCCATGCGTGTTCGTGGTCCTTCATTTGTCCTGCGGGCGCCGCGCCGGGCCGCTCCCGTGCAAGCCCGCAGCCTCCCCTCGGGGGAGTGGCCGGCGCATTCGCCGGTCGAGGGGTAGTCATTGCAGGAGCGGTCGCAGATGCTGTCCGATGACGACCTGAGCGCGCTCGTGCGCGCACGCCACCCGGACCCGTTCGCGGTCCTGGGCATGCATGCCGACCCGAAGGGCAGGCTGTGGGTGCACGCGTTCCTGCCGCACGCGGTGGATGTCGCGGTCCTGGATGCGGCGGGCGCGGTCGCCGGCAAGCTGGAGCGGCGCACCGGCGGCGACGTGTTCGAAGGCCTGATGGCCGGGCGCAAGGAGCGCTTCGACTACCGCCTGCGCGTGCGCTGGGATTCGGGCGTCGACGGCGTGTACGCCGACCCGTACGCCTACGGCCCGCTGATCGCTGACGACGACCTGCACTTGCTGTCCGAGGGCAAGCACCTGCGGCCCTACGAGGTGCTGGGCGCGCTGCCGCTGACGCTCGGCGAGGGCGAGCACGCCGTGGCCGGCGTGCGCTTTGCCGTCTGGGCGCCCAACGCGCGCCGCGTGAGCGTCGTGGGCGACTTCAACAACTGGGACGGCCGCCGCCACCCGATGCGCTCGCGCGGCGGCTCGGGCGTGTGGGAGATCTTCATCCCGCACATGATCGAGGGCGACCGCTACAAGTACGAGCTGGTCGGCCCCGACGATGCGCTGCAGCCGCTCAAGGCTGACCCGTACGCGCGCGCCGCGCAGCTGCGGCCCGATTCGGCCAGCCTCGTGGCCGCGATGCCGCCGCGGCGCGCGCTGCCGGCCGCGCGCGCGGGCATGAACGACCGCCACGCGCCGGTCTCGATCTACGAAGTGCACCTGGGCTCGTGGCGGCGCCACGTCAACGGCGGCTTCAAGACCTGGGACGAGCTCGCCGCCGAACTGCCGGCCTACGTGGCCGACCTGGGCTTCACGCACGTGGAGCTGATGCCCATCACCGAGTTCCCGTTCGACGGCTCGTGGGGCTACCAGACGCTGGGCCTGTTCGCGCCCACCGCGCGCTTCGGCCCGCCCGAGGGCTTCGCGCGCTTCGTCGACGCCTGCCATGCGACAGGCATCGGCGTGATCCTCGATTGGGTGCCGGCGCATTTCCCGGTCGACGCGCACGGCCTGGCGCGCTTCGACGGCACCGCGCTGTACGAGTACGAGGATCCGCGCGAGGGCTTCCATCGCGACTGGAACACCTACATCTACAACTTCGGCCGCCCGCAGGTGCGCAACTTCCTGGCCGGGAGCGCGCTGTACTGGATCGACCGCTACGGCGTCGACGGCCTGCGCGTGGATGCCGTCGCGTCGATGATCTACCGCGACTACAGCCGCACGTCGGGCGAGTGGCTGCCCAATCGCTATGGCGGCCGCGAGAACCTCGAGGCGATCTCGCTGCTCAAGCACATCAACGAGGTGCTGGGCACGGAGGCGCCCGGCGCGGTGACCATGGCCGAGGAATCGACCACGTTCCCCAACGTCACCGAGCCGACGTACGCGGGCGGCCTGGGCTTCCATTTCAAGTGGAACATGGGCTGGATGCACGACACGCTGCAGTACATGCGCCAGCCGCACGTGCAGCGCCGCTGGCACCACGAGAAGCTCACGTTCGGCCTGGTCTACGCGTTCAGCGAGAACTTCCTGCTGCCGCTGTCGCACGACGAGGTGGTGCACGGCAAGGGCTCGCTGATCGGCAAGATGCCCGGCGACGACTGGCAGCGCTTTGCCAACCTGCGCGCGTACTACGGCTTCATGTGGGCGCACCCCGGCAAGAAGCTGCTGTTCATGGGCCAGGAGTTCGCGCAGGACTCCGAGTGGAACCACGACACCGAGCTGCCGTGGCACCTGCTGAACAACGCGCGCAACGCCGGCGTGCGCCAGCTGGTGCGCGACCTGAACCGCGTCTACCGCGAACTGCCCGCCATGCACCGCCAGGACTGCGACGGCTTCGGCTTCGACTGGCTCGAATCGACCGAGGCCACGCACTCGCTGCTGGCCTGGGTGCGGCGCGACGCCGACGGCCACATGATGATCGCGGTCAGCAACATGACGCCCGTGCCGCAGTTCGGGTGGCGCCTGGGCGTGCCCGACGGCCCCGGCGGCTGGCGCGAGGTGCTCAACACCGATTCGTCGCACTACGGTGGCGGCAACGTGGGCAACGCCTCGGCAGTGCTGCCCGTCACGCCGGTGGCCTCGCACGGCCGCGCGCAATCGATCATGCTGGTCGTCCCGCCGCTGGCCACGATCTACCTCGTTCCCGGCTGACGCTTCTTCCATGACTGAGCTCCCCGCCACCGCGCAGCCAGGACGCTGCGAGCCGATGGGCGCCCATGTGCGCGACGGCGGCGTCAACATCGCGGTGTTCTCGCAGAACGCGCAGCGCATCGAGCTGTGCCTGTTCGACGCCGAGGGCCGCATCGAGCTGCGGCGCTACGAGTTGCACGGGCCGCACGACGGCATCTTCCACGGCTTCCTGCCGGGCGTGGGCGTCGGCCAGGTCTACGGCCTGCGCGCGCACGGCCCGTACGACCCGTGCAACGGCCACCGCTTCAACGCGCACAAGCTGCTGCTGGATCCATGCGCCCGCGAGATCGTCGGCCGCTTCGAGTGGCGGCCCGAGCACCACGGCTACCAGCTGGGGCATCCGGAAGGGCCGCAGTCCTTCGACGGGCGCGACAACGCCGCGAGCGCGCTGAAGGCCCGCGTCGCGCCCGCGGGCACGCCCGCGCGAGGCTGGCGCAACGCGCCGCGCGTCGCACCCGCCGACGTCGTGCTCTACGAGGTGCACGTCAAGGGCTTCAGCAAGCAGTTCGATGGCGTTCCGCCGGAACTGCGCGGCACGTACGCGGGGCTGGCGCATCCGGCCTCGATCGCGCATTTCAAGGCGCTGGGCGTGACGACGCTGTCGCTGCTGCCGGTGCAGTACCACGTCGACGAGCCCGCGCTCGGCGGCCGCGGGCTGACGAACTACTGGGGCTACAACACGCTGGGCTTCTTCTGCCCGGATCCGCGCCTGGCGACGACGCCGGACGACCCGTCGGCCGTCAACGCGGAGTTCCGCGCGATGGTCGAGACGCTGCACGCGCACGGCCTCGAGGTGGTGCTGGACGTCGTCTACAACCACACGCCCGAAGGCAACGAGGCGGGCCCGACGATCAGCTTCCGCGGCCTGGACAACGCGAGCTGGTATCGCCTGATGCCCGACGACGCGGGCCGGCTGGAGAACCTCACGGGCTGCGGCAATACCGTCAACGTCGCGCATCCGCAGGTCACGCAGTTCGTGCTGGACTCGCTGCGCTACTGGGTGCAGGAGATGGGCGTCGACGGCTTCCGCTTCGACCTCGCGCCCGTGCTCGGGCGCACGAAGCAGGGCTTCCAGCCGGACGCGGCGTTCTTCGTCGCGCTGCGCCAGGATCCGATCCTCGCGCGCGTGCACCTGATCGCCGAGCCCTGGGACGCGGCGCCCGACGGCTACCAGGTCGGCCGCTTTCCCGGCCGCTGGCTCGAGTGGAACGACAAGTTCCGCGACACCGTGCGTCGCTACTGGCTGCTGGCCGGCACGCCGCAGGCCGTGGGCCGCGGCGAGCTTGCGCGCCGCTTCACGGCATCGAGCGACCTGTTCAACCACGGCCAGCGCACGCCGCTGGCGTCGGTCAACTTCATCGCGGTGCACGACGGCTACACACTGGCCGACCTCACCAGCTACGACCGCAAGCACAACGAGGCCAACGGCGAGGGCAACCGCGACGGCCGCGACGGCGAGCCGAGCGCGAGCTTCGGCGTCGAAGGGCCGACGAGCGATCCGCGCATCCTCGACCAGCGCGGCCGCGTGCGCCGCGCGATGATGGCCACGCTGCTGCTCGCGCAGGGCACGCCGATGCTGTGCGCCGGCGACGAGATCGGCAACAGCCAGCAGGGCAACAACAACGCGTACTGCCACGACGGCCCGCTCACGTGGCTGGACTGGGCCACGGCCGACACCGCGTTCCAGCGCTTCGTCGCCGACGTCCTCGCGCTGCGGCGCGCGCATGCCACGCTGCGTCCGACCGACTGGCGCTCGACCGCCGCCGTGGGCGCCGGCGCGCCGCGCCTGACCTGGCTGAGCCCGCGCGGCCACGAGATGGGCGCCGCCGACTGGCATGACGAGAAGGCCCAGGCGTTCGCCTGCCGCATCGACCCCGCGCCCACCGCGGCGCCGCCGGTCGATCCCGCGCTGCTCGTGATCTTCAACGGCGATGATCGCGCGCTCGACTTCCACCTGCCCGCCGGGTACTGGCAGCTGGCGCTCGACTCCAGCCTCGAGCTGCACGCCGGCACATTTCCCGACACCGTCCTCACCCAATCCCTGCACCTGCCGGCGCGCTCGCTGGTAGTCCTGAAACACAAGCCATGACCATCGACCTCCACAAGCGCTCCGCCGGCGTGCTGCTGCACACCACCTCCTTGCCCGGCCCGCACGGCATCGGCGACTTCGGCCCCGACGCGTTCCGGTTCGTCGAATGGCTGGTGTCGGCGGGCCAGTCGATCTGGCAACTGCTGCCCACCGCGCCGATCGGGCCGGGGAACTCGCCGTACCAGAGCGTGTCGGCGTTCGCGGGCAGCCCGCTGATGGTGGCGCTGGAGCCGCTGGTGGCCAAGGGCTGGCTCGCCGCGCCCGTGCTGCCCGAGGGGGGCTTCGATGCGCATCGCGTCGACTACGGCAAGGTGATCCCGTGGCGGATCGACCAGCTGCGGCAAGCCGCGACGGGCTTCCTGGCCAAGGGCGCAGCCGCCGATCGTGCGGCCTTCGACGCCTGGTGCGCCAGGCACCAGTCCTGGCTCGACGACTACGCGCTGTTCATGGCGCTGGAGGTCAGCTCGGGCTACAAGCCCTGGTGGGAGTGGGAGGCTGGCCTGCAGCGCCGCACGCCGGAGGCGATGGCGGCGGCACGCCGGGAACACGTCATGGAGCGCACGTTCTGGCAGTTCGTGCAGTGGCAGTTCGACGAGCAGCTGGCGGCGGTCAAGAAGTACGCCAACGAACGCGGCGTGTTCCTCATGGGCGACCTGCCGATCTTCGTCGCGCACCACAGCGCCGACGTGTGGGCGCGGCCCGACCTGTACACGCTGGACGAGCGCTTCCAGCCCACGGTCGTCGCCGGCTGCCCGCCCGACGCCATGGCCGTGGACGGCCAGCGCTGGGGCAACCCGCTGTACCACTGGGATCGCATGGCCCGCGAGGACTTCGCCTGGTGGACGGCGCGCGTGCGGCGGGCGCTGGAGCAGGCCGACGTGTTCCGCATCGACCACTTCCGCGGCTTCGCCGGCTACTACGAGATTCCCGCGTCGTGCCCGACCGCGCGCGAAGGCACCTGGCGCACGGGCCCCGGCAAGCCGCTGTTCGACGCCATCGCCAAGGCGCTGGGGCCGCTGCCCATCGTCGCGGAAGACCTCGGCTTCATCACGCAGGACGTGTACGACCTGCGCGACGGGCTGGGTTATCCCGGCATGCGCATCCTGCAGTTCGCCTTCGGCGGCGACGCCAGCGACACCTTCCTGCCGCACAACTACACGCGCCACACCATCGCCTACACCGGCACGCACGACAACGACACCGCGCGCGGCTGGTGGGACAACGCGTCGCCGCACGAACGAGCGTACGTGGGCAGCTACCTGGCCAGCGGCGGCGACGACATCCACTGGGCGATGATCCGCGCCTGCTGCAACTCGGTGGCCAACGTGGCCGTGTTCCAGCTGCAGGACGTGCTGGGCCTGGGCAGCGTGCACCGCATGAACACGCCGGGCACCGTGGGCGACCACAACTGGTCGTGGCGCTTCGACTGGCCGATGCTGGGCAGCGAGCCGGGCCGCGTGCTGGGGCTGATCAGCGCGGCGAGCGGGCGCGCGCCGATCGGGCTGGTGAACCTGCCCTAGGCAACGGCGGCGCGACGCCGCGTTGGAGGCCGGTGCGCCGGAAGGGGCCTGGCATCTCCTCGTTCGCGCAAGGATCTTGATCATCGCCATCGTGCCAGCCGCGAACGAGGCAATGCCCGGCACCGCTCCGATCGAAGGCGGTGTCAGGCATTGCGTCGAATCGCGGGCGGCGCTTCAGCTGCCGGATGGATGCCGGCGCGATCCGAGGAGATGCCAGACGCCTTCCCGCACGCCAGCGCTTCGGGAACGACCTGGGGTGCCGCGTCGCGCCGGCCTCAATCCTTGGCCAGCTTGTCCGTCGACCACCCGCCGCCCAGCGCCGACACCATGTCGATCGCGGCCGTCTGGCGGTTCAGCGACACCTGCATCAGCGCGCGCCGCGCGCTCAGGGCCGACGCCTGGGCCGTCACCACGTCGGTGTAGGCGACCAGGCCCTGCTTGTAGCGGTTCTGCATCTCCTGCTCGGTCTGGTCGGCCGCCTGCGAGGCGATGCGGCGCAGCGCCTGCTGCTCCTCGAGCGACGATGCCGCCGAGAGCTGGTCTTCCACCGCGGAGAACGCCTCCAGCACCGTCTGCCGGTACTGCGCGACGGACTGCTTCCACGACGCCTGCGCCTCCTCGACGCGCGCCGTGCGGGCGCCGCCGTCGAAGATCGTCTCGGCCAGGGACGCGCCCAGCGACCACGCGAACGACGAGGCGTTGAACAGGTCGGACAGCCGGGTCGAGCCCTGCGAGCCATTCGCGCTCAGTGTCAGCGACGGGAAGTACGCGGCGCGCGCCACGCCGATGTTGGCATTGGCGGCGGCCACCCGTCGCTCGGCCGAGGCGATGTCGGGGCGGCGCTGCAGCAGGTCCGAGGGCAGGCCCACCGGGATCGCCGGGACGGTGGTGGCGTTCCAGTCGCCGGCCGGCAGCGTGAACGCGGCCGGGGCCTGGCCGGCCAGCACGGCCATCGCGTGGAACAGCTGCGCGCGCTGCTGCTTGAGCTGCGCGAGGTCGGCCTGCGCGTTGGCCAGCGCCGTCTGCGCCTGCAGCACGTCGCTCTTCTGCGCGATCGCGGCGGCGTAGCGGTTCTGCGTGATCTGCAGCGCGCGCTGGTAGCCTTCGATGGTGGTCTGCAGCGCTAGGATCTCGGCGTCGGCCTCGCGCACCGACAGGTAGTCAGTCACGAAGGTGACCTGCGCCGACAGCGTCGCGTTGGCGAGGTCCGCCTCGCTGGCCTGCGCCGTGGCGCTGGCCGCCGACACGGTGTTGGCGATGCGGCCCCACAGGTCGGGCTCCCAGCTGGCGCCCAGGCCCAGCGAGAAGCGCGTGCTGGTCTTCGAGCTCGACGTGGTCGTGCCCGACGACGACGTGCTGCCGGCATTGCCGCCGACGCCCGAGCGCGTGACGCCGGCGTCCAGCGACAGGGTCGGGAAGAACGAGGCGCGCTGTTCGCGCACCACGGCGCGCGTT
>Ga0207427_100756_pt1 | contig 14739 bp, 12 predicted proteins | sample AraplaCL_Cvi_mMS_FD_184268 | JGI IMG/M metagenome (GOLD analysis project Ga0207427, IMG submission 184268) | Arabidopsis root microbial communities from the University of North Carolina, USA - plate scrape CL_Cvi_mMS (SPAdes) (version 2) | ecosystem: Host-associated > Plants > Roots > Endosphere ... | reverse complement strand
CCGCCGCGGCGGCCAACGCCAGCGCGTGGATGAGGCCAGAAGATAGAATCATCCCTGCAGTTTACTAAGGCGCAGCGCACTCATCCTTGCGCGCGTCCAATCCATGGCCTCCACCCTCACCGACCGCCTGTCGCGCCTCGTCAAGACGATGCGCGGCCAGGCCCGCATCACCGAATCGAACGTCCAGGACATGCTGCGCGAAGTGCGCATGGCCCTGCTCGAGGCCGACGTGGCGCTGCCCGTCGTGCGCGACTTCATCGCGCGGGTCAAGGAAAAGGCCCTCGGCCAGGAAGTCGTCTCCTCGCTGACGCCGGGCCAGGTGCTCGTCAGCATCGTGCAGAAGGAACTCGCCGCGACGATGGGCGAGGGCGTGGCCGACATCAACCTGGCCGTGCAGCCGCCCGCCGTCATCCTGATGGCCGGCCTGCAGGGCGCCGGCAAGACGACGACGACGGCCAAGCTCGCCAAGTACCTGATCGAGAAACGCAAGAAGAAGGTGCTGACGGTCTCGGGCGACGTCTACCGACCGGCCGCCATCGAGCAGCTCAAGACAGTCACCAGGCAGGCGGGCGCCGAGTGGTTCCCGTCCACGCCCGACCAGAAGCCGCACGACATCGCCGCCGCCGCCATCGACTACGCCAAGAAGCACTACTTCGACGTGCTGCTGGTCGACACCGCCGGGCGCCTGGCCATCGACGAGCTGCTGATGGCCGAGATCAAGGACCTGCATGCGCTGCTGCATCCGGTCGAGACGCTGTTCGTCGTCGACGCCATGCAGGGCCAGGACGCGATCAACACCGCCAAGGCATTCCGCGAAGCGCTGCCGCTGACCGGCATCGTGCTGACCAAGCTGGACGGCGATTCCCGCGGCGGCGCGGCGCTGTCGGTGCGCCAGATCACCGGCGCGCCGATCAAGTTCGCGGGCGTGTCCGAGAAGATCGACGGCCTGGAGGTGTTCGACGCCGACCGCCACGCCGGCCGCGTGCTGGGCATGGGCGACATCGTCGCGCTGGTCGAGGGCGTCACCAAGGGCCTGGACGTCGAGGCCGCGCAGAAGCTCGCCGAGAAGGTGCGCTCGGGCAACGACTTCGACCTGAACGACTTCCTGGCCCAGCTGAGCCAGATGAAGAAGATGGGCGGCCTCGCCGGCCTGATGGACAAGCTGCCCACCGAGATGACCGCCAAGGCCGGCCAGCCCGACATGGACAAGGCCGAGCGCGACATGCGCCGCATGGAAGGCATCATCAACTCGATGACGCCGCTGGAGCGCCGCAAGCCCGAGCTGCTCAAGGCCAAGCGCAAGTTCCGCGTCGCCAAGGGCGCCGGCGTGCAGGTGCAGGACGTCAACCGCCTGCTCAACCAGTACGAGCAGATGCGCGACATGATGAAGAAGATGCGCGGCGGCGGCCTGATGAAGATGATGAAGAAGATGGGCGCGCTCAAGGGCATGATGGGCGGCGGCGGGATGCCCAAGATGTAGGAATGACGGCCCCACGTTCGCTAGCGCTCCCTGCCCCCGAGGGGCTGGCCGCGGGCGGCCCGGCAAAGCCGGCTCCGCCGCTCCCTCGAACTTCCCTTGAGGCAGGCGAGCGGCAGCGCCGGAGCCGAAGCCATCCGGCGCGAACGTATGCGCGCATTCCTCTTTCGCTCCGAACGGTTCAAAGAGCGCTGCCAGCAGGGTTCAGCTCGGCGGGCTAGCATGCCGGTCTCATTCGAACGACCTCGTTGGAGATCACCATGCTTCGTCGCCTGACCCCGTTGCTCGCCGCGGCCGCCCTCGCCGTCCTCGGCACGTCCGCCCACGCCGCGCTCAAGCCGGGCGATGCCGCCCCGCTGTTCACCACCGAGGCCGCGGTCGGCGGCAAGCAGATGCCGCTGGTGCTGGCCGACGCGCTCAAGAAGGGCCCGGTCGTCCTGTACTTCTTCCCGAAGTCCTTCACCAGCGGCTGCACGCTGGAGGCGCACCTGTTCGCCGAGGCCACCGACAAGTTCGCCGCGCTCGGCGCCACGGTGGTGGGCGTGTCGCACGACGACATCGCCACGCAGATCAAGTTCTCCAAGGAGGAGTGCCGCGACAAGTTCGCCGTCGCCGCCGACCCGGACTCCGCGATCATCAAGTCCTACGACGCCAAGATGGCGGTGATGCCCTACTCCGACCGCATCTCGTACGTGATCACGCCGGACGCCAAGGTCCTGTACGTCTACTCCAGCCTGGACCCGGCCGACCACGTGAACCGCACGATGAAGGCCGTGCAGGACTGGCGCGCGGCGCACAAGATGTGAAGCGCGGCGGCGCGCGATGAAGAACGGGGCCCGCGGGCCCCGTTGTCGTTTGGTGCAGCACTCGGCGACGCCTCAGTTCAGCAACGCGTTCGCGAACTCGCGCGCATTGAACGTCTGCAGGTCTTCCAGCTTCTCGCCCACGCCAATGAAGTAGACGGGGATCGGCTTGGCGTGCGCCTGCGCCGCACGCTCGCGCGACCACAGCGCGATCGCGGCCAGCACGCCGCCCTTGGCGGTGCCGTCCAGCTTGGTCACGATCAGGCCCGTCAGGCCCAGCGCGGCGTCGAAGGACTTGACCTGCTCCAGCGCGTTCTGGCCCGTGTTGCCGTCGATCACCAGCAGCACCTCGTGCGGCGCCGAGGCCTCGGCCTTGGTGATGACGCGCTTGATCTTGCGCAGCTCCTCCATCAGGTGCAGCTGCGTGGGCAGGCGGCCGGCGGTGTCGGCGATGACGACGTCGCAGCCGCGCGCCCTGCCCGCGCGCACGGCGTCGAAGGTGACCGAGGCAGGATCGCCGCCCTCCTGGCTGACGATCTCGACCTGGTTGCGGTCGGCCCAGACTTCCAGCTGCTCGCGCGCGGCGGCACGGAAGGTGTCGGCCGCGGCCAGCAGCACCTTGCAGCGGGCCTCGGCCAGGTGCCTGGTCAGCTTGCCGATGCTGGTCGTCTTGCCGGCGCCGTTGACGCCCGCCACCATGATCACCGTAGGCTGGTGCTCGCCCACCATCAGCGAGCGCTCCAGCGGTGCGAGCAGGTCGACGATCGCGTCGGCCAGCAGCGACTTGACCTGCGCGGGCTCGGTCGAACCGGCGGACTTCACGCGCTGCTTCAGGTCCTTGAGCAGGTGCTCGGTGGCGCGCACGCCGGTGTCGGCCATCAGCAGCGCCGATTCGAGCTCCTCGTACAGCTCGTCGTCGATGCGCGCGCCGGTGAACACCTGCGCGATGCCCGAGCCCGTGCGCGCCAGGCCCTTGCGCAGCCGTTGGAACCAGGCCTCGCGCGGCGCCTCGGGTTCGGGAGCCTGCACCACGGGCGTGACGGGCGCCGCCGGCTGCGGCGCGACCGGCGTCGGCGCGGGACTGCCGGTGAAGACGCGCTTGAGGAAATCGAGCGGCGCGGACGCCGGTTCCGCCGCGGCGACCGGCGGCGTCGCGGGCGCTTGCACAGGCGCAGGCGCCTGCATGGGCACGGGCGCAGGCGCCTGCACGGGCGCGAACGCCTGCGTCTGCGCCGGCGCGGCGGCGGGCGCGTGGGCCGGCGCCGGCGTCGACACCGAGACGGGCGCGGGCGGCTCGGCCGCCGGCGCGACGTCCGGCATGCGCTGCGTCTCCCACGGGGAGCCCGACTCGGTTTTCTTGCGGAAGAAGCTGAACATGAAGGGAAGCGGTCTCAAGGAGGCATCGCGGCAACCCGCCGCCGCCCGCGCCCGAAGGCCCGGGCGCGCGACGTTCAATGGTCAGGGCTGACGGGCACGATGCAAGCCCGAATAGTCTTTTTCGACATTGTGCCGCCAACCCCTTCCCTTGCCACCAATAAATCGCATACAATGGCAGGCTTGGCGCTTTAGCTCAGCCGGTTAGAGCGACGGAATCATAATCCGCAGGTCCGGGGTTCGAATCCCTGAAGCGCCACCACCATCCGAAAGCCCGCAGTGCCTCCGCGCTGCGGGCTTTTCTCTTTGGGCTGTCGGGTCCGGCATCTGCTCGGTGGTGGCACCAGCATCACCGGAGCCCCGCCATGATCCGCAAGCTCAGCAACGGCGAGTACCGCCTCTATTCGCGCAAGGTCGACCCCAAGACCGGCAAGCGCCGCAACCTCGGCACCTTCGACTCGCGCGAGAAAGCCGAGCAGCACGAGCGCGAAGTGCAGTACTTCAAGCGGCACTGAGTTCGCGTGGCGGCTATTGCCCAAGGCGAATCCAGCGCCCGCGGCGTGCATGCCCCTGCCCGTATCCCTATCTTGACGACGGCGACTGACGGCGCCTAGTCATTTCGAGGGATGCCGCTGCCGAGCGTTCGATCGACCATCGTCGCTGCGCGACCGGAAGTGGGCGTGCAGCCCGAGGATCGCGCCAAGGGGCAGGCGCGGCAGCCACGCGAGAGGCTCGGGACCGCTGCGACATGCCCCCAAGAGAGAGGGAATCATGTCCGCCCATGCACTCTGGTTCCAGCTGGCGTTCGCCGCCATCGTCATCACGGCCTTCGGCTATCGGCAGTTCAACACCTGGACCAAGGCCGAGTCCTGCCGCACGACGGCCGACTCCGAGCTGCTCGCCTTCGCGCCGCCGCGCAGCTTCACGCCGCTGTGGCGGTTCCTCGGCACGGCCTCGCTGTACTGCCTGACCCTGGTCGTGCTGTACCTGGTGGTGTTCGTGATGCTGTACAGCGGCTCGCTGTCGGACGTCGAGCTGCTCGAGGTGTCCGGGGTCACGCGCACCAACGCGTGGCTCGTGGCGCTCCTGATCGTCACCGGCCTGTCGCCGATGCTGCCGATCTTCTCCACCGTCGAACAGGTGATTCGCGAGGTGATGCACAACTGGGCCGTGGTGCCCACCAAGGCGCAGGACATGGCCAACGAGCTCGCCTCGCCGACCACCACCTTCGAGCTGGACGAGACCTTCCTGCGCAACGTGGTCCTGCCCCGGCTCGGCAAGCCGTTCGGGCGCAGCGATTTCACCGCAGGCCGCACCTTCACCATCGCGCAGAAGTGGTGCCGGCTGAAGATGCTGCTGTTGAAGTTCGCGCCGCCGGCCGACGACGGCCTGGAGGCGCCGCGCTTCAAGTCGCCGTACGCCACGCGCTTCGTCAACGACTGCAAGGCGCTGGAGCGCGACATGAACGACTTCGCCGCGGCCAGCCCGGACCTGCTGCACGCCGTCGGCGGCTCGCCGGCGGCGGTGCTGCTGTCCGAGCGGCTCGACCAGATGCAGCACCGGCTGTTCGTGCTGATGTGCTGCGCCGCGTTCGCGTCCGCGCGCTCGGTCGAGGAGGTCGTGCGCTACTTCCGCAAGGGCTACGGCGTGGGCATCGGCCACGTGCAGCTGTCGTCGGCGCCGTTCGACCCGATCCTGGACACGCTCATCGCCGTGACGCTCACCGTCATCGTGATCTCGCTGGGCTTCACCACGCTGCACCACAACGACGGCAACATCCATGTGCGCCCGTTCCTGTGGGCCTTCAACGCGTTCTGCGTGCACGGCTCGGGGCTGCTCGTGGGCTGGATGGTGTTCTCGCGGCGGCGCCGCCAGGTCGTGCCGTGGGTCGAGCAGAGCGAGGCGCCGGTGAGCCGGCAACTGCTGCTCGCCTGCGCGCTGCTCGCGTTCAGCGTGGCCGCGATCCCGACCTTCGCCTGCTCGCTGGGCGCGTCCTACCTGAACCTGGCCGGCGCCCCCGCGCCGCAGCCGCTGCTCGGGATGGCGCGCGACGCCGTGCTCCGATCGTGGCCGTGGGCGTCGCTGGGCTCGGCCACGGCCATCGCCACGTTCATCCACCTGGAACGCACCGCCAACGGCGCTGCCTCGATGCGCCTGCGGGCGTTCTCCGCGGCGGCGCAGGCGGCCACCAACGTCGGCATCTCGCTGGTGCTGCTGACGATCTTCACGCATCCGCCGGGCGCGCAGCCCGACCTGGTCGCGAACCTGGCCAATCCGTTCTACCAGCTGGTGCTCGTGCTGACCGGCGCGATCGGCGTCGTCCTCGGCTTCTTCCTGCCGCGCGTCGTGCACGGCCACGGTCTCGACCGGCGCGCCGGTGTCGCGCGCCGCGCAGTGGAGGGTGACCAGGCGCGGGCGACGTTCACCTACGGCGGCAAGCAGGTGCCGGTGACGGTCAGCCAGCTGTCGATGTCGGGCGCGGTGCTGCAGCTGCAGGACACGCGCCTGGACGTGGTGCCGGCGCGCCAGGGCGTTCTCACGCTGGCCGACGGCGCGGCGGTGAGCGTCTACGTGGCGCGCCTGCTGCCGCCCGACGACGACGACACCGCCTTCGTGTCGCCGCGCCGCTTCGCGGTGCGCCACGCGTGCATGCGCGGGCCCGTGGTGCTGGCGACGGGCACCGCGGCCAAGCTGCGGCGCTTCCTGGAAGGCTTGGGGCCGGAGCCGCAATCGGCGGCGTGACACGCGACCCCCCGCGATGGCGGGTCGAACGACCCGCCCTACCTTGCCAAGGTCGTCCCGACCCGCCGTGCGACCACGCGGACCCGGACGGCGGCCGCCGCGCGCGCGGCCGCGTCGTCGTCAATGATCGTCGCCGTACAGCGGCACGTCGTCGCCGCCCACGTGGCCGGGGCCGAAGTCGACCACGAAGTTGCTGAAGCTCTGCGTCGAGCCCACGCCCAGGACGCCCGCGGCGAAGGTGCCCGAGGCGATCACCTGGTCGCCGGCCGAGATCGCCGACAGCCCGTGGTGCGCGAAGTGGATCGCGCTGGCCGGGGCGCTGACGGCCACGCCGTCGACCGAGAACGTGCCGGGCGCGCTCGCGGATGCGGCCACCGGCGCGGGCGTCGCGTCGACCGGGCCCGCGACCTCGCTGAACGTCGAGACGGGCCAGATCGAGAACGACAGCGCCTGCAGCACGCCGCTCGAATCCTTGGCCGCCTTGACCGCCACGTGCTGCGACGCGCTCGCGGCCAGGTAGGCCTGGAACGTGGTGATGTTGAACGGGTTGGCCTGCGGGTCGTGGTCTTCCCAGTGCCAGGACTGGCGGTCGGACAGGCGCGTCTGGTCGGTCACGACGATCGCCTGGCCCAGCACCGTCACGTTGAACGTGCCCGCGGCCGTGCCCGCCGCCACGGCGGTGACGTCGCCCGCGAACGCGTAGCTGACGCTGCGCGCGGCGTGCGTGATCCGGATGGACGTGGCCACGACGGACAGGCCGTCGGCGGAGACCGTGCCCATCACGCGCACCATGTCGCCGACCGCGGGCAGCGAGGTGCCCGCCGGCAGCTGCGAGGTGTCGACCGTCACGCCGCGCACGACGAAGGTCGCCGCGGCACTGCCGGAGGCGGGCGTCGAGGCCGACACGCGGCCGTCGAACTCCACCGACTGCCCGGCCGTCTGCACCGGCAGGTGCTTGCGCTCGATGGCCACCGTGGCGCTGAACGCCGTGGCGGGCAGCGTGGGCGCGGTCGCCGAGAAGACGGAGACGACCTCCCCGGCCGTGAACGCCCCGGCGCAGGCGGCCTTCTGGCCATCGACGCGGCAGGTGGCGTGGTCGAGGTCGACCGCCAGTCCGCCGATCGTCACGCCGGCGGTGGCGCCCGCCGCCGTGGTCGTGGCGACCACGCCCTCGGCCTTGAACGCCGCCGGGTAGCTGGTGGGCACGTCGCGCACCGAGACCAGGGTCGCGACGATCTGCGCCGAGCCGGCGCCGTTGCCGAACAGGTAGCCGTCGACCGTCACGTACGAGCCGCCGGTCGTGCCCGTCGTCGCCACCAGGCCGGACGCGTCGGTCACCGCCGTGCAGGGGGTGGTCGCCGCGCTCACGCAGGCGCGGTGGTCGGAGTACAGCGTGCCGGTGTCCAGGCTCACGACCTGGCCCATCACGGTCAGCGTGTTGGCGGTGGTGTCGAGCGCGTCGACGTAGCCGCGCGCCAGCGGATGCACGTGCAGCCATTGCGCGACGGGCGCGGCGCTGGTGCTGGAGCCGGACTGCTCCACGTCCACCACCTCGCCGACCTCGAGTGCGGAGACCTTGCCGGCAGTGTCGCCGGTGTCGTCGTCCATGACGCGGGCCGAGCCCGTGGCGAACTCGTGGCCGTTGACGAACACGCTGCCGAACGCCGAGATGGCGCCGGACGACACCGTGGTCGCGCCGGACGGGCTGGACGTGCCGCCGCCGGCGGGGTCGCTGCCGCCCCCACCGCCTCCGCAGGCGGCGAGCGCCAGCGCGACGGCAAAGGGCCAGGCATGCGTGAAGGGGGCTTGTTTCATGGTCGTCTCCAGTGCTCGACAGCGCGCTTCGGAAGGGCGCGGTGGAGTTAATGTGCATCTTGCACAGAGAAACAATGTGAGAACTGGTAAGCCGACAACCCGATTTCAGATGCGCGACAGATTGGGGTCGGAATCCGTAACCCGACAGCGGCAAGTGTTTCGACGCGCATCGCCCGGCGGGGCCCGCCAACGAGCGCGCAGCAGAGGCGCCGCGCCGGACCCCCAGTTCCGCACACGCCCGCGGCACGCCGCCTGCTGATGCCCCGCCTGAACGATCGCCCTGCCAACAGATGGCCAACATCGCCGGCGAGAACCGCACCGTCGAGCATGAATCCACCCGCCAGCCCGACTTCCGACGACCCCGCTTCCGCGCGCGCCCTCCTGCACGCGACGGACTGGTCGCGCACGCCGCTCGGCCCGCTCGCCGCCTGGCCGCGCGCACTGCGCGGCTACGTCGAGATGGCGCTGGACATGCCCACGCCGGCCATCATCTTCTGGGGCCCGGAGCAGACGCAGATCTACAACGACGGCTACGCCTTGATCCTCGGCCCGCGCCACCCGCACGGGTTCGGAATGCCCTACCGCGAGATCTGGCCCGACACCTACCCGCTGATCTACCCGTGGATGCGGCACGTGCTGGACACCGGCGGCACCTGGCGCGTCGACCGCGAACACATCCCCGTCACCCGCCACGGCTTCGACGAGGAGGCCTTCTTCACCTTCACGTTCAGCCCGCTGCGCGACGACGACGGGCGCATCATGGGCATCCTGCAGCCGGTGTTCGACGTCTCCGGATCGGTGCTGGCCGACCGCCGCGCCGAGACGCTGCGCCTGCTGCTGGCCGAGCACGGGGCCGATGTGCCGGCGCTGCACGAATCGCTGGCGGCCATCGCCGGCAACCCGCGCGACCTGCCGTTCGTGCAGGTCTGGCTGTGGGACGCGCAGGGCATGGAGCTGGCGTCGGCGGGCCGCGTCGGCGAAGCACTGGTGCCGGCCGACGACCAGCGGCTGGCCGCCATCGCGCACACCGTGTGGATCGAGACCGCGCCGCGCTTCGTCGACGTGGTCCCCGAGGCGGATGCCGCCCTCGCGCGCGCCGCCCTGCTGCTGCCGCTGGACGGCACGCCCGGCGGGCCGCCGTCGGGCGTCATCGCGGTGGGCGTGAGCCGGCGCCTGCACTTCGACGACCGCTACCGCCGCTTCATCGAACAGGTGGCGCGCCAGGTTGCGGCCGGCCTGCAGCGCGCCGAGGCGTCGCGCGCGTCGCAGCGGCAGCGCCAGTACCTGGACGAGCTGTTCCGCCAGGCGCCCGCGGGCATCGCGGTGCTGGACGGCGCCGACCATGTCTTCGAGCTCGCCAACCCCGCGTACCACGCGTTCATCGGCCACCGCGACATCGTCGGCCGGCGCCTCGTGGACGCGCTGCCGGAGCTGCGCGACCAGCCCTTTCCGGCCTTGCTGGACGAGGTCTACCGCACGGGCATCGCGCACGTGGGCAGCGAGTCGCCCATGCACCTGCAGCGCGGACCGGGCGGGTGCAGCGAGGAGGCGTTCTTCAACTTCGTCTACCAGCCGCTGCGCGACGCGCGCGGCCTGACCTCGGGCATCCTGGTGTTCGCCTACGAGGTCACCGAGCAGGTGAACGCGCGCCGCCACGTGGAGCACCTGGCCGACGAATTGCGCGCCGAGCACCGGCGCAAGGACGACTTCCTCGCGATGCTGGCGCACGAGCTGCGCAACCCGCTCGCGCCGGTCAGCGCCGCGGCCGAGGTGCTGCGCCTGGGCCACGCGAACGACCCGCGCCTGCGCCGCACCAGCGAGATCGTCACGCGCCAGGTGCGCCACATGGCCGCGCTGATCGACGACCTGCTGGACGTCTCGCGCGTCACGCGCGGGCTCGTGACCATCGACAGCAGCTGCCAGGACCTGCGCGAGATCGTCGCCGCCGCGGTCGAACAGGCGGCGCCGCTGATCGACGCGCGCCGGCACCGCCTCGCCGTGTCCGCCGGCAGCCAGTTCGTATGCGTGCTGGGCGACCGCAAGCGCCTGGTGCAGTCGCTGGCCAACCTGCTGGACAACGCGGCCAAGTACACGGCCGAGGCCGGGGCGATCGAGCTCGCGCTGACGCACGACGGGCACGACGCGATCATCCACGTCCGCGACAACGGCATCGGCGTGCCACCCGACATGCGCGAGCGCGTGTTCGACCTGTTCGTGCAGGGACAGCGCAGCGCCGACCGCGCGCAGGGCGGGCTGGGCATCGGCCTGGCGCTGGCGCGCCGCCTGGTCGAACTGCACGGCGGCCAGCTCGAATGCGTCGACACCCCGACCGGCCTGGGCGCCGACTTCCGCCTGCGCCTGCCGCTCGCGCCCGCCTCCGCGCCCTGCGCGGCCAAGGCACGCGCCGTGACGCACGAACGGGCGCACGAACGGGCGCACGAGGGCGCCAAGCCCAGCATCCTGATCGTCGACGACAACGAGGACGCGGCGCGCATGCTGGCGATGCTGCTGGAGGACGGCGGCTACGAGGTGATGACCGAGACCGACCCGGTGGTCGCGCTCGAGCGCGCGCGGCAGACGCGGCCGGACGTCTGCCTGCTGGACATCGGCCTGCCCCGCATGGACGGCCACGAACTCGCGCGCCGGCTGCGCGCCAGCGACACCGGCCGCGACGTCACGCTCGTGGCGCTGACGGGCTACGGCCAGGCGAGCGAGCGCGAGAAGGCGGCGCAGGCGGGCTTCGACCACTACATGGTCAAGCCGCCCGACCCGGTCGCGCTGCAGCAACTCCTGCGCTCGGTGCCGGTGGCCGAGCGCTGACGCGCCGGGCGCGCCTCAGCGCGCGAAGGTGGTCGTGCGCGCGAGCAGCGACGACAGCTCGTCGATGCGCAGCGGCTTGCTCAGGTGGGTGTCGAACAGGTCGTGCTCGGAGCGCAGCGGCTCGTCGTTCATCCTGAGCGCCGACAGCGACGCCAGCATCGGTGCCGGCCCGTCCTCGTCGTTGCGGATGCGGCGCGCGGCGGCGCAGCCGTCGAGGATCGGCATCTGGACGTCAAGAATTGCAAGATCCGGATGCAAATCGTGGCAGGCGCGTACGGCCTGCTCACCGTCGTAGACGGCCACCGCGTCGTAGCCCATCAGGCCCAACAGTTGAGCCAGGGAGTCGGCGGCGTCGTGATTGTCGTCGGCGACGACGATGCAGGAACGTGTCGGCATGGGGCGGGAGCGGTGGGGTTGGCCAGTGGGGTCAAGCAATCCCCGCTCCCGGCAGGCATCTCAGTTGTAACTCAATGAACCGTCCAGGCCGCGTGCAGCGCCATCACCGCGCCGACCTCCACCGCGTCGCCCACGCCATGCGCGACGATGGGCGCCAGCAGGCTGCGCGAGCGCTCCATCAGCCACACGTAGACCAGGCCGAACGCGAACGCGTACAGCTGCTGGGCGATGGCCAGCGGCAGCGGATCGACGCGGAACGAGTCCAGGTGCGCGAGGCCGAACAGCAGCGCCACCAGCACGCCGGCCATCGGCAGGTCGACGCGCCTCACGCGCACGCGGCCGGGCAGCAGCGCCGTCAGCAGGCCCACGAGCAGGCCGCGGAAGATCGGCTCCTCGCACAGGCCGGTGGCCGCCATCACGAGCAGCCAGCCGGCCACGCCGCCGTGGCGCGGGTCGTAGCCGGCGTCGGGCGCGCGGTGCGCGAGCAGCTGCGGCCACCAGTCGGCCACCAGCATCAGCAGGCCCATGCCCACGCCGATCGCGAGCGCCAGGCCCACGCACGAGCGGCCGCGCGCGGGCCACGCGAGGTAGGTCGGCGCGTGCGGCAGCAGGCGCCGCATCGCCGCGATGCAGGCCAGGCCGGCCAGGGCCTGGAACGCCATCGCCAGGCCGACGAAGGCCCAGACACGGTCGGTGAAGAAGTCGGCCTGCTGGTGCGCGACGAACCGCGCCAGCTCGCGCGCCGGCCACAGCACGGCCTGCATCAGCACGCCGGCAAGCAGCAGGGCCCCCAGGCCGCGCATCACGAGCAAGGGGCGGCGACGGGGCAGCGCGAGCGTGGGGGTCATGGCGGCGTCTCGGTGGGAAGGCGATGGCCGCACTCTAGGAACGCGATGCCGCGTCGCGGGGCCGCATGCGACGAGTCGCGGGATCGGCGCCCCGAGCTCACGGCGCGCGGCGTCCAGGCGTCGCGCTTGTCGGCGCCGTCCGACAACGGGTCGCGCCGGCCGCCTAGGCTCGCGCGACCGTGGGCGCCGGAAGATGCAGTCCAGTTCCCCCACACACACCTTCAATCAACGGACCGACATCATGCTTCGCTGGGCGCTCATCTTCGCCATCGTCGCGATCGTGGCCGGCCTGCTCGGCTTTACCGGCATCGCCGCCGGCGCCGCGGCCATCGCCAAGACGATCTTCTACATCTTCCTGGGCCTGGTGGTCGTGTTCATCGTGCTCGGCATCGTCGTGGCCAAGAAACTCTAGAACGGAAAGCATCGCCATGTCCAAGATCCTCTTCGTCGACGACTCCCGCGACAGCGCCGACACGCTCGCGACCTTCTTCAAGCTCCTGGGCCACCAGACCGAGGTCGCCTACGACGGCGACAGCGCCGTCGAACTGACCCAGGCCTTCCACCCCGACATCGCGTTCATCGACCTGCAGATGCCGATGCTCGACGGCTTCGACACCGCGCGCGAGTTCCGCGCCCGCCTGGGCGAGAAGCCGGTGCTGATCGCGCTGACCGGCCAGGACTGGGATCGAACCGGCAACGAGGCCGACCGCGCCGGCTTCGACGGCTACCTGCAGAAGCCCGCGCAGGCTTCGGCGCTTGCCAAGCTCGTCGACGCGCTCGCTAGTCCAGCTTGAAGGTGCCGACCACGCGCGCCAGCTGCGCGGCCTGCTGGTTCAGGCTCTCGGCCGCCGCGGCCGATTCCTCCACCAGCGCGGCGTTCTGCTGCGTCACCTGATCGAGCTGCGCCACCGCGTCGCCGATCTGGCCGATGCCGGTGGACTGCTCGCCGCTGGCGGCGCTGATCTCGCCGATCATGTCGTTGACGCGGCGCACCTGGCCGACGATGTCCGCCATCGCGTGGCCGGCGTCGGCCACCAGGCGCGTGCCGTCCTCCACCCGGGCCACGCTGTCGCTGATCAGGCTCTTGATCTCGCGCGCCGCCGCGCCCGAACGCTGCGCGAGCGAGCGCACTTCCGAGGCCACCACCGCGAAGCCGCGCCCCTGTTCGCCGGCGCGCGCGGCCTCGACCGCGGCGTTCAAGGCGAGGATGTTGGTCTGGAAGGCGATGCCGTCGATGACGCCGATGATGTCGACCACCTTGCGGCTGGACGCCGTGATCTGGTCCATCGTCGCCACCACCTGGCCGACCACCGCGCCGCCGCGCTCGGCCGACTGCGAGGCCGTGTTGGCCAGCTGGGTCGCGACGAGCGCGGTGTCCGCGTTCTGCTTGACCGTGGACGTCAGCTGCTCCATCGACGCCGCCGTCTGCTGCAGGTTGCTCGCCTGCTCCTCGGTGCGCTGGCTGAGGTCGGCGTTGCCGTTGGCGATCTGCGACGAGCCGGTGGCGATCGACTCCGACGCCCCGCGCACGTCGCCGACGATGGCCACCAGGTTGGCGTTCATGCGCTGCAGCGCGCCCATCAGCCGGCCCGTCTCGTCGCGGCGGCGCACGACGATGCGCGAGCGCAGGTCGCCCTCGGCCACCGTCTCGGCCACCTGGACGGCCTCGTCGATGCCGCGCGTGATCGCGCGGATCAGGCTCCAGGCGAACGCCGCGGCCGCGACCACCGCGACCGCGCTGGCCACGATGCAGATCCACAGCACCCGGCCGTAGTCCGCCTGGCTCTGCCGGTACTCGGCGCCGGCGACGTCCAGCTGCACCGCCACGAGCTTGTCGAACACGTCGGCCACCGGGTCGATGGCCGGGTACATGTCGTCGGCGACGAAGGCCTTGACGCCGTCGACGTCGCCGGCTCCGAGCAGCGCGTCGACCTTGTCGGCCGCGACGTCGGCGCGCCGCATCAGCGGCTTGCCCTCGGCGACCAGCCTCTGTTCCTCGGGAATCAGGAGCGTGGCCAGGTAGGCCTGCCATTCGCGGGCGATCGTGGCGCGCGCCTCGCGCAGCGGCTTGAGGCCGTCGCCCGGCTTCATGTGGCCGTTGGCCACCTTCACCGCGGTGTCGATCATCGTGCCGCCGTAGCCGTCGGACACGGACTTGAGCTGGCGCAGCGGCAGCACGCGGTCGTTGTAGACAGTGCCCAGGACGTCGTTGCTGGCCTTGAGCCGCACCACGGTGCTGGCGGCGGCGGCGATCACGAGGATCAGCAGGGCGGCGACGAGCCCCAGCAGGCGGCTCTTGATGCTCAGGTCTTTCATGCGGCTCTCCCGACGGGGGTGGCGAACTTCACCCCCTTCTTCGGACTATGCGGCGGCCGCTGCCCGGTGCCCGCTGGCCGGTGCCCGCCGGCCGGGACGCCGGTCGGCCGGCCCCGCCGCCGTCATCCTGCGCGCAGTCGCAGGATCC
>Ga0207427_100755_pt1 | contig 14839 bp, 12 predicted proteins | sample AraplaCL_Cvi_mMS_FD_184268 | JGI IMG/M metagenome (GOLD analysis project Ga0207427, IMG submission 184268) | Arabidopsis root microbial communities from the University of North Carolina, USA - plate scrape CL_Cvi_mMS (SPAdes) (version 2) | ecosystem: Host-associated > Plants > Roots > Endosphere ... | reverse complement strand
CTGCGGGGTGGGCAGCGCCGACCAGCGGCCCTGGATCTCCAGCAGCGGCCGCACGCACAGCATCTCGGGGCTGTCGAACATGCCACGGTCGGCCGCGTCGAGCTCGCGCAGCACGGCGTCGGCCAGCGTGTTCGACAGGGGCATGCGGCCGCCGTTCCAGCGCGGCACCGCTCCGCGGCCGGCCGGCGCGCGCTTCACGTACGCCGTCATCTGGTGCACGCGCACGAGCTCGAGCAGGCGGCCGCCGAACAGGAACGCGTCGCCTGGCTTCATGCGCGCGATGAAGCTCTCCTCGACGCTGCCCAGGTTGCCGCCGGTCTGGTACGCCACGTTGATGCTGGCGTCGCTGACGATGGTGCCGATGTTGACGCGATGGCGCCGCGCCAGGCGCGCGTCGGGCACGCGCCAGGTGCCGTGCTCGTCGGGCGCGACGCGCTGGTAATCGGGATACGCGACGAGCGACGGACCGCCCTGGCGCACGAAGTCCAGGCACCACTGCCAGGCCGCGGGCGACAGGTCGCGATAGGCCGTCGTCGTGCGCACCTCGTCGAACAGCGCGTCCGGCACGAAACCGCCGCCCAGCGCCACGGTGACCAGGTGCTGCACCAGCACGTCCAGCGGCGCTTGCGGCGAGTGCCGCGCCTCGACCTGCCCCTGCTGCGCCGCGTGCCGCGCGGCCGCGGCCTCCACCAGCTCCAGGCTGTGCGTGGGCACCAGCGTCACGCGCGACGGCCGCCCCGGCGCGTGACCCGAACGCCCGGCGCGCTGCAGCAACCGCGCGATGCCCTTGGCCGAGCCGATCTGGAGCACGCGGTCGACGGGCAGGAAGTCGACGCCCAGGTCGAGGCTGGACGTGCACACCACCGCCCGCAGCGTGCCCGACTTCAACCCCGCCTCGACCCACTCGCGCACCTCGCGCGCCAGCGATCCGTGGTGCAGCGCGATGACGCCGGCCCAGTCGGGCCGGGCGTCCAGCAGAGCCTGATACCAGCGCTCGGCCTGCGAGCGCGTGTTGGTGAAGACCAGCGTCGTGGCGCTCTCGTCGACGGCCTGCACCACCTGCGGCAGCATGCGCAGGCCCATGTGGCCGCCCCACGAGAAGCGCTCGGCGCGCTCGGGCAGCAGCGTGTCGATGACGAGGGTCTTGGCGACGTCGCCGCGCACGAGCGCGGGCGCGGGCGCGTCACGCGCCGGGGCGCCCACGCCCACGAGCGTGGCGAGCGCCTCGTCGAGGTTGCCGAGCGTGGCCGACAGCGCCCAGCACATCAGGCCGGGACGCCGCTGGCGCAACCGCGCGAGCGCGAGCTGCACCTGCACGCCGCGCTTGTTGCCCAGCAGCTCGTGCCACTCGTCGACGACGACCAGCCGCACGTGGGCCAGCGTCGCGAGCGCGTCGGCGCGCGCGAGCTGCAGCGTCAGGCTCTCGGGCGTGGTCACGAGCACCGTGGGAAGACGGCGATCCTGCGCGCTGCGTTCGGCCGCGGTCGTGTCGCCGCTGCGCAGCGCGATCGTCCACGTCGGCTCGAGCGCGGCCAGCGGCTCGCGCAGCGCATGCGTCGTGTCGGCGGCCAGCGCGCGCATCGGCGTGAGCCACAGCACCGTCAGCGGCGGCGCCGGCGGCGACTTCGAGCGTGGGTTCGCGGGCGGCGTGTCGACCCGCAGCGCCTGCAGCGCGCCCAGCCACGCCGCCAGCGTCTTGCCGGTGCCGGTGTTGGCGTGCAGCAGCCCGCTGCGGCCCGCGGCCATCGCGCGCCACACCTCGCGCTGGAAATCGAACGGCTGCCAGCCGCGTGCGGCGAGCCAGGCGTCGACGGCGGCGGCGTCCGCCATCACCCGGCCCGGCGCAGCGCCGCGGATTCGGCGATGAAGTCGCGCAGCACCTGCAGCGTGTCGGCCTCGTCCACGGGCTTGTCCCAGCGCAGCCGCAGCATGCGCGGGAAGCGCACCGCGATGCCCGACTTGTGGCGCGGCGAGGCCTGGATGCCCTCGAAGCCGAGCTCGACGACCAGCGTCGGCGTCACGCTGCGCACCGGGCCGAACTTCTCGATCGTGGTCTGGCGGATGCGCTGGTCGACCTGGCGCATCTCGTCGTCGGTCAGGCCCGAGTAGGCCTTGGCGAACGGCACGAGCTTGCGCGCGTCGCCGTCGCCGTCCCACACCGCGAAGGTGTAGTCCGTGTACAGGTTCGCGCGCCGCCCGTGGCCGCCCTGGGCGTAGACGAGCACGGCGTCGACGCTGTACGGATCGATCTTCCACTTCCACCAGGTGCCCACGTCCTTGGTGCGGCCCGCGCCGTAGCGTCCTTCGCGCTGCTTGAGCATGAAGCCCTCGACGCCGCGGGCGCGCGACTGCTCGCGCAGCACCGCGAGCGCGGGCCAGTCGGGCGCTTCGACCAGCGGCGAGATCTGCAGCGGGCCCTCGCCGGCCTCCTCGACCACGCGCTCGAGCCGCTCGCGGCGTTGCCACTGCGGCTGCTCGCGCAGGTCGACGCCCTCGAGTTCCAGCAGGTCGTAGGCGAGGAAGGCCACGGGCTGCTCCGCGAGGATCTTCCGGGTCACCGTCTTGCGCCCGATGCGCTTCTGCAGTTCCGCGAACGGCTGCACGCGGGCGTCGCGCCAGACGACGACCTCGCCGTCGAGCACGCAGGTGTCGGGCAGGCGCGCGTGCATCGCGTCGAGCTCGGGGAAGCGGCCGTTGAGCAGGTCCTCGCCGCGCGACCACAGCCACGATTGCGCGCCGCGGCGGATGAACTGCGCGCGGATGCCGTCCCACTTCCATTCGACCTGCCAGTCCGCGCGCGCGCCCAGCGATTCGACCGGCGACTGCAGCGGATGCGCGAGGAAGAACGGGTAGGGCTGGCCCGATTCGGCGGGCGTGTCGACGATCGTCGGGTCGATGAGCAACGCGTAACGCGCGGCGTCCGGCGAGTGGGTCTTGTCGGTGTAGCCCATCACGCGCTGCGCGAGCAGCTTGGCGTCCACGCCCGAGGCCTCCGACAACGCGCGCAGCACCAGGTTGCGCGCGACGCCCACGCGAAAGCTGCCGCCGATCAGCTTGGTCAGCAGGAAACGGCCCGGGGTATCGAGCTCGGCCCAGTAGCCCTTGAGCGCGGCGGACACCTCCTCCGGCGCCCGGCCGCGCAACGCCAGCAGGCGCTGCTCGATCCACACGTGCAGGGGCAGGTCCACCGTCGCGCGCGCGGGCGGCAGCACGTGGGCGATGGTCTCGGCGAGGTCGCCGACGACGTCGTAGCTCTCGTCGAACAGCCACTCCGGGATGCCCGCCGCCTCGCGCGCGGCCGTGCGCAGCAGCCCCGTGGGCACCGTCTGGCGCGGCTTGCCCCCGGCCAGGAAGTACAACGCCCAGGCGGCGTCCGCGGGCTGTGCGCGCTGGAAGTAGGCGAGCAGGGCGTCGGTCTTCTTCTTCGTCGACGTCGTCGCGTCGAGTGCGGCGAACAGGGCGGCGAATTCCTTCATGAGGTCTCCGCCGCGGCCGCTTCCTCCGGGGGCTTCGCGTCCTCGTCGTCGCCGTACTCGGTCTTGAACGCGCCCGATTCCAGGCCCTGCTCGGCGAGGAAGCGCACCAGCGGCTCGACGTAGCCGTGCGTGACGATGACGCGCGGCGCGCCGCTGGCCGTGATCGCCTCCAGCAGTCCGGGCCAGTCGGCGTGGTCGGACAGGATGAAGCCGCGATCGACGTTGCGCCGCCGGCGCGCGCCGCGCAGCAGCATCCAGCCGGAGGCGAAGGCGTCGCTGTAATCGCCGAAGCGGCGCGTCCAGGTGCTGCCCTGCGCGGACGGCGGCGCCACCACGAGGCAGCGCCGCAGCTCCTCGGGCGTGGCTTCGAGCACGTTCCTGGTCGCCGGCAGCGCGACGCCCGACTGGCGGTAGGCCTCGTCCATCGTCGCGACCGCGCCGTGCACGACGATGGGCCCGATCGACGCGTCGATCCCGGCGAGCACGCGCTGCGCCTTGCCGAACGAATACGCGTAGACGATGGACGCCCTTCCCGCCGCGGCGTTGGCCGCCCACCAGGCGTCGATGCCGTCGAACACCTCCTGCTGCGGCGCCCAGCGGAACACCGGCAGCCCGAACGTCGACTCGGTGACGAACACGTCGCAGCGCACCGGCTCGAATGGCGCGCAGGTGGCGTCGGGGCCGGTCTTGTAGTCGCCCGAGACGACCCAGGTGCGGCCGGCGTGCTCGAGCCGGATCTGCGCCGAGCCCAGCACGTGGCCCGCGGGGTGGAACGAGACGCGCACGCCGCGATGCGTGATGACCTCGCCGTAGGGCAGCGTCTGCAGGTCGACCGGGCCGACGCGCGTCGCGACGACGTGGCGCCCCGCCTCCGCGGTCAGGTAGTGGCCATGGCCGGGCCGCAGGTGGTCGCCGTGCGCGTGCGTGACGAGCGCGTGCCCGACCGGCTGCCAGGGGTCGATGTAGAAATCGCCCGGCGGGCAGTACAGCCCTTCCGGGCGCGCGATGACGAGGTCCTGGGACTGCGGGTCCATGCGGGGAGTCCGGAAGCGGGGAAAGTACGCATCTTGCAATCGATGTTCCCGGATGGCCGATTGCGTGAGAATACCGCCTGCAATCCACATGGAGACCACATGCAGACCATTGACGGATGCGGATGGCCGGGAGCGGCACGATGAGCACGTCCGACCCGAACGGCGTGCGCGACGGTGGCCAGATCGCCGCGCTCACGAGCCTGCGCTTCATCGCGGCCTTCGCCGTCCTGGTGCTGCACTACCGCGAGCTGCTGTGGCCGATGCCGGACTGGGTGTTCCGCGGCGTCGTGGGTGGCCAGTACGGCGTCACCTTCTTCTTCGTGCTGAGCGGCTTCATCCTCACGTGGCGCTACCACGGCTGGTTCGCGCAAGGCGTCACCGACGGCCGCTTCTGGCGCTTCCAGCGCTTTCGCCTGGCGCGCATCTACCCGATCTACATCGTCGGCCTGCTGCTGGATACGCCATGGCATCTGGTCGAACGCGCGGGCCAGTTCGGCGAGATGGGGCAGACGTACTGGGCCTCCTGGCTGCTGAACCTGATCGGCCTGCAGGCCTGGGTGCCGGCGATGCCGTTCGCCATGTTCTGGAACACGCCGGCCTGGAGCGTGTCGGCCGAATTCTTCTTCTACGCCACCTTCCCGTTCGCCTGCGCGTGGCTGACGCGCCGCGTGCGCAGCACCGCGCGGCTGGGGCTGCTGCTGGCCGGCGTCATCGTGCTGGCGATCGCGCTGTACTTCGCCGTGATCTGGCTCGTGTACCAGGTGGTTCCGCTCAGCAGCGAGACGCAGTACATCGTGCTCGTCTACAACCCGCTGCTGCGCTACGGCGAGTTCTTCTCGGGCTGCATCGCGGGGCAGCTGTTGCTGCGCTGGCGCGAACAGCGCGCGGCCGCCCCGGCCGGCGTGCCGGACCCCGCCCGGGCGCAGCGCCGGCGCAACCTCGTGATCGCGGTGGCGCTGCTCGCGGTGTGCGGCCGCATCTGGATGCCGGACTACACGGGCCCCAGCCAGGCACTGTGGACGCTGGACTACGCGGTCAAGTACCCGATCTTCGTCCTGCCCTTCGTCGCGATCATCCTGTCCATCGCCTCCGGCCCGACCTTCCTGAGCCCGCTGCTCGAGCGGCCGTGGATGGTGCTGCTGGGCGAATCGAGCTACGCGCTGTACATGATCCACTGGTCGGCCACGTCCTTCCTGCGCCTGCACTGGCTGGGCGAGTGGCACGGGCCGTGGGTGCACCTGGGTTTCCTGCTGGCGACGGTGGTGGCGTCGGTGCTCTGCTACCGCTTCATCGAGGTGCCGTGGCGCGAGCGCCTGCGCGGGGCGCGCGAGCCGGCGGCGGACACGCTGGTGCCGGCCGCGTCGTGAGGCAGGGCAGACCCGGCTGTCGCGATACGCAAATTGGCTATATAGTGGTACTAGAGTGGTTCGAATGGATCGGGCTGCGCCTGCCTGGATTCCGTTCGCCGCCATGACGACTCACGCCGCTCCGAAGTTCCTCCGCGCCCTGCTCGCGATCGCGACCGCCTGCGGTGCGCTCGCCGCGTTGCCCGCCGCCGCCAAGGACGCCGCCACGGCCCCCGCCGCCGCGTCCGCGCCCTACGCGCTGTTCGGCGGCAAGCCGCTGGAATGGGAGCGCAGCGGCGGCAAGGTGGTGGGCGTCTACACCCCCAACTGGCAGCCGACGGCGCTGGTGGACGCGCTGCACGGCGACAGCGTCACGCACGTCATCTACGCGTTCCTGCATGTCTGCGGCCCGGGCCAGCTGCCCGAGGACGCGCCCAAGTGCGTGGGCAAGTCGGACTACCAGATCGCCACGTCGGAAGTCGACGACCGCTTCAACGCGGCCTTCGCCCGCCTGAAGGCGCGCGCGCCGCACGTGAAGGTCGTGGCCTCGGTGGGCGGCTGGGGCGGCTCCGACCCGTTCTTCCACATCGCCGACGACGCCGCGCCGCGCGCCGCGTTCGCCAAGTCCGCGGCCGACTTCCTGCGCGCGCACCCGGCCTTCGACGGCATCGACATCGACTGGGAGCATCCCACCAACAACGGCTCGGCCAACGGCGTGCAGCTGGGCTCGCCCGCCGACGGCCAGGGCGTGGCCGACCTGATGGCCGCGCTGCGCGGCGCGCTGAACACGCTCACCGCCGAGAACGGCCACAAGTACATCCTCACCGGCGCGATCAACTGCGAGCACGTGATCGTCGACAAGGTGAACTACCGCGACGCCGCCAAGTCGATGGACTACATCTTCATGATGACCTACGACTTCTACGGCAGCTGGAAGAAGACGATCGGCAACCACGCCGCCCCGCACGCCAGCGCCGACGGCGCCGAGGACGGCCTGGACGCCGCCATCCGCACGATGACCGGCGCGGGCGTGCCCGCCGGCAAGCTGGTGGCCGGCGTGGCGATGTACGGCCGCGGCTTCACGGGCGTGGCCAGGCCGGCGCCCGGCCAGGGCTTCAGCGGCGAGACGCACACCGGCACCTACCCCGCCCCCGAGGGCTCGAGCGACTGGCGGGAGCTCGCGGCGCGCTACGTCGACCGCCAGGGCCGCGGCCTGCACGGCTACCAGGTGGTGTTCGACCCGCGCACCCACGCCTGGAACCTCTACAACCCGCGCAGCAAGCTGTTCATGGGCTACGACGACCCGCGCGCCGTCATCGAGAAGGGCCACATGGCCCGCGACGCCGGCCTGGCGGGCGTGTTCGCCTGGGAGCTGTCGCAGGACAACGGCGACATCCTCAACGCGATGAACTACGGCGTGGGCAACCAGCCGCTGCAGCCCTAGGCGAACAGCGGCACCAGCTCCTGCCTGGCCGCCTCGATGAACGCCCGCGTGCGCGCCGGCAGCAGCCGGGCGTGCGGGTAGACGATGCTCACCGGCTGGCGCGGCGGCTCGAAGTCGGCCAGCACGGCGCGCAGGCGCCTTTCGTGCAGCGCCTCGTGCACCTGGTACGAGAAGAACTGGCCGAAGCCGGCGCCCTGCTCGCAGGCGAGGAGCGCGGCGCCGGCGTGGTTGAAGTCCAGCGGCCCGTCGACCGGCACGTGCAGCCGGCGGCCGCCGTCCTGGAACGCCCAGCCCGGGCGCACCGGGCCCGCGAGCCGGATGCAGGGCCGCGCGCGTAGCTCGCCGGGATGTTTCGGCGTGCCGGTGCGGCGCAGGAAGGCGGGGCTCGCGACGACCATCTGCCGCACGTCGCCCAGCCGCAGCGCGACCAGCGACGAGTCCTCCAGCGCGCCGATGCGGATGCCCACGTCGACGCCTTCGTCCACCAGGTCGACGAAGCGGTCGAGCAGCTGCACGCTGCAGCGGATGCGCGGATTGGCGGCGACGAAGCGCGTGACGAACTCGGCCACCACGCGCTGGCCCAGCAAGACCGGCGCGGTGATCGCGAGCTGGCCGCGCGGGGCCTGCGTCTCGTCGGCGAGGCTGGCGTCGGCCTCGGCGACGGCGGCCAGGATGTCGCGGCTGCGCGCCAGGTACTGCAGGCCTTCCTGGGTCAGCGCGAGCCGGCGCGTCGTGCGCTGGAACAGGCGCGCACCGAGCTCGGCCTCGAGCGCCGCGAGGCTGCGCACCACGGCCGGCAGCGACATGCCGAGCGTCGCCGCGGCGGCCGTCAGGCTGCCGTCGTCGGCGATCTGCACGAAGGTCTTCATGGCGCGGAGCTTGTCCATCGCGCGATATTAATCCGCCAGACGCAACAAACATCTGCAGCAGGCAGCGTTTACTGCATACCGTGACGCGGCGATGATCCGGTTCCAACGTCGACACGGAGGGCCGCATGGCCGGAACCCAGCATCTTTGGCTGTTCGTCGTCTCGGGGCTGCTGCTCAACATCACGCCCGGGCCCGATTCGCTGTTCATCATGGCGCGCAGCGCGTCGCAGGGCTGGCGTGCGGGCCTGGTGGCTTGCTGGGGCGTGGGCGCCGGCGTGTTCGTGCACGTGTTCGCGGCGGCGCTCGGCCTGTCGGCGCTGCTGGCGACGTCGGCGATGGCGTTCACCGTCGTCAAGGTCGTGGGCGCCGCCTACCTCGTGTGGATCGGCATCGGCATGCTGCGCCAGCGCCAGTCGGCCGACGCGGCCCCGGTCGCCCGCGACGTCGCGGCGGCGCCGCGCGCGATCGCCTATCGCCAGATCTTCCGGCAGGGCTTCCTCACCAACGTGCTCAACCCGAAGGTGGCGCTGTTCTTCCTCGCGTTCGTGCCGCAGTTCATCGCGCCGGACGCCGCCTCCAAGCCACTGGCCTTCCTGCTGCTGGGCGCGATCTTCGACTTCAACGGCATGCTGTGGTGCCACGCGCTCGCGCTGTTCACGGCGTTCGCCAGCCACAAGCTGCAGGTCGGCGCGGCCGTCGCCCGCTGGCTGAACCGCGCGATCGGCGCGCTGTTCGTGGCCCTGGGCGTGCGCCTGGCGCTGGCCACGCGTTGAAGGAGCCGCGATGACCACCCTCGTGAACATCGCGATCGTCGGCGACCGCGACGACGGCATCGCCGCGCATCGCGCGATCCCGCTGGCGCTCGCCAACGCCGCCTCGGCGCTCGACGTCGACCTCGTCTTCGACTGGGTGGCCAGCGACGCGATCCGCGACGTGCGGCGCCTGGACGGCTTCGACGCCTTCTGGGTCGCCCCGGGCAGCCCGTACCGGAGCCTGGACGGCGCGCTGCGCGCGATCGGCCACGCGCGCACCACCGGCCGCCCGTTCCTGGGCACCTGCGGCGGCTTCCAGCACGCGGTGCTCGAGTTCGCGCGCCACGTGCTGGACTGGCCCGACGCGATGCATGCCGAGAGCGATCCCGGCGTGGGCCGCCCCGTCATCGCCGCGCTGGCGTGCGCGCTGGTCGAGGCGCGCGGCAGCGTCACGCTCGCGCCGGGCAGCCGCATCGCCAAGGCCTACGGCGCGCCGACGGCGCCGACGATCTACCGCTGCCGCTACGGCCTGAATCCCGCGTTCCGCGCGGCGCTGACCGCCGGCCCGCTGCGCGGCACCGCCGAGGACGAGCAGGGCGACCTGCGCGCCATCGAGCTCGACGGCCATCCGTTCTTCGTCGCCACGTTGTGGCAGCCCGAGCGCGCGGCGCTCGAAGGCCAGCGCGTGCCGCTCGCCGAGGCCCTCGTCACCGCGGCGCGTGCCGCCTGAAAGCCCGCCATGGCCCACGTCCACACCGCCCTGATCCGCTGGAACGCCGGCGACGCCGACTTCCTGGGCAAGCGCTACAGCCGCGCCCACACCTGGACCTTCGACGGCGGCTCCGTCGTGCCGGCATCGTCGTCGCCGCTGGTGGTGCCGCTGCCGATGTCCGATGCGAGCGCCGTCGATCCCGAAGAGGCCTTCGTCGCGGCGCTCGCCAGCTGCCACATGCTGTGGTTCCTCGACCTCGCGTCCCGCGCTGGGCTTGCCGTCGCGAGCTACGAGGATGCGGCCGAAGGACGCATGGGACGCAACGCCGCCGGCAAGCTCGTTGTCGACCGCGTGACCTTGCGCCCGCGCACGCGCGTCACGGGCGCGCGCGTGCCCGACGCCGCGGAGCTGGCGGCGCTGCACCACCGCGCCCACGAGGAATGCTTCCTCGCGAACTCGGTGCGCTGCGAGATCGTGTGCGAGCCGGCCCTGGATTGATTTCCCGGACGGCCGCGCCAGCTACCCACCCTTGTCATCCTGCGCGCAGTCGCGGGAGCCACCCCTCGCGATGCCGTGGGCCTCGGCGCAGCCGTGGATCCTGCGACTGCGCGCAGGAGGACGGAGACGCCTGGGCGACGAATGAAAAAGGGCGCGATTCGCATCGCGCCCTTGTCGTTCGAGGGCTTCCGCCGTCAGCCGATGCGCTTGCCGGTGTCGCCGTCGAACAGGTGCGTCGCCTCGCCAGCCCACTTCACGTGCACCGCGTCGCCGACCTTGGACGTCATGTAGCCCGGCACGCGCAGCGTCAGCATGCCGACGGCGGTGTCGACGGTGGCGTAGGTCTCGGGGCCCGTCGGTTCGGTGAAGTGCATCGTGCCGGGAACGCCGTCGGACGACAGCTGCACCGCCTCCGGGCGTAGGCCGTACGTCAGCTTGGCGGTGGCGTTGGCCTGCAGGGCCTCGCGCTGCGCCGCCGACAGCGGCAGCTCGACGCCGTTGGCGGCGATGCCGGTGCCGGTGCGCACCGCCGGGATCATGTTCATGGCCGGCGAGCCGATGAACTCCGCGACGAACTTCGTGGCCGGGCGGGCGTAGATGTCCTCGGGCGTGCCGAACTGCTCCACCTTGCCGCCGCTCATCACGGCGATGCGGTCGCCCAGCGTCATGGCCTCGACCTGGTCGTGGGTGACGTAGACGGTGGTCGTGCGCGTGCGCTGGTGCAGCAGCTTGATCTCGGCACGCATCTCGACGCGCAGCTTGGCGTCCAGGTTGGACAGCGGCTCGTCGAACAGGAACAGCTTGGGGTCGCGCGCGAGCGCGCGGCCCATGGCCACGCGCTGGCGCTGGCCGCCCGAGAGCTGGCCCGGCTTGCGATCGAGCAGCTGCGTGATCTGCAGCATCTTGGCCACGCGCTGCACGGCCTCCTCGCGCTTTTCCTTGGGCACCTTGCGCATCTCGAGGCCGAACGCGATGTTCTGCGCCACGTTCATGTTCGGGTAGAGCGCGTAGCTCTGGAACACCATCGCGATGTCGCGATCCTTGGGCGCGGCGTAGGTCACGTCGCGCTCGCCGATGCTCACGGAGCCGTCGGTGGGCAGTTCCAGGCCCGCGATGATGTTCAGCAGCGTGGACTTGCCGCAGCCCGAGGGGCCCACCAGGATCAGGAATTCACCCGCGTCGATATCGATGTCGATGCCCTTGAGGATCTCGACATGTCCGAAAGTCTTGCGTACGTTGGCGATCGTCAGCGCACCCATCTCATCATCCCTTCACCGCACCGGCCGTCAGGCCGCGCACGAAATACTTGCCAGCAACCACGTAGACGAACAGCGTCGGCAGCGCGGCGATCAGTGCCGCGGCCATGTCCACGTTGTATTCCTTGACCGAACTGGTCGTGTTCGCGAGGTTGTTCAGGCCGACGGTGATCGGCTTGGAATCCGCGCCCGAGAAGACCACCCCGTACAGGAAGTCGTTCCAGATGTTGGTGAACTGCCAGATCAGCGTGACGACCAGGATGGGCGTCGACAGCGGCAGCACCACGCGCCACAGGATGCGCCAGAAGCCGGCGCCGTCCAGCATGGCGGCCTTGATCAGCTCGTCGGGCAGGCCGACGTAGTAATTGCGGAAGAACAGCGTCGTGGACGGGATGCCCGCCAGCACGTGCATCACGATCAGGCCCACGATGGAGCTGGCGATGCCGAAGTAGCCCAGGATCTGCGACATCGGCAGCAGCACGACCTGCATCGGCATGAACACGCCGAACAGCAGCATCGCGAACATCACTTCGCTGCCCTTGAAGCGCCACTTGGACAGCACGTAGCCGTTGACGCAGCCGATCGTCGTGGAGATGCCGACGGCCGGGACGACCATGTAGACGCTGTTGAGGAAGAACGGCTTGAGGCCGCCGCAGTCGGTGCCGGTGCAGGCCTGGTCCCAGGCCTTGTTCCACGAGCCGAAGTTCAGGCTCTTGGGCAGCGACAGCAGGCTGCCTCCGCGGATCTGGTCCATGTCCTTGAGCGACGTGACGATCATCACGTACAGCGGCGTCAGGAACCAGATCGCGAAGAGGATCAGCACCGTCCAGAGAATGACCCGATGCCAGGTCAGGGCGCGTGGCGACTTCACTTCTTCGTCCTCAGTTCCGAATACAGGTAAGGCACGACGATGGCGGCGACCATGCACAGCATGATCGTGGCGCTGGCCGCGCCCATGGCCACCTGGCCGCGCGAGAACGACATCGCGTACATGAAGGTGGCGGGCAGGTCGGTGGAATAGCCCGGGCCACCCGAGGTCAGCGCGATCACCAGGTCGAAGCTCTTGATCGACAGGTGGCTCACGACCATCAGCGTGGAGAAGAACACCGGCCGCAGCGACGGCACGACGATGCGCCAGTAGATGCGCGGCAGGCTGGCGCCGTCGATCTGCGCCGCCTTGATGATGGAGTCGTCGATGCCGCGCAGGCCGGCCAGGAACAGCGCCATCACGAAGCCCGAGGCCTGCCAGATGCCCGCGATGACGATGCAGTAGATCGCGTGCTGGTCGTCGACCAGCCAGTCGAAGGTGAAGTTGGGAAAGCCCCAGCTCTGCACCAGGTGCTCGATGCCCAGACCCGGGTTCAGGATCCACTTCCATGCCGTGCCGGTGACGATGAACGAGATCGCCATCGGGTACAGGTAGACGGTGCGCAGCACGCCTTCGGCGCGGATCTTCTGATCGAGCAGGATGGCCAGCAGCAGGCCCAGCACCATCGAGCCGCCGATGAACAGCACGCCGAAGATCAGCATGTTCTTCAGCGCCACGTGGAAGCGGTCGTTGTCGAACAGGTCGGTGTAGTTGGAGAACCCGACGAAGTCGTAGTTCGGCAGCATGTGCGACGCGGACAGCGACAGGTAGCCGTTCCACGCGATCAGGCCGTAGATGAAGAAGAACGACAGCAGGAAGCTGGGCGCGACGACCAGCTTGGGCAGCCAGGAGGCGCTGGGGACTTTGGGTCGGGACATGAAGCGACGAGGCTCTCGTTGTGCGGTCGGGGCGGGACTTGGGCGGCGAGACTGCCGCTGGCAAGGGCCGGGCCCGAGAGGGCAGGGGACTGGCCGGGGACCGCAACCCGGGGAGCCCGAGAATCTGTCAGCGAACCCGGCCAGGCCGGATTCGCTCACGGATTCTGAGTGCAAAAGGCACTAAGTGCAAAAAGCGCCACGCGCGCAGCTCCGCGCGTGGCGAATGCCCTTAGGAGAAGAGGAGGCGGCCACCGCTGCGAAGCAGCGGCCGCGCTCGTCGATCACTTCGTCTTGGAAGCCTTCAGGATCTCGGCCTGTGCGTCCTTGGCCGTTTCCTTGTCGTCGTTCCAGAACTTGCTGACGGCGTCCTTGATGGCGCCTTCGGCAGCCGGCGGGACCGCCATGCCGTGCGCGATCGACGGCAGCAGCGTGTTGGACTTGGACGCGGCGACGAAGTCCTTGTTCGATTCCTTGGCGCAGTCGTCGAACTTGTCGAGCTTCACGTCCAGGCGAACCGGGATCGAGCCCTTGTTCAGGTTGAACAGCTCCTGGAACGACGGCGACATGATGGCCTTGGCCAGGTCCTTCTGGGCCTTCTGGTTCGCCGGATCCTTCAGCTGGAACATGGCGAACGAGTCGATGTTGAAGGTGTAGTCCTTGGCGGTGCCCGGAGCCGGGGCGCAGACGAAGTCCTTGCCCGGCACCTTGCCGGCGGCCAGGAACTCGCCCTTGGCCCAGTCGCCCATCAGCTGCATGCCGGCCTCGCCCTTGATCACCATCGCGGTGGCCAGGTTCCAGTCGCGGCCCGGGGAGTTCTTGTCGATGTAGCCGTGGATCTTCTTGAACGTCTCCAGCACCTTGATCATCGTGGGGCTGTTGATCGCGGCCGGGTCGAGCTTGACCAGCGCGTTGCGGTAGAAGTCGGCACCGCCGACGCCCATCGCCACGTCTTCGAACGTGGTGAAGTCCTGCCAGTTCTGGCCGCCGTGGGCCAGGGGGATGATGCCCGCGGCCTTGAGCTTGTCACCGGCGGCGAAGAACTCGTCCCAGGTCGTCGGGACCTTGGCGCCGGCCTTCTTGAACGCTTCCGGGTTGGCCCACAGCCAGTTCACGCGGTGCACGTTGACCGGCGCGGCGATGTAGTGGCCCTTGTACTTCATGACGTTGGCGACGACCGCGGGCAGCAGCGTGTCCCACTTCTCGGCCTTGGCCACGTCGTCGATGTTGGCGAGCACGCCTTCGGCGGCCCATTCCTGCAGCGCCGGGCCCTTGATCTGGGCGGCGGCCGGGGCGTTGCCCGAGATCACGCGCGACTTCAGCACGGTCATGGCGGAATCGCCGCCGCCGCCGGCGACCGCGAAGTCCTTCCACGTGTGGCCTTCGGCTTCCATCTGCTTCTTCAGCTCGGCGGCGGCCTTGGCTTCGCCACCGGACGTCCACCAGTGCAGGACTTCGAGCTGGTCGGCCTGGGCGGCATTCATGCCGAGGATCGCGGCGAGGGCGACGACGGACAGGCTGAATTTCTTGGACATGCGTTTGTCTCCGTAGATATTCGTGGTTGCAATGGTGCGCCGCGACCGGGGTCGGTCGCGGCGGGGATTACACGAGGATCAGAACCAGATCTCGACCTGGGCGCCGTAGGACACGGCGTTGGTCTTGTTGGTCGGCAGGCCGTTCTGCGCGTCCTGCGCGGCGGCCTTGTTGAA
>Ga0207427_100752_pt1 | contig 14871 bp, 11 predicted proteins | sample AraplaCL_Cvi_mMS_FD_184268 | JGI IMG/M metagenome (GOLD analysis project Ga0207427, IMG submission 184268) | Arabidopsis root microbial communities from the University of North Carolina, USA - plate scrape CL_Cvi_mMS (SPAdes) (version 2) | ecosystem: Host-associated > Plants > Roots > Endosphere ... | reverse complement strand
AGAAGACCGACCCGCGCGCGATCCCGCCGCTGGACGGCGTGGGCATCGCCTGGGCGCACCTGGACGCGCAGGGCGGTTACGACGCGGGCGCCTCGGTGGCGGCGGCGCAGGAGATGGTCGAGGCCTACGGCATGCAGGCGCTCAACGTCGCGCCGGCGCTGCAGTCCAACCACATCTCGGGCACGGCGGTCGACATGGCGATCAGCTGGACCGGCACGCTCGCGATCGCGCGGCGCGACGGGGCGGTCGTCAGCATCGACAGCCAGCCGCGCACCGGCATGAACCCCGACCTGAAGGCGGTGGGCGCCACCTACGGCGTGCTCAAGTTCATCGGTGGCGCGAGCGACATGCCGCACTGGTCCGCCGATGGCCATTGACGCGATGTCGCCGTGGCGTCCGGCGCTGGCCGGGGTGGCGACGGCGCTGCTACTGGCCGCCTGCGCCACGCCGCCGGCGACGCCGGACCTGGCCACCTTCCTCGAGCGCCGCGCCACCTGCGACCACTTCCGCGGCGAGATCCCGGATCCGCCCGATCCGCAGCGCCTGCGCGAGGTCATGGAACAGATCGAGGCCTACTGCAAGGGCAGCGATGCGCAGCTGGCGGCGCTCAGGCAGCGCTATCGCGATGATCCGGTCGTCTCGAAGCAACTGGCGCCGTTCGAGGATCGCATCGAGCCGTGAGTTCGTGAGGCGGGCGCGCACCGCGGTGCGTGGATCCTGCGACTGCGCGCAGGATGACGGGCGTGGGGGTATCGGCGCTGCGCGGGCCGGCCTCGTAGGGCGGGTCGTTTGAGCCGCCATCGTGGCGCGCCGATCGGCGTCATTGCGGGCGACGGCGGGTCAGACGACCCGCCCTACATCAATGCGTGAACCCGATCCTCGCCCGGCGCCCGCTGCCGGCCGGCAGGTCGTCCAGCCGGATCGCGTCGCGGCCCGCCAGGCGGGCGTTGCCGAAGCCCGTCATCAGCGCCCGCCGCATCTCGCGCGGCGCGAGTTCGGCCAGGCGATCGAGCACGTCGTCGCGCGGCGTCGCCTCGAAGCGCTGGCCCCAGTCGTGGTCGGCGCGGATCTCGGCGTGCAGGCGCTGCGCGATCGCGCGCGCGGCGGCGTGGTCGGGCGCCTGCACCTCGTAGACGTTCATGCGGTTGAGGATGGGCTCGGGAATGGCGCGGGCATCGTTGGCCGTGGCCACCCAGATCACCTGGCTGGCGTCGATCGGCACCTCGGCGAATTCGTCGATGAAGGCCTCGGCGGTGTCGTGCTCCATCAGCGAGTACAGCGCGCCCAGGGGGTCGTATGCGTGCTCGGAGCGCGCCTTGTCGATCTCGTCGACCACCATCACCGGGTTGGCGTACTCGCCGTCCACCAGCGTCTCGAACACCTTGCCCGGACGCGCGCCCTTCCACTGGCTGGAGGCGCCGCTGAGCACCCAGCCGGCGGTCAGCGAGCTCATCGAGATGAAGCCCATGCCGGTGCCCAGCAGCTCGGCGACCTCGCGCGCGAAATGCGTCTTGCCCACGCCCGGCGGGCCCAGCAGCAGGATGGGCGTGATCTCGAGGGCGTCGCGGCTGTCCTGGCACAGCGCGATCTGGCGCTTGACGTCGTCGAGCGCGTCGTGGAAGTTGGGCAGCTCGTCGTACAGGTGGTCCATCGCCGGCAGGCCGGCGGGCTTGACCTGGAAGCGGTCGGCGCCTTTTTCGAGCATGCGCTCGTAGGTGCTGCGCAGCGTCTCGTGCTCGGTCTGCTGCTGCAGGCGCGCCAGGCGCTGGCTGACGGCCTCCAGCCGGTACAGCGACCGCATGCGCGCGATCGGGATCCGCGTGGCGCGGGCCTCGGTGGACGTGTCGTTCGCTGCAACCAAGATGACCTCCAGCGGATGATTCGAGTGCGGTCCGTCCCATTGAAGCGCAGGCGCCGGCCCGCCGACGCCTCGAACAACGGGCGGGATGCCCCGTGTTTCCGGTTTGGCAAACGCCGTGCCCCGCCGTCGAGCAGGCGCTTGAATCCGGAAGCGCCTCCTGCGCGTAAACCCCCATGACGACGCACCCCTCTGGCGCGCCGCCCTGTGTTCCCATGCATCTTCCGCCCGCCGTCATCGCCGCCTCGCCACGCCTGCCGCTTGCCCAAAGGGGGCCGCGCGCGGCACACTGCCCCGCGTCGCCCCGCCGTTCGGGCGCAACCAGGAACCCCCTTCGTGAAAGTGATCGCGTCATGACCACGGCCGCCTTGAGGAGTGCCGACGAGCTCGAGGCCCGGCTGGCCGACTGGCTCGGACGCTGCGCACTCGGCGACCGCCAGGCCTTCCGCCAGCTGTACGACGCCACCGCGCCGCGGCTGCTGGGCGTCGTCGCGCAACTGGTGGGCCGCGGTGCGCTCGCCGAGGACCTGCTGCAGGACGTGTACGTGCGCATCTGGAAGGCCGCGGGCCAGTACCGCGCCGGCGCCGGCTCGCCGATGGCCTGGATGGCCGCCACCGCGCGCTACCGCGCCATCGACCACCTGCGTTCGCGTGGCGCGCGCCCGGAGGTGGCCATCGCCGACCTGCCGTCGCACGGCGCCGGCGACGCCGACGACGACCCGACGCACCGCATGCCCGACCCCGGCCCCGGCCCGGCGCAGCGCGTGCAGGCGCGCTCCGAGGCCGAGGCCGTCCAGGGCTGCCTGGGCACGCTGCAGGGCTCGCAGCAGCAATCGATCTCGCTCGCGTACTACCAGGGCCTGAGCCACGGCGAGATCGCCGAGCACCTGGGCGCGCCGCTCGGCTCGGTCAAGACCTGGGTGCGGCGCGGCCTGATCGCGCTCAAGGCCTGCCTCGAACGTTGCGGGTGGGCGCCATGAACCTGCTCGCGGGCGACCTGCCCGACCGCCTTGCCGCCGAATACGTGCTGGGCACGCTCACCGGCGGCGCGCGCCGCCGCTTCGACGCGCTCCTGCCCGCGCACCCGGCGTTGCGCGACGCCGTGGCGGGCTGGGAGAAGCGGCTGCTGCCGATGGCCCTGAAGGCCGACCCCATCCAGCCCGCGTCGCGCACGTGGTCCGGCATCGAGGCCCAGCTGGGCTGGCGCGCGCCGGCCCGGCCGTCGCCGTGGCGCCTGCGCTTCTGGCAGGCCTTCGCCACGTTCGCCACCGTCGCCGCCGTGGTGCTGGGCACCGCGCCGCGCCACGAACCGGCGCCGACGATCGTCGTGCTGCATGCCACCCAGGGCGCCGAGACCCTCGTCGCCGGCCTGAGCCCCGACCGCCGCCAGGTGGCCATCCAGCCGCTGCAGAAGGTGGCGCTGACCTCCGACCAGTCGCTCGAGCTGTGGGCGCTGAAGAAGGATGGCCCGCCCGCCTCGCTGGGCGTGATCGCGGCCGACAGGCTCACCGCGCTGAACAAGCGGACGCTGCCGCCGGACACCAAGGGCCTGGCCGTGTCGCTGGAACCGCGGGGCGGCTCGCCGACCGGCGCGCCCACCGGGCCGGTCCTGTTCGTGGGCGAGCTGACGCTCTGAAGGCCCGCCAGGCGGACGCGCGGAGGGCCGATCCGCGCGCGCCGGCGGCTCCTTATGCGTTTCATACGGCGCGACATCGACACTGATCCTCGTCGATACACCTTCGAGGTCCGTCATGTTGATCGCATCCATCCTGCTCGTGGCACTGCTGCTCTCGGGCCTGCGCATCGCCCAGGAATACCAGCGCGGCGTCGTGCTGCGGCTCGGACGCTTCGTGGGCCTGCGCGGCCCCGGCCTGTACTGGATCGTCCCGCTGGGCATCGAACGCGTGACGACGATCGACGTGCGCACGCTGACGGTCTCGGCGGAGCAGCAGGAGACGATCACGCGCGACAGCGTCACGATCAAGGTCAACGCGGTGCTCTGGTATCGCATTACCGATGCGGCCCGGTCCGTCATCGAGGTCGCGGACGCCCACGCCGCCGTCTACCAGCTGGCGTTGACCGGGCTGCGCAACATCATCGGCCAGCACGACCTGGACGAGGTGCTGCAGCAACGCAGCAAGATCAACGACCTGCTGCGCGAGAGCATCGCGCGCTCGACCGCCGTCTGGGGCGTGGAAGTGCAGCGCCTGGAGATGAAGGACGTCGAGCTGCCGGCCGCGATGCAGCAGGTCATGGCGATGCAGGCCGAGGCGATCCGCGAGAAGCGCGCGCGGCTGATCAAGGCCGAGGCCGAGTCCGAGGCGTCGATCAAGCTGTCCGCCGCGGCCTCGCAGATGATGCGCAACCCCGCCGCGCTGGAGCTGCGCCGCATGCAGATGATCGCGGAGGTCGGCGCGGAGAACAACAGCACGACGGTCATGATGATCCCGTCGGACTTCGTCTCGCTGGCGCAGTCGATGAACCAGTTCCTGCAGCGCGCCGGCCAGCCGTCGCCGGCCGGCGCGCCCGCGGCCTGAGTCGACGACCGGCTCAGTGGGCGGGCACCAGGTCGCGCAGCTCCAGGCCCGCCTCGCGAGCGACGCCCGCGCGCGTGACGCCCACGCGCACGCGCGTGCCCGGCGCCGCTTCCTGCCAGGCGCGTCGCTGCACGTGGAGCGGGATGGACTTGGCGGGCGTGCCGTCGACGTCGACGATGACGTCGCCGACGTGCAGCCCGGCCGCCTCCGCCGGGCTGCCGGCCATCACCGCCATCACCTCGAAGCCCGCGCGGTGGGCGTGGATCCGCAGGCCCGAGCGATCGACGGGGAACGGCGCGCCGATGCGCGCGTTCGGCGCGAGCCAGGCGGTGCGGCGCGCGTAGTCGAACGTGACGAGGAAGCGGCTCAGCACCGCGCCGCCGATGTTGCCGGCCAGGCCGGGCGTGGCCAGCGCGCGCTCGCCGTCCTCGAGCACGCGCAGCGCCGGCGCGGCCAGCGCGATGCCGCCCAGCCGGAGGCTGCGGGCCCGCGCGAGTCGTCCGCGGATCGCGCCGCCGATGCCCCAGCCGATGGTGGTGACCGCGGTGGCGTCGTGCGCCGGCGTCACGCCCGCCTGTGCGTGCAGGAGCACCGCACCGCTGTTGCCCGTGTCGAGCCAGAACTGCGCGGGCTGGTCGTCGAGCGTGGCGGCGACGCAGGGGATGTGCGCGAAGAAGGCGAGCGGCAGCCGCTCGCCCCAATCGGGCTGCGGCTCGGTGGCCGGCGCCAGCAGCTCCAGGCGCTGCGCCTCGTAGTCGATGCGCACGACGAGGCGGCGCAGCAGTTCGGCGCCCAGGATGCCGTCCACCGGCACGCCCAGCACGTCGCTCGCCTCGGGCATGGCCAGCACGCGCAGCAGCGGACGTTCCAGCACGACCGCGGCGCCGACCGCGAGTTGCGGCACGCGCACGAAGCCGGCGGCTGCCGAGTGGCCGCCCGCGCCGCCCGCCTCCAGCCGGCCCTCGACCGGCAGGCCCAGGCGCGCCGCGGTCGCGGCCGTCAGGAGCGTCAGGCCGCCGGAGTCGAGCACGAAGCGCAGCGCCTGGCCGGCGATCGTGACCGGCACGACGATCGTGTTCTGGATCACCGCGACGTCGACGACCGCCCGCTCGCGCCCGTCGATGAAATGCAGGTCGCCCTCGACGCTGGCCGGCGGCGCGAGGTCGTGCGCGTCGATGGGGGCGTTCACGGCGATGTGCTCGACGACATCGACGCGGTCGAAGCGCGCGTCGCCGCTGCCGGTGATGGCGCGGAACGGCAGCCACGCGCCCTCGACCTCGCGGTGGTCGTCCAGGCGGGTGACCATCTCGCGGCCCATCACGCGCTGCTGCACGCGCGCCAGCAGGTGGGTCGTGGCATCGAACCACAGTTGCGCGGGTTCGCCGCCCGCGGGCAGCGCCTGCACCACGTCGAAGCGGCGGCCGTCGAGCTCGCGCGTGCCGAGCGACTCCAGGCGCGCGCCGCCCGCCGTCGACGACCACCAGCCGGACGCATCGAGCCAGGCCTGCGTCACGGTCGCGCGCAGGCCGGCCTCGGCATCCTGCAGCGTGACGTCGCCGTTCGGGCCGCGACGCCAGGCGTGCGTGCCGTCGAAGCCCGTGGCGTACGCCGCGGGGCCGAGCGTGAACTCGCGCAGCGCGCGCAGGTTGATCCGGTCGACGCGTTGCACCGACGGGCCGCCCAGGCCGCCGGCGTGGATCGTGCCGGTCATGTGCAGCGTGCGGATGCGGTCGCACGCGGCGCCGCCTGCGGCCGCGCGCGCGCGGGCGAGGACGACTTCCAGGGACGACGGGTTCGAATCGACGGGAGAGGTCATGTCGCGGCTCCTTGGCGCCTTCCGACGGGAAGGCGAGGGCGCGGATTCTGCGGGCGCGTCGAGGCGCCTGTCGCGATAGTTCGCGGCCGCGTGGGCAACGCGCAACCGGCCATCGGGCGTTCACGGCGGCCGCTTAGAATGATGTCATCGGCCTGGGAAATCCGCGAAATTTCGTGCCCCGGGCGCCGCCGGCCTCCGCGCCGGCACGGCATGAACAAAGGGCGCCCGCGGGCGCCCTTTGCTCTCTGGCGATCCTCGTATCGGATCAGGGCAGCGCGTTCAGCGCGGCACGCGTCGGCACCGAGAAGTTGTAGCCGTCGTGCTTATCCCAGTTGATGGACCACGTCATCGCGCCACGGAAGGTCGGGTAGGCCTTCGCGGGCTTGATGGTGTTGCAGCCCTGCAGCCTGGTCAGGCAGTTGAGCGTGTTGGTGATCGTCGTCGACGTCACGAAGCCGGTGTTGGCCGAGCTCGGGCCCGAGGGCACGCCGATGGCGACCTGGTCGGGGCGCAGGCCGTTGAAGTGCCAGCCCGTTCCGTAGGCCACGCTGAAGCCCTCGATCAGCATCAGGCTGCCCGCGACGAGGCCGTCCACGGTGCCTTCCTGCACCTGCTGGTTGCTGGCGTTGTCGTAGGTGAAGCCGCCGTTGTTGTAGTACTGGACGTGGATCTCGGTCAGATCCGCGCGCAGTGCGTCGATGATGGGCAGGTACGCGCCCCAGATCGAGCCGTAGGCGACGTAGCCGCCCTGCACGTACGGGTGCTCCGGGGCCATCGACAGGTAGAAGTTCGAGCCCACCTTGGCCTTGAGCTGGCGCATCGCGGTGACCAGGTTGGTCTGGATCGCGGTGTTCTGCGACACGCCCGTCTCGAGGTCGAGGTCGATGCCGTCGAAGCCGTACTTCTGGATGATCGCGTAGGCGCTGTTGACGAAGTTCGTCACCATCGTCGCGTTGTCCAGCGAGATCGAGCCGTTCTGGCCACCCACCGACAGCACCACCTTCTTGCCCGCCTTGCGCTTGGCGGCCACGTCGGCGATGAACTGCGCGTCGGTGCCCGCGGCGGGGTCGACGGTGAAGCTGATGTTGCCGTTGCCCGCGTTGTCGGCGAACGAGACGATGATCGTGTCCCAGTTGCTCGACACCTGCGAGATCGGGAACGTCGCGCCCGACGGGTTGGTGAAGTTGTGCCAGTAGCCCACGAGCCAGTGGCCCGACGACGGGGGCGTCGGCGCCGGCGGCGGCGGAGTGGGCGTGGGCGGCGGGGGCGCCGGCGTCGGGGGCGGCGGCGCCGGGGTGGGCGGCGGCGGCGCGGGCGTGGGCGGCGGCGGGGCCGGCGTCGGGGGCGGCGGCGTCGTGCCGCAACTGCTGATGACGGTCCACGGCTGGCCGGTGCCGGCGCCGCCGTTGTTGGTGGTCGGGTCCTGGCCCTGCGTCCACCAGTTGGCCTTGTAGCTCACGCCGTTGCGGATCGCGGTGTCGCCGCCGACGTAGGCGATCGACGTCACCCAGTTCTGGCATTGCGGGTTGGCCGCGAGCGCGGCCTGCGGCGTCAGCGCGGTGCCGGCCGCCACGGCGGCGGTGAGCACGGCCAGGCGCTGCAGCGTGCTGGCGCGGGATTCGGGACGGGTCATGTCCTGCTCCTCGTTCGAAGGTTGGTTGGGGTGAAGTGCCGACGGCCGGGGCGCGCGAGGCGGCCGGCCGTCGGTGGGGTTCGCGTCACGCGCGCGCGACGCGAACCGGCTCACGGGATCAGAGGCCCAGCGCGCTGATGAACGCGTTGGTAAAGCCCCAGGTGCCCGCGCTGCCGTAGCTGTTGCAGGTGGCCGAGGCGTAGCCGGGCGCGCAGTCCTTGTCGCGATCGAGCGACCAGAAGTGGATGCCCGAGATGCCGTTGGCCTTGGCCCAGTTGCTCAGCGTGGTGACGTCGGCGATCGAGAAGGTCTCGTCGGTCGCGTCGTTGCCGCCGATCATCGGGGTGATCTCGATCTGCGAGTACGGCACGCCCCAGTAGTTGTGCAGGTTGACCGCCGACTGGATCGCCGACTGGCCCATGTTGCACTTGCCGCTGGAGTTGAGCGTGCAGTTCGACGCGATCGCGCTGCCGTAGTCCATCGCCATCAGGTTGATGATGTAGCCGGTCAGGCCGTGCGATTTGATCGAGTTCATCACCGTCACGCCCATCGAGCCCAGGCTCTGCGGCGAGTTGCCGCCGAGCGTGGCCAGCGTGAAGCTCCAGCGCAGGCCGGGATGCTTGGACTGCGAATTCTTGACGCGGGTCACCAGGTTGTCGATGTCGGCGGCGGACTGGCCGGCTTCGATGTCGAAGTCGACGCCCGCGAGGCTGGACGACGCGTAGCGGTTGACGAAGGTCTCGAAGTTGGCGTCGGACGCGCAGGTGAACGAGCCCGCGGCACCGCCGGTGGAGATGATGTACTTCGTGCCGGCATTGACGAAGTTCTGGATGTTGGCGGACGCGACCGAGGCGGGCGCGAGGCCGCCCCAGGTCTCGCTGCCGCACGCGCCGGTGGCGAACGCCCAGGTGACCATCTTCAGCTTGGCCGGCTTGACGCTGAGCACCGGCGACAGCGTGCCCGTCACTGCCGTCGAGATGACGTTGGTGTTCCAGTTCATGCTGACGGTGATGTCCTTGTACGGACCGTAGGTGATCGAGCCGGCGGGCGGCGGCGGCGTGGGGGTCGGGGGCGGCGGCGCCGGGGTGGGCGGCGGCGGGGCGGGCGTGGGCGGCGGGGGCGGCGTGGTGGAGCAGCCGCTGGACAGCGTCCAGGGCTGGCCGCTGCCGGCGCCGCCGTTGTTGGTCACCGGCTCGTTGCCCTGCGTCCACCAGTTGGCGGTGTAGGTCTTGCCTTGGTCGACGACGACGGCGCCTTGCGTGTAGGCGATCGTCGAGTTCCAGGCGGAGCAGTTGGGCGGATTGGCGGCCATCGCGGCTGCGGGGACCGAAGCTGCGACGGCCGCCGTGAGGGCGGCCAGCATCTTCAGCTTCTTCTGCTGGGCTTCGTTCGTGGACATGCTTGTTCTCCGTGCTTTCCGGGCTAGGGAGCGTCTCGGGGAGGGGACGCCGGATTCGATCCGCGAGAAGGCTGTCGCGTCGGTAGCAGGAATCGGGGAGCGCTGACGCCCTCATTCTTGGGATCGTGGGGTCAGCGTAATGCTTGGTCACAAAACGGACATGATGGATAACCACTACCAGACCAGTATGTCTGTCAAATAACAAATCAGTATGTGCATACTTCGGCCGCAGGGGATGCGGAGGCCGTCCGCTGCTCGCTTTGCAGCTGGATGAATCCTCGGAATGAGGGCTGGTGCCGAGGTGAAAACGAGCATTTCACTGGCGTACGACTGCGCTTCCGTCACGTGAGCGGTGGTGCCACGCAACGCCGAGCTGGTGCTGTCCAGTGCTCATACTGGTTATGTCGTCGAGTATGAGTCGCCGTTATCAAATACCGATCGATACCGGGAATGGGGTATTGCCTTAACCGCTTTGGGTAGGGGCGTGAAAAAAGGCCGGAATCGCCTGGGCGAGTCCGGCCGGGGGGTGGTGCGGGGGCTGTTTGCGACCCGGTCAGGGCGTGGTGGCCGTGAGGGCGTAGATCTGTCTGGTGCCATAGTCGGCCACCAGCAGCCGGCCGGCCGGGTCGACGACGACGGCCAGCGGGTGGGTGAAGCCCGCGACGACCTGGCGCACGTGGCCGGTGGCGACGTCGACCGCCACCAGGTCGGCGTACGTCAGCGATGCGCCCGCGCCGCCGGCGGCCTCGGTGATCTTGCCGTTGTAGCGGGCGATGAACGCGTTGGCACGCAGCGCGGCCGGCAGGCCCGGGGCCGACCAGAACGCGCAGCCGTCCGCCGACGACGACGGCCCGAGGCCGTCCGGGTGCGCCGGATCGTGCAGCACGTAGGGGCCGCGGTTGAACAGGTTGTCGAAGGTCAGGCTGCGCACGCGGTGGTAGCCGTCGGCCGTCGGCGTGAGCATGGGGTTCAGGCCGCGCCAGTTGACGTCGGTGTAGCCGTAGTCGGCGCCGGGCGAGGCCTTGAAGAACTGGTCCTGCACGTCGCGGCTGAAGTCCGAGTCCAGCCGGTCGCCGCGCAGCCCGAAGCCCGCCTCGCCGTTGCCCAGCGTCACCGTCCGGTTGAAGTTGTTGGTGAAATACAGCGCGTGGGCCGCGTCCACGCACAGCCCGAACGGGTTGCGCGTGCCGGCCGAGTGCACCGCGAGCCGGCCCGTGCCGCGCAGCGTGAACGGCCCGCTGTCGTGCTGCACGAGGGCCTGCGTGAGCGTGGGCGGCGTGGCGTTCCAGGCGTTGGCCGAGGCGGGGGTGTTGGCGACGGTGCGCAGGTCGGCGATCCAGGCGATGGTGCCGTTGTAGGCCGAGTCGCCCCAGGTGCGGCCCAGGCCGCCGCGCGCGAAGCCGCTGCCGCCGAAGTCGTCGATGACCTGGCCCGTCCAGGCGCCGGCGTGGCCGTTGATCGTGCGCCGGCCGATGCCCACGTACAGCGCGTCGCCGATGACCTGCATCTGGTCGGTGTTGTGGTCGCCCTGCGGCAGGCCGGTGACGATCGCGACATTCAGCTCGCCCGGCTCGCCCCACGCGCCATTGCCGTTCGTGTCGCTGAGCTTGTGGATGCTGCCGTCGAACGCGGCCACGTACATGTTCGCGCCATGGAACGCGATGCCCAGGCCGGGCAGGGACGGCGCGGCGCTGACGGGCGCCGACAGCGTCGCGGTCGCCGCATCCCAGGTGAAGCCGATCGGGCCGTGGTCGGCCGTCATCACGTACAGGCGGCCGTCGGGCCCGAAGGCCATCTGCGTGGGCAGGCCGGCCACGCTGCCCACGGCCCGGATCGCGAGCTGCGCCTGGAAGTCGGGCACGACCTGCGGCCCGGCCGCCTGCGCGGGCAGGGCTGCGGCGGCCGCCAGGCCCGGCAGCAGCGCGGCGGCCGCGCGCCGCCGCGCGAGCAGCGCGAGCGCGAGCAGGCACAGCACGGCGGAGGCGGGCTCGGGCACGACCGGGGTGAAGGCCAGCGTGACCGCGCCGGGCGTGCCGGCCACGGCCAGGCCCAGCACCTGGTCGAGCGAGGCACCGGGGGCGATGCTGCCGCCGCGGAACGTGAGCGTGCGGCCGTCGCTGCTCAGGTCGACGTGCCAGCCCGGCAGGTCGCTGTAGCTGCCGTACGGGTCGTTCAGGTCGTTCAGCGCCAGGAAGCTCGCCGAGCCGTCGACCACGTGCACCGACAAGCCGGTCCACGTCGAGGCCGTGTCGTTGATCGCGTCGCCGTAGGTCGCGATCGGCGACGGGCCGGACGTGGCGATCGCGACGGCGATGGGCGCGTCGGCGCTGAAGTCGAGGTTCAGGAAGGCGGAGGTCGCGTCCCCGGGCGTGACCTGCGCCGACACGATCGTCCCGCCGGTGCCGGGCGGGCTGCCGGGACCGATGGACACGATGCCGGCGACCGCGGGACCGGCGGCCAGCACCGTCGTTGCCAGGAGCACGCACCAGGGACGACGCCACATGACTCACCTCGCCTCGTCGGGTTGAACGTTCGCGCCCCTTGCAGGGGCCGGGAAACGTTAATCCAATCGATGCGGGCGAGAAACACAACGCTGGCTATCGACGGGCGTCCGTCGAGCGTGGCGTTTCCTACTGCTCGACCTGCGCGCGGCAGGCCGGGCGGTCACTTGACGAAGTCGTTGAGCTGGATGATGGGCAGCAGCACCGACAGCACGATCACGAGCACGACGACGCCCATCACGACGATCAGCAACGGCTCGAGCAGCGTGGCCAGCGCGAAGGCGCGGCGCTGCACCTCGTTGGCGAGCTGGCGCGCGGCGCGGTCGAGCATGATGGGCAGCTGGCCCGTCTGCTCGCCCAGGCGCGCGAACATGGCCAGCAGGCCGGGGAAGCGCTTGTGCGCGGCCAGCGCGGAGGCCAGCGGCGCGCCCTCGCGCACCTGCACCAGCGCCTCCATCGCGTCGGCGCGCAGCGCGTGGTTGCCCAGCGTCTCGGCGGCCGCCTGCAGCGCCTTGAGGATGGGCACGCCCGAGCCGGCGAGCATCGCCAGCGTGCTCGCGAAGCGCGCCGCGTTGTAGCCGCGCGCGAGGCGCCCGGCCAGCGGCAGCGTGAGGAAGGTGGCGTCGAAGCGCAGGCGGAAGGCCGGCTGGCGCAGCGCCGCGGAGAACAGGATGCCGCCGGCCACGATCACGGCCGCGGCGAGCAGGCCCCACTGGCGCACGAACGCGCTGATGGCCAGCATCATCGACGTGAGGAAGGGCAGCGCGTGCTTGCTGCTCGCGAACACCGAGGCCACCTGCGGCACGACGTACGTGACCAGGAAGGTGACGATGATCACGGCGATCACCGACACGATGGCCGGGTACAGCATCGCGCCGATCAGCTTGCCCTTGAGCGACTGGCGCTCCTCCAGGTCGTCGGCCAGGCGCTCGAGCACGCCGCCGAGGGCGCCGCTCTGCTCGCCTGCGGACACGACGGCGCGGTAGACCTCGTCGAACTCGCGCGGCACGCTGGCCAGCGCGCGCGCGAAGGTCGAGCCGCCGTTGACCTCGGCGCGCAGGTGCGCGATCACGTCGCGCTGCCGCTGCTCCTCGGCCTCGTCGGCCAGCGCGGTCAGCGCGCGTTCCAGCGGCAGGCCCGCGGCCACCAGGCCGGCGAGCTGGCGCGTCCACACGGCCAGGCCGGCGGACGAGAACGTCTTGCGCACGAACAGCGAGCGCTTCTCGGTGGACTCGACCACCGCCACCGGCGTGAGCCCCAGGGGCACGAGCTGCAGCCCGCGCAGGTGCGAGCGCGCTGCCTTGGCCGATTCGGCCTCGACGATGCCGTTGGACGACTTGCCGTTGGCGTCGAGCGCCTCGTATTTGAAAGCAGGCATGGATGTCGGTACTTCGAGACCTCAGCCGGCGCCGGGCCGTCCCAAGGCGGCTGCGCCCCCTCGGGGGGCAGCGAACGGCGTGAGCGTGGGGGTCAACATCTTTGCGCCGGGCCGTCCCAAGGCGGCTGCGCCCCCTCGGGGGGCAGCGAACGGCGTGAGCGTGGGGGTCAACATCTTTGCGCCGGGCCGCCCCAAGGCGGCTGCGCCCCCTCGGGGGGCAGCGAACGGCGTGAGCGTGGGGGCCAACATGTTCAGTCGCGCGTCACGCGGACGACTTCTTCCAGCGACGTGACGCCCTCGGCCACCAGCCGCTCGCCGTCGTCGCGCATCGAACGCATGCCGTTGGCGGTGGACGCCTTGACGATGTCCTGTTCCGATGCGCGGCCATGGATCAGCGCCTGCACGTGCTCGTCGACCACCATCAGCTCGTAGACGCCCGTGCGGCCCTTGTAGCCGGAGTTGGCGCAGTGCTCGCAGCCCACGGGGTGCCAGCGGTGGTGCTCGTCCTCGCGCTTGCAGTACTCGCACAGCTTGCGCACGAGGCGCTGCGCCAGCACGCCCAGCAGCGACGAGCTGAGCAGGAACGGTTCGACGCCCATGTCGATCAGGCGGGCGACGGTGGACGGCGCGTCGTTGGTGTGGACGGTGGCCAGCACCAGGTGGCCCGTCAGCGAGGCCTGGATGGCGATCTGCGCGGTCTCGAAGTCGCGGATCTCGCCGATCATCACCACGTCGGGATCCTGGCGCAGGATCGCGCGCAGGGCCTTGGCGAAGGTGAGGTCGATCTTCGGGTTGACCTGCGTCTGGCCGATGCCGGCCAGCTCGTATTCGACCGGGTCTTCCACCGTCAGCACGTTGGAGGTGCGGGTGTCCAGGCGCGTGAGCGAGGCGTACAGCGTGGTCGTCTTGCCCGAGCCGGTCGGGCCGGTGACCAGCACGATGCCGTGCGGCTGCTGCACGAGGCGGTTGAACTTGTCGAGCGTGTCGCCGCTCATGCCCAGCCCCTCGAGGCTGAACTTCTGCTCGCCCTTGTCCAGCAGACGCAGCACGGCGCGTTCGCCGTGCGCGGACGGCAGCGTCGAGACGCGCACGTCGATCGCGCGGCCGCCGATGCGCAGCGAGATGCGGCCGTCCTGCGGCAGGCGCTTTTCGGAGATGTCGAGCTCGGCCATGATCTTCAGGCGCGAGATCAGCGCCGCGTGCAGCGCCTTGTTCGGCTGCACCACCTCGCGCAGCGTGCCGTCGACGCGGAAGCGCACGCTGGAGCTGCGCTCGTAGGGCTCGATGTGGATGTCGCTCGCGCCATCCTTGGCCGCCTGGGTCAGCAGCGCGTTGAGCATGCGGATGATCGGCGCGTCGTTGGAGGCCTCGAGCAGGTCTTCGACCGCCGGCAGCTCCTGCATCATGCGCGACAGGTCGACCGCGCTCTCGACCTCGCCGACGACCGACGCCGCGCTGCCCTGGCCGCCGGAGTAGGCCTGCGCGATGCGCGTCTGCAGCGCCGCGGGCGCCTCGCTCTCGATGCGGTCGATCGCGTGCAGGCGCAGCACCTCGGCGAGCGCCTGGCGCGACGTGCCGTCGCTGACGTGCAGCACGCGCTCGCGCCCGTCGTCCTCGATCAGCACCGAATACGTCTTGGCCCAGGCGTAGGGCAGGGGATGGCGGGCACCCATGATCTGGCCTTTCGTGTGCTTACTTGGCCTGCGACGCGGCGGCCGCCGGCGGCGGCGCGCTGGGCTGCGTGGAGCC
>Ga0207427_100749_pt1 | contig 14893 bp, 13 predicted proteins | sample AraplaCL_Cvi_mMS_FD_184268 | JGI IMG/M metagenome (GOLD analysis project Ga0207427, IMG submission 184268) | Arabidopsis root microbial communities from the University of North Carolina, USA - plate scrape CL_Cvi_mMS (SPAdes) (version 2) | ecosystem: Host-associated > Plants > Roots > Endosphere ... | reverse complement strand
GGCCGGGTTTCCGTCGGCCCGCTTCGACTCAACCCGCGCTGCGCGCGACCAGAAAGCGCGTGAGGATCGCGTTTGAATAAGCGCCCGCGATTTCGGTGAGAAACGAGACGAACGACGCCGGCGCGTGATCGTCGGCGGTATCGGAGATAGTGCGCACAACTGCGCACGGCACGCCGTATTCGTGACAGACCTGCGCGATCGCGGCGCCTTCCATCTCGACGGCAAGCGCGTCCGGCAAGGCCTCGTGCAAAGCCTTGACGCCCGCCGCGCTCGCCACGAACTGATCGCCGCTGATAATCAGCCCGCGATGCACGCGCGGCCGCATCGTGCCGAAACGCGCCGCCGACGCAGCGCCTTCCTCCGCGACAAAACGCTCACACGCGGCAGCGAGCTGCGCGGCCAACGTGGCGTCGGCGGTAAAGCGCGACATGCCGAGCAACGGCACTTCGAAACGCGGAAAGAGCGGCGACGCGTCCAGATCGTGTTGCAACAACGCATTGGCAACGACGATGTCGCCAACTCGCACCTCCGCGCCCACTCCGCCGGCGACGCCGGTGAACACAACAGATTCGACGTCGAATGCATGGATCAATGCGCTGACCGTTGCCGCCGCCGCGACCTTGCCGACGCGCGCGAGGGTTACGACGCACGGCGCGCCATGGATGGTGCCGACGTGATAGTCGCGCCGGCCGTGCGTGACGGTGCGCACGCCGGATTCCGCGCGCATCGCCTCGATCAGGTCGCCGAGTTCTTGCGGCAAGGCCGCGAGTATGCCGAGCGGTCTCTTCGACGACGACGCGGCCAGCGCTGCGTCATGGCCCTGACTTGCGGCGCTCATTCGACCGCCTGCAGTTTGGCGACCGCAAGCGCGAGCCACTTCTCGCCGTGGCGCTTGAACTTGACTTGCGCCTTCGCGTCCGCCCCGCCGCCTTCCAGCGCGGTGATCGTGCCTTCGCCGAACTTGGTGTGAAACACCTGCTGGCCGACGCGGAAGCCCGCCTCCGCCGCACGTTGCTCGTTAGCGAACGCCGGCAACGGCGCGGCTGTCGTGGACGCCCCGCCGCCGTACCCTTGCTGTCGGTCGGGCCGGGCGAACCAGTCTCGCCCATAACCCGCATTGTCCGAGCGGCCGCCCCAGCGCGCGCCCGCCTCGACTTTCGGCGTGAGCCACTTGAGCGTTTCCTGCGGCAATTCGTCGAAGAAACGCGAGCGAATGTTGTAACGCGTCTGACCGTGCAGCATCCGGCTTTGCGCGAAAGACAAGTACAGGCGCTCCTTCGCGCGCGTGATGGCGACATACATCAGACGGCGCTCTTCTTCCAGTCCGTCCGACTCCATTGCGCTGTTCTCGTGCGGAAACAGCCCCTCCTCGAGACCTGTGATGAACACGGCCGTGAATTCGAGGCCCTTGGCCGCGTGCACCGTCATGAGTTGCACGGCTTCCTGGCCGGCTTGCGCCTGGTTGTCGCCCGCTTCGAGCGACGCATGCGACAGGAAGCCGGCGAGCGGCGTCATGGTGTCCGGGTTTTGCGCGGGGTCGGCGATGCCGGGCGCGTCGAGCACTACGGTGTTCGGGTCGTCGGTGGCGACTGCCAGTTCGGGCGCCGCGGTGGCGCCCGGACGCAGCGGAATGGAGCGCGCGGGCGTGTCCATGCCGTAGCCCTCTTCGCTGACGAACGCGGCGGCCGCGTTGACGAGTTCCTGCAAGTTCTCCAGCCGGTCCTGACCTTCGCGCTCGTTCTGATAGAAGTCCGCGAGACCGCTTGCACGGACCACATACTCGACGGTTTCAGGCAAGCTCATCTGCTGCGTTTCCGCGCGCATCTTGCCGATCAGGTTCGCGAAGCTCGCAAGACTGGAGCCCGCCTTGCCGGCGACATACGGGATCGCCGCGGCCATCGAGCAGTTATACAGTCGCGCCGCGTCCGCGAGTTGTTCGATCGAGCGCGCGCCGATGCCGCGCGTGGGGAAATTGACGACGCGCGCGAACGCTGTGTCGTCGTTCGGATTGTCGATCAGACGCAGATACGCGAGCGCGTGCTTGACTTCCTGACGCTCGAAAAAGCGCAGGCCGCCATACACGCGATACGCGATGCCCGCATTGACGAGCGTGTGCTCGATCGTGCGCGACTGCGCATTGCTGCGGTAGAGAATCGCGATTTCGCTGCGCGACGTGCCGGTGCTGATCAGCGCCTTGATTTCCTCGACGATCCAGCCGGCTTCCTGCGAATCCGTCGCCGATTCATAAACACGGACCGGTTCACCATGACCGGCGTCGGTGCGCAGATTCTTGCCGAGACGCCGCGAATTGTTCGCGATCAACTGATTGGCCGCGTCGAGAATATGGCCGTGCGAGCGGTAATTCTGCTCGAGCTTGATCAGATGCCGGACATTGAACTCGTGTTCGAAATCACGCATGTTGCCGACGTTGGCGCCGCGGAACGCGTAGATCGACTGGTCGTCGTCGCCGACCGCAAAGATCGAATTGGTCTGACCCGCGAGCAGCTTCAGCCACTCGTACTGCAGCTTGTTCGTGTCCTGAAACTCGTCGACGAGAATGTGCTTGAAGCGCGCCTGATAATGCGCGCGCAGCGGCGGATTGTGCGCGAGCAGTTCATAGCAGCGCAGCAGCAGTTCCGGGAAGTCGACGACGCCTTCACGCTGACACTGCTGGTCATATGCTTCGTACAGTTCGACGAATTTGCGGTTGAAATTGTCGGTGGCGTCGACGTCTTTCGGGCGCAGTCCTTGTTCCTTCGCGTTGTTGATGAAGTACTGGAGGTTCTTTGCCGGATATTTTTCGTCGTCGATGTTCAGGCCCTTCATCAGACGCTTGATCGCGGACAACTGGTCGGCGGTATCGAGAATCTGGAAGGTGGCGGGCAAGCCGGCGTCGCGATGATGCGCGCGCAGCATGCGGTTGCACAGGCCGTGAAAGGTGCCGATCCACATGCCGCGCGTGTCGATCGGCAAAAGCGCCGACAGGCGCGACATCATTTCGCGCGCGGCCTTGTTGGTGAAGGTCACGGCCAGGATGGTGGCGGGCGACGCAAGCCCGTGCTGGATGAGCCACGCAATGCGCGTGATAAGCACGCGGGTTTTGCCGCTGCCCGCGCCGGCGAGAATGAGCGCGGGCTCGTTGGGGAGCGTGACGGCGGCGTGTTGTTCGGGGTTGAGATTGGCTAGCAGATCGGGCATTTTTTCGGAGGGACGGCGGGGTGTTCGTCATTATATGCCCGCGAGGGGGAAGGGATTTTTTGCGCCCTCGGTGGGGTCATGCTGCCTGCGGCGGCAGTTTCCTTTGCTTGCAGCGGCTCTTTCCTTTGGTCCCTATTCGGCCTTGCAGATCACAGCGTTCGCGTTTCCCCTTCTTCGTCTTCGACATCCAGTTCGGGCACCAGATGTCCGTCCTGGATACGGGCATCCCGCGAGTCGAGCCGAAGAGCGATGACACGCACCAGTCCGGCTGGCTTATCGGGGTACTCGCCAGGAAGTCAGCGATGTTGAACTCAAAGAACGGTCGAGCGCTACGCGGGCATGTCGCCTGAGGCCCGGGCTTTCACTTTCTGCCGCAGCTGGCGCACGTAGTTTTCCGGCTCGAAGCGCATCCCGGCGATGGGCTTCCACTGGGGTGACTGGCCCAGCCAGCTCGACCAGCCGAGCTGCTGAGAGCCGCCCATGACCGAGGGTGTCGCGCTTTCCGGCTTGAGCAACAGCTCAAGCTCCCAGGAATACTCGCGGCCGACAAAGGTCCAAACGAACTCGATGAGCTTGAGCAAGTCGGCGCCCCGCGGTGTAAAGCGCTGATACTGTTCCGAATCGAGCGGCCCAAGCACGAGACAGAATCGGTGCCTGCGGTCAGGGACCACCTGCCCGAGGGTCGCGCCCATCGCCATGCACGACGACATCCGCTCTCCACCCAGACGGCTCTCGCGCCCAGGCTCAATGGCCATCCAGTGCAGTCCAAACTCCTTTATCTCCACCGGCACGCCAAAGCAGTGCGCCAGCGTGGCACGCAGGCCGTCAGGATTGCGCGACTGGCGTATCAGGTGTGGCGCGGCCGACAGGCGTGCATGGGAGGCCAGCGGAAAGCGCCGCTCGCGCCGCCCCCCATCCCCCAGCAGCGAGGCCACGTAAAAAGAAAAGTGATCGTCGTCGGCCCGGTCGAGGCTCGCCGCCGACTGCGACCACTTCCATGCGCGAAACATCAGCGAGAGAGAGCGGTGATGGAAGATGTCCAGGAAATTGCAGAGTGTTGGATCGCGACGGCTTTCCTCACGCTCGCGTGCAATCTCCGTGACGTGGATAGGTAGCGGACCGTTGGGGCCGAGCATGCCGAGACCAAAGAGCCGGATGCGGAGCCTGCCGTCCTTGAGCGTGGCATCCGCAATTTCGCGTGGTGCGAAAACCAGGCTCGGCTTCTGGCCGAGCCTGAATGTCTCGGTAGTAGTCAGTGCAGCCGTGCCGACCGGATCGATGGCCGGGTTCGCATTGATCCGGCGCATGAGCGCAATAAACCCGTAACGCCACGGCTCGGCTTCCACGTGCGCGATCAGCGCCTGGGAAAGCGGCGGCACGGCCGAAGCCGTATCAGGTTGTTCAGACTTCATCAGGTCATCTCATGAGAGTGAAGCGCACGGCTAATGCAGCAGATGACTGGCAGGCGCCGGGCCGCCAGCCGGGCACCGCAGCCCGGAGGTGCTGGCGAACGGATTGACCAGGATATCCGGTCCGTCGCATAGCGGCATCGCGCGCATGTCCCCGATGCTCAGGCGCAGACCCTTCGTCCGCGCCCGCACGTGGCGTGATTGTCTTGCCGCGCGGGCACGCCGAGGTACAGGATGCAATTTTGCTTCCCGCTGCGTCATTGCTCGCTAGCGATCAACGTTGCGCCGCATGTGGTCTTGTGCCCCTCTACTGCGATGGGCGAGCCGAAATCAAGGCTTCCATCGTAGCCCTCGGCAATCTCGAACATATGAGGTGCGCACTTCGGGCAGGTCACCTTGTCACCCTTACGCGCGATAAGCATTTCCGAAGGCCCCCAGGTCGAAGACGGGCTGCCCGAAACAACCTTACCTTCGTGGCTTGTCGTGTCGCCCACCACGATCTGCTTCTTGCCATTTATGTCCGCACGTTCCATCAGCATGATCTCCCCCTCAATTTTCGGATGCACTGGACGACTGCAGCGCCTTGATGGGCGGGTCCTGGTAAGTCGTGTCGATGGCGTAGCCTTGTGCCCTCAGTGCCGCTTCCGTCTTGAGCCTCATGGCGTGGTACTTCTCCAGTTCTGCGGGCAGCAGTGCCTTCCAGTTGTGGATTTTTTCTGCATTGCCCGGGAAATACCCTAGACCATAAAAAGCGTATTCACTCTTCACATTGACGGTTAGCAGGTACGTACTCTTCCCGACGAAACCACCCATATTGCTTTCCATAAGGCTAACTTCGAGATACGCGCCATCGGCATAGAAAACCCATCTGGGAAATTTTCCCTTGGCCTTCATCCACTCATCCATACTAGGCATATAGGTTGAATCGAGGGAATATTCCCAATCTGCTGCATCTGACGCGGCATAAATCCACGCCTGCTTCCCAGAAAGACGCGGATCAGATGAGTCGATATAGCGCTTCCATCCAAGGGAGCGAAACTGTGCGAGCAACTTCATGACCCGATCACGCGCCGCTTCGTGCGTATCAGCCTGCTCGGGACTCACGCCAAAATTAGTGCTCCACTCGTAGATCCCCTCCGGTACGTTTTCGGCCGCGAAGCCGATCATCGACAGAACGTTGTCGATCACGAAACTGTGATTCCCATTCACGAACTGCACCGTGCCAAGGTCGCCTCTTTGCCAGTCACGCTGGTAAAACTTCGCGCCTGTGGGATGATTGTCGACGGATGAGCCGGGACCATTGAGGTCAGAGCTTTGTGGGTTGCCAAGCCGGATAAGCGTAGGTAATTGGGACATCTCGTGACCGTTAGACGCTGACGAACTCGTACTGTACATTCGGGCAACGCCCGTCATTCGGTAATTGTTTTCCGCAAACACACTCGCAATGTGAAAAAATATCGCGAGTAGCGTTGCGAGCCTGAAAACCATCCTGATCATGTTTAATCCTATTTAATGATTGGAATCGTAGACGTACGTGCAGCATGTCTGATCAATCGCCGTCCTGATCCGATTCCCACGCTGGATACGATGGATATGCGCTCAATATCCGGCTCTTGATATAGTGAATGCGTGATTTATATGCATCGAAAAGACATGCCGGGGTCTCACATTTGTTGCGCACGTCCCTCAGCCAGTCCAGTTGCCCGTTTCTCACAGGGTCCTCGTAAGAAATTTCCTTCGAGTCTGCTAGCAGCGTGCCGACATAGCCACGATTAACGGTCGCGTCCAGTTTCGCAAGTTCGGGGTTATTGCAAATAATATGCTCAACGTTTGTGGCTGCCTTCCTGCAATCGAAACTCTCCTCGGCATTTACGGGGGCATGTGTCTCGCGTTCGAAAAGATACGCCCAGGAACCGTCGAGCAGCACGATTTCGTCAGGCGATTTGTAGACTGTGGCGTAGCGTAGCCCCCCGCAGAGTGGCGCATCGGCCGCACTCAGAATAAAGGTTTCGTTGAATGTGCCAGCTTTCGCGTGAAACTTTCTGTTCAAGAATGAATTAAATTTTTCGAAGGATCCGAACGAGTGCGAGATAATGGGATCGACATAAAATCTTGTTCGCTTATCGGCCTTAACGCTACAACTGTTTCCGGTCTCGTGGTACACGAATGTATTTCTGTCGAATGTGAGGGATCCTGCCATCACCGGATCCACCGGAAACGACAAGTGGTGAAAGTCGTTTCCGCGCTCGAATTGCGCGGCACCGATCATCCGAAAAGTGTCGTGGGCCTCTGCATGAGTCGGAAGCATGAGCGCTAATATCACAATGGTCGACCACTGCCTGAGTAGTTTAATTGTGAGAATACACATTGCTTGATTTAGTGATTCGAGTTGTATACGTTTAGGCAAAACATGTCGTGCTCTCGTTCACGTCGTGTCTTGTTCTCAATATCCAGAAACTCGACCGAAGCCCCGGTGACTCGGTGGACAGGCACAGTCCGCCGCGCTCCTGCGCCATTCCGCGCATGTCCCCGATGCACAGGCGCAGACCCTTCGTCCGCGCAAGCCGGACACCTGACATCAGCACTCCTCCAGGCATGGGTGAGTCACCAGGTGGATCATTGGATGCTTGAAATCAAGCTGCACCCGCACGTGGCGTGATTGTCTTGCCGCGCGACTGGCACGCAGTGGTCGGTGATCTTCGCGTCGCCTTCGACGATCACGTTCGGGTTCACATCGGGATGCTGCGGACACTTCACGTGGTCGCCCTTGCGGGCTACGCGCCGCCCGCCATAGCGCATGGCCTCGGAAGCGGTAATCACTTCGCCGCCGTGGTCGGTTGTGTCACCCAGACGGATCAGATTTATCATTTTGCGAGTCTCTGGAGTTTGAATATTTGAAGTCCGGCTTGATTAAGATTCCAGCTTGGAACGTGTGAGTCGTTGATGCGTTTTTCTTCCACCTAAGCGCGACAGTCCGCGCAATATCCTTTCCGTTATTCTGGAATACTGAATTATCGAGTGGGTCGCCAAGCATCAAACGTAATTGGATGTTTTTTATCAGCCTTTGTAACGTGGGCTGGATCCGGCAGGAGTGCATCACCACCAGGGTTGGGGTTGAGATGCCAGCTTTGCGCGATCTCATTGTGGAACAGCCAGTTATGCTCCTTCGCGTCATAATGGAACGTGATGTAATCAGTCCAGTGATCCCCGCACGCCACACCGTTCTGGACTGTGAAGTAACGGTCCTTAATCGCTAATCCACTGTCTCCACTGTCCGTAAAGGGGTCGCACTGCCCACCTTCGTCTGCCTGCATGACAACATTGTCGTTCCGTGCTGCAAGCCTAAACGTCCCGTCAATATTTTGAGTAAAGATCAGCAAAGGACGTGTTGACGCCTGCTGCGCCGTGTCAGTCGGACGATGAACGACTATTAGATAGTCCCGGCGACTATCATCAGTTAGCTGGCCTACCTGGTAGCTCAAAACCTCGAACCCATTGGGTATAAGTTTGACAATTCCTATCGGCAATTCCGCTGCTTGGGCCGCGACTGTTGAAAACAATGCAATAAATATAAACTGTTTCATCAGGCGACGGACTCGAAAAATTCTCAATTTTGCATCCTTGATTTTCATCAAAAAGACTTCCGATAAATTTTTTCGCAAGCTATACAGTCCAAGCACCTGCTTTAATTTTCTCATACGCCTCCTTCAATTTGTTATCGTAGTTATATTTCTTATATCCAGATCCGTTATACAGATACGCGGCGCTTGCCCAATTTTTTTGAATCAACGCGTCCTGAAGCGTCCCCAACTTCGTGGAGCGCTTGGTACGAACGAATGGGACAAACAAATCAAGCAAATGCCGTCTTTCCGACGTGCACGCTGCCTGCAGAAAGTCCTCCGGAGAATGGAATTTATTTGCATAGTTCTCCCCTAGAATTTGGAATTTCCCCCACGAACACGCCTGTATCGCTCCCATTGCATCGAGAATGTATGCTTTCTCGAACCGCTGATACTGATGGTCCCCTTGAGAGCCATAACGATCGTCATTTGCAATCTCATGCTTCTGTTTGTCGACCTTGGCAGTTGTGTAGGCTTTCGATAAGGAAATATCCGCGTTCTTGCTGTCAAATTTACGATTGGTGTGCCTGCTAAAGACGTGCCGCTCATACAGAATGACCGGGCGTTTCTGCTTGTCAAAGCCTGCACCATGTGACTCCACGTGGGCGAATGCCTTGATCACGGGTATCTCACAACCAATAGCGCTTGCAGCATCGCTCCAGTCCTGATCAGTGATAGCCTCGCCTGTAAACAACGCAAAGTATTTCCGCAAATCAGGCAGGTCCTTGCTGACCTGGGTATCGGTCGTCCCCTGCTGTGTCTTGGTCGGCTGCGCCTTGGTCCCTTCAGCGGAACCATGCGCGGCGGGATGCTGCATGTCGCCCTGACTCTTGTTAGGCGTCCCCGCTGGACTCGCTTTGGGCTTTCGGTGATGGGGCGGATCGCTCGCTGGCATGCCATCCGGAGTCTTCGGATGGGGTTCTGTTCGCGTGCTGAATCGCACCCAGCCACTCTTGAGCGTTACCAGTTTCTCCCCAGCCCACGCCTCGGCCTCGTGAATGAGTTTCCACGTGCCGTCACGCTTTTGCACCAAGATTCGGACAACGTCACCTTCCGACTTGGTGAAAAATCGTTCACCCAGGCCATTCAAGCGGCTCGCACCTTCAAACACCGCTATCCCCGCACTCTCCAGCTGGTAACGCAGGCCCTGAATCGGATTGCGATCCCGATCAATGAACAACGGCACAACTGCACAAGTTCCGCTTCTCTTTACAACCAGACGCTGGCCGACCGTCAGTAAATCGGGATTCTGGATGCTATTGATACTGGCGAGATTGGCGGTCGTCGTGCCGTGCGCCTGGGCAATGAAACTCAGCGTGTCCCCTGGTCTCACCTGATAGATTTCGTCAACGCTGGACATCGGATTGGCGCTCATTTTTTATACCTCGCTGCTATCGTTCTTGTTCAACGGCTCTTCGTTGACATCCCATGAACTGCTCGATCCAACCCACACATCAACATCCTGCGCTGACCTGGTAAAAAACCGTGTTCCGATTGCCGAATCGTCCAGTATTCCGGAGGCGAGATAGTTCCCGGCCTTGTCCGTTACGGAGTACCCAAGGTTTGCCCATGGGTGGTTGAGGTCCTGGTCGAACACGGCTGCGTCATGCAGATCAATCCGGTTGCTGAAATGACTCTCGTCCGCTGGAACGGGCAATTCAGGGAGAGGCGAGTTTCTCGAATCCGCCCCCGGCACATCCCAGCTCGCTCCCTTCTCCAGGATCGGCCCCGGCGAGCCATTGATGATCCCGCTGCCGTTGACCTGGATGTACGATCCACCCGCGCCGATCCATACTTCCTTCGCAGCGGTGATGATGACCTTGCCGTCCGTACTGCTGACGGTAAGGTCCTTGAGCGACGCGAGCGACATCGGCCCGGACTGCGCCTGCATCTGCACCGCGCCCTTTGCCGCATGGAACCGCATGCCGTCCTGGTAGGCGAAGAGCGACACCGAACCGCGTGCCGCGACGTGGTATGAGCGCCCCGCCGAGAGGCTATAGTCGCGACCGGCTGTCACCGCATGGTCGTTCGTGCTCGCCATATGCGTGCTGTCCGTCGCGGTCGTCACAATGCCAGCGGCACTCGCGACCACCACATCGGGCCGCGTCATTTCTGGCGATGGATTTTCATGACTCTTCGGGCCGCCCCGTATCGCCTCGTTCTGTACCTTGATGGTGCCGTGCGCATCGGCCTGGCCAGCGTCCAGGGTCTGTGCCTTGTGCTTTACCGCAAGCGCCGACAGGTCCTCATGCTGCTGACGTGCCTGTGTGAGACGCTGCACCGTCTCACCCATGTCCTTCACCGGTGCGGTCGCGCCCGTGCGCGTCTCCGATGTGACCAGCACACCACGGTTCGCCCGCATTACCGCGTGTGCTTCGGTGGCCACCTCGATGCCTTCCCCACGCGCCTCCGTGCGCCCCTTGTTGCCATCGATACGTGTGTTGAAGCCCGCCACGAAGCGCGAGTTGGCATGGTCACTCGTCACCTGCACCTGAAGCCTGCCGGGCGTGTCGTCGGTCACAACGCTGTTCGAGGCAGACCCGCTTTTCCTGCCAATGTCCTGGCTGCGCCAGCCCGACAGCGCCTCGTTCGCGGGCAGGTCCCACGGCGTCTTGTTATCGTTCGTCGTATGGCTTGCCAGGATGAATGGGCGGTCGGGGTCCGAGTTGTAATAGCCCACATGGACGTGGTCGTCCACACGCGGAATCCAGATCGCACCACGGCGCGTACCCTGCCACGGCTGCGCGAGCGGCACCCAGCACGTGGCCTGCCCGTCGCGCTGGCCCTTGCGGTCCCAGGTGAACCACAGGCGCAGCCGCGCGAGCGGGTCAGTGGTCACAACCGAGTTGTCGTAGCCGCACACGATGGCGGTCTCCGCAAACGCGCGTGGCTTCTTCGCCTTCAGCGGCGTGCGGTACACCTCGTTGGCGTCCTGCGCCGTGAACTTCGTCTTGCACGTGTACTGGCGTTTCAGGCCGCCGCCCTGGGTGACCGTGTCGTTGTTCACGATTTCGATTGTCGTGCCGGTCACCACGTACTCCGCGTTCGCCGGCTGGTACGGATAGCCTTCGAGGAAGAACGAGTAACCCGTCATCAGGCCGCGCAGGTTGCCCTCCCCCTTGATGCGCATCGATTTGCAGCGGTGCGCATCGACGCGCACCCGCGCCAGGAATCGAGCCTCATACTGCTCGTCGTTGCGCTGGCCATTGACACCCATCTCCCCCTGCAGCGGCTGCGCATAGTCGGCCTGGATGTACTCCTCGGCGTTGTCGTGCGAGGCGTCCCGATGCATCTTGACCGTGTACGTGCGGTGCGACTCGCCCTGCATATAGTCGTAGTCGGTGACCGTCGTCTGGCCGGTGGTCAGCGCCCGCGAGAGCTTCAGAGTATGAACATGCTCCTCGTCAATGCGCTGGCCGCCCCGGTCGAGAAACCGGATGGTCCGGTACGCGGGGCCATGCTTCTTCCAGCTCGCGTTGTCGAACAGCACCAGGGCGTCGCCTTGCTGGAAAAATGTCACCCCAAATTCTTGCCATAGTCTGTCCAGAAAATTCCAGTCAGATTCAAACCACTGGCGGGTGTAGTCCCTTTTCGGGTAGTAGCTTTTCTGGCCACCGGGGCCGCTGAGACGGTAGCGCACCTCGATGGCATACTTCTTCAGGACCTCACGCGTGATCTCGACGACATCCTTGTCCATGAACGCGCGGTTTTCGCGGTTCAGGCTGGTGAGCCAGAGCGCGGGCCGCAGGCGAAAGCGATAGAACATGCGGCGCGGCGCTTCCGCTCCAAGGCAGCTTGCCTCGGTGATCACGCCCGTGATCTCGCGGATGTCGGCCCCGAAGTTCACGCCGCTGTCCAGTGTCAGGCCGTTCTGCCAGGTGCCGTTGCCTCCGATGGCGATGCGCACCGTCATGCGCTTGCCCACCAGCTTGTCGACATCAACCAGCTTGTGTAATTCGCTGATGTACAGGCCGTCCGCCTCGATGGTCGAGACATCGACCTCATAGTCGTAGAGACGGCCGAGTTTTTCCGTGCCCGCCAGGCGCGTGGCCACGAACACCGGCTCGCCCCGGTAGGTCGGAAACGCCTCGCAGCTCACCTCAAGCGTGCGGGCCTGGGTATTCCATGACATGAATGCACCTCCTAGAAAACCTCGCGCGTACCGTCACGCGCGGGCCAGGTGAAAACCGCGCCACGCTGCTTCGTCCTGAACGTAGTGCGCGTGAAGGAATGTCTGGAAACGCGGCGGGCCACGTAGCGCTCCAGCACAAGGGCGAACGTGAAGGCCGACCAGCCTTCGAACGCCGCCTCGTCGAACTCCAGCGTGATACCGATGCCGCGCATGAACTGCATGTCGCCCGCGATCCGGTGCCAGTCGTTCACCGGAACAGCCTGCGCAGCGATGAGGCCGTCGAGCTGGTGGCGCATTTGCGGTGCACCTGCAGCGAGGTACGGCTCCAGCATCATGCGCAGCCCCTCGCCGGGCCGCGGCTCGTCGTATTCGTCATCGAACACGCCGTATTCGAGGTTCAACTGCCGCAGAAGCTTCCATGCCGCCTCGCCACGCGCCAGCGGTGGCCCGGGCATGGTGGGTGGCCGCACGAAGCCCACACTGGCGACTGATTTCGCACCATGCACGATCAGGTCATCGCGGCCATTGCGCGGCAGTGTGCAAGGCAGGTCGCCATTGGTCAGCCATGCATCGAGTGACAGGTAGCGCACCCCCGAATCGTCCGGCTGCTGGTCGTGCCGCAGGAGCGACAGCCACGTATGGGTCCGCACAAACGGCTGGTGGGTGGCGTAGCGGCGCACGTTGTCCGCCGGCAGTTCCAGTTCACGCCGCACGGTAAAGCGGCGCACATCGCGACGCTCATCGTTTGGCAGTGCCACGTCCTGAGGCACAAAGGGAATTGCCTCCGATGTCGCGTCATCGTCCACCTGGCCGATGATGTGATTGACCGAGTGAAGCAGATGATCGTCGGGCGCGGTCACCTCGGGCACGAGCCGGTGTTCGCTGTCCTGGGGGGCCACCTTCAGCCGCTCGGACGCTGCCGGATACAGGTTCACGACAGGCACACAGTGCAGCGCAAACTGCGAGGCATCGACATGCTGCGCCAGTTCTCCCGGCTCGCGGGATAGCAGCAGCACGAGCTCGGCTTCGGGTTCGTCGATGCGCGACAGCCCACCGGCCAGGCCCGCGAGTGTGAAGAACCAGAACCGTTGCGGAAAAACCATGTACTCGTGCAGCAGGTTATGGCCGTGCATGCCCTCATGGACGGGCGGCAGGAGACTCCGCTGCGGCTCCAGCCCCTCATACTCGACCGCATGCTCGATACGGCCATTGCGCATGCCGTCCTGGAACACGCTGTGCAGTTCGCCCGTCGCAAACTTCCCCGGCACGCCCGTAATGCTCGCCACAGTCGCCGTGTGGATCAGATCGAAGAGCTGCGAGGCAATCCGCTCCGCGCCACACAGATAAACAGGCAGGCGGTCCAGAGCGGACAGCGCGCGGATGGGGCCGCCGTGGGTTGTCCGGATGCGCAGGCGCAGCGAGCCGCGCACCTGGGCACCTCCGGACACATGGCGGTAAAGGTTGGGAATATCGGGCGGAATACCGCCCGCAGTGACGGCGGCAATCGTCAGTGGCTGGACGGTCACATCAAAGGCGGTGCGCAATTCCACCGCCGTCTGACCTTCCTGCGCACGCGAGAAAAGGGGCGTGCCACGCGGCAGCGTCTGTGCCTCGCCGCCCTGTCCGGCACCTTCGCCAGGGTAGAACTGCACGAGCGCCATCGACGGCAACGGCGTGACGTAGTTGGGATGCACGCTCTCGAGCAGGCGCAGCGTGAACGGATCCGGCGCACGGTCGATGCGCATCTGCGCGCGGGCGTTCACGAACGCGGAGGCCTGGACCAGGCGCTCGACAGAGGGGTCGTCGATCCCGCCCGCCTGCATGCCCAGCCGCGCCGCGATCTTCAGGTGCCCTGCGGCGAATTCCTGCGCACGGCTGCCTGCATAGAGCAGTTCACCGGTGTAGTAATCGAGCAGTTCGGGGTCTGCGAGCGGTTGGTGCGGCTTCGTCATGGCATTCGTTTCGTCTGGCAGTCCGGACCTCAATCCCGTCGATGGGGGTCACATCCGCGTGACCGAACTCCAGCCCGGTGCAGGAGACCATTTTGTCTGCGGAATACAGCCGCGCGATGGTCCCACCATCCGGCCCCTGGGATCGTCAAGAACTGTCGCGATTTGCGCGCGCGCAATGAAATTCAGAAAATTGGATTCGTCTGATTGCGCCACAGTTGATTGTCGCGGTGGGAATCGGCCTCTTCACGCTGCCCGCGGAGCGGTGATCGGCACACCCATGAACGCCTTTGCGGCCGCCCATGCTTCCTCGACGGTTATCCCCGGCCGGCGTCCGATGCTTCTTTTCTGCTTGCCTTCAGGTGCGCTCCAGCGGTACACGAACGACACGGAGCCGTTAGGCCGCAAGCGCGGCCCGAAGCCAGTCAGCGTGTTGTCGTACACGTCGCGCAGCGTCGGCACCTCACCTCGGGCCAGCGTCGCCAGGCGCTCGCCTTCGAGCCTCCGGCAGCAGAGAAACACCAAAACCAGAGCCGCGCCCCCGCGCCCTTTATAATCGAACATTCTCCGCATTTACCAGCCGAT
>Ga0207427_100744_pt1 | contig 15016 bp, 8 predicted proteins | sample AraplaCL_Cvi_mMS_FD_184268 | JGI IMG/M metagenome (GOLD analysis project Ga0207427, IMG submission 184268) | Arabidopsis root microbial communities from the University of North Carolina, USA - plate scrape CL_Cvi_mMS (SPAdes) (version 2) | ecosystem: Host-associated > Plants > Roots > Endosphere ... | reverse complement strand
CAGCGAAGAGTCTGAAAATTAATGCTTGACGACGATTCGGAATCGGGCATAGAATGGCAGGCTTCGCTGATCGAAAGTCAGCTGATGTTTGAGGCGCTACGGCGCGGCGAATATCGGTCGATATAGACGGTCGGCGAAAACGAAGTGAAAACTGAGTGCTTGACAAGGTTTTGAAAAGCGACTTAGAATTCCGCTTCTGTGCTGATAACAAGTCAGCGCAACGCAGCAAGCAACGGCTTGCCGCGCAAGTTCTTTAAAAATCAACAGCCGATAAGCGTGGGCGTTTGAAGGCGAGTGCCAAGAGTCTTAACTGACTCAAGGTCTTATGGACTTTAAACGCTCATGAGAAATTGAACGAAACTTGTTTCGAGTTTCTTCAATTCCTTTATGAGTAATTCAAGATCGAACTGAAGAGTTTGATCCTGGCTCAGATTGAACGCTGGCGGCATGCCTTACACATGCAAGTCGAACGGTAACAGGTTAAGCTGACGAGTGGCGAACGGGTGAGTAATATATCGGAACGTGCCCAGTAGTGGGGGATAGCCCGGCGAAAGCCGGATTAATACCGCATACGACCTACGGGTGAAAGCGGGGGATCGCAAGACCTCGCGCTATTGGAGCGGCCGATATCAGATTAGGTAGTTGGTGAGGTAAAGGCTCACCAAGCCGACGATCTGTAGCTGGTCTGAGAGGACGACCAGCCACACTGGGACTGAGACACGGCCCAGACTCCTACGGGAGGCAGCAGTGGGGAATTTTGGACAATGGACGCAAGTCTGATCCAGCCATGCCGCGTGCGGGAAGAAGGCCTTCGGGTTGTAAACCGCTTTTGTCAGGGAAGAAAAGTCTGGGGCTAATACCTTCGGATGATGACGGTACCTGAAGAATAAGCACCGGCTAACTACGTGCCAGCAGCCGCGGTAATACGTAGGGTGCAAGCGTTAATCGGAATTACTGGGCGTAAAGCGTGCGCAGGCGGTTCTATAAGACAGATGTGAAATCCCCGGGCTCAACCTGGGAACTGCATTTGTGACTGTAGAGCTGGAGTACGGTAGAGGGGGATGGAATTCCGCGTGTAGCAGTGAAATGCGTAGATATGCGGAGGAACACCGATGGCGAAGGCAATCCCCTGGACCTGTACTGACGCTCATGCACGAAAGCGTGGGGAGCAAACAGGATTAGATACCCTGGTAGTCCACGCCCTAAACGATGTCAACTGGTTGTTGGGAAGGTTCCTTCTCAGTAACGTAGCTAACGCGTGAAGTTGACCGCCTGGGGAGTACGGCCGCAAGGTTGAAACTCAAAGGAATTGACGGGGACCCGCACAAGCGGTGGATGATGTGGTTTAATTCGATGCAACGCGAAAAACCTTACCTACCCTTGACATGTCTAGAATTTTGCAGAGATGTGAAAGTGCTCGAAAGAGAACTAGAACACAGGTGCTGCATGGCCGTCGTCAGCTCGTGTCGTGAGATGTTGGGTTAAGTCCCGCAACGAGCGCAACCCTTGTCATTAGTTGCTACGAAAGGGCACTCTAATGAGACTGCCGGTGACAAACCGGAGGAAGGTGGGGATGACGTCAGGTCCTCATGGCCCTTATGGGTAGGGCTACACACGTCATACAATGGCCGGTACAGAGGGCTGCCAACCCGCGAGGGGGAGCCAATCCCAGAAAACCGGTCGTAGTCCGGATCGCAGTCTGCAACTCGACTGCGTGAAGTCGGAATCGCTAGTAATCGCGGATCAGCTTGCCGCGGTGAATACGTTCCCGGGTCTTGTACACACCGCCCGTCACACCATGGGAGCGGGTTCTGCCAGAAGTAGTTAGCCTAACCGCAAGGAGGGCGATTACCACGGCAGGGTTCGTGACTGGGGTGAAGTCGTAACAAGGTAGCCGTATCGGAAGGTGCGGCTGGATCACCTCCTTTCTGGAAAAACGCACTCAAATTCTTGCGCCCACTCTTATCGGCTGTTCATTGACAACAACAGTGGAAGTGCGCGTGGCTAGCGCGGACGGACGCCCGTAGCGCGAAATGCTCTAGCAGCATGAACGATTTTCGTGGGTCTGTAGCTCAGTCGGTTAGAGCACCGTCTTGATAAGGCGGGGGTCGTTGGTTCGAATCCAACCAGACCCACCACACGAATCATCGTGGGGGATTAGCTCAGCTGGGAGAGCACCTGCTTTGCAAGCAGGGGGTCGTCGGTTCGATCCCGACATCCTCCACCACACACTTCAGCGGCATCGGCTGCGAACACTGTTCACCTGGTTGCAGACCCAAGCGGCTGTCGACGAATGTCGACGGGCCGCTTCGGTCTGCCACGCAAGTGGTTGTTGTTCTTTAACAATTCATGGAAAAACGAATCGAGATCGCTGACGGAAAGTCGGGCAGGGGTAAAGGCCTGGTCGACACCGTGCCGTCAGCGATAATATGATTGCGTCAACAGATATTCATCTTCAAGTAAGTTAATTACGAAGAAGTTGAAAGGCAAACGCGTAAAACTCAATATCGTCTAATCCAGACGATGATTGCAGTCCTTGACGATGCCAGCTTAGTCGGCTGGCGTCAAAGTTATAGGGTCAAGTGACTAAGTGCATGTGGTGGATGCCTTGGCGATTACAGGCGACGAAGGACGTGATAGCCTGCGATAAGCTTCGGGGAGCTGGCAAATTAGCTTTGATCCGGAGATTTCCGAATGGGGAAACCCACTCCGCAAGGAGTAACTTTGGCTGAATACATAGGCCACTGTGGCGAACCGGGTGAACTGAAACATCTCAGTAGCTCGAGGAAAAGACATCAACCGAGATTCCGAAAGTAGTGGCGAGCGAAATCGGAACAGCCTGTGCTCTTTAGCAGACGACTTACTGGAACGGAATGGAAAGTCCGGCCATAGCGGGTGATAGCCCCGTACAGGAAAAGACTTCTGTGGAACTAAGTGCACGACAAGTAGGGCGGGACACGTGTAATCCTGTCTGAATATGGGGGGACCATCCTCCAAGGCTAAATACTCGTAATCGACCGATAGTGAACAAGTACCGTGAGGGAAAGGCGAAAAGAACCCCGGGAGGGGAGTGAAATAGATCCTGAAACCGCATGCATACAAAAAGTCGGAGCCGCGAGGTGACGGCGTACCTTTTGTATAATGGGTCAGCGACTTACATTCAGTGGCAAGCTTAACCGTGTAGGGGAGGCGTAGGGAAACCGAGTCCGAACAGGGCGTTCCAGTCGCTGGGTGTAGACCCGAAACCAGGTGATCTATCCATGGCCAGGATGAAGGTGCGGTAACACGCACTGGAGGTCCGAACCGACTAGTGTTGCAAAACTAGCGGATGAGCTGTGGATAGGGGTGAAAGGCTAAACAAACCTGGAGATAGCTGGTTCTCTCCGAAAACTATTTAGGTAGTGCCTCAAGTATTACCATCGGGGGTAGAGCACTGTTATGGCTAGGGGGTCATGGCGACTTACCAAACCATTGCAAACTCCGAATACCGATGAGTACAGCTTGGGAGACAGTGCACCGGGTGCTAACGTCCGGACACAAGAGGGAAACAACCCAGACCGCCAGCTAAGGTCCCCAAAATTGGCTAAGTGGGAAACGAAGTGGGAAGGCTAAAACAGTCAGGATGTTGGCTTAGAAGCAGCCATCATTTAAAGAAAGCGTAATAGCTCACTGATCGAGTCGTCCTGCGCGGAAGATGTAACGGGGCTAAGCCAGTTACCGAAGCTGCGGATTTGCGATTTATCGCAAGTGGTAGGAGAGCGTTCTGTACGCCTGTGAAGGTGGATCGCGAGGTCTGCTGGAGGTATCAGAAGTGCGAATGCTGACATGAGTAGCGTTAAAGGGGGTGAAAAGCCCCCTCGCCGAAAGCGCAAGGTTTCCTACGCAACGTTCATCGGCGTAGGGTGAGTCGGCCCCTAAGGCGAGGCAGAGATGCGTAGCTGATGGGAAACAGGTCAATATTCCTGTACCGATCTATAGTGCGATGTGGGGACGGAGAAGGTTAACTCGGCCGGGTGTTGGATGTCCCGGTTCAAGCTTGTAGTCATGCCTGGTAGGCAAATCCGCCGGGCTTAGATGAGGAGTGATAACGAGTCTGCTTGCAGACGAAGTGAGTGATACCCTGCTTCCAGGAAAAGCCACTAAGCTTCAGCTATAGACGACCGTACCGCAAACCGACACTGGTGCGCGAGATGAGTATTCTAAGGCGCTTGAGAGAACTCTGGAGAAGGAACTCGGCAAATTGACACCGTAACTTCGGAAGAAGGTGTGCCTTTAGTAGGTGAAGTCCCCCGCGGATGGAGCCCAATGAGGTTGCAAAGAATCGGTGGCTGCGACTGTTTAATAAAAACACAGCACTCTGCAAAGACGAAAGTCGACGTATAGGGTGTGACGCCTGCCCGGTGCTGGAAGATTAAATGATGGGGTGCAAGCTCTTGATTGAAGTCCCAGTAAACGGCGGCCGTAACTATAACGGTCCTAAGGTAGCGAAATTCCTTGTCGGGTAAGTTCCGACCTGCACGAATGGCGTAACGATGGCCACACTGTCTCCTCCAGAGACTCAGCGAAGTTGAAATGTTTGTGATGATGCAATCTCCCCGCGGAAAGACGGAAAGACCCCATGAACCTTTACTGTAGCTTTACATTGGACTTTGAACAGATCTGTGTAGGATAGGTGGGAGGCTTTGAAGTAGGGACGCTAGTTCTTATGGAGCCAACGTTGAAATACCACCCTGGTGTGTTTGAGGTTCTAACCTTGGCCCGTGATCCGGGTTGGGGACAGTGTATGGTAGGCAGTTTGACTGGGGCGGTCTCCTCCCAAAGCGTAACGGAGGAGTTCGAAGGTACGCTAGCCACGGTCGGAAATCGTGGTGATAGTGCATTGGCATAAGCGTGCTTGACTGCGAGACTGACAAGTCGAGCAGGTACGAAAGTAGGACAAAGTGATCCGGTGGTTCTGTATGGAAGGGCCATCGCTCAACGGATAAAAGGTACTCTGGGGATAACAGGCTGATACCGCCCAAGAGTTCATATCGACGGCGGTGTTTGGCACCTCGATGTCGGCTCATCTCATCCTGGGGCTGTAGCCGGTCCCAAGGGTATGGCTGTTCGCCATTTAAAGAGGTACGTGAGCTGGGTTTAAAACGTCGTGAGACAGTTTGGTCCCTATCTTCCGTGGGCGTTGCAAGATTGAGAGAGCCTGCTCCTAGTACGAGAGGACCGGAGTGGACGCACCTCTGGTGTATCGGTTGTCACGCCAGTGGCATTGCCGAGTAGCTATGTGCGGAAGAGATAACCGCTGAAAGCATCTAAGCGGGAAACTCGTCTCAAGATGAGTCTTGCCGGGGCCTTGAGCCCCCTGAAGGGTCGTTCGAGACCAGGACGTTGATAGGTCAGGTGTGGAAGCGCAGTAATGCGTTAAGCTAACTGATACTAATTGCCCGTGAGGCTTGACCCTATAACTTTGACCCCAAGTCAAAGATAGCGTTTGCCCCCCTTCTGTTGAAGCAATCATATTGCTCGATTCGTCGCCCCATGAATTGGCTGGGTAGTTCGTGTGAACTGCCCGGCAACAAGTTAAGCCTGATGACCATAGCGAGGTGGTCCCACTCCTTCCCATCCCGAACAGGACAGTGAAACGCCTCTGCGCCGATGATAGTGCGGGTTCCCGTGTGAAAGTAGGACATTGTCAGGCTAATATCAAAGCAACCGCCCGAGCTAGTTTTTCTAGCTCGGGCGTTTTGCTTTTCCGGACGCCAAAAGGCACCGCGAGCCGCTTCGACGTGATCGGCGGTCGCCGGCACCCGGTCGCTAAAAAGCCCCCACCCTCCCAATGAAAACGCCCGGCATGCCGGGCGTTCGTCCTGGTCCAGGGCGTCTTCGGCGTCATGAGTCGCGGTGGGCGCCGCAGGCAGACGGCGCAAGGCATCCCCAGCCAGGCGGGCCGAGACGAGATCGCGCATTGCCCTCGCGGCGATTCGCGGCGCGCGACGCTTTCCCGATTCAACCAGCGCGCCGACCGACCGAGCTCGCTCTCGGACGACGCGGCGCAGCCCGATCGCCCGTGCCCGGCATCAACCGCGCAGATCGCTCGCCGTCTTGCCCTTCGCGTGACGCTCCGCCAGGGTCTGCGGCCCGCAGGCGATGGCCAGGAAATCGAACGACGACGCATCGCTCTTGCCCACGGGCGGACGCAAGTACTGCAGATGCGTCTCGCGACGCTCGCGGCTGAGCCCCGCGAACCGCAGGCCACCCGGAGCCGCCTTGAAAGGCGGCGAGGCCTGGTGGCCCCGGAGCCTGGCCGGCTCCGGCCACGGGGACGTCTTCGAGAAGGCCGCACGGTCGGAGGTGGCCGAATAGTCGTGCCACGTGAGCGTCGTGCGTTCGGCCAGGACCTCGAGCTCGTTGCGCAGCCGATGCGCCCCGGGCCACGCGGTCGCGATGGGCAGGCACTGGCCCAGCGTCACGAGCGACAGCGTCGTCTCCTTGTCCGCGCGCCGGCCGTCGACGATCTCGCCGAGCCGCGGCATCGCGCGCGCGAGCACGCCTGCCGCGAGGATGGTGCCCGAGCTGTAGCCCAGCACCATGACCTCGCGCAGCGGCGCCGCACCGGGGTGGCGCATCCGGGCCTCGACGGCCTCGACCAGGCGGTCGGCCATCTCGTCGAGGCGGGCGTCCAGCGCTGGCACCTCGCCGATCGCGTGCTCGCGCATGAACGCGACCAGCCGCAGCATCCATTCGCAATCGATCCAGCGCGCCACCGCGCGCCACAGCACGAACCCGGCCGCGAGGCCGACGATCGCTGCGACCAGGGTCGGCAGATGGGCTGCCCATGCGAGGAGTGCGCCGACGACCAGCGCGCTGGCGAGGATCGATCCCACGCCCACCGCCAGCGGCAACAACGCCAGTCGCAACGCCCCGGGCGCCGCGCGCCCGATGCGCGCAAGCACGCCCGAGGCCAGCCCGCGCGCGTAGACGTTCCAGTAGTCGCGTGCCAGCGTGATCGGCGTGCGCTTCCAGTGGCGGCGCACGATGTCGTCCCAGCGCATGAAGTGCACGCGAGTGCGCATCGTCTCGGGGCGCCGCCCCAGGCTCTTCGGCGCGCCACGCCACAGGGAAGTCCACCCTGACGCCCAACGTCCGATGCGCACCCGCTTGCCGAGCGCCATCGTCTCGTCGTGCGCCGCGTTGCGCCGCGCGATGCCGTGGCGGAACAGCCGGTGGTAGAACGACGCGCTCTTCGGGTCGAAGCCGCTGAAGAAGAAGACGAGCCGGTCGGGCGCGTCCGATTGCAGGCGCAGCTCCGCGGGCGTGGTCAATCGCGGCGCGGGCGCCGACATGTCGATGAACTCCTGGCCCGGGACCGTCGTGTCGTCCGGTGCGGCGGCCGGCTTGGCCCTAGTGAGCATGGGATGGCACGGCCACGCGGCCGTCGTGTTCGAGCAGCGCGCCGTCGTCGACGAGGCGTCGCACCTGCGCGCCGGCCCAGGCGATCGCACCGGCATCGTCGAGCCCGGCGCGGTGGGCGACGGTGCGGTAGATCGGGGTGCGCAGCATCCAGGCCACGAGCTCGTCGAAGGCCGCCGTGCGCACCTCCAGCAGGTGGAACATCACCAGCGCGCGCGCCGCATGCTGGGCGTGGCGCTCCGGATGGCGCTCGAACGCCGCCACGCGCTCGCGGCTGGCGGCCAGCGCGGCGCCGACGTCATCGAAGGGGCGGCCGTGGCCCGGCAGCACCGCGCGCGGCTGCAGCCGCTCGATGAGCGCCAGCGTCGCGCGTGTCGGTCCGAAGCCGTCGTCGCCCACCAACTCGGGAAAGATGATGGCCAGGCGCTGCTCCCACAGCGCGTCGCCGGAGATCAACGTGCGCGTCTGCGGCTCGAACAGCATCACCGCGTCCATGTCGTGCCCCGGCGCGGCGTGGATCTGCCACGTGGCCTCGCCCAGGGCAATGGTGGCGCCGGGCACCAGCGCGCTGTCGGCCGCGAAGCGCGGGCACGGCTGGTCGGTGAGGCGGTAGCTCAACGCGTCCTGATCCCAGCGCTCGACCGCGGCGAGGCTGGGCGACGGGATCCAGGTCCGAACCGCGCCGCGCGACTGCAGCGCCGCGTTGCCGCCGCAGTGGTCGGAATGCAGGTGGGTGTTGACGATGCGGCCGAGCTGCTCGCCGGCGAGTGCATGGTCGATGAGGGCGAGCGTCTGCTCGGCATGCGCACTGAAGCCGGTGTCGACGACGGTCGCCGGCGTCGCCCCCGTGGCGCGGAACACGGCCTGGTTGGCCGACAGCCAACCGCGTTCCAGCACATGCAGCCCCAGCGCGGCCTGCAGCCGCGACGCGATGCTGCGCGATCCGCCGGAATCGTCCTTGCGCATCGGGTCAGTCAGGGGAGCGGGCGGTGCGGCGGCTGGCACGATGCGGGCGAGGGAAGCCTCAGGAAGTCGGCGAACGCAGTTCGCGCCGGAGGATCTTTCCGACGTTGGACTTGGGCAGCTCGTCGCGGAATTCGATGATCTTCGGACGCTTGTATGCCGTGAAATTCTCGCGGCAATACGCCGCGATATCTTCCTCGGCAAGCGCCGGATCGCGCCGAATGACGAACAACTTCACGGCCTCGCCGGATCGTTCGTCGGCCACGCCGATCGCCGCGCATTCGAGCACGCCGGGGTGCAGGTTCACGACCTGTTCGATTTCATTCGGATACACGTTGAAGCCGGACACCAGGATCATGTCCTTCTTGCGATCGACGATGCGCACGTAGCCGCGCTCGTCCATGATCCCGACGTCGCCCGAGCGGAAGAAGCCGTCCTCGGTCATCACCTTGGCCGTCTCGTCAGGCCGCTTCCAGTAGCCCGCCATCACCTGCGGCCCGCGGATGCAGATCTCGCCCGCGGTGCCGAACGGCACGTCCACGCCGTCGTCGTCGCGGATCGCGATGTCGGTCGACGGGATCGGCAGGCCGATGGTGCCGGTGAACTCGCGCTTGTCGAGGCGGTTGCTCGTGGCCACGGGCGAGGTCTCGGACAGCCCGTAGCCCTCGACCACCGGACAGCCCGTGATGCCCAGCCAGCGTTCGGCCGTGGCCTGCTGCACCGCCATGCCGCCGCCGTTGGAGATGACCAGCTCGGAGAAGTCGAGCCTGGCGAACTCCGGGTCGTTGGCCAGCGCGTTGAACAGCGTGTTCACGGCCGGGAACATGTTGACCTTGTACGCCTTGAGCGTCTTGATGAAGCCGGGGATGTCGCGCGGGTTGGGCACCAGCAGGTTCATCGCCCCCAGGCGCGCGCCGAACATGTAGCAGATGGTCAGCGCATAGATGTGGTACAGCGGCAGCGCGCACACGATGGTCAGCGGCTTGTTGCCCAGCTGCTCGAACATCGGCTTGAACCAGGCCTCGCTCTGCAGGATGTTGGCCACGACGTTGCGGTGCAGGAGCGTCGCGCCCTTGGACACGCCCGTCGTGCCACCCGTGTACTGCAGGAACGCGATGTCGTCGCCGACCAGCGCCACCGGCTGCAACTGCAGGCGCGTGCCCTGCGCGACGGCCATGTTGAAGCGCGTGACGCTGCGGCCTTCGTCCAGCGGCAGGCGGAACTCGGGCACCATCTTCTTGATGTGGCGCAGCACGAAGTTCACCAGCTGGCCCTTGGCGAAGCCCAGCATGTCGCCCATCGCGGCCAGCACGACGTGGCGCACGTCCGTCTTCGTGATGACCGTCTCGAGCGTGTGCGCGAAATTCTCGAGCACGACGATCACCGTGGCGCCGGAATCCTGCAGCTGGTGCTGCAGCTCGCGCGCCGTGTACAGCGGATTCACGTTCACGACGACGCCGCCCACGCGCAGGATCGCGCCGATCGCCACGAGGTACTGCGGCACGTTGGGCATCATGATGGCGACGCGGTCGCCGCGCTTGACGCCCCTGGACTGCAGCCACGCGCCCAGCGCCTGCGAGCGCTCGTCGACGTCGCCGTAGCTCAAGCGCACGCCCATGCACGCCGCGGCGTCGCGCTGCGCGTGCGTCTTCCACGACTCCTCGAGCAGCGGCACCAGCGACGAGTAGGTGTCCACCGGCACGCTGCCCGGCACCCCGGGTGGGTATTGCGTCAGCCAGGGGCGCGTGGTGGCGGTGGCGGCGGTGGGTGCGAGAGCGTCGTTCATGACCGGGGATTTTGATCCACCGCGCCGGCGCCGAACCCCGGGAAACCGGCTATGGCAACTGGGCCAGCGGGTCGTCCGGCCCCACGCTGCCTGTCGCCGCCGCGACAGCGTCGGGCTCGAAGAGGCGCTCGACCAGGGCGGTCTCGCGCGTCTCGATGGTGGCGAGGAACTCGCGCGCGCCCCGCATCGCGCCGAAGGCCTCGAAGCCCGTCTCCAGGAAGGCCTGCAGCGCGCCCAGCCCGGCGGCGCGCGCGGGGCCGCGCATCGCCTTCAGGCTGGTGCGCAGCATGAGGCTGCGCGTATGGCGGTCCAGCGACTGTCCCACGCGCATCACGAGCTCGAGCTGGCGCCGCCGGCTCGGCGGCTCGCCGGTGGCCTGCCAGGCGCGCACGTAGCTTGCGCGCGACGGTGCGGCGCCGGCCAGGTGGCCGGCCATGGCGGAATCGAGCCGCTCCGACAGCGCATGCACCGCGGCCAGCGCCTCCACCGTCTCCACGATGTCGTCCGGGAACAGGCGCACGAGCGCCGGCACGATGCGGCTGAACTGCGCGTCGCGCTGCGCGAAGTCCTGCGGGCCATACAGTTCGTCGACGAAGAAACGGGCGGCCCGGCCGTAGCGCGGGTGGTCGAACAGGTCGGCGTGCGTGCGCTCGAAGCGCGCCTGCTGGAAGGCCTTGACCGCGACGACGCCCGCGGCCAGCGCGGGCTCGGCGGCGCGGCGGCGGCGCTCGGCGTCGACCGCGGCCAGCGATTGCAGGATGCGGGTGGCGATGTCGCTCATGGGCGGCAGGTTATCAGTCGCGATCCCACGGGGGCACGCCGCTGAACTCGTCGGCCAGGAAGTCGATCATGGCGCGCACCTTCGCGCTCAGGTGGCGCCGGCTCGGGTAGACGGCCAGGATGTCGATGTCAGGCACGCGCCAGCCGGGCAGCAGCGGCACGAGGCGGCCGGCGCGCAGGTCGGGCCCGACGAGGAAGGTCGGTTGCCAGACGATGCCCAGGCCGGCGCGAGCGGCGGCGGCCGCGGTGTCGCCGTTGTTGGTCTGCATCGCGGCGCGCACGCGCACCGTCTGCGGGCGGCCGCCGGCGTCCAGCAGCGTCCACTCGCTGCCCACGTATTCGTAGACGATGCAGGCGTGACGGGCGAGTTCGGCCGGCGACGCCGGCGTGCCCTGCGCGCGCAGGTACGCGGGCGAGGCGCACACGACGTTGCGCGAGGTCGCGAGCTTGCGCGCCGCGTGCGCGGTCGAGCCCGAGCGCGAGATCCGGATCGCGAGGTCGAAGCCCTCCTCGACGACGTCCACCACGCGGTCGATCAGCGCCACGTCGAGTTCGACCTCCGGGTAGCGCCGGGCGAAGCCCGGCCAGCGCGGGGCCAGGTGCAGCAGCCCGAAGCTCAGCGGCGCGTTGATGCGCAGGCGGCCCTGCGGGCGCAGCGTCGCGGCGCTGGCGACGGCCACGGCCTCGTCGACGTCGGCCAGGATCGCCCGCGCCCGCTCGTACAGCGCCTCGCCGCTCTCGGTCAGCGAGAGCTTGCGCGAGTGCCGGTTCAGCAGCCGCGTGCCCAGGTGCGCCTCGAGCTCCGCGATGTAGCGCGTGACGTTCGCCGGCGAGGTGTCCAGCGCCTCCGCGGCGCGCGCGAAGCCCTGCCGCGCCACCACGGCGACGAACACCTCGAACGCCCGCAGCCGATCCATGCCGCCTCCGTTGATTCAGGAAACCTGAACCGATTGTGCACTTTCGCTGCCTGGATTGATTGGCTCATGAGGATCAAAGTGCAGTCATCGGCTCCGGCCGACCTTCCAACCCCCTTCCAATGGAGCACACCACCATGACCACCCGACTGCAAGGCAAGCGCACCCTCATCACCGGCGGCACCAGCGGCATCGGCCTCGAGACGGCCCGCCAGTTCATCGCCGAAGGCGCCCGCGTGGCCGTCACCGGCACCAACCCCGAATCCATCGCGCAGGCGCGCGCGGTGCTTGGCCCGGACGCACTGATCCTGCGCGTGGACGCCGCCGACATCGACGCCCAGGCCGGGCTCGCGCGCACGGTCGGCGAGGCCTTCGGCGGCATCGACGCGGTCTTCGTCAACGCCGGCGTGGCCGACCTGCGGCCGATCGAGGCCTGGGACGCCGCCGGCTTCGACCGCAGCTTCGACATCAACCTGCGCGGCCCGTTCTTCCTGATCCAGGCGCTGCTGCCCTGGCTCGCGAAGCCGGCGTCCATCGTGCTGAACACGTCGATCAACGCCCACATCGGCATGCCCACCAGCAGCGTGTATGCGGCCACCAAGGCGGGGCTGCTGTCGCTAGCGCGCACGCTGTCGGGCGAGCTCGTGGGGCGCGGCATCCGCGTCAACGCGGTCAGCCCGGGGCCGGTGACGACGCCGCTGTACGGCAAGCTGGGCCTGAGCGCGGCCGACCTGGACAAGACGGCGCAGTCCATCCTTGCGCAGGTGCCGGCCGGCCGCTTCGGCCAAGCCAGCGAGATCGCCAAGGCCGTGGTGTTCCTCGCTTCGGACGAGGCGTCGTTCACCGTCGGCGCCGAGCTGATCATCGACGGCGGCATGGGGCTCTGATCCCCGTGCCAGGGTAGAGCAGGGGCGCCCGCGCTGCGTGATACTCGGGCGATGATCGCGCGCGTCGCCCGCATCCTGTACCTGGCCTGGTTCGTCCTGATGGGCGGCCTCCTCGCACTGGCCCGGGCCGACGGCTGGTCGCCGGGGCTGTGGGCCGCGCTGTACGTGCTGGTGCTGGGGCATCCGACGCTGCTGGCCGTCGAGATGCTCCTGGCGCGCGCCATGGCGGTGCGCGCCGGCGCCCCGCGCGCGCGCTGGCGCGACCTGCCGCGTGCGGTGCTGCGCGAGTGGCTGGAGTCGACGCTGGTGTTCGGCTGGCGCATGCCCTGGCGCTCGAACGCGATCGAGGATCACCTGCCCAAGACCTCGCGCGGCCTGCGCGGCGTGGTCTTCGTCCATGGCTACCTGTGCAACCGCGGACTGTGGAACCCGTGGATGAAGCGCCTGCTCAAGCTCGATCGCGCGTTCGCCGCGGTGAGCCTGGAGCCGGTGTTCTCGAGCCTGGACGACTACGTGCCGCAGCTCGAGCGCGCGGTGCGCCGCATGGAGGCGGCCACCGGGCTCGCGCCGGTGATCGTGGCGCACAGCATGGGCGGACTGGTCGCGCGCGCCTGGCTGCGCTCGCGCGCGACGCACAAGCGCAGCGACGGCACCGACGAGGCCGCGCGCCTGATCACCATCGGCACCCCGCACCGCGGCACCTGGCTGGCCGGCCTGGCGCGCACGATCAACGCGCGCCAGATGCGCATGAGCAGCCCGTGGATGCAGGCGCTGGTCGACAAGGAACCCGCCACGCTGCAGGGCCTGATCACGAGCTGGTGGAGCGAATGCGACCAGATCGTCTACCCGCCGCCCACGGCCGTCTACCCGGGCAGCGAGGCCAAGCAGCTGCGCGGCGTGGGGCACATCGCGCTGACGGCGCGCGAGGAGATCTGGAAGGAGATCCGGCGGCGCATCGATTACTAGGAGGCTGAATGCACGGCTCCCCGAGCACCCTCCGCGAGGGAGCTCCAGCAAGTTTGACTGCACCCGCCAGCCTCCCTCCGCGAGGGAGGCTCCAGCCAGCAACACAAGGGCGCGCGCCATCGCTCAACTGAAGCTCGGCGCTCGCCCGGCTCTGCCGCGCAGATGCCTAGTCGGCGTCGATGTCCCGCAGCAGCTGCCGCGTCGGCTCGACGCCCAGTTGCAGCAGCGCGGCGATGTCGCGCACGTCGTCGGGCAGCGCCGGGTTGTCCCATCCGGCGCTCGAGTGGCGTGCCACGCGGATCGCGAGCAGCACGTTGCGCACCTGCGAGTTCTCGGCGTGGCGGTCGTCGGTGATGCGCACCAGCATCTCGGGCAGGTGCCACACCTGCATCAGCACGTGCTGGATGTCGTTGAGCTCGGCGTTCAGCACGTCGCGCTGCACCGCGGCGGAGCGCAGCTCGGGGTCGGCCTGCTGGCGCTGCTGCAGTTCGAGCGCGAGCTCGGGCGCGTGCAGCCACAGCAGCATCTCGGTGAAGTCATGCAGCTGCGCGGCCTCGTGCAGGACGACGGCATCGTGGTCGGCGCGGTGGATCGCGAAACTGGCGGCAAAGCGCGCCGCGCGGTCGGCCCGGCCCAGGACGCGCTGCAGGCCGGCGAGCGCCTCGGGGTGACCGGCGAGGTGGTCTTCGATCGTGGGCTGCGGGCCGAAGGCGCGGAAGAACGGGGTGATGCCCATCAGCACCAGCGCCTCGACGACGGTCTCGGCGTCGGTCAGGCGGCGCTTGGATCCCTGCGTCGATGCGTGGATCAGTACCTTGAGCGTCATCAGCGGATCGCGGCCGATGACTTCCGCGATGCGGCGCGCGTCGACGTCGTCCTCGATCTCGCGCAGGTCCTCCAGCGCCGCCGCGGTGCGCGCCAGCACGGGGATGTCGCGTTGTCGGAGCCAGCGCACCCAGCCCTCGACGTCGTGTGGCGTGCGGGGCAGGGAGGCGGCGGGCAGGGCGCTCATGGCGGGATCTCGGTGACGGTGTTCCGTGGTGCGGGACGATCCGTTACTCGGTGTATCGGCCGTCCGCGCGCCGACTTGAGCCCCACCGGCGTCCCGGCCCGAGCGGGCCGGGACGCGGCCGGAGATCACAGGCGACGCACGTCGATGTAGCCGACGAGTTCGCCATCCACGTACAGCGCGCCTTCGGGGGCACCGGCCTCCGCGTGGAACTCGACGCAGGCGTCGTGCTGGCTGCGCAGGCGGCGCTGGCGTGCATGCAGGGGCCGGGCGACGTCGCGCGCCTGGCGGGCGAGCGCGGCGCTGG
>Ga0207427_100743_pt1 | contig 15028 bp, 13 predicted proteins | sample AraplaCL_Cvi_mMS_FD_184268 | JGI IMG/M metagenome (GOLD analysis project Ga0207427, IMG submission 184268) | Arabidopsis root microbial communities from the University of North Carolina, USA - plate scrape CL_Cvi_mMS (SPAdes) (version 2) | ecosystem: Host-associated > Plants > Roots > Endosphere ... | reverse complement strand
CCCTTCAGGTCGAGCGCCTTCACGGCCGCGCCGACGCTGTCGTCGACCTGGCGCTTGAGCCACACGAAGTTCGGGTTGCCGTCGAGGCGGTCGTCGAGCTCGGCCACCGTCATGCCGAGCGCCTTGGCGAGCTGCTTCTTCTCGCCGGCGTCGGCGTCGACGTCCTTGGGAATCGCCCAGATCGACGGCGTGGGCACGCTGGTGGCCAGCAGCAGCCCGTTGCGGTCGACGATGCGGCCGCGGCTGGCGGGCATCTCGAGCGTGTGCGCGTAGCGCGCCTCGCCCTGCTTCAGGTAGAAGTTGGTGGCGACGATCTGGATGTAGGCCGCGCGGCCCACCAGGATCAGCGAGCCGATGCCCACCAGCACGACCAGGAAGCGGCTGCGCCACAGCGGCGTCTTGGACGCCAGCAGCGGGCTGTTGGCGTACGTGACGTTGCTGACCGCGCGGCCGCGCGGCGTCTGGACGCGCTTGTTGGGCTTGTTCATTGCGACGCCCCCGAATCGGGTGCGCTGGCGGGCGCGACCGTGCGCGCGAGCGGCGCGGACTGCGGCGCCGCCGCGAGGCCGGCATCGACCACGTACTGCGTGTTGGCCGGCGTGGCGGCACGCATGCCCAGCTTGGTGCGCGCGGTCGACTCCACGCGCAGGTGCGTGGCCTGCGCCTGGCGCTCGGCCTCGAGGCGGCGACGGTCGGACTCGAGCTGGCGCTCGGTGCCGTGCGCGTTCTCGATCTCGGCGAACAGGCGCCGCGACTCGTAGCTGATCTTGACGAGGTACAGCCCGCTGACGATCAGCGCGATCGCGAGCAGCACGTTGAGCCGCACCATGAAGGATTGCCCCGTCATGCGAGCCTCTCCGCCACGCGCAGGATCGCGGAGCGCGCGCGGCCGTTGGTCAGCACCTCGGTCGGGCCGGGCTTGATGCGGCCCAGCGCGTTCAGGCGCAGTGCCTTCGCGGGCGGCGCGAATGGCGCGCGGCGGTCGATCTCGGCCTTGCTCTCGCGCGCGATGAAGGTCTTGACGATGCGGTCTTCCAGCGAATGGAAGCTGATGACCGCGAGGCGGCCGCCTTCGTCGAGCAGCTCCAGCGACGCGTTCAGGACCTGTTCGAGCTCCTCAAGCTCGGCATTGACGAAAATCCGAAGAGCCTGAAACGTGCGCGTGGCGGGATCCTGGCCCGCTTCGCGGGTCTTGACCGAACGAGCCACGACGGCGGACAGCTCGCGAGTGGTTCGCACGGGCGTGCCTCCATCGCGCAGAGCCACAATCGCCTTTGCAATCGACACAGCAAACCGTTCTTCGCCGTAGTCACGGATCACCTCTGCAATGTGACGCTCGTCGGCGCGAGCGAGGAAGTCGGCCGCGGTCTCGCCGCGCGTGGTGTCCATGCGCATGTCGAGCGGCCCATCGAAACGGAAGCTGAATCCGCGCTCGGGGGTGTCGATCTGCGGCGAGGAGACGCCCAGGTCCAGCAGCAGGCCGGTGATCTTGCCGATGCCGCGCGCCGCGAGCGCCGCGGGCAGCTGCGCGAAGCTCGCATGCACGATCTCGAAGCGCGGGTCGCGCACGGCGTCGGGGCCATCCTGGGCCGCGGCCACGGCCACGGGATCGCGGTCGATGCCGATCACGCGCGCGCCCGGGCCCAGGCGCGACAGCAGCTCGCGCGTGTGCCCGCCGCGGCCGAACGTGCCGTCGACGTAGATGCCGTCCGGCAGCGTCACGAGAGCGTCAACGGCCTCGTGGAGCAGGACGGTGGTATGCAACCCCGAGTGGTCCACGATGTCAGCGGCGCACGGCCGCCCGAAGGCGCTGACCGCCCCCACCGGGGGCAGCGGATGAAATGAGCGTGGGGGCGGTCATTTCGTTCAGAAGATCAAGGAGTCCAGGGCGGCGGTGGCCTGCTCCTGCATCACGCGCGCTTCGTGCGCCGCGTAGGCAGGCGTCGCCCACAGTTCGAAGTGGCTGCCCATGCCCAGCAGCGTCACGTCCTTTTCGAGTCCGGCCCAGGTGCGCAGTTCCGGGCGGATGAGGATGCGCGAGGTGGCGTCCCACTCGACGTCGTCCGCATGGCCGAGGAACACGCGCTTGACGCCCACCTGCGAGAACGGCAGCTGGGCCACCTGGTCGCGGAAGTTCTCCCAGTACGGACGCGGGAAGACCATCAGGCACCCGTGCGGGTGCTTCGTGACGGTGAGGCGGCCGCCGCACAATGACTGGAGATCCTCGCGGTAACGCGACGGCATGGAGACTCGCCCCTTGCCGTCCAGCGTCAACGCTGAAGGACCTTCAAAAATCAGAGATGCCACGACCCACCACAAAAGTGCACTTTGATGCACTTTAACGACTCACCGGAGCGGGGTCAACGCGTCATCGTCTGAAAAAATCAATGAAATCAAGTACTTAGATGACGTTCTGCAAGCGAATGTCGTTCTAAATTAAGGACTTGCGCGTGGCTATGAAAGTGAAGTGTTAGCTGACTTCACGGGGCTTTGTTCGTGGGGGATTTCCCGCATTGTCGCCAATGCCGAGCGAAATTCGGTCCAAACGCGCCGCGGACGAGTCGGGTGGCGCAACTCACGGCGAACGGATCTTGGCGGGCCACAGGCTCATGGGATGAGCCAGCGGACGCCATCTTGCCGATCGCGCCCGGCCGTCCCTCCGCGCCTCCGCCTGCGCGAGGCGAGGCGGTGGCTCAGCATCCGCTCGCACGGGCATTCGATGCGGCCATCGAGATTCTCAATGAACGCCGGCAAATCAGTTTGATGGGGAAGTCGTGTGCAGAACCCGGATATCGACGATCGGTTGATGAAATCAAGCGAGGCGCGCGGGCAAACCCATCGGGAAATCGCCCACCGGGCAAAAAAGCGGGGTGCCGACGACTCGTCGGCACCCCAAGAGTCAATCAGCGTCTTCGGGACGTTCCGGGGTGGAACCTGAAGGGCGGCCGATTGTGGAGGGTTCAACACTTCGCGGCAGGCTGCAATCCGCTGCGAACTGGTCCGCATTACAGCAAAGGAATATGACGCGGGAAACCGCAAGCCCTTGAAAGCCGGCCTCTTTTCGCCCCCAATACCGCGATCGCGGTATCCCGGGAAACTCGCGGCATTAATCTGGGCAGGTCGCCCAGATTTGCGAGCCAAAAGAAATGGGGGCGGCTCCCACCGCCCCCCAAGGACAATCCCAAGCGACGCCGGCAGGCTGCCCGCTCGAGAAAGGCACGCTTACAGCTTCGCGCTGAATTCGACCTGGAACTTGCGCGGGTCGCTGACCGAGGCGGTGTAGGGCACGCCCACGGCGGCCGACAGGTTGCTCAGGCCGCTCACGTAGCGCTTGTCGAACAGGTTGGTGACGATGAGCGCCGCGCCCCAGTGGTCGTTGGACCAGCCCAGGCGCGTGTCGACGCGGTCGCGGGCCTGGCCGACCTTGAACGCCGACGTGGTCAGGCAGTCGCCTTGCGCCTGCGAGTCGGCGTTGCAGCGATGCGCGCCGATGTGGCTGCCCTGCAGGGACCAGGCGGCCTTGCCGCCCGCCAGCGCGACGCTGACGTCGACGCCGGCCGCCAGCTGCAGGCTGGGCGTGCCGTAGGGCTGGCCGGTGAGGTCGTTGCCGACCGGGTGCTCCTGCGACTTGTACTTCTGGTCGATCCACTCGCCGTTGAGGTACAGGCGCAGCGGCGCGGCGACCTGCCAGTTCAGCTCGCCGTCCAGGCCCGTGGCCTCCACGTCGCTGACGGTGATGACGTAGGTCGGCACGGTCGTCGAGTGGTCGAGCGTGATCGACTGCAGGTTCTTGAACACGTAGTGGAACAGCGACGCGCTGTAGCTGATGCCGGCGCCCGGCACGCGGCCCTTGGCGCCGAGTTCGTAGCTCGTGATCGTCTCCGGGTCGAAGCGGCCGCCGTTGGCCTGCGTGCTCACCGAGTTGAAGCCGCCGGCCTGGTAGCCGCGCGTCACCGAGCCGAACACCATCGTGTCGGGCGTGAGCTGGTGGTCGATCACCAGGCGCGGGCTGGTGTTGTGCCAGGTCTTGCTCGCGTAGACCGGCGCGGCCGCCCACTCGGGATTGGTGAACTCGATGTTGGTCCCTTGCAGGCCCTGCGCGAGCTGCGTCAGCGCGCCGGCGGTGGCGGCGTCCATCGCGCCGGCGTCGACGAGCTGCTGGAAGAACTCGGGCGTCATCACGGCCAGCTGCGCGTCCAGGCCGGGCGCCGCGCGCAGCGGGTTGTACCAGCTGAACTTCTTGGTGTCCTGCGTGAAGCGCACGCCGGTGGTCACGTTCGTCTTGTCGCCCAGGTGCCAGATGACGTCGCCCATCAGCGCCTCGGAGTGCGCGGACAGCGTGTTCTGGATGCCTTCCTTCCAGTCCTGGCCCAGCAGGTCGAAGCCGGGAATGCCGGCGCCCTGGCCGACGCCGGTCAGCAGCGCGAACGGCGGCGCCGGCAGGTCCAGGCCCTCGCCGCTGAGCACGTTCAACAGCACCGGGTCGAGCGTGGTCGTGTTGGTGTCGACGCGGCTCGTCTGCGCCGAGTGCTCCGTGGCGAAGCTCGCGCCCACCAGCCAGTCGGCCAGCTTGCTCTTGCCGTTGAGGCGGAACTCCTGCTCGAAGGTCGTGCTCTTCTCGAAGTTGCCCGTGGCCAGGTAGGTGGCGGGGTTGGCGGTGCCGTCGTTGTCCTCGAGGTTGACCGAGTTGAAGTGGCGCCACCCCGTGGTGGACGTCAGCAGGATCCTGTCGGCGAGCTCCTGCTCGATGCGCAGGTTCATGCCGTTGAACAGGCGCGCTTCCTTGCCGCCGACGACGTCGTTGGACAGCGGCGCATGCACCGGGTCGATCCAGGACGCCACGCCACCGGTGCCGTCCGAGGTGGCCGCGGCCCAGATCGGGCGCGGGCGCTCGTTCAGGTCCTCGTGTTCCCAGCCCAGCACGATGCTGGTCGAATCGGTGGGCGACCAGCGTGCGCTCAGGCGCGTGCCCCAGGTCCTGGCCTGCGGGCTCTTCTTGCCGTCCACCGTGTTGGTGGCCCAGCCCTCGCTCTTCTCGCCGACGGCCGACAGCCGGAGGCTGAAGTCCTCGCCGAGCGGCTGGTTCAGCACGCCTTCCGCGTGCACGGTGCCGTAATTGCCCACGCGCACCAGGCCCGAGGCGGTGTGCTGCCCATCCGGGTCGTTGGTGATGATGGAGATCGCGCCACCCGCGCTGTTGCGGCCGAACAGCGTGCCCTGCGGGCCCTTGAGCACCTCGATGCGCTTGACGTCGTTGAAGTTCAGCAGCGCCCCGCCCGTCTTGCCGGTGTAGATGCCGTTGACGTACACGCCCACCGGCGCATCGGTGCCGATGCCGAAATCGCCGTTGCCCAGGCCGCGCAGCGCGTAGCTGGGCTGCGTGGGCTGGCTCGCGTCGACGGACAGGCCCGGCACGAAGTCGGCCACCTGCGACAGGTTGACCGCGCCCGACTTGGCGATGTCCTCGGGCCCGACCAGCTGCAGCGAGATCGGCACCTTCTGGACTTCCTGCTTGCGCCCCTGCGCCGTGACCTCGATCACCTGCACGTCCTCGCGCGCAGGCGCGGACGCGGCCGCCTGCGCGCGGGCGCCGGCGCCGGTGCCTGCGAGCAGGGCCGCGACGGCGGCCAGGGCAAGGGAGTGCGGACGGCGGGCAGGATGTCGTTGCATGTCAGTCCTTGGTGGTGTTGTCGGTCTTGCAACCCGGCGGCATCGAGGCGATCCAGTCGCGGATCAGCTGCACGCCTTCCTGGTGGACGGTGTTGCGGCCCAGCTCGGGCATCATCACGCCGCCTTCCGTGCTGGCGAGGCGGTAGGACAGGATCGATTCATCGGGCTTGCCGGGCACGATGTCCTGGATGCGGTCGCCCGTCCCCTTGCCGGCCGCGACGGACGGCTTGCACAGGCCCAGCGACCAGTCGGCCGGGCCGAGCGCGTCCAGCCGCAGCGAGGTGTTGCTGGCCGTGGCGCTGGCCTGGTGGCAGTGCGCGCAATTGACGTCGAGGTAGCTGCGCGCGCGCGCCGCGATCGGCTGCTGCACGTCGCGCCAGTCGGCCGCGCGCGGCAGCGCGCCCGCGGGCACGCCCGCGAGGAAGCCGGCGCGCACCCAGCGCGCGATCTGGTTCTCCGAGCCGTCGGCGTACGCCAGCGTGCGGTTGAGGTTGCGCGCCTTGGGCCCCAGCGGCGTGAACGTGCCGCCCCTCAGGTTCGTGACGTGGCACGAGGCGCACTGGTTCTCGTTGGGCACGACGTAGGTGAACTTCTGCCCGTGGCCCTGCGCATCCACCAGGTCGAGGGCCTGGGTGTCGCCCGTGCGCTGCAGCTCGGCCTCGGTCTGGCCGGCGTTCCACACATAGGGCAGCACGGTCCAGCCGTCGGAGCGGCGCACGAGCACGCGCGTCTCGACCAGGCGCACGCGCGAAAGATCCAGGCCCGCGGCGGGCGCGCCCGGCTCGGCGTCGTAGGTCTTGAGGACGGCATCGGCGGCTCCCCCGCGCGGGTAGTAGAAGGTCTTGGACAGGATGGTGCCCACGGGGAAGTCGAACGCCTGGTCGGGCGAGTACGTCGCGGCTACCCCGGCAGGCATCCACACCGTGCGCAGCTTGTGCGCGTAGTCGCTGAACAGCGGCGTGACGAGGTCGTAGGGCAGCACGCCGGCGTTGGGCACGAGCTTGCCGCCGGACACGTTCAGCAGGTGCCAGTCGGACAGGTGCTCGGGCTTGCCGTCGGCGATGAAGGTCACCGGCGCGGGCGTGCGCGCGCAGCTGGCCAGCAGCGCGAGCAGGCCGCAGGCGGTCGCGGTCAGGAAGCGCAGGCGCATGGGAGGTCGATCAGACCGACGCCGCCGAGGAAGCCGCCGTTGCGCCGGCCGCCTTGAGCGTGACCGGCGACAGCGGCGTGAGCTTGCAACGCAGCGTGTCGCTGACCAGGCGCGGGCTCTTGTACTTGTTCGGCCCGTCGGCGTCGAGCACGCCCGACGCGGTCGCGTCCACGCACAGTCTCTCCTCGGGCACGTCGGCGCGCTTGGGGTCGACGTAGCCATCCCACAGCACGTCGGGGAAGTGGCCGGTGAGGCCGAACATCGCCGTCTTGAGCACCTTCAGGTCCATGCCGTCGGGCGAATCGCCGCCGCCCTTGAAGCGGTTGTCGTGCACGTGGATGCCGCGCGGGTACGGGTCGTAGCCCGGCTGCGTGCCCTTGTCGCTGAAGTAGCCGGTGGAGAAGTAGCTGGAGATGATGACGTTGGCGGTGGCGTTCCCGGTGACGTCGTTGTCGAAGATCTCGACCAGCGAGTTCGAGTTGACGACGACGCCCGAGCCCGCCGGCACGCTGGCCACCGCCGTGCCCTTGGCGCCGAAGTTCCCGAGGTTGTTCGCGTCCACCTTGTTGTGGAACACGCGCGTGCTGTGCCCCGGCTGCGACAGGTTGGGCATGTTGAACACGAGGATGCCGCCGGTGTTGCCGGTGGCCACGTTGTCGTGCACGTCGGCGTCGATGGTGTTCTCGATCTCGATGCCGGCCACGTTCTGCTCGGCGCGGCAGTTGCGCACGATGACGTTGCGCGACTGCCCGACGTAGATGCCGGCGTCGGCCGCGCCGAAGGACTGCGAGCCCTCGATCAGCACGTTGTTGGTCTTGACCGGGTACAGCCCGTACGCGCCGTTGCTCGTCTTAGGGCCGTCCGTCCAGCGCACGCGCACGTTGCGGATCGTGATGTTGTCGCCGCTGTTGATCTTGAGCGCGTCGCCTTTGGTGTCCTCGATGGTCAGGCCCTCGATCGTGAAGTCGCTCGCCTGCGCCAGCAGGCCCTCGGGGCCGGCCACCTGGTTGCGGAACGACAGGATCGTCTGCTCCATGCCGGCGCCGTGGATCGTCACGCCGCTGACGCGCAGCGACAGGCCGCGGTCCAGGTGCCAGCGGCCGGCCGGGATCTCGACGACGGTGCCGGGCTTGGCATCCAGCAGCTGGCCCTGCAGCTTCTTGGTGAACTCGGCGTCCACCGGCAGGTCGCCTGCGCGCGCGTTCGGGTCGGACGGCTTGCTGCAGCCGCCGAGCAGGCCGGCGAGCGCGGCCGCGACGGCAGCGACCAGGATGGTCGGACGATGGGAAGAACGGGTCGAATGCATGGCGATTCCTCGCGAGGCGCGACAGGGCAAAAGATAGCAATGGCTACCGTTGATGGTCTTGGTGATTTCCCGGTCCTGCGAAAACTAAACTGGGAACACCATAGTCATGGCTACTGTATTGACGTTCCTCGAGCCGTCTTCACGGTGGATACACGCCCCCCCGACACCCCACCCATCGCATGCCGCGCAAACCCAAGGCTCCCGACGTCGCCCCTCCCAACGGCGCCACCGGCGTGGAGCTCGATCGCAAGCGCGACCCGACGCAGACCCGCGCGCTCGAGACCTGCGAACGCATCCTCGACGCCGCCGCGAACCTGCTGGGCGAGGTCGGCATCGAGCGGCTGTCGACCAACCTGATCTGCGAGCGCGCCGGCCTGTCGCCGCCCGCGCTCTACCGCTACTATCCGAACAAGTACGCCGTGCTGGCCGAGCTCGGGGTGCGGCTGATGATGCGCCAGAACGCGCTGCTCGAGCGCTGGGCCACGCCCGCGACGATGAAGCTGCCCGCGGGCCGGTTCGAGGATCGCATCTGCCAGCTGTTCCTGGACACGCTCGAGATGACGCGCCAGGCCACCGCCGGCGAGTGGATCACCCGCGCGCTGCGCGCCGTGCCCTCGCTCGCACCGGTGCGCCTCGAGTCGCACGCGCACGTCACCGGCCTGCTGGTGGCGGCGTTCGCCGTGGCGTATCCCGCCGTGCCGCAGTCGCGCGTGCGCCTGGTCTCGCGCCTGGCCGTGGAGGTGATGTACTCCGCGCACGAGCTGATGTTCGACGACCCCGCGCTCGACCCGCACGAAGTGGGCCGCGTGATGTCGCACATGGTCACGGCGCAGGTGATGCAGCTGCGGCGCGAGGCGCGCTGAGGCGCCGGCCGATCAGCCGGCGGGACAGTCGACGATCCTGAACTCGACGCGACGATCCAGCGCATCGCGCGCATCGTCCGAGCCGGTGCCCACCAGCGGCTCCGACGAACCCTTGCCGTGCGCCGCCAGGCGGCCGCGCAGCGCGGGCGTCGCGGCCTCCAGCCGTTCCCGGACGACGCCGGCCCGCTGCAGTGAGAGCTTGTCGTTGAAGGCCGCGCTGCCGGTCAGGCTCGTATGGCCCACGAGGTCCATGCAGATGCTCGACGACGCCGCCACCGACCCCACCTGCCGGAGCCACATCGGGTACGGGCCGCTGATCTGCGGGTCGGACCAGAACGTGGTCGCCCCCGGGTTGAACAGCAGCTTGACGCTCAGGCTCTTGTCGGCGATGCCCGCGGCCACCAGCTTGCCGAAAGCCGCCTCGGCCTCGGCCTGGCGATCGAGGCGCGTGCTGCTGAGGTAGATGCCGTCGTAGGTGCGGACCTGCTTGCCGGCCGCCATCGATTGCGCCGCCTGGTAATGCTTCAGCGCCTCGGCGTACTGGGCCTTGTTGTAGGCGTCCGTGGCCTCCTGCAGCTTGGCCGCCGTGCCCACGCCCGAGACGTAGGCCGGGTCGGCCGGCTGCCCCGGCGCGGTCTCGCTCGTGCGCAGGTAGCCCTTGATCGCGCCATCGCGCACCAGCACCGGGCTGTCGCGGTAGAAGGCGGTCGGGGTCGGGTCGACGCCCTCGTCGCTGGCCGTGGCAGAGCTCTGTGCCAGCACGACGCCGCCGCGCAGCTCGACGAGCGCCAGGTTGATCTTCCAATGCGCGCCCGCGGCCGCCGCACCGGGCGCGGCGTCGATGCGCGTCGCCGACGAGGCCAGCAGATATTGCGCCTTGGGGAGCGCCGCCTCGCCGAACGGCAGCAGCTCGAACTCGGGCGCGCCCGATGCGACGCGCGCACGGATGAGATCGTCCATGCGCATCGTCATCGCCGTCTGCTGCCCGGTGCGCGTCTCGAGCGACGGATCCAGCACCAGGCCGTGCCGCGCGAGCTTGCCGCTGATCTGCAGCATGGGCGATCGCGCGCGCGCCTGGGACAGCAGGTTGTCCGTCGCGGCGTTCACGGCCGGCTCGAAACGCAGGTCGGCGGCGGCGACCTGCGACGGGGGTGCGGTGCCGCAGCCGGCGACGACCGCGAACGACGCGATGGCCGCGATCGACGCGGCATGCCAGGACCGATGGTGTGTCATTGGCAGCCTTTCTTCAGGATGACCAGCTGCTGCGGCGTGGGCGCTTCGTTGCGCAGCGACAGGTCGGCCGTGATGGCGTTGACCTTGGCCAGGCAACGCGCCTTGTCGGCCCGGGCGGAGGCCGCCTTGCCCGACCCGCCGCCGCCCGCGCCATGGGACGCCGCCGCCTGCCGGGCAACGGCGCCGGCCCGGGGCGATATCTCGATCGGGGCGTCATCGGCGCCGGCCAGGACCGGCACCGATGTCTGCGCTGCCACCACGACGGGCGGCGCGGACGCCACCGGCGCCATCGCCTCGGCCTGCACGAGGGGCGCCGGGACCACGGCCGGAACCGCCGGTGGCGCGACCGGCGCGGAGGCGGGCTGGGCGCGGATCGCCGGAGCCGCCTGGACGGTCACCGGGCCGGCGGGCGGATCGTGCGCCACGAAGTGCTTGAACAAGAGCGCCCCGCCGGCGCCCAGCAGCGCGCATGCCCCGAGCCCCGCGACGCCGAGCACGATCTTCGCGCCGAGCAGGACGGCCGGCGACAGCGCGCCGGCCCGCACACCGCGTGCCGGCGCAGGCGCGTCGCTGTCGGCAGGCGGTGTCGTCGATGGCCCCACGGCCGATCCTCCCGAAGGGACGCGTCGCGGCAGGAGGCGGATCGGCACAGCGGCGGCTGGCCCTGTCGACGTCATGGCTCAACCCTCTGCCGCGACAGGAATCCTTGCGGCGTTCGGCAGATCCGCTCGAACGCCTGGCCCGTCGCATGTTGTCGGTACAGGATGCGCCGTCCAGTGTGGGATTCGGCCGCGTGCGGCGCCATCCCCCAAAGCGTGGGGCCGCAGCCGGGACGATCCGGGCCGCGCCTCAGTCGCGCGGGGGGAACGACGGCGGCGCGTCGCCCGGCGCGCTGCCCCACGTCGGATCTGCCGTCCCGGCGACATGCAGGCGCAGCCGCCCGCCGCGCCGGGCCAGCGATTCCGGCAGCCACGGCGCCGTGCGCGCCTGGCCGTCGACCTGCAGCGCCGCGATGTAGCGCGCCTCGGGACTCTCGCGATCGCGGATGCGGCCGAGCGCGTCGTCCCAGGCGGCGGCGGCGCGGCGCGCGACCTCGTCCACGAACGACACGGCTGGACGCGCGGCGCGGGCCTCGGGCAAACCCCGTCCACGCGCGGGCGGCCCGGTTGCATGATGCAGCGCGCCTTCGTCGCACCACGCCGGGAGTCGTCCATGACCCAGTTCCGCTCCGTCCTCGCCAGCCTCGCGCTCGCGGCCGCCGCGTTCGCAGCGCACGCCGCGGTGCCGCTGCCGGCGCTCGTGATCGATCCGTCGCAGACGACCGTCTCGGGCCTGTCGTCGGGCGGATACATGGCCGTGCAGCTGCACGTCGCGTACTCGGCGACCTTCCATACGGGCGCCGGTATCGTCGCCGGCGGGCCCTTCTATTGCGCGCAGGGCTCGCTCGCCACCGCCGAAGGGCCCTGCATGGCGCACACCGCATCCATTCCCGTCGCCAGCCTAGTCGCGACCACCAGGAGCTGGGCGGGCGCCGGCGCGATCGACCCGGTGGCCAACCTCGCCGCCTCCAAGGTCTACCTGTACTCGGGTACGCAGGACCAGACGGTCGTGCAGGCCGTGATGAACGACCTGAAGACGTACTACGCGAGCTTCATCCCGGCGGCCAGCATCGTCTACAAGAACACGCTCGGCTCGGGCCACGCGATGATCACGGACGACTATGGCGGCAGCTGCGGCGCGACCGCCGCGCCCTTCGTCAGCGACTGCAACTTCGATCTGGCCGGCGCGATCCTGCAGCAGCTGTACGGCCCGCTCGCGGCGCGCAACACGGGCGCGCTGTCGGGCAACTTCGTGGAGTTCGACCAGACGCCTTTCGTCAGCGGCCACGCGATGGCGTCCACCGGCTGGCTCTACGTGCCCGCCGACTGCGCCGCCGGCGCGACCTGCCGCCTGCACGTCGCGCTGCACGGCTGCCTGCAGAACGCGGGCGACGTCGGCGAGCAGTTCGTGCGCGACACGGGCTACAACCGCTGGGCCGACACCAACCGCCTCGTCGTGCTCTACCCGCAGACCGGCGCCGCGACCGCGTCGAACCCGAATGCCTGCTGGGACTGGTGGGGCTACGACAGCGCGAACTACGCCAGGAAGAGCGGGCCGCAGATGGCGGCTGTCAAGGCGATGGTCGACCGCGTCGCCAGCGGCACGCCGCCCGCCGCGCCCGCGCCCCTTCCCGCGCCGTCGGGCGTCACGACGTCCAGCGTGACGAGCAGCTCGGCCAGGCTGTCGTGGACGGCCGTGGCCGGCGCCACGGGCTACGACGTCTGGCGTGGCCCGACCAAGATCAACGCGAGTCCGCTGGCCACGACGTCGACGACCGACACCGGCCTCGCACCGGCCACGCTGTACCACTGGGTCGTCAAGGCCGTGGCCACCGGCGGCTCCGAAGGACCGGCCTCCGCTGCCGCGTCGGCGACCACCACCGGCAGCCACGCGCTGTGCTTCACCGACGACAACTATGCGCTGACCCTGGACGGCCTCGCGTATGCGCTGTATGGATTCACGTACGCGTACGGGTCGAACCAGCCGATGGGGCTGTGGAACGTCTACGTCAACTCGACGTTGAAGCAGACGGCGCCGGGGTCGTACGTCGTGGCGGGTTGCTAGACGCACCCTGAGCGCGTTCCCAGCCGTAGGGCGGGTCGTTCTTGACCCGCCGTGCGCGCGCCCGCGCCTACGTGCGACCGCGCGGCCCGGATGCAAGGCTCTGCACGAAACGGGGTCAAGCGTGACTTGCATCCGCTGCACCCGCTCCGCGCGTAGTCCGGATGGCCTGCCGATCGGCCGGCGCATCACGACAACCCCAGGAGCCAAGACATGCGATCCCACTTCCCCCGCCCGTTCACCGTCGCGCCACTGGCGGCCGCGACCCTGCTCGTCCTGGCCGGCGCCGCGCACGCCTCCAGCCATCGCGAAGCCCCGTTCATCTCCGGCGCGCCCAAGGTCGACGCCTCCGACTTCTACATGTTCAACAGCTACGAGTCCGGCCGCGCCGACTACGTCACGCTGATCGCCAACTACCAGCCCCTGCAGAGCGGCTACGACGGCCCGAACTACCACGCGATGGATCCGAACGCGCTCTACGAGATCCACGTCGACAACGACGGCGACGGCAAGGAGGATCTGACCTTCCAGTTCCGCTTCAAGGAGACCGTGGCCAACAACGGCGCCGGCCTGACGGTGCCGGTGGGCAACGTGCAGCAGGAGATCGCGCCGATGCAGAACGGCGCCGTCACGATGGCCAACGACCCGCACCTGCAGGTCAACGAGTCCTACACGGTCACGCTGGTGCGCGGCGACCGCCGCACCGGCACGACCGCTGCGCTCACCAACGCCAGCGGCGGCGCCAGCACCTTCGCCAAGCCGTTCGACAACATCGGCGAGAAGACGATCCCCAACTACGCGGCGTACGCGGCCGCGCACGTCTACACCGTCAACATCCCCGGCTGCACCGCCCCCGGCCGCGTGTTCGTGGGCCAGCGGCAGGATCCGTTCGCGGTGAACCTGGGCGTGGTGTTCGACATGGTCGACGCGCCGGTGAGCGCGCTGCTGGACCCGACAGCGATCGGCGCCACCGCCAGCACGCTCGACGAGTTCAACGTGACCTCGATCGCGCTCGAGGTGCCCAAGGCGTGCCTGGTCGCGGGCAGCGATCCCGTGATCGGCGCGTGGACCACCGCGAGCCTGCGCCAGACGCGCGTGCTCGACCCGTCGCCCAAGGCCGGCTGGCAGACGACCGACCGCGCGGGCGGCGCCTGGACGCAGGTCTCGCGCCTGGGCAACCCGCTGGTCAACGAGCTGGTGATCGGCCTGAAGGACAAGGATCACTTCAACGCCTCCAAGCCCAAGGACGACGCGCAGTTCCTGAGCTATGTCACCAATCCGTCGTACCCCAAGCTGCTCGAGAGCTACCTGGCCGCGCCGGGCATCGCGCCGACCAACATCCCGCGCAATGACCTCGTGACGGTGTTCCTCACGGGCATCGCCGGCGTCAACAAGCCGGCCGCCGGTTCGCCCGCCGAGGAGATGCGCCTGAACACGTCGATCGCCGCCGTGCCCTTCGCGCAGCAGAACCGGCTGGGCATCGTCGGCAACATCCTGGCCGGCGGCAACGACAACGCCGGCTACCCCAACGGCCGCCGGCCCAAGGACGACATCGTCGACATCACGCTGGTCGCGGCGATGGGCGGCCTGTGCGTGGCCAACGGCACGAGCGACGCGCTGGGGTTCGGCACCGACTGCAAGCCCTCGGCCGTGCCGCTGGGCAACGACGTGTTCAAGCTCAACGACAACGTCGACCAGGCCGTGCGGCCGTTCATGACGGCGTTCCCGTACCTGGCCACGCCGGTGCCCGGCACCGGCGCGCTGGCCGCGACGGCCGCTGCGCGCCGTGGCGCGTCCAAGTGAGCAAGGAGCCGGCCATGACCCGACATCCCCTCCTCGCCGCGCTCGCCGCGTCCGTCGCCGCAAGCGGCCTGCTGGCCGGCTGCGGCGGCGACAGCAGCCCGCCCGCGCCTCCCCCGCCCGCCGCGTCCAACGAGCTGCCCGCCACGGCGCTCGCCTCCGGCAGCGCGCTCGAGGCCTTCGCCATCGCCAACGCCCCGAGCGAGACGGCGGAGCCCCTGATGCTCGACCCGGCCTCGACGTTCCCGACGAGCGAGACCGACGAGCCCATCGCGCTGCCCTGACGATGGCCCGCGCCGCCACCCTGCTGCGCGGCCTGTCGCTGGCCACCCTCGTCGGGTGGTC
>Ga0207427_100735_pt1 | contig 15112 bp, 14 predicted proteins | sample AraplaCL_Cvi_mMS_FD_184268 | JGI IMG/M metagenome (GOLD analysis project Ga0207427, IMG submission 184268) | Arabidopsis root microbial communities from the University of North Carolina, USA - plate scrape CL_Cvi_mMS (SPAdes) (version 2) | ecosystem: Host-associated > Plants > Roots > Endosphere ... | reverse complement strand
CTTTGACCGGATAGCGCGCATTGGCAGGCCTGCAGGCGCTATTTTCCGAGGACTTCGCTGTCCAGGGTCATGCTTGCAGCCTCCCCGCAGCCGACGAGGTGGCGGAACCGCGCCGGTCACTCACGCTTGCCACCAAGCCAGGGGAGAGGTGCGTCCAAATTCCATCACCCCAATCCGTCATCCCAGCGAAAGCTGGGATCTCAGGAGAGGGAGGACCACCTCACATCCCTACACCCGGCATGACGAACGTTCTAAAGCGAGACCTTCCACTCCCACCGCAGCGGATCGCCGTCCATCACCTCGACCCCGGCCGCGATCAGTTCGTCCCGGATCGCGTCCGACCGCGCGAAGTCCTTGGCCGCCCGGGCTTCCTTGCGCTGCTCCAGCCTGGCCTCGATCTCGGTCTCATCGAGCGTTGCCGCGAGCGGCCGCACGCGCAATTCGGCGCGCGACAATGTGGCAAGGTTGAGGCCCAAGGCCGCGTCGAAGCGGACGAGGGTGGCGCGGCGATCCGCCGGCGTAAGCTTCTTGTCCGCCAGCATCTCATCCAGCGCCACCAAAGCCTGCGGCGTGTTGAGATCATCGGACAAGGCCTTGTCGAGCCGGTCGAGATAGGCGTGCGATGGGGTGCCGCTCTCGGTGCCGAGCTTCTCCGCCGCCATCACCAGCCGCTTGAGCCGGGTGACCGCCGCGCCGACCGCTTCGCCGCTGAATTCGAGCTCGGAGCGATAATGCGCGGTCAGGCACAGCAAGCGATAGGCCAACGGCGGTACGCCCGCGTCGATCAGCGACTGCAACGTGGTGAAGCCGCCACCGGATTTCGACATCTTTCCAGTGCGATCCACCAGGAAGTTGTTATGCATCCAGAAACGCGCGCCTGTGAAACCGGGCTGCTCCGCGGTGCAATCGCAATAAGCCTGGTTCTGCGCGATCTCATTGGGATGGTGGATCTCGCGGTGATCGATGCCGCCGGTGTGGATGTCGAACGGTTCGGGCCCCAGATATTTGAGGCTCATCACCGAGCATTCGAGATGCCAGCCGGGCGCCCCCCGGCCCCAGGGCGAATCCCATTCCATCTGGCGCTGCTCGCCCGGCGGTGACCTGCGCCAGATAGCGAAGTCCTGCGGATTGCGCTTGCCCGACACCGGATCGATCCGGCTTTCGCCCTCGTCGGCAGTGCTGCGCGCGAGTCGGCCATAATCGGGCACGGTGGTCACGTCGAAATAGAGGCCGCTCTCGATTTCGTAGCAATGTTCCTGCGCGATCTTCCCGGCGAAGGCGATCATCTCCGCGATATGATCGGTCGCAACCGACCAGATGGTCGGATCGACGATGTTGAGATCCTTGAGATTCGCCTTGAAAGCCGCAGTGTAGAAGGCCGCGACTTCCCAGATGTCCTTGCCGAGGCCCGCGGCGGCGAGCTCCATCTTGTCCTCGCCCGCATCCGCGTCGCTGGTGAGGTGGCCGACATCGGTGATGTTGATGACGTGGCGGACCTCCCACCCCTTGAACAGCAAGGTCCGGCGCAGCGTGTCGGTGAAGACGTAAGCGCGCAAATTGCCGAGATGCGCGAAATTATAGACCGTGGGGCCGCAGCTATAGACCCGAGCCGTCTTGCCGTCGGACGGCGCGAATGGCTCCTGGGAGCGGGTCAGGCTGTTGAAAAGGGTGAGCTGGGTTCCGGTCATCGGGGGGCTGGTTAGCCGTCACCCCACGCCCTGCCAAGGGAGGGGCCAGGCACAAAAGAAAACGGGCGCCCGAAACCGGACGCCCGCCTCTTAACCGTTACCGCCCGCAAGGCGGATGCGATTAGTGCTTGTTGGCTTCGACGGCGTCGGCAGCGCTGTGAGCGTTGTCCGCGGCGTTGTCGAGCGCGGCAGCCGCCTGATCGTTCGAGGTGTTCTCGGCCATGTCCTCGAGGTTCTCACCAGCGTTGTCGAGCGCGTTAGCGGTCGCATCGGTGGCGTTTTCCGCCGGGGTCTGCTTGCTGCAAGCGGCCAGAGACATCAGGCCGGCAGCGGCGAGAACAAAGACTACCTTCTTCATTCGAGCTGCTCCACGTAATCGTTCCGGGCCCGGCCCGAATGCCGTCCCGAAGGCTCCATTAGCGCACGGTTTTTTACCGTCAACGCTGAATTTAGCGGCCATCCAACTCGCCTCGACGTGTTTTGTTGCGCCGCAGCACCATTTGAGGCAACCTTTTGGGACTTGAGGATTTGTTCAGGAACACCAGTTCGGTGCTCCGAATGTTCGAGCGGGGTGAGGCCTGGCGGGGTAAGCGGAAAACACAATCGAGGAACGTAACGATGGCGGTTGCCGGAGTGTCGAAGATTCAGCGCATTGCCCTTATCGGAAATAGCCCCCCGCGTTTGTGTGGCATCGCCACCTTCACCCGCGATTTGCACCAGGCGCTGCGTAGCGCCTTTACCGGGATCGATATCGACCTTTACGCGATGACGGACCCCGGCGGCTCCTACGCCTACGGGCCCGAGGTGACCTGTTCGATCGCCCAGGAAGACCTGAACGACTATCGTGCTGCGGCGCAGCGCATAAATGACAGCCGCGCAAATGTCGTTTTGGTCCAGCACGAATATGGAATTTTCGGCGGTTCGGCGGGCGCCTTGCTATTGCGGCTGCTCGATCGGGTCGATGCGCCGGTGGTGGTCACGCTCCACACCGTGCTCGAGCAGCCCAATGCCGATCAGCGGGCGGTGATCGAAGCGCTGGCACGGCGCGCGTCCAAGCTGATCGTAATGGCGGAAAAGGGGCGCGAGCTCCTCGTCCGCGTCCATGGAATCTCCTGGAACCAGATCGCGGTGGTGCCGCATGGCGTGCCCGACCGGCCGTTCGTGAAGCCGGAAACCGTGCAGGAGCGCTTCGGCTTCGGCGGCCGGCGCGTGCTGCTGACCTTCGGCCTGCTTTCGCCCAACAAGGGCATCGAGACGATGATCCGGGCGCTGCCCGCGATCGTCGCGGCACATCCCGAGTCGCTCTACGTCGTACTCGGCGCGACCCATCCGCATCTGGTCGCGCGCGAAGGCGAAGCCTATCGCGACAGCCTGAAGGCGCTAGCGGAGGAGCTGGGCGTGGCGCAGGCGGTGCGCTTCATCGACGGCTTCCTCGATCAAGAGGCCTTGCTCGATTACCTCCAGGCGGCGGACGTCTATGTCACGCCTTATTTGAATGAGACCCAGATCACGAGCGGCACGCTTTCCTATGCGGTCGCGCTCGGCAAGCCGACCGTTTCCACGCCTTACTGGCATGCCGCCGAGCTGCTCGCGGGCGGGGTGGGCGTGCTGGTGCCGTTCGGCGACAGCCGCCGCTTCGCCGAAGAGATCATTACCCTGCTCGACGAGCCGGCGCGCATGGCGGAGATGGCGAATCGCGCCTACGGAATCGGCCGCACGATGCTGTGGAGCGCGCTCGCCGAAGCCTATGTCTCGGTCTGCGAGGAAGCGGTCCGCCGCCGCCCGGTGCGCATTCAGCGCCTGCAGCGCCCCACCGAGCGTGTCGCGGTCAAGCCGCGCCTCGACGCGGTCGAGCGCATGACCGACGCCACCGGCATGATCCAGCACAGCAACTATGCCGTGCCCGACCGCAACCATGGCTATTGCGTCGACGACAATTGCCGCGCGCTGATGCTGATGCATCGGATCGAGGGGGAGGACGAGGCGCGGGCCGACCGGCTCGCCACGGTCTATGGCGCCTTCGTCCAGCATGCCTGGAACGGAGAGCTCGGCCGCTTCCGCAATTTCATGGGCTTCGATCGCCAGTGGCTGGAGGCCGAAGGGTCGGAGGATAGTTTCGGCCGCTCGCTCTGGGCGATCGGCGCGACCGCGGCCGAGGCGCGCAGTCCCAATATGCGCCGTTGGGCGCTCAACCTGTTCGATCAGGTGGCGCCGCATGCGCTGGCGCTTGGCTCGTTGCGCACCTGGGCCTTCGCGTTGCTCGGCGCGGACGCCGTGCTGCGGCGCCATCGCGACCATCCGATCGCCTGGACGCTGGTGCGCGATTTCGGCGCGCGCCTGATCGGCGAGCTTCGCCGCGAACGCCGGGATGGATGGACCTGGTTCGAGCCGGTGCTCGCCTACGACAATGCGCGTTTGCCCGAAGCCGTGCTGCGTGCGGGCGAGCTGATCGGCGACAAGACCATGATCGAGGAGGGGCTGGCGGCGTTCGAATGGCTCGATCAGCGCCAGACCAACAGCGATGGCCAGTTCCGCGCGGTCGGCACCGACAGTTTTGGCCGTGCCTATGCCGAACCCTTGCCGTTCGATCAGCAGCCGCTGGAGGCATGGGCAACCGCCGACGCCGCTTTGTTCGCCTACAAGCTGACGGGGCAGTCGCGCTGGCTCGACACGGCCTGGCGCGCGCAGGGGTGGTATCTGGGGGAGAATGACCTGTCGTTGCCGATCGCAACCTTGGCGGACGGCGGCTGTTATGACGGTTTGATGAGCGACCGGGTCAATCTGAACCAAGGCGCCGAATCGATCCTCGCCTTCCAGTTCGTCTGTGCGGCGATGACCAAAGCGGCGGCCGGTGCGGGAACCGAGCCGGAGCAAATCCGCACCGGTTTCGGCAGATAATGCCAATGCGGCGAACTGCGGTCGAATAGGGCTTTATTTGCCGGGCAGGTCCCGGAATAAGGCTCGGGCACCGGTCGTTTCCGGTGCGTCACCGTATCGACCAGACGCCGGGGTGTTTGTTTGCTTGATGTGATCCACCATCCGCTCCGCCTTACCGCCGATCCGGCGAGGGTCGTGGTGCGCCCGTTCCATATTCCGATCGACGCAGGATCTGCGGGTCGGCCCGGGCGTGTCCGCCGTATCGTCGACGCCGTGCTCGCGCTCGACGAGGAAATGGCCGAGATCGAGCTTGAGCTCGTGCTGCGCGATTTCGAGGCGCGCCATTGGCAGACGCGTGCGGTCTTCATCACGCGCTATGCCCAGATCGAACAGGCGCTTGCGCTCGACGGAAACGAGATTTCAGAGATCAAGCGCCAGCTGATCGGCGCCTATTTCTGCCATGAATATAGCTATGCCGCCGCCGCGCTGATGAACCCCAGTGTGATCCCGCACCCCGATCAGTCGGGCTTGTCCAGGGGCGCGGTCCGAATCGCCATGTCGCTGCGCGCGGTGGGCGAGGGGCATATTTCCTCGGTTTCCTTCCGCGAAGGCATTCTCGGGCCCGGGCCGACGGTCGAGCTCATGCCCGAACCGCCTTTCGCCACCGCCGCCGACAGCGCGATCGAGGTCGGCAATGGCGCGGTCGAGGTCCATCGCCATTCGGACAGCTCGCTTTCGGGCACGGTCCTTTTCCCGATGACCGCCGCCCAGTCCAAGGGGCTGGAGGATATGCGGCTGGTCGAGTTCACGCATGACGACGGTACCAAGGAGTGGATCGGAACCTACACCGCCTACAATGGCGCGACGATCCGCTCGGAACTGCTCCGTACGCGCGATTTCCGCACCTTCACACTCGCGCCGATGAGCGGGCCTGCCGCGCGCAACAAGGGCATGGCCCTGTTCCCGCGCACCGTGAACGGCGAATATCTGATGATCGGCCGTCAGGATGGCGAGAATGTCTTCCTGATCCGTTCCGACAAGCTCGACACCTGGGGCGAGGGCGAGCTGCTGCTCGTCCCCAAATATCCCTGGGAAATGGTCCAGATGGGCAATTGCGGCTCGCCGATCGAGCTGGACGAGGGCTGGCTGCTGCTGACCCACGGTGTCGGCGCGATGCGCAAATATTCGGTCGGTGCGGTTCTGCTCGACAAGAACGACCCGTCCAAGCTGATCGGGCGGATGAGCCAGCCCTTGCTGTCGCCGGCGGATGAGGACCGCGAAGGTTATGTGCCGAACGTGGTCTATAGTTGCGGTGGCATGCGCCACGGCGATCTGATCTTCCTGCCTTATGGCGTGGCGGACAGCTCGGTCGCTTTCGCCTTCGTCTCGATCGCGAGCCTGATCGAAGCGATGCGATAAAGAAATCCCCGCGAAGCAGGGGCTTCGCGGGGATCAAGGAGGGCCCGTCGAGAGGGAGTGTCGACGGGGCGTAGAACCGCGGAAACTTAAGCGTGGACGAGCTGCCTGGCCTTGGCGCGCTTGCCGCTGGAGCGCGTCGCGAGCTTGGCGACCAGCACCGCGATGCCCGCCGCGAAATAAGCGACCAGCGCATATTCGGCATTCAGCATCACGCCCACCAGCAGCGCGATGCGCAGGATCAGCGGGTTGAAACCGAAGATATCGCCCAGCGCGTGGCAGATGCCGAAGAGGTTGTCGCGGGGGCTCTCATTGGCGATCTGGTTGCTCATCTTGCTCGTCCGTTTTGGCCGATCGGGCCGATCCCGATCATCGTTGCCAACTGCTTTGCAGGGGCCGTGCCAAATGCCATCAAGAGCGTGAATGCGGGCTGAAACGCCTGTTCAGCCTCCGTTTGGTGCCAATAAGTGGCAGAAAATCCCAATGTGCGGCTGTTCGTTTCCGAACATTCTGCCGGCAAAAAAGTGTCCGCGGACGGACAGTCAGCCGAAGAAGGCGACCCAGGTCACGAAATCGTCGCTCATGTCGACGAAGCGGTGCGCCACGTTCCTCGGCACCCAGGCAAGGTCGCCCGCCTTGAAAGGCTGGACCTGCCCGTCGATCTCGATCGTCGCCTGGCCCTTCACGCAGATATAGGCTTCGTCGCGATTATGCTCGGTCTGATAATCGGTGACGCGCGGCGCGAAGACCAGGATCTGCGCGCCCGGCTGATTGACGAAGCAATCATAGGGCTCGCCTTCGGGCCATTTGGTCGAGGCCGGACGGGGCAGGGGCGCCAGCGCGTCCGCCAGCGTCTTGATGAAAGCGTCGCTCATGACGCCGGCAACGGGGTCACTTGGGTATAGACCACCATCCACGCTCCGTTCCGCTTCGCGAAATAATCCGAATAGCGGAAATGCTGCTTGAATGCCTTGCCATGGTCGGTGCCCGTGACCCAGGCCTCGCCACCCACGATCGCGGTATCCGCCGTCGGGCGGAGGAACAGCCGATCCCTGATATCGAACGGGTCGAGATGCGCGTTCGGATCGGTGAAGCCGTCGATGAAATCCTTTTTGTCGCCGATCCGGCCTGATCCGTGGACAAGCAGGAAGTCAGGGGCGAGCATCCGTTCCAGCACCGCCCGATCGCCGTGCAGTTGCGCATCGTCGAACGCCTGTGCGGCGGCGCGGACTTCGGCATTGTCGGAAGGTGCCTGTGCCGCCGCGGGCGCGGCGACCAGGACGGCGAGGGCGACAGCGCGAATATTCATTCCTGGTCCTGTCGGGGCGGCAGCGGCGCCAGCGGGTCGTCGCTATCAACGACGGTACGCAGCATTATGCTCCATGCCTCGATCGCCTCGGCCAATTGTGCCGGGTCGATCTTGTCGAGCGTATCGTCTGCCGTGTGGTGGATTTCGAAATAGCGCGTTCCATCGTTTTCCAGATCGATCACGGGCACGCCCTTCTGCACCATCGGGCCGACGTCGGTGCCGCCATGTGCCTCGCCCGGACGTGGCTCGACCCCGATCAGATTGAGCCTGGAGGTCAGTTCGTCGCGCAGCGCCGACTTGGGTTGGGCGAAGCTTGCGCGGAAGCCATAGACCTTGTCCGCGCCGAAATCGGCCTCGGCGGCCAGCGCGTGCTTCTCGTTGCCATGCGCCTTGGCATAAGCCAGGCCGCCGAAACCGCCAGGTTCCTCCGCGCCGAACCAGACCAGCCGGATCGTGCGCTTCGGGCGCGGCCCATCGAGGATCGACTTGGCGGCTGCGGTGGTGGTGGCAACGCCCGCGCCATCGTCGATCGCGCCCGTGCCCAGATCCCAGCTGTCGAGATGGCCGCCGATCAGGACGATGCCCGCCGATGGCTCGGTGCCCGGCACTTCGGCAATCACGTTGCCCGATTGATGCGTGCCGACCATCTTCGGCGTCAGCGTGAGGTGGATCGTCACAGGCTTGCCGCGCGCGAGGATCCGTTCGAGCTGTTCGGCATCGGGCACGGTCAGGGCCGCGGCCGGGATCGGCTTCGCCCCGTCGAGCCAGTCGGTGACGCCGGTGTGCGCGACGCGGTGATGATCGGTGCCGATCGAGCGGATCAGGATCGCCGCCGCACCCTTCTTGGACGCGATCGCGGCGCCGGCGAAGCGGATCGGACCATAGGTGCCGTAGGACGAGCCGTCCTGCATCGCCATCATGCGGTGCCAGACGAACACGATCTTGCCCTTCACCGCGGCATCGGGCGCGGCCTTGAGCGCTTCGAGGCTTGGGAAGCCGACAATCTCGCCCGTGATGCCCGTATCCGGCGTCGCACCGCTATTGCCGAGCGCGGCCAGCACCAGTTTCTGCGGGAAGGGGGCTACGACCTCGGCGGTCTCCACGCCGCGCACCCAGACCGGCATGTCGAACGGCTCGACATGGACATTGGCGAAACCGAGCGCCTTCAGTCGCGTCACCGCCCAGTCGCGGGCGCGTGCCTCCGCCTCGGTACCGGCCAGGCGCTGGCCGACTTCGGTGGTCAGGCCCTCGACGATGTCATAGCCCAATCCGGAAGACGGCGTGGCGGCGAAAGAGGAGGAAGAGAGAAGGGCGGCAGCCAAAGGCAGGATCAGGGTTCGCATACGCTATGGCTAGAACGGCTGTGCAACGATGAAAAGGGCGGTGCGGCCTATTTATTGTCCGCATCGCCGCCACCATATTGGCAGGAACCGGTGCTGCGTCTATCGGCGGTGCCGACCAGTTTTCTCAACATCACCAAATCCGCGGAGACGCCTGTCTATGGCCGTGCAGTATAGCTTCGTCATGAAGGGCCTGACGAAGACCTTCCCGGGCGCGAACAAGCCCGTGCTCAACAATATCCATCTTCAGTTCCTGCCCGGCACCAAGATCGCGATCATCGGCGTCAACGGCGCGGGCAAGTCGACGTTGATGAAGATCATGGCGGGGATCGACACCGAATATTCGGGCGAAGCCTGGGCCGCGGAAGGCGTGACCGTCGGCTATCTGCCGCAGGAGCCGCAGCTCGACCCGAACAAGACCGTGATCGAGAACGTCAAGGACGGCGTGCGCGAAGTCGCCGACATGGTCGAGCGCTTCAACGCCATTTCGGCCGAGATGGGCGATCCCAAGGACGACACCGATTTCGACGCGCTGATGGAGGAGATGGGCCACCTCCAGGAAAAGATCGACGCGGTCGATGGCTGGACGCTCGACAACCAGCTCGAAATCGCGATGGAAGCCTTGCGCTGCCCGCCGGGCGACAGCCCGATCACCAAGCTTTCGGGCGGTGAGAAGCGCCGCGTCGCGCTGACCAAGCTTTTGCTAGAAAAGCCCGACATCCTGCTGCTCGACGAACCGACCAACCATTTGGACGCCGAAAGCGTCGCCTGGCTGGAGCGCCACCTGGTCGACTATGCCGGCAACGTCATCCTCGTCACCCACGACCGTTACTTCCTCGACAATGTCGTGGGTTGGGTGCTCGAGCTCGACCGCGGCCGCGGCCTGCCGTTCGAGGGCAATTATTCGGCCTGGCTGGAAGGCCGCGCCAAGCGCCTTGAGCAGGAAGAGCGTGAAGAGAAGGGCCGCCAGAAGGCGATCCAGCAGGAGCTGGAATGGATTCGGCAGAGCCCGAAGGCGCGCCAGACCAAGTCGAAGGCGCGTATCCGCGCGTTCGACGAGCTGGTCGAGCGCCAGAATGACCGCCGCCCCGACAGCGCGCAGATCCTGATCCAGATCCCCGAGCGCCTCGGCGGCAAGGTGATCGAGGCCAAGGGCCTGACCAAATCCTATGGCGACAAGAAATTGTTCGAAGGGCTGGATTTCGTCCTGCCGCCGGGCGGCATCGTCGGTGTGATCGGGCCCAACGGCGCGGGCAAGACCACCTTGTTCCGTCTGATCACAGGTCAGGAGAAGCCCGACGCGGGCGAGATCGACGTCGGCCCGACCGTGCGTCTGGGCTATGTCGACCAGAGCCGCGACCATCTCGATCCCAACAAGAATGTCTGGGAAGAGATTTCGGACGGGCTCGACCGCTTCACCTTCGGCAAGCACGATGTCGCGACGCGCGCTTATGTCGGTGCCTTCAACTTCAAGGGGCCGGACCAGCAGAAGAAGGTCGGCCAGCTTTCGGGCGGCGAGCGCAACCGCGTCCACATGGCCAAGATGCTGAAGGAGGGCGGCAACGTCCTTCTGCTCGACGAACCGACCAACGATCTAGACGTCGAAACCTTGCGCGCGTTGGAAGAAGCGCTCGAGAATTTCGCGGGTTGCGCGGTGGTGATCAGCCACGACCGCTTCTTCCTCGATCGTCTCGCCACGCACATCCTGGCGTTCGAGGGCGATGGCCATGTCGAATGGTTCGAAGGCAATTTCGAATCTTACGAAGAGGACAAGCGTCGGCGCCTCGGCGATGCGGCCGACCGGCCCGGTGCCGGCGCCTATAAGAAGCTGACCCGCTAAGGCTGACGAGACACTCCGATGGCGATCGAAACCCTGTCGGAGTGGCTCGAAGCCGAAGGGATCATAACCACCGAAGGTCCCGGATCGATCGCCGATGCGGATCGGGTGCGTGCGATCCTGATCGACGCGGCAAAACGGCGCGAGGCGGTGAGCTATTCGCACTTGCTCGGCGAGCTTGGCCACCGCTTCACCCGTCCCAAGATGCGTGCGGTCTGCAAGACACTGGATGCGATCGACGCGAAAGGTGCTGCGGCGGGCGAACCCGGCCTGGCAGTGCTGGTCGTGCGCGAATCCGACAAATTGCCCGGGCAGGGCTGGTGGGTCGGAACCGAGGCTTCGCGCGGCTATAAGGGCGCCTGGACCGGCCCGGAGGCCGAACAGTTCGTGCGCGATCTACAGATGCGCGTCTTCGAATATTGGCGCCGCCACTAGTCGGAATAAGCACCGGCCTCGCCCCGCGCGGGCTTGTCGTCGATCGCTTGACCCGATCGCGCCCCGGCCCGATGCGGATTTGCAACAAGGGCGGCGTCTTCTTGAAACCATCGCAATTGAAGGCATCAGGTGACGAAACGACAAGATGAAGGCCAGCGAAAGGCCGGTACACGATGATGCTGGGTATGATGATGGCACCATTATTGGCATCCACGCCGGACCTCGGCATCGCTGCCGGCCGTTGCCGCGCGCCCGAGACCGGTTCGGCTTTCCAGGTCGACGTGGCTGGGCTCAAGGACCGGGACGGCCGTCTCAAGCTGGAGCTCTACCCCGCGAACGACCAGGATTTCCTCGCGGATGACAACAAGCTGATCATGGCGGGCAAGCCCTTCGCGCGCGTCGATGTGACAACACCGGCGGACGGACCGGTGCAGCTCTGCATTCGGGCGCCGCATGCGGGGCGTTATGCGTTATCGCTGTTGCACGACCGCAATTCGGACCGCAAATTCCAGTTGTCCACCGACGGCATCGGCTTCTCCAACAACCCCAAACTGGGCTGGTCCAAGCCGGGCGCCATCCGCGTCGCGGTGGACGTGGGCGACACGCCACGGCGGATCACCATCGTCATGAACTACCGACACGGCCTGGGGATGCGCCCGGAACGCCCCGGCGATTGAGCCGGGAGGCTCCTGCTTTACTGGCCCGCGGGAGCTGGCCGCATCATCGCACCGGAAACTTTGCCGTTGGCGTCGAGCGTGACGGCAACGATGATCGCACCCTTTGCAAATGAAGCCCGGTATTCGTCGTCTCCCATCATACCGACATCTTCGAATTTGATCGAACGCAATTCCCCAAGCGGCAGCAAGAAGGTCTGGCGCAGGATCGGCAGATGCTCGCGATTGAACGCCGCAAACTCAGGAGTCATTGACGAATAATCAGGGTCCTTACCGACGATCCCCGTGATGAATTGCCGAGCGGCGGCCTCCGACCCAGGGAGAGGAGTTGAGCGCGGCGCAAAGACTTGCTTCAGCGACGCGGCTGCGATGTCGGTCGCCGGCGTCTGTCCCAATTGCGTGAGTGCAACCTTCAGAGCATCGGCGGCCGGCACATTCATGTCCGGCTGAACGCCGCGGCCTTCCCAGTTCGTCTTCGTGATCGGGTTTTCCGCTCGGCCCCACGGGATGCTCGCGATCAGGTCGTGGCCGAGCTCGACCGGGCCCGTCGGGTTCGCACCGCCGCCGGTGACCTCTCCGACAATCTTGCCCAGCTTGTGTGTCTGCACGTCATAGGCAAATTCCTCCCCGCCCGAGAAGGTGTTCCTGCTGGTCAGGACATAAACCGGAATTTTCGCAAAACTGACCGGCGTTGGCCCGCTGTCGAATTTCTTGCGGTCAAAATTGTTGGTCTTCGGAACGCGCGAGACGATGTCGTTGATCTCGATCGATTGGTTCGGTGGGATCAAATGGCTGACGAGATAATCGACCGCATCCGGCGATCCTCCCATGTTACGGCGATCGTCAATGATCAGGGCACGGCTGCCCTGGAGGGCGGCCATGGCCTTGTCCAATACCGGCTTGAAAACGGGCAAAGGCGGAAAACCGATCACTTCGATGTAGCCCACATCGCCAGCCAGCTTGTCGGCGCGAACCACACCTGCTTCCGAACGCGGCATCGCTACAACTGGGCCTCCGGGTGGAGGCGGAGCCGCACTCATCGCGTTGATCGACAAATGCTTGTCATGCGCGATCGCTGCGACATCCGCGGAGAGCCGTGCCGCGAAGGCGCTCAGATTTGTGAGCTTGTCATACTCACCAGCCGCAAGCGCGCTGCTGATCTTTTCCGCAGCCTTCTGGCCGACATCCGGAAAGATGTAATTGTCACGAAGGGCGTCGCTGAGTTTTGCTACGACATCACTCCGCACCTTGCTGTCGATAGCGTCGGCTTGAGCCGCGATTGGTGGCGGAGCCGGCGCGGGCTGCGTCGGTGTCGGCGCCGCTGCTAACGGACAGGCAAGCAGACTGAAGATCATCAAGGTTGAATGGCGCATCCCTTACCCTCTGCTGCTGATCAACTCACGTGTTCGTTCTGGGACGCTTGGCTGACGTCTGCAATTGAGTCGGAGGGGTAATTGCAGCCGATCTGGCGTTGACCGGCCGCTATGGGTGTTTTTCGGAACGACGGCTTGGTCGCTCACAATGCGAAGGCGGGCGCTCAAGCGCGGTTCTATGCGGCAGCTTTGCGCCCCAGCAGCTGCTGTCCAGCGGCGGTACCGCTGATCCCGAAAGCAGACCTTCGTTCAGTGGATGTGATCTGACCTAGGCAGGAAGTCGATCGGCCTTTTTGGCGACCGACTATCCAGGTGACGTGCTTTCAAGCTGATCCGCCCCAACCAAACATCTGGGGAGATCGGCCAAGCGCTCATTACCCCGCCCGCTCGGGGAGTTAATGACCGGTCGCCAGATCGCGCAAACTCACGCAGCCTTTGATAAGGGCTTGGCGAACCGATGGAGGTTCGCGTCGCCCCAACCCTTGAGTGCCTGCAGCACCGGGGTCAGGCTGCGCCCAAGCTCCGACAGGTTGTATTCCACCTTGGGGGGCACCTGCGCGTACACGGTCCGCTCGATCAGCCCGTCCACCTCCAATTCGCGCAACTGGTTGGTCAGCGTGCGCTGTGTCGCGCCTGGGATCTGACGCCGCAGTTCGTTGAAGCGGGCTCTGCCGTCCAGCAGGTGGAAGAGGATCACGCACTTCCATTTGCCGTCGATGAGGCTGATCGTGGCCTCGACGGCACAGCCTGGCGCGCAGTCAAAGTTTGAGTGGCGCGGCTTGGTCAAGACGGTATCCTTTTCGACACTATATGCGAATTTTGTGCGTATCGCACGTAAAAGCGATATCCATTATGTGCGCTCCAAGCAAGCATGGAGCGCCAGATGAAAGCCGTTGGTTACCAGATCCCCGGGCCGATCGAGGCCGAAGCGTCCTTGGTGGATATCGACCTCCCGGAGCCGTCGCCGAGCGGGCGCGACATCCTCGTCGAGGTGAAGGCAGTGTCGGTCAACCCGGTCGATTACAAGGTCCGGCGCGCCACGAAGCCGAATGACGGCGATCCCTGGAAGGTGCTGGGCTGGGACGCGGCCGGCGTCGTGCGCGCCGTGGGCCCGAGCGTCTCGCTGTTCCGGCCCGGCGACGAGGTGTTCTATGCCGGTTCGATCACTCGGCCGGGGGCGAATGCCGAACTCCACCTGGTCGACGAGCGCATCGTCGGCAAAAAGCCGCAGTCCCTCGACTGGGCCGAAGCAGGGGCCCTGCCGCTGACCGCAATGACCGCCTGGGAGGCGTTTTTCGACCGGCTCGACGTGACCAAGCCCGTCCCGGGCGGTGCGGCGGCGATCCTGATCATCGGCGGCGCGGGCGGCGTGGGATCGATCGCGATCCAGATCGCGCGGCAACGCACCGAGCTGACCGTGATCGCGACCGCGTCGCGCCCCGAGACCCAGGACTGGGTCCGCGCGCTCGGCGCCCATCACGTCATCGACCACAGCAGGCCGCTGGCCCCGCAGGTCGACGCGCTCGGCCTCGGCGCGCCGGGTGTCGTCTTCTCGACGACGCAGACCGCCGCCCATGTCCACGACATCGCCGAGCTGATCGCGCCCCAGGGCCGCTTCGGCCTGATCGACGACCCGGCTGGGTTCGACATCATGCTGTTCAAGCGGAAGGCGGTCTCGATCCATCACGAGCTGATGTTCACCCGTCCGATCTACCAGACGCCGGACATGGCGGAACAGGGGCGGATTCTGAATGAGGTCAGCCGACTGGTCGATCAGGGCAAGCTGCGCACGACCCTTAGCGAGCGGCTGTCGCCGATCAACGCCACCAACCTCAAGCACGCGCATGCGCTGATCGAGAGCGGCAAGGCCCGCGGCAAGATCGTCCTCGAAGGCTTCTGAGCCGCCCATCGCTTCGACAACCTCCTTCAGCTCCATCCCCAAAAAACCCGCGACGCATGGGCGTTCGCTTCTTCAAAGAAAGAGAGAAAGTCATGAGCACCAAGTCGATCCCCACCGCGTCCATCAACCGCGAAGCCGCCGTCGCCCTGATCGACGCCGCTCTGGCCGCGGCCCATGAGATTGGCATCGAGGCGGCCATCGCCGTAACAGACGCCACGGGTCATCTTCGCGCATTCGAGCGGGCCGACGGCGCGCCGTTCCTG
>Ga0207427_100734_pt1 | contig 15195 bp, 9 predicted proteins | sample AraplaCL_Cvi_mMS_FD_184268 | JGI IMG/M metagenome (GOLD analysis project Ga0207427, IMG submission 184268) | Arabidopsis root microbial communities from the University of North Carolina, USA - plate scrape CL_Cvi_mMS (SPAdes) (version 2) | ecosystem: Host-associated > Plants > Roots > Endosphere ... | reverse complement strand
GACCGCACGGCGCCCACGGCGTCGATCGGCCTGAAGCACGACGCGGCCAACGATACCGGCAGCTCGGCGACCGACAACCTGACCAGCAATGCCAAGCCGGTGCTCGCCGGCACGGGCGAGCCGAACAGCACGGTCACCGTCACGGTCACCCCGTCCTCGGGGGGCGCGATCACCTACACCGCCACGACCGACGCGTCGGGCAACTGGTCCGTCGACACCAACGCCGTCGCGCCGACGTCCGGCACGATGCCCGCCGCCGGCCTGCCCGATGGCGCGGTCGCGCTCAAGGTGGTGTCCACCGATGCGGCAGGCAACTCGACGACCGCCAACAGCGCGTTCACCGAGGACCACACCGCGCCGACGGCCAGCATCGGCCTGAAGCACGACGCGACCAACGACACCGGCACGTCGACCAGCGACAACCTGACCGCCAACGCCAAGCCGGTGCTGACCGGCACGGGCGAGCCCTCGAGCACGGTGACGATCACCGTGACGCCCAGCTCGGGCGGCGCGATCACGTACACGACGACCACGACGGCCGCGGGTGCGTGGACGCTGGACCTGTCCACGGCCACCCCGACCTCGGGCACGATGCCGGCCGCCGGCCTGCCCGACGGCAGCGTAGGCCTGCAGGTGGTGTCGACCGACACCGCCGGCAACTCGACGACGGCCACCAGCGCATTCACGGAAGACCACACCGCGCCGGCCGCGAGCATCGGCCTGAAGCACGACGCCGCCAACGACACGGGGGCGTCGACCACCGACAGCATCACCGCCACGACCAGGCCGATCCTCGTCGGCACGGGCGAACCGAACAGCACGGTCACGATCACGGTGACGCCGTCCTCCGGCGGCGCCATCACGTACAGCGCGACGACGGACGCCACCGGCGCCTGGTCGGTCAACACCGCGACGGCCACGCCGGCGTCCGGCACGATGCCCGCCGCCGGCCTGCCGGACGGCACGGTGGCGCTGAAGGTCGTCACTACCGACGCCGCCGGCAACAGCACGACCGCCAACGGCTCGTTCGTCGAGGATCACACCTCGCCGGGCGCGCCGACGATCGGCCTGAAGCACGACGCCGCCAACGACACGGGCGCGTCGGCCACCGACAACCTGACCAACAACCAGAAGCCGATCCTGACCGGCTCGGCCGAGGCCAACAGCACGGTCACCATCACGGTGACGCCGTCCTCCGGTGGCGCCATCACGTACACGGCGACCACCAACGCCGCCGGCACCTGGACGCTGGACCTGTCGACCGCCACGCCGACCTCGGGCGCCCTGCCCGCCACCGGCCTGGTGGACGGCGCGGTCACGCTCAAGGTCGTCGCCACCGACGCCGCGGGCAACGTCTCGGCCGCCGCCAACAGCGCGTTCACGGAAGACCACACCGCGCCGGTCGCGGCCATCGGCCTGAAGCACGACGCGGCCAACGACACGGGCACGTCCGCCACGGACAGCCTGACGTCGAACTCGGTGCCGGTCATCACGGGCACGGGCGAGAAGAGCAGCACCGTGCTGGTGTCGGTGACCGACGCCGGCGGCCACACGCTGACCTACTCCGCCACGACGGACGCCACCGGCGCGTGGAGCATCGACCTGGCCGCGCAGACGCCGACCTCGGGCACGATGCCGCGCGACGGCCTGTCCGACGGCGCGGTGAGCCTGTCGGTGAGCAGCACCGACACCGCGGGCAACACCGCCACGGCCACGGGCACGTTCACGATCGACGCCGTCGACCACGCGGCCACCCCGACGGTCAGCGTCAGCTCGCTCGGCCGCTGGCTCTTCGACGAGGCCACCGGCACGTCGACCACCGACGCCTACAACGCCTACACCGGCACGCTCAAGAACCTCAACACCGCTGCCGGCGGCACGGCCCCCACCTGGGTCACGGGCCACAACGGCACGGCCGGCGCGGCGCTGAACTTCGACGGCAAGGGCGGCGTGGTCTCGGTGCCGGCGGGCGACACCGCGGCGCTGACGGGCACGGGCTCGCTGTCGGTGTGGTTCAAGACCACGCAGACCGGCACGACCATCGGCTGGAGCAGCCCGTCGATCATCGGCTCGGAAAGCGCCGGCGACGGCAACGACATCCAGTGGGGCACGCTGAACAACAACGGCAAGATCGGCCTGGACGTGGGCAACTCGGCCGGCGTGTACTCGTCGGCCGCGGTCAACGACGGCAACTGGCACGACCTGCAGATCACCCGCACGGTCAACTCCAACGGCTCGAGCACGGTGTCGATCTACATCGACGGCGTGCTGAGCAACTCGGGCACGATCGCGGCCGACGCGACGGTCCCCACGGGCATCGTCGCCAACCAGCTCGCGGGCTTCGGCTACACCAACGGCTGGTCGACCGCGACGGGCGACACGCTCACGGGCGACGTCTACTACAAGGGCGCCCTGGACGACGCACGCATCTACAACCACGTGCTGACGGCCGACCAGGCCAAGGCGATCTACACCGTGGAAAGCGGCTACGAGAACCAGGCCGTGGCCAACGACGGCGAGGCGGTCAAGCTGGTGGTGACCGACACCAACACCACGGCGCTGCACGTCACGGGCGTCGAGAACGGCATGACCATCACCGACGGCACCGCCGCGCACACGATCACCAGCACGGGCAACACCCAGTCGATCGACCTGACCGGCTGGAACCTGAGCACGCTGCAGCTGACCAACGTGGGCACGGGCTCGGCGAACCTGCAGTTCGACGCGATCAACACCACGGCCAGCGGCCAGTCGCACGACGCCACGACCTGGATCACCGTGGCCAACGGCACCTCGCTGCTGGGCGGCACCTCCGGCGCCGACACGCTCAACGCCTCGTCGCAGACGCAGGCGATGTTCATCTCGGGCCAGGCGGGCAACGATGCCATCACGGGCGGCTCGGGCAACGACCGCCTGCTGGGCGGGGCTGGCAACGACACCATCAGCGGTGGCGCGGGCAACGACCTGATCGTCGGCGGCACGGGCAACGACTCGCTGACGGGCGGCGCCGGCAACGACGTCTTCCGCTGGGAATTCGGTGACCACGGCACGGCGGGCACGCCCAACGTGGACACGATCACCGACTTCAGCTCCGCGGCCGGCAACAAGGACGTGCTGGACCTGCGCGACCTGCTGCCCGGTGCCAACCACGACGGCACGCAACCGGGCAACATCGCCAACTACCTGCACTTCGAGCTGTCCGGCAGCGACACGCTGATCCACGTCAGCAGCTCCGGCGGGTTCTCCGCGGGCTACGTGGCCTCGGCCGAGGACGAGACCATCGTGCTCAAGGGCGTGGACCTGACCTCGGGCAACACGCAGAACGACCTGCAGATCATCCACACGCTGTTGAACAACGGCCAGGTCCACCTGGGTTGACGGGCCACCCGCCCGCGCGAGCAAGCGCGGGGGCGGGCGCGCATGACCCGGATCGGCAGGCGCCCAAGGATCGCCCCCAGCTCGTGCCCGCGCAGCACGCACGGATGCGGGCTGCCGGCGGCCATGAGGAGCGATGAAGTTGATCCCGGAGAACGCGCGATAGCCCCGGAACAGCGGGCCGCGCATCGCCATCCGGCACTCGCCGCACGTGAAGCGCTGGAAACCGAGGAACGTCCTCTCGGGGCGGCGCTCGCAGGACGCGCCGCACGCGGGGCATTGCATCGGCCGCAGGCGTGACGAGAACCGGTCGGCAGGCCGGCTGCGGGCGGCGAGCGCACGTGCGGCGTCGACGTGGATCGCATCGGCGGACTCCGGCGCCTGGGCATCATCGGCGTCCCGCCCGACTTCACCGAACAGGCCGTGCACCGCCTTCCTGGCCGCGCGATCCGCGTGAACCAGGGGCGCGCCCGCCGCTTCAGAGCGGCCGGAACGCGTGCGCCGATGCCAGGGCATCGGTCAGGTTCCAGATCAGCGTGGCCGCCGCGCGCCGAATCGATGACGCCTCGACGATGTCTCAATCGTCCAGGAACTTCCAGGTGTCCGCGCCGTCGAGGCGGCGCACGCGCACCGTGGCGATCAGCGCCGGGTCGAAGTTGCCGAGGTTGACGCCGTGCTTGCCGCCGGGCGCGGGCTCGATCGGCTCCCAGTGCGTGGTGACGCCGCACATGCGGCAGAAGATCGTGCGCAGCGTGCGGTCGCCCTGGACGTAGGCCGCCGTCGAATCCGGGTGGCCCTCGATGGCCACCGTGCCGAACTCGAAGTACACCCAGGGGCCGCCGCTGCGACGGCACAGCGAGCAGTTGCAGTCGGTCGCGACCTCGGGCGTGGACGGCAGCGTGAGGCGGACGGCGCCGCAGTGGCAGGAGCCTTGGTGCATGGTCGGGTTCTCCTCGTCGAACGATGGGCCCATTCCAGCACAGTACCGGCTCGCTGCGTGAGCCTCCGGCGACCGCGCCGACGTCAGCGGCGATGTCGAGCAGGGCCGCCGACGGCCCCGGCCCGAACCGGCCGCGTCACGCCGAGCGCGAGGCCTGCAGCACCGGCCCGGTGAGGCCGTCCACGCCGACCGACCACAGCGCGGTGGCGTCCGCGACGTCGGTGACGCCCTCGGCGTAGACGCGCAGCCCGATGCCGTGCAGCATGCGCACGGTGCCGGCCACGTGCTGCATGCGCGCCTCGTCGGCGGCCAGGCCCTGCAGCAGGCTCGCGTCGAGCTTGACGAAGTCCAGGCCCGCCTCGAGCAGGCCGCGCGTCTCGCCCAGGCGTTCCCCGGCGTGCTCCAGGCCGATTTTCGTGCCCGAGCCGTGCAGTTGCTCGGCGAGTTCGCGCACCAGGTGCAACTGCTTGACGGCGCCGGCCTCGGCCAGCTCCAGCGACAGCTTGCGTGCCGCGTCCGGGTGCGCCACCACGAGCGCGTGCACGCGCGTGGAGAACGCCGAGTCGGACAGCGACGACGGGCTGACGTTGACCGAGCGCGGCTTGGCGTCGCCTTCGGTGGCCTGCAACGCGAGCTCGATCGCGAGCAGGTCGACGTCGGCCGTCAGCTGCGCGCGGCGCGCCATCGGCAGCCACTGCGCCGCCGACACCAGCGCGCCCTCCTCGCCCAGGCGTAGCCGCAGCGGCGATTCATGGTGCACCAGCTCGCCGGTGCGGCTGACCAGCGGGAAGTCGACCAGTTGGGCATTGCGCGCGGCCAGCGCGGCCTGGATGCGCTGGCGCCAGGCGTCCTCGCCCAGGGCCGTGCTCTCGCCGGCGGCGTCGTCCGATTCGACCGTCCACGGCCCGCGGCTCTCCGCGCGCGCCAGCGCCTGGTCGGCGGCGGCCAGCAGCGACGAGACGGGCGCGCCGTGCACCCAGCGCACCGCGCCCACCACCACGTGCGCGCCGCCCTCGTGCACGCGCATCAGGCTGCGCAGGCGGGCGCCGACGTCCACGGCCGATTCGCGCAGCGAATCGACGTCCGGCAGCGCCAGCGCGAAGTCGCTGCCGTTCAGGCGGCCGACCTCGGAGGAGCCGAAACGGCGCGACGACTCGATCATCGCGGCGGCCGCGTCCTGCAGCAGGCGGTCGGTGGCCGAGCGGCCCAGCGTGCGGTTCAGCGACTGCAGTTCGACCAGGCGCACCATCACGAGCGCGCCGCCCGCGGCGCCGTCCTCGGCGTCGAGCATCACCTTCATGCGGCCCAGGAAGTGCGCACGGTTGGACAGCCCGGTCAGCGGATCGCAGTGGGCCTGGCGGCGCAGCAGCTCGACCTGGCCGGCCTGCTCGTCGAACATCGCCTTGACGCGACCCACCATCGCGTTCATCGCACGGGTGACGTTGCGCAGCTCGGGCATGTCGGGCTCGTCGACGGTGACGAAGCGGCGCTCGGTGATCGCCTTGGCCTGGTCGACGGTGCGCAGCAGCGGCACGCGGATGCGGTTGACGCCGACCGTGGAGAACAGGCCCGCGATGGCCAGCAGCGCCGCGAGCAGCCCCACCGTGTGCAGCGTGCTGGCCCACAGCTCGTCGTCGGCGAACGCGGACTGGCTGCGCACCTCGAGCCGGCCGATCTGGTGCCAGCCGTCGCTGACCTGGGCCACGCCGTCGGCCGGGGCCAGGCCCAGGAGCGCGACGAACCAGCCGGGCGCGTTCAGCGGGTGCGGGTCGGCCTGCTTCTCGACCAACGTCTTGCCGTTGCTGCCGACCAGGCGGATGCGCTCGTAGTAGCCGGTGTCGAACTGGCTGGAGATCGCGAGCTCGCGCGCCACGTCCAGCGCGGCGGGCTCGCCCTTGAGCTGGCCCAGCGTGAGTGCGAGCGACTGCGCCGTGTCGTTGTTCTTCAGGTCCAGCTGGGTCTGCAAATAGTGGCGCGCCGAATGCACGGACACGCCGATCGCGCCGGCGAAGGCCAGCACCAGCGTCACCGACAACAGCAACCACACCTGGCGAATCAGCGACATGCGCTCTCCTGTCGGGCGGCCTCTTCGGGCCGGGGCGTGCTCATCATTGGAAACCATCCTGGCGCGCGCGCATCAGCACCTCGCGCCACTTCGACAACCGCGTCAACGGATCCCCATTGGCACGGATGCTACCAACACCCTGCCACAGGCCCTCCGCGTTGAAGCTGAACACGGGTGCCAGGTCCGGCCGCTCGGCGGCCGGGCGGATCACCGGCTGCAGGTTGTCGAGCACCAGCGGCTCGGCGTCGGGCGTCGCGTAGTAGGCCAGCACCATGTGCGCGACGAAGCCGTTGGGCGCGCCGGCGATGCTCGCGCGGACGTAGACCATGCGCAGCTTCGAATGCGGCACGCCCAGCGAGGTCAGCGTGAAGTACTTGCCGATCGCGTAGTCCTCGCAGTCGCCCGCGGCCTTGCCCAGCGATTCGAGCGGGCTGGCCCAGTAGTCGACCTGGCCCCAGTTGTCGATGTCCTCGACATAGGCGAGCCGCTGGTTGTAGAAATCGTTGACGGCCTTCAGGCGCGCCGTGTCGTCCTTGCCGCCGAGCGCCAGCATCATCTGTTGCAAAGCCTTGGCATTGGCAACACCTGTCGGGCCGTATTTCTGCGCAGACTTGACGATCCGGTCCGTGTCGAGCGCATGCACCGAGAACGCCAGCATGGCCGCCACGGCGAGCAGGCGCAGCAGCGCCGCGCGCGCCCAGGCGACGACGCGCCAGGCGCCGGCAGGGCCGCAGCCGGCGATCCAGCGGAAATAATTCACGCCTGGCGCAGCTGGACAGGAAAGTTGGTAGTCCACCCGCCTCTATCGGCCGGTCTCGATCGTAATGAAGGCAGCCGGCGCGAGTTGCGTCGTCCTCAAGCCACAGGTCCGAGCATCAATCGATGGTTGCCGCGAATGAATGAGACTTCCCCTCCGGCGCATGTCCCCGGCGGCAGGGCTCGGCCGGTATCATTGAAACAACACACAACATCCGGTCGGGAGACCGCATTTTCCGCATGAAGAAGATGTTCATCCGCTTCAGCTTCCTCGCGCTGGCGAGCTGCGCCGCGATGGCGCAGACGACCTCGCCCGTGGTCCAGTCCGTGCAGAAGGCGATCGAGGGAAATCCGGAAGTTGCCGCCAAGTTCAACGCATTTCGCGCCTCGAACGACGAAATTGACGTCGCGGCCGGTGCCTGGAAGCCGCACCTGGACGCCACGGCCGCGGCCGGCAAGCGCGCCTACGAGAACACCCAGTCCCTGCCGCGCGACCCGCGCTTCTACCAGGGCGGCGTGCGCCTCGAGCTGAGCCAGCTCCTGTGGGACGGCCTGGGCACGCACAACGAGATCGAGCGCCTGGGCCACGCCAAGCTCGTGCGCTGGTTCGACTTCCTCGATTCGACCGAGCAGTTCGGCCTGGAGGCGGCCAAGGCGTACTACGACGTCGTGCGCTACCGCAAGCTGGTGGCGCTGGCCGAGGACAACTACGTCCAGCACAAGTATTCGTTCGACCAGGTGCAGTCGCGCGTGAACGCCGGCGTGGGCCGCGGGGTCGACCTCGAACAGGTCATCGCGCGCGTCGCGCTGGCCGAATCCAACCTCGTGACCGAGCGCGCCAACCTGCACGACGTCACCGAGCGCTACGTCCGCCTGGTGGGCTCCGTGCCGCCGGCCGACAACGTCAGCGCCGTCTCGATGGCCAAGCCGCTGCCGGCCACCGAGAGCGAGGCGATGCGCATCGCCGCGCTGCAGAGCCCGGGCGTGGCCGGCGCGATCGAGAACCTGCGTTCGGCCCGCGCCGCGGTCGCTGGCCGCAAGGCGCCATTCCAGCCGCGCATCGAGGCGCGCGCCCAGGGCGCCGCCGGCCACAACCTCGATGGCGTGCTGTACCAGAAGCACGACGTCGGCGCCGAGATCGCCGTCACCTGGAACATCTTCAACGGCGGCGCCGATTCGGCCCGCGAGCGCCAGTACGCCAACCTGCTGACGCAGGCGGAGAACCTGCGCGACAAGGCCTGCGTGGACGCGCGCCAGACGGTCGCCGTCGCCTACAACGACGTGCGCAAGCTCAACGAACAACTGGGCTACCTCGACCGCAACGTCGTGTCGATCCAGAAGGCCCGCGACGCCTACCGCCAGCAGTTCGACATCGGCCAGCGCAGCCTGCTGGACCTGCTGAACTCCGAGAACGAGCTGTACACGGCCAAGCGCTCGTACGTGCTGGCCGAGGAAGACCTGGCCACCGCCATCGTGCGCACGTACGCCGGCATGGGCACGCTGGTCGTGAACCTGGGCCTGAAGCGCCCCGAGTCGCAGGATCTGGCCCCCGAGGCGCAGAACTGGGGCATCGACGGCGATGCGTCCTCGCGTTGTCCGCTGGAGGCCATCGAGGTCGGCGGCGCCACGCTGGCCCAGCTCGACGCCCGCGCCGACAAGATGGCCGCCGAGCGCGCACCCGCGGGCCTGCGCCCGGTGGGAACGCCGGCGCCGTTGCTCGCCGCGACGCCGGCCGTCGCACCGGTGACCGCCACGCCGGCCTATTCGACCACCATGGCCGCCCAGCGCCTGCAGGCCTGGGCCGATGCGTGGATGAGCCACAACGCCGACGCCTACCTCGCGTTCTACGCGCCGGAGTTCAAGCCGTCCAAGGGCAGCCGCGAGACGTGGATGGCCGAGCGCCGCCGCGTGGTCAGCAAGCCGGGCGCGGTCAAGGTCACGCTGACCAACATCGTCACGCGTTCGCTCGGCGACACGCGCGTCGAGACGGCCTTCGACCAGGCCTACAGCTCGCCGACGCTGAAGGACACGATGCACAAGACGCTGCTGTGGGATCGCGTCGACGGGCAGTGGAAGATCGTCGCGGAGAGCAATCGCTGAGCGTCGCCGCGTCAGTGTTTCTTCCTGTGTCGGGGGCGCGAAAAGCGCCCCTTTTTCATTCACCGGCGACCGAAGACCGCCCCTATTTTCGTTAGACTCACGCGCAGTTCCCGCCCAACCCCCGGATCATCGCCACCATGCGCGTTTCCCGTTCCCCGCTGACGTCGCTGCACCAGCTCACCCTCGCGGTCGCCGCGATCATGCTGGCGACGATGGCCGGCGGGGCCGTCGCGCAGGCCGCCGCCACGCCCGCGCCGGCCGCCGCCGCGGGCGACGTCGCGGAGATCCAGCGCCTGATCAACGCGCACCAGGCCACGCAGGCGCTCAAGCTGATCGACGATGCGCTCGCGAAGAACCCGAAGGATCCGGCAATGCGCTTTCGCCGCGGCGTGACGCTGTCGCTGCTCGACCGCAACGGCGAGGCGATCCAGGTGTTCCAGAAGCTCGTGGAAGACCACCCCGAGATGCCCGCGCCCTACAACAACCTGGCGGTGCTGTACGGCCACCAGGGCGACTACAACAAGGCGCGCGCCGCGCTGGTGGCGGCCATCCGCACCAATCCGCAATACGCCACGGCGTACCAGAACCTGGGCGACGTGTACGCGCAGCTGGCCAGCGAGGCCTACCAGAAGGCGCTGCAGATCGACAACAAGGACACGGTCACGCCGCCCAAGCTGCTGCTGCTGCGCGAGCTGACCAACCCCGGCGTGGGCAGCGTGGTCGCCTCGGCGCCGACGCCCGTCGCCGCGCCGACCAAGCCCGTCCAGGTGGCTGCAGCCACGCCCGCACCGGCGCCGGCGCCCGCGCCGGTCGTCGCGGCCAAGCCGGCACCGGCCCCCGCACCCGCGCCGGTCGTGGCGCCCAAGCCGGCCCCCGTACCGCCGCCGGTGCCTGCGCCCAAGCCCGCGCCTGTGCCGCCGCCGGCCCCGGTGCCGGCCCCCGCGCCGGCGCCCAAGCCGGTCACGCCGCCGCCCGCCCCGGCGCCGGCGCCTGCACCGGTCGTCGCGAGCAGCAACGGCGTGTCCGAGGTCAGCGATGCCGTGCACGCCTGGGCCTCGGCCTGGAGCCGCCGCGACATGGACGGCTACCTCGCCGCCTACACGCCCGATTACGCCACGGGCGGCAAGTCGCACAAGGCCTGGGAAGAGGATCGCAAGGCCCGCATCGTGCCGCGCAAGCGCATCGCCGTGCAGGTCGCCGACCTGCGCGTCAGCGTCAACGGCGACAAGGCGCAGGTGCACTTCAAGCAGATCTACGAATCCGACACGCTCAGCACGACCGGTCACAAGACGCTGGAGCTCGTGCGCTCGCCCGCGGGCAAGTGGCTGATCAAGCAGGAGTCGGTCGGCGGATGACGATGGCAGACGAAGACGCCCTCCCCGCGTCCTCGAAGGCGCCGCGCCGGACGGGTTGGCCGCGCACGGCAGTGGCGGTCGGGTCCCTCGTGGTGGCCGGCGCGGGCCTGCTGGCCAGCACGGAGCTGCACGGCATCCCCACGCCGCACGCCACGCCCGAGGCCGCGCGCGCGCCCATCGGCGCCGTCATCGCGCTCGCCGACGAGGCGGCGCCCGCGCGCGCTCGCGCGCTGCCGCCACCGACGACCGCCGCCAGCCTGCCCAAGGATTCGCCCTTCGCCGGTGCCTTCAAGGGATCGCCGGAGAGCCGCCTGATCGGCATCTATCGCCTGATCGGCCAGCAGCATCCCGAGATGGCGCTCGACGCCGCGGCTTCGCTCACGCGCGACGTCCCGGGCTTCAAGCTGGCGCAGCTGGTGTACGCCGATCTCCTGAGCGCACGCAGCGGCGGCACGCCGGGCTTCGGCGCCGCCGGCCCCGCGCTGGCCGCGAGCGCGGGCCTGCAGGCCGAAGTCGCCGAGCTGCGCGACGAGGCCCAGCAACGCCTGCGCGCGCTGCAGGAGCGCCCGCCCGAGGGCCTGGTGCCCGCCGAATTCATCGTGCTGCCCAAGGCCGTGCACCACGCGATCGCCGTCGACACCACCCGCTCGCGCCTGTACCTGTTCGAGAACGGGCCCAGGGGCATGCGCCTGGTGAGCGACCATTACGTGTCGGTCGGCAAGCAGGGCGTGGACAAGACGGTCGAGGGCGACCAGCGCACGCCGCTGGGCGTGTACTTCGTGTCCGACCGCGTGGGCCAGAGCTCGTTGCGCGACACCTTCGGTGCCGGCGCGATGCAGCTGAACTACCCCAACCTGCTCGACCAGCTGCATGGTCGCACCGGGTCGGGCATCTACGTGCACGGCGTGCCGTTCAACACGTACTCGCGCCCGCCCAAGGATTCGGACGGCTGCGTCACGCTGGCCAACGACGAACTCCTCAAGCTGATGAACACCGTGCCGATCCACGACACGCCCGTGATCATCACCCGCAAGATCCACTGGGTCGCCGGCGACTCCCCGCGCGCGCACCAGGCCGAGATCCTCGACGCCGTCAACCGCTGGCAGGCCGTGCGCGCCGGCGATGATGCGGCCGCGCTGGGCGCGTTCTACCTGCCGGGCGCCGCGCCCGACACGCCGGCCGCCCCACCCGCCGCGCCGCCGCAGCCGGTCGTGGCCTGGGTGCGCGGCAAGCGCGTCGTGAGTGCGCCGCCCGTCCCGCCCAAGGATCCGCTCGCGTTCGACAACCTGAGCGTCATGACCTGGTCCGACGACAAGGAGACGATGGTCGTCACCTTCAGCGAGCGCGGCATGCGCACGCACCGCGAGACGACGTTGCGGCAGTACTGGGAACGCGACGCGTCGAAGTGGAAGATCGTCGCGGAAGGCACCGTGCGCTGAACCCGGCCGGCCTCACGGCCGAGCGTGTTTCCATGGCCGCGCAGGATGTTGCGTCTTGCAGGCACGACAAATGCTGCGAACCGTGGAGTTTCCCCCAGAGGAGCCCACGGCATGAACTTCAAGAAGACCCCTGAACTGCTCGCCATCGCGGCCACGGTCGCCGCGGCCTGCTCGACGTTCTCCCTCGGCACCATCGCGGCCAACGCCGCGACGCCCTCCCCGGCCGAGCAGCGCTACCAGCAGGATCGCGCGAACTGCCTCGCTGGCAAGACGGCCGAGAGCCAGAAGACCTGCCTGACCGAGGCCGCCGCGGCCCTGCAGGCCGCGCGCAAGCACAACCTGGTGACGCCCACGCCCGAGCAGGTCGCGGCCAACGAGCGCAAGCGCTGCGAGGCGCAATCGGGCGACGACAAGAAGGAATGCCTCAAGCGCGCGGCCGGCGTCGACACGACGGTATCGGGCAGCGTCGCCGGCGGCGGCGACCTCAAGGAGACGGTCACCGTGATCCCGGGCAAGCCCGGCACGCCGCCTGTCGAGGTCAATCCCGAGACGCTGCCGCCCACGGCCGCAGGGCCGGCCAACATCCCGCCGAAGCCGAGCAATTGAAGGCGCGCGGTGATCAGGCCTGCACGGGGACGTGGAAGTCGATCACCGAGCCGGCCTTCAGCGGATCGAAGCGTCCGTCGTAGAGCTCGAAGTCCGGGCCGCCGGCCACCGTCAGGCCGCAGGCCGGGAGCAGCTCGCCCCAGACGGCGGCCATCGCCTGCTTGACCTGCGGGTGCAGCGCCGAGCCGTCCAGCGTGATTCGAAAGACGACATAGGTCGCCGCGGGGATCTCCATCGTCGAGAAACCCGGCGGCGGCACGCAGCCGGGCTCCACGCCGACGCCGGCCAGGTACTGGAAGCAGCCGTCGCCCGCATCGACGCTGGAGACGACGCCGTAGGTCGCCCAGCTCCTGACCTGCCCCTCGAACGGGAGCGCGCCGATCAGCGCGGACCACAGCTGCGGGATCTCGGCCTTGGTCGCCTCGTCGAAGCGGCGCGCCGGGCCGGCGACGTGGAAGGCCGGCAGCGTCACGAGCTCGGGCAGGCGGACGACGGCGGCAGTCTGGGTGGGTACGGTCATGGGGTATTGCCCTTCGATGGGTTCGACCGCGAAGCCGCTGCGGAATCGCCCGGGCGCGACGCCGAACACGCGCTTGAACGCGCGGGTGAACGCCTCCTGGGATTCGAAGCCGCAATCGAACGCGAGGTCGATGAGCTTGAGATCGGGCTCGTCGCAGAGCCGACGGGCCCCGCGCATCAGCCGGCGGCCGCGCACGTGGGCCATCACGCTGCGGCCCATGCGCGCGGTGAACAGGCGCGAGAAGTGGAACGGCGACAGGCCGGCCCGCGCGGCGACCTGGTCGAGGGTCAGCGGCCGGTCGAGGTGGTGCTCGATCCAGGCGATGAGGTCCGCGAACGGGTCGGTCGTGCTGTCCATGGGCCGCATCATCGCGGACATGCCGGGCCGCCGTCCTGACCGTTGTTGCTGCGGGCGCCCGGCCTCGTGGGCCTGGTCGCTCGACCCGCGCGTGACGCGGATCCGTAGGGCGCGTCGTTTGACCCGCCCTGCAAGACGCGGCAAACGCCCCGAAAACAGAAAGGGGCGCCGAAGCGCCCCCTCATCCGATCGAATGAACGATCACTTGCGCTGCGGCGGCAGGTCCGTGCAGCTGCCGTGGGCCACTTCCGCGGCCAGGCCGATCGATTCGCCCAGCGTCGGATGCGGGTGGATGGTGCGGCCGATGTCGACCTCGTTGGCGCCCATCTCGATGGCCAGCGCGACCTCGCCGATCATGTCGCCGGCGTTCATGCCGACGATGCCGCCGCCCAGGATCTGGTGGGTCGTGGCGTCGAACAGCAGCTTGGTCTGGCCCTCGTCGCGGCCGTTGGCGATGGCGCGGCCCGAGGCCGACCACGGGAACAGGCCCTTCTTGACCGCGATGCCCTGCGCCTTGGCCTGGTCCTCGGTCAGGCCCACCCAGGCCACTTCCGGATCGGTGTAGGCCACGCTCGGGATCACGCGGGCGTCGAAGCGCGCGTGCTGGTCGCCGGCGGCGACCTCCGCCGCCACGTGGCCCTCGTGCACCGCCTTGTGCGCCAGCATCGGCTGGCCGACGATGTCGCCGATCGCGAAGATGTGCGGCACGTTGGTGCGCATCTGCACGTCCACCGGGATGAAGCCGCGGTCGCCGACGATCACGCCCGCGCGCTCGGCGCCGATCTTCTTGCCGTTGGGCGTGCGGCCGACGGCCTGCAGCACCAGGTCGTACAGCTCCTCGCGCGTGCCGCCCTCGCCTTCGAACTTCACCTTGATGCCGTCGGTGGTGGCTTCGGCGCCCACCGTCTTGGTCTTCAGGAGGACGTTGTCGAAGCGCTTGGCGTTCATCTTCTGCCAGACCTTGACGAGGTCGCGGTCGGCGCCCTGCATCAGGCCGTCCAGCATCTCCACCACGTCCAGGCGCGCGCCCAGCGTGGAATACACGGTTCCCATCTCCAGGCCGATGATGCCGCCGCCGACGATCAGCATGCGCTTGGGCGTGTCGCGCAGCTCCAGCGCGCCGGTGGAGTCGACGATGCGCGGGTCGTTCGGGAAGAACGGCAGGCGCACGGCCTGCGAGCCGGCGGCGATGATCGCGTTCCTGAACTTGATCGTCTTGGCGTTGCCGGTGACCTGCTGGCCCTCGCCGCTGGTCTCGTCGACCTTGACGTGGAACGGATCCAGGAAGTTGCCGTAGCCGCGCACGACCGTGACCTTGCGCATCTTGGCCATCGCCGACAGGCCGCCCGTGAGCTTGCTCACGACCTTGCCCTTGTGCGTGCGCAGCTTGGCGATGTCCAGCTGCGGATCGCCGTAGGACACGCCCAGGTCGGCGAAGTGCTTGACCTCGTCCATCACCATCGCCACGTGCAGCAGCGCCTTGGACGGGATGCAGCCCACGTTCAGGCAGACGCCGCCCAGCGTGGCGTAGCGCTCGACCAGCACCACCTTCATGCCGAGGTCGGCCGCGCGGAACGCCGCCGAATAACCGCCGGGGCCGCCGCCGAGCACGAGCATGTCGCACTCGAGGTCGGCGCCGCCGCCGTAGGTCGACGCCACGGGCACCGGGCCCGCGTGCACCG
>Ga0207427_100731_pt1 | contig 15275 bp, 7 predicted proteins | sample AraplaCL_Cvi_mMS_FD_184268 | JGI IMG/M metagenome (GOLD analysis project Ga0207427, IMG submission 184268) | Arabidopsis root microbial communities from the University of North Carolina, USA - plate scrape CL_Cvi_mMS (SPAdes) (version 2) | ecosystem: Host-associated > Plants > Roots > Endosphere ... | reverse complement strand
CCCATCCTGATGGTGGTGTTCGTGCTGGCCTTCGTCGGCACCATCATCGAGTACCCCGTGGCCTCCATCCTGCTGCGCGAGGAGAACAACCTGACGCTGGCCGTCGGCTCCAAGTACTACCTGGCCGACCAGAAGTACCTGTGGGGTGACTTCGCCGCGGCGGCGGTGCTGTCGGGCCTGCCGATCACGGTGGTGTTCCTCGCGGCGCAACGCTGGATCGTGTCGGGGCTCACGGCCGGGGGCGTCAAGGAATGACACGCGCGCCGGTCGCCCTGCTCGCGCGCCTCGAATGACCGCGCGCGTCGGCCGCCCCGCGCTCGTGCTCACCCTGCTTGCCGGCGCGGTGCAGGCATGGGCCGCCGACTGCGGCCCCGATCCCCTGCCCGGCCGCGACCTGTACGTGCGCGGCACGCCCAACGGCTGGCGCGCCGAGGACGAGTTCGCGCTGCGCTGGACCTGCGACCACTGGGACTGGGTCGGCGCGCTGCACGGCGAGCATCAGGTCAAGATCGGCGACGAGGACTGGAGCCCCGATGCCGACCTGGGCGTCGCGCCCGGCACGCCGCCGCTGGCCTCCGGCGCGGGCGCGCCCACCGTGCGTAAAGGCGCGGCCGCCAGGCACCGCTTCGACGGCATGAGCCGCATCACGCTCACGCCTGCCGCGATGCCCGACGCCCCGCCCGTGCTCGCCATCGCCGACCTGCCCGCCGACACGCCGCCGCCCCCGCCACCGCTGGCGATCGTCGACCCGATCGCGCTCAGCGTGGCCTTCGATTCGCAGAAGGCCGCGGACAAGTCGCCCTATGGCGCGGTGCCGGTCGGCACCGACATCGCGTTCGCGCTTGCCGCGTTGCCCGGGGTCGAGCAGGTCACGCTGGTCGTCGAGACGCGCCGGCTCGAGGGCGACCAGACGACGCTCGAATACACCGGCCTTGCGCGCGTGCCGCTCGCGCGCGCCCCCGCGGGCGCGGACGGGCGCGAGCGCTGGCGCGGCCATTTCCGGTTTGACACGGCGGCCGTCCACGGCTACTGGTTCGAGCTGACCATCGCCGGCCAGCCGTTCGTGTTCGAGAACAACGCCACGCCGATCTACTGGACGCGCGAACGCGGCGCCGGCGGCGCCGGCGTCATTGCGCAAACGCCGCATTCGCCCCGGCGGATCCGGCGCTGGCGCCAGACGGTGTACACGCCTTACACGGTGCCGGCCTGGGCCAGGGACGCCGTCTACTACTACATCTTCCCCGAGCGCTTTCGCAACGGCGACCCGCGCAACGACCCCAGGCCCGGCGTCGACAGGTTCCACGACAAGGCGGTGGAGTTCCACGCGAACTGGAACGACAAGCCATGGCGGCCGCACGCCGGCGACGGCAGCGACGACGAGTACAGCAACGACTTCTTCGGCGGCGACATCGCCGGCATCATCCAGAAGCTGGACTACATCCGGAGCATCGGCGCCAACACGCTGTACATCACGCCGATGTTCACCGCGGCCAGCAACCACAAGTACGACACCGCCGACTGGAAGCACATCGACCCGCACTTCGGCACGAACGACGACTTCGCGCGCCTCTGCCGCGAGGCCGGCCGGCGCGGCATCCGCGTGCTGCCCGACACGTCGCTGAACCACTCGGGCGCCGACTCGATCTACTTCGACCGCTTCGGCACGCGCGGCGGCCACGGCGCCTTCGAGGGCGGCAGGATCAACCCGGGCTCGCCGTGGGCCCGCTGGTACACGTTCGACGCGACGCAGGCCGATCCGGACAAGCAATACAAGGGCTGGATGGGCGTGTCCGAGCTGCCCGAGCTGGACAAGGCCGACCCGTCGTTCCGCGCCTTCGCCTACGGCGCGCCCGACGCCGTCGCGCGCACCTGGCTGCGCGCCGGCGCCGCGGGCTGGCGCATGGACGTGGCCCCCTGGGTGCCCGACGACTTCTGGCGCGGCTGGCGCACCGCCGTCAAGCAGACCAAGGCCGATGCGCTGACCGTCTCCGAGACCTGGTGGGACGCCTCGAAGTTCTTCCTCGGCGACGAGTTCGACTCGACGATGAACTACATCTTCCGGAGCGCCGTGCTGGACTACGCCAACGGCGGCGACGCGACGCTGATGACAGCCAATCTCGAGCAGATGCGCGAGGCCTACCCGCCGCAGAGCTTCGCCGCGCTGATGAACCTGCTGTCCACGCACGACACCGCGCGCTCGCTGCACGTGCTGGGCGACGTCGACGGGGCGAGCACGCCCGCGCAGGTGGCGCTGGCCAAGCAGAAGCTGCGGCTGGCGCTGTTCTTCCAGATGACGTACCCCGGGGCGCCGGCGATCTTCTACGGCGACGAGGTGGGCGTGACGGGCGGCGACGACCCGTACAACCGCGGCACCTACCCGTGGCCCGATCGCGGCGGCCACCCGGACAAGGTGCTGCTGGCCGACGTCCGGCGCCTGACGACGCTGCGCCGCGACCTGCCCGTGCTGCGCCACGGCACGCTGCTGGCGCCGCTGCACGTCGACGCGCACGTCGTGGTGCTGGCCCGCCGCGACGCGGCCGCGTGGGCCATCACCGCCACCAGCAACGCGGACGCGCCGCGCACGCTGCAGGTCGCCCTGCCCGATGGCGCCCCCGCCACGGGCTGGACGGACGTGCTCGCCAGGACGGCGGCCAAGGTCGATACGGCAGGCCGTACCCTGACGCTGGTCGTGCCGGCGCGCTTCGGCGTGGTGCTGGCCGCCGGGCCGAACGGCGCTCCCCGTCGCTGACGCGCCCGCTGCCGGCGCGGGCGCCAAGGCCACGCGCCTGCAACGCGGGTCGAACGACCGGCCCTACCAATTCCGCTGTCGGCGCGTTCTTCCTTGGTGGGGCAGGTCGTCGACCGCGTCCTCTTCCGGCCAAGAGGCCGCCGAACCGGGCCTCTTCCGCATGCGCACTTCGAGCGTTTGCCTGGCGCCGATTTCGCGCGCCCCCAACGCGGGTCAAACGACTCGCCCTACCAATGCCGGTCGCGGAAAAGAGAAAGGCGCCGCCGGTCTCCCGGCGGCGCCTTGGCGACGGACGCGAAGCGTCCGTGCACGCAGGTCAGAACTTGTATGCAGCGCCGAACAGCACGGTGCGGCCGTACTTCTGGTACTCGTAGGCGCGATCGGTGCTGCCGCCGTAGGTCCGGTACGGCGCGTCGTTCAGATTGCTGATGGACAGGTTGAAGCCCAGGTCCTTCATCGGGCCGTCCTGGAACGTGTAGCCCAGCTGCATGTCGACCACGCGCTCGCCCACCACGTAGCGCAGCGTGCGGTCGTTGGCGAAGTTGGCGATCTCGCCGACGAAGGTCGAACGCTGGCGCTGGCTGATGCGCGCCTCGAAGCCGTACTTCTCGTAGTAGAAGGTCAGGTCGGTGACGTTCTTGGACAGGCCCGGCAGCGGGATGTTCGAGCCGATGTTGCTGCCCGGATCCTGGATCTTGATCTTGCTGCTGGTGTGGCTGGCGCTGGCGGCGAAGCCGAAGCCGTCGAGCGGCTTGAACAGCATGCCCAGCGGCAGCGAGGCCGACAGCTCGATGCCCTGCAGCTTGCCGCCGCGGCCGTTGAACGGCGCGGTGAACTGGCCGAAGTTCGTCGTCGCCACCGTGCCCGGCGTGAACGCCGAGAAGTCGTACGTCTCGGACTGCTGGTAGATGTAGGACTTCAGGTCCTTGTAGAAGGCCTGCGCCGAGAAATACGCCTTGGTGCCGAAGTACTTCTCGTAGGTCAGGTCGAACGCGTTGGCGCGCCACGGGTCGAGCTTGGCGTTGCCACCGCTGCCGCCCGGCTTGCCGGTGGTCGTGTCGACGCCGAAGTCGATCGCCGAACGCAGCTGGTCCAGGCGCGGACGAGCCATCTGGCGCGCGATGCCCAGGCGCAGCGTCTGCTGCGAGCCGATGTCCAGCGCCAGGTTCAGGGCCGGCAGGATGTCGTTGTAGGTCTTACCGTCGTCGATCGGCTTGATCTGGCTGCCGGCCGCGGCGGTGTTGTCCCAGTAGTGCGACGCCGACGACTGGTCGGTGTGCACGAGCTGCACGCCGAAGTTGCCGCGCAGGCCCATGCCGCCGATCTCCGAGTCGATGATGCCCTTCAGGTAGCCGGTGGTGACCTTCTCGGTGACGTTCCAGGCCTTCTGCACCAGGTAGCTGGCGGCCGTCTCCGACGGCGTGAACGGATCGAAGTACTTGTTGACGACGCCCGGCACGTCCCACGACGGGATGGTGCCGCCGCCGGCGAAGCCGAGGTTGACCGGCGAATACAGCAGGTCGCTGGAGATGTTGGGCGTGCCCTGGGCGGTCAGGTTGCCCTCGGGCTGGCGCTTCTTCTTCTCGCGGTCCGCGTAGTTCAGCCCGACTTCGACGTCGGAGAACACGCTGGACAGCACGCTCGGCGCGGGCATCGTGGCGCCGAGCCTGAACGCGCCCAGCTTGTCCTCGACGTGCGGCTTCTTGCCGTAGCCCTGGCCGTAGATGGTCGGGCCCAGGAACAGCTTGGTCGGATCGCTGTAGTCCAGGCCGGCGCTCAGGGTCGGGAAGCCGCCGCCGACGTTGTAGGAGATCGTGTCCAGGACGTTGGCGCCGCCGGGACCCTGCAGCTGCATGTTGTTCTCGAGGCTGAGCTCGTCCTTGATGGACTTGGACCAGCTCACGTCGCCCACGAGGGTGGCGCCGCCGACCTTGAGCTTGTTGTTCACGCCGATCGCGTTGATCGTGTCGTGGCGGTTGTAGTACATGCCGCGCACCAGCGGATCCACGCCGGCGACCGTCGCCGCGGTCAGCGTGTTGTTGCTGTCGATGGTCGTGCCCGTGAACGTGGCCGGGCCGGGGTAGTTGCTCAGGTTGACTTCGAACTGGTTGGCGGTCTCGCGGCGCGTGTCCGACGAGTGGTACAGGTCGACGAGCGTGGTCCAGGCGTCGCTCGGCTTGATCTCGAGCACGCCGATCAGGCCGTTGCGCGTGTCGTTGCCGCTGCGCGCGAGGATCTTGGCGCCGTCGGTCACGAAGGTGCCGGCCGGCACGCCGGTGCGGTCGCCCGCATTGACGCTGTGCCAGGGTTCGTAGGCGCCGAACTCGTGGTCGAGCACGGGCGAGCTCTGGCGCGCGAAGCCGATCGCCACGCCGATCTTGCGGTCGGCGAACTGGTCGATGTAGCTCAGGCTCCAGCGGTTGCCGTTCGGGCTCGCATTGGCGACGCGACCCAGCGTGTTGTGCTCGCCCTTGATGTTGGCCGTGACCAGGCGGCCCGGGAAGGACAGCGGACGCACGGTCTGCATGTCGATGGTGCCCGACAGGCCCTGGCCGATCAGGCCCGCGTCGGGCGTCTTGTAGACGACGACGCTGGCCATCAGCTCGGACGGGTACTGGTCGAACTCGACGCTGCGGTTGTCGCCGGTCGAGACCTGCTCGCGGCCGTTGAGCAGCGTGGTCGCCAGGTCGGGCGACGTGCCGCGCACGCTGATGACCTCGGCGCGGCCTTCGACGCGCTGGGCGGCCAGGCCGGGCAGGCGCGCGATCGATTCGGCGATGCTGGAGTCGGGCAGCTTGCCGATGTCTTCCGCCGAGACGGCCTCGACGATGTTGTCGGAGTTCTTCTTGACGGAGATGGCCGCCTCGATGCCGCGGCGGATACCGGTCACGACGACCTGCTGGGTCGCGTCCGCCGGCGCCGCTGCCTTGGGTGCGGGCGCTGCCGCGGGTGCGGTGACGGGCGCGGACGCCGCCGTGTCCGGCGCGGGCGCGGCCTGCGCGAAGGCGGCCCCGGCCGCCACGATCCAGAAAGCCCCCGCGACGGCCTGGCCTGCGAACACCATGGTCGGCTTGAGCTTGAAAGAAGAAGCGGCCGAACGCTTACCCGTTGAGTTTTTCACCAGCATGTCTCCTAAGTTCTGCGGATGGAGCGATGTGCGCCACCGTCGATACGCAGTGTTTGTAGTCAAACGACCCCCACTTGCGAAGAGCCGAAAATCGGATGTATTAAAACTAGATCATCAGATTGTCGACCGAAGTTTACTGATCTTTTACGTGCGCGCAAGGGGGCCACCCAGGCAAAACGCCGCGTTTTTGCGCTTCCGACACGGGTAGAAACACGGGGTCGGTGCCCGCGACGGGGCCGCAGTGCTGGTTCACCCCAAGAGGCAGATGTAGCCCAATTACTTATCGTGGGGGCGTTTTGTAGCCGGCGTCGGTCCAAACGGGGCCGGGCGGTGCCGATGGAACCGTTTCCGCCGCGCGCGAAAACTTGCTCCGCAGGCCCGACAATCAGCGCATGAACGCGGAAAGCACCCACGACGTGAAAGACAGCCCCTGGTCCCCGGCCTCCGCCTCGGAGCCGCGACTGCTTGCCGACATCGGCGCCACCTACGCGCGCTTCTGCGTGGAAGATGCGCCGGGCCACTTCGATCACGTGGTCGTCTACCCGTGCGCGGACTTCGCCAGCTTCGGCGACGTCGTCCAGGCCTATCTGAATAGCCTCCAAGGGACGCCCCCGCGCCACGCCGCCATCGCCATCGCCAACCCGATCAACGGCGACGCGGTGCAGATGACCAACCGGGACTGGGCGTTCTCGATCGAGCGCGTGCGCCAGGACCTGGGCCTGGCCACCCTGCTCGTGGTCAACAACTTCACCGCGCTGGCGATGGCCCTGCCCGGCCTGCAGCACGGCCAGCGCGTGCAGGTGGGTGGCGGCGAGCCGGCGCCCGACGGCGCGATCGCGCTGCTCGGCCCGGGCACGGGCCTGGGCGTGTCGGGCCTGGTGCCGGCCGAGGATCGCTGGTCGACGCTGGCCACCGAGGGCGGCCACGTCACGTTCGCCCCGAACGACGAGCGCGAACTGAAGGTGCTGCAGCACGCCTGGAAGCACCTGCCGCACGTGTCGGCCGAACGCCTGATCTCCGGCCCCGGCATCGAACTGATCCACGAGGCGCTCGTCTCGGGCACCGTCCAGGGCGGCCAGCGCCTGACCACCGCCGAGATCGTGCGCCGCGCGGTCGCGCGCTCGGACGCCGCCAGCGCCGAGGCCATCGACTGCTTCTGCGGCATGCTGGGCTCGTTCGCGTCGAACCTGGCGCTCACGCTGGGCGCCACGGGCGGCGTCTACATCGGCGGCGGCATCGTGCCGCGCCTGGGCGAGCTGTTCGAGCGCTCGCAGTTCCGCGCGCGCTTCGAGGCCAAGGGCCGCTTCACGTCCTGGCTCGCGAAGATCCCCACCTACGTGCTCACGGCCGACAACCCGGCGTTCCGCGGCCTGTCGCTGTTGCTGGCCGAGCACGTGCCCGACACCAGCGCCCACAGCCCGCTGCTCGACCGCGTGCGCAGCGCGCGCGACACGCTCACGCCGGCCGAACGCCGCGTGGCCGACGTCGTGCTGGGCAACCCGCGCTCGCTGCTGAACGACGCCATCGCCGTGATCGCGGCGCAGGCCGAGGTCAGCCAGCCCACCGTCATCCGCTTCTGCCGCTCGCTGGGCTTCGAGGGCCTGGCCGACTTCAAGCTGAAGCTCGCCTCGGGACTGACCGGCACGATCCCCGTGCTGCGCAGCCAGGTGCGGCGCGGCGAGCCGACCGCCGACCTCAGCGCCAAGGTGCTGGACAACACGATCTCGGCGATCGTGCACTTCCGCGAATCGCTGAACTCCGCAGCCATCGACCGCGCCATCACCCTGCTGCGCGCGGCGCGCCGCGTCGAGATCTTCGCCTGCGGCAACTCCGCGGTCGTCGCGCTCGACGCCCAGCACAAGCTGCTGCGCTTCCGCATCCCGGCGATCTCGCAGACCGACACGTCGCTGCAGGGCCTGGCCGCCGAGATGCTGGCGCCCGGCGACGTGGCCGTCTTCATCTCGAGCTCGGGCCAGACGGCCGAGCTGGTACGCGCCGCGGGCATCGCCATCGAGCGCGGCGCCGGCGTGATCGCGATCACCGCCAGCCAGTCCCGTCTCGCGCGCCTGGCCACGGTGTGCATCGGCCTGGACCATGCCGAGGACAGCTCGACCTTCCTGTCGATGGTGGCGCGCATCCTGCAGCTGCTGGTCATCGACATCATGTCGGTGGGCCTGGCCGTGCAGCGCGACCCGAGCCCGCGGCCGGATTCGCCCGGCGAGCCGCAGAACCGCAACGCGCCGGCACCGGGCGTGCGGATCTCGCACCTGAACTGAGCCACGGCACCGGAAGAGCCGCGCGCGAAAGGCTCGAAGGGCGGGTCGTTCGGCCCGCCATCCGAGCGCCGACGCGGACACCCGGCGGGTCGAACGACCCGCCCTGCGCCGGCGTCAAGCGAACGCCTTCGCGCGCACCAGCCAAGCCGTCATCCTGCGCGCGGTCGCAGGATCCACCCCCGCCAAGCTCAGGGCTCGCGCGCGGGCAACCGCCCGCGCGTGCGAGCACTTCAATGCGACGGCACGTCGCGCACGCAGTCGACGAAGTAGTGCTTGCGTCCGAAGTTGTCTTCCTCGATCACCAGGCCGTGCACGTCGGTGTCGAAGCCCGGGAAGCGCTCGTTGAACTCGCGCACGAACTGCAGGTACGCGAGGATCTTGCGGTTGAAGCGCTCGCCCGGGATCAGCAGCGGGATGCCCGGCGGGTACGGCGTCAGCAGCGAGGTGGTGATGCGGCCTTCCAGCGCGTCGATGGCCACGCGCTCGGTGTCGCGGTGCGCGATGCGCGCGTAGGCTTCCGACGGCTTCATGGCCGGCTGCAGGTCCGACAGGTACATGTCGGTCGTCAGGCGCGCGATGTCGCCCTGCGTGTAGACCTCGTGGATGGCCTGGCACAGGTCGCGCAGGCCCATGCGCTCGTAGCGCGGGTGCGCGGCGCTGAACTCCGGCAGGATGCGCCACAGCGGCGCGTTCTTGTCGTAGTCGTCCTTGAACTGCTGCAGCGTGGCCAGCAGCGTGTTCCAGCGGCCCTTGGTGATGCCGATGGTGAACATGATGAAGAACGAGTACAGGCCCGTCTTCTCCACCACGATGCCGTGCTCGGCCAGGTACTTGGTGACGATGGACGCGGGGATGCCGCTCTTGTCGAAGTCGCCGTTGACGCCCAGGCCCGGGGTGATGATCGTGCTCTTGATCGGGTCGAGCATGTTGAAGCCCGGCGCCAGGTTGCCGAAGCCGTGCCACGACTCGTTGGCCTCGAGCACCCAGTCCTTGGCCTCGCCCACGCCATCCTCGGCCAGCTTCTCGGGGCCCCAGACCTTGAACCACCAGCCGCCCTCGAGCTCGGCGTCGATCTTGCGCATCGCGCGGCGGAAGTCGAGCGCCTCCTTCAGGCTCTCCTCGACCAGCGCGGTGCCCCCCGGCTCTTCCATCATCGCCGCGGCGACGTCGCACGACGCGATGATCGCGTACTGCGGCGACGTCGACGTGTGCATCAGGTAGGCCTCGTTGAACAGGTGGCGGTCCAGCTTGCGCGTCTGCGAATCCTGCACCAGCACCTGCGAGGCCTGCGACAGCCCGGCCAGCAGCTTGTGCGTGGACTGCGTGGCGTAGACCATCGCCTCCTTCGGGCGCTGGCGCGCCTTGCCCATCGCGTGGTAGACGCTGTAGAAGTCGTGGAACGCGGCGTGCGGCAGCCAGGCCTCGTCGAAGTGCAGCGTGTCGATCCAGCCGTCCACCAGGCCCTTGATCGTCTCGGTGTTGTAGACGACGCCGTCGTAGGTGCTCTGCGTGAGCGTCATGATGCGGGGCTTGACCGACTTCACGTCGATGCCGGCCAGCAGCGGGTTGGCGGCGATCTTGCGCTCGATGGCCTCGCGCGTGAACTCCGACTGCGGGATCGGGCCGATGATGCCGTAGTGGTTGCGCGTGGGCGTCATGAAGACGGGCACCGCGCCGCACATGATGATCGAGTGCAGGATCGACTTGTGGCAGTTGCGGTCGACCACCACCACGTCGCCCGGCGCCACCGTGTGGTGCCACACCATCTTGTTGGAAGTGGACGTGCCGTTGGTGACGAAGAAGCAATGGTCGGCGTTGAAGATGCGCGCGGCGTTGCGCTCGGAGTCCGCCACCGGGCCGGTGTGGTCGAGCAGCTGGCCCAGTTCCTCGACCGAGTTGCAGACGTCGGCGCGCAGCATGTTCTCGCCGAAGAACTGGTGGAACATCTGGCCCACGGGGCTCTTGAGGAACGCGACGCCGCCCGAGTGGCCCGGGCAGTGCCAGGAGTACGAGCCATCGGCCGCGTAGTCCATCAGCGCCTTGAAGAACGGCGGGGCCACGCCGTCCAGGTAGCTGGTGGCCTCGCGGATGATGTGGCGCGCCACGAACTCGGGCGTGTCCTCGAACATGTGGATGAAGCCGTGCAGCTCGCGCAGGATGTCGTTGGGGATGTGCTGCGACGTGCGCGTCTCGCCGTACAGGTAGATCGGGATCTCGGGGTTGCGCGAGCGGATCTCGACGATGAACTTGCGCAGGCTCAGCACCGCCGGGTCGAGCTCGGGGCCGGGCGTGAACTCCTCGTCGTCGATCGACAGGATGAACGCCGACGCGCGGCTCTGCTGCTGGGCGAACTGCGACAGGTCGCCGTAGCTGGTGACGCCCAGCACCTCGATGCCCTCCTTCTCGATCGCCGCGGCGAGCGCGCGGATGCCCAGGCCCGAGGTGTTCTCGGAACGGAAGTCCTCGTCGATGATGACGATCGGGAAGCGGAAACGAAGCATGGCACGAGGCCCGCTCGGAGGGCGGGCGTGGCGGGGTGGAAAACGGACGAAGCGCGAAGTGTAGGGCCGAACGCTTTCCGCGCAATGTCAATCGGGCCCTTCGCCTGTCACAAGGCCTTTCCGCGCCCCGATTCCGCAACAAACGCCCTGCCCGGCCGTTGCATGCGCCTCGACATCGTCACGGGACTGGACAGACCCTATCATTCATCAGCTAGAATAGCCGGCTACCCCGGAAGGGTGGATGAGCGGTTTAAGTCGCATGCCTGGAAAGCATGTGTAGGTTAATAGCCTACCGCGGGTTCGAATCCCGCCCCTTCCGCCAGGTATCTTCTCCGCTAACGCGCAACAGCATGCCGTTAGCACGCAGCAGAAGATTCCTAAGTCGTTGATTTGACGACACTTTCTCCCCTGCCCACACTGCTAACGCGCAACGCGATGACGTTTGCGCGCAGTGGCCTGTCGTCGGCTCCTGGCGGATTGGAGATTCGGCGGCAGGTATCTGCATGGCCGAAAGCGCATCGTTTCGAACCTGCCCCACTTGTCGGCGAGGGAGGTTCTGGCAGCCGACGAAACGACCGCACGGATTTCGGTGCCCGGGTAGTATCGCGGGCAGCGTCGAGCTGCCGTTCTGTCAACCGGACCGCCCCGCACCATGTCTGATGCCCGATCCCGCAAGTCCCCCACCGACGCCGGCGCCTCGCGCCTGCACGGGGTCGCCAACTGGGTCTGCTTCGCGTTCGGTTTCGCGTGCTTGGCGCTGGGTGTAGAACGACTTTGGCAGTCGAACATCCCCGGGGCGTCGCTCGGTCTAGGTGCCGGCCTTCTCCTGATATTCGCAGCGACGGTCGACCGGTTCGAGTTGCTCAAGGGCCTCGGCATCGAGGCGAAGACGCGGCAGATCGACGACAAACTCGCTGAGGCCGATGAAGCACTGGAAAGAATCCGCGAGCTGTCGGAGCTGACGGGGGCCAACTTGATCTTCTTGCACAGCAAAGTTGGAAGGTGGGAAGAGCCCACTGCTGCAGAACGATACGCGGTTGCACAGGAGGTCAAGGCAAACCTTGAGCAGGCGGAGTCATCCAGCGACAAGATCCGGGCTGTGCTTGATCCGTGGGTGAGTGTCATGTGCGGTGACATCCTTTCGTCGCTTGCCAGGGAGCTCGAGCGAGTCCTGCAGCGGCGCACGCCCGCCCTGGCGCTCCAGCGCGCCGCTGCGATCGCGCGCAACGATGAACGCGAGGATGTCGACTCGCTCAGCGTCCGTGACCAACTGGAACAAGCCGAAGCGTTCATCCGGCGCCTCAACGAGATCAGGCACCTTGACCTGCATTCATTGCCGAACGCCTTCATGCGGCTGTATGACGAAGCACCATTGATCGAGCCCTCGGAGGCCGCACAGCTGCGCGCTACGGCACAGACTTATCTGCCAATCGTTCTCCGGATCCGCGACGACCTGAAGATTCCGGAACCGCAGCGGTGGTGCCCGGAAATCGATCGCCTTCTCGAGGAGGCGGCACGCGCCGACTGATCACCGCACGTTCTGGCTGTTCCCTGGGCAATTTCGTCGCTGCAAATGAAGCTGCCCGATTCGACAATGTGGCGGTCGACGATGATGCCTTGTCGTGGCGGATGGCCGCTCTCCTCACTCGAAGATCGGTTCGTCCGCCTATCGCGCGTTTCTCAACGGCGGCGCGCCAAACCGGCCGGAAATCGACCATTCGGCTTCGACGAGCCGCCGGCCAGACCCACGACCGGCGGCTCGATCTCCTCAGAATGGGAGTTCGATCTTGGTGTCATCACGCGCGCGAGCACATCGTCAACCTTGATGAACCGGCAGCAATGCGCAGGACATCAGCCCGTGCGTACAGCGATGCACTTCCATGCACGAACGCTGCACGACAGGCCTGTGCCACCGCATCAAGTGATCGTGTAGACCACCGGACAATGGTCGAAGGTCTTCAGGATCTCGAACCATTCGTCGACGTCCTTGCAGTTCTTTTCGGCGGTGATGGTCACGCCGCTTGCGCACAGGACATAGTCGATGACCTTGTGCGGTTCGACGTGTTGGGTCCAATCCTTCTGCCCTCTGTGATCCGCGGGCAGGTGCACCGACGTCAAATAGCTGGCGTAGTCGCTCTGCTTGAAGTCGAAGTGCGCACTGGTGTATTTGGCAGGCTTGCCCGATTTGTCCCACTGCGTGAACTTCAGATCCGTGCCGTCGTACGCCTTGCCCAGGACCTTCTTGATATGCGCACCTTCGACTGACTTGGTCGAGTTGAAATCTCCGCCGGCGACCGTGTTCACCCGGGATCCTTCGATCGCCGACGCCAGGCAGGCGACTGCCGCGTCTCCACCGCTGGTGGATGCGTTGGCGTGCAGCCCGTAGAAGTCGTGGTCCGTACCATCGACCTTGCAGGAAAAGTAGATGCATTCGCGTCGCTGCGGCGACTGGGCGAGCAAACCCGACGACGACCGATCGTTGGCAACGGCGCGTTGATTCGGCAACGCCTTGCTGGTCGGGTTCAAGGCAAGCGTGTCCTTGTAGACGAGCGCGAGCCCCTTCGTCGACGCCGTTCCGTTCTTGTCGTCAACGGTCGTATAGCTGGACTTGCAATTTCCCGACCCGCCGGCGAACAACTGCGTGAGGTCCAGCGTGTGGCTCACCTCCTCCAACACCCAGATGTCCGGATTGCAGTTCTTGTACCAGCTGTTGGCCAGCCGCAGCTTCTCGGAATCCGCTCCCATCCCGCCCGTGTTCCAGAACGCGATCTTCATGTTGCCCTCGTGCCGTCGGTGGCGGCCTCGGTCGGGTGCGTGACATGGTGCATGAAGTCCTCCCTGTGATTGCCAGTCTCGGCCGCAGCAGGTGATCCGTCAGCCCCCGGGCTGACGGAGGATGCGTTTCCTTGGCGGCCGGCATGAAGCCATCATGCGGCGAGCACGGCATTGCCTCCATAACAGGACATAACGCCGAATGCCGCCTGCACCCACGGGCGTCCAGGGCGACCCGGGGTTGGGCGATTCATCAAGGCTGATGAAGCGTGTTCGATCGACAAGCATCAGAGTCGACCACACGTTGAGGCCACAGCCATGACTGAGGGTTGCGGAATGCAGCGCCCCCGCATCAATGGCTGCCGCATCGACCAAGTCGCTCCCTGTCGACCCTGTGTCTGCAGGCCTTTCCACTCCTGGAGATGAACATGACCAACATCGACATGACGACCCGCGCCTCGGCGACCATTGCGGGCGCGGCCAAGCGAAGCCCCGGGCGTCGATTCGTGGCAGGGCTGCTTGCCGGGGCACTCGCGGTGTCGTCGGTGCAAGCCGCCGGCCCCGGCGACGTCCAGTGGTGCCTCGCCGGGGACGCGGACAGCACGATCTACCAACAGCCGATGCGGGACTACTGCCCCTGGGTGCTCGCCGGCTCGGCCGTCGGCGTCTGGTACGGCAACGAGCAGGCGCAATGGGTCCTGACCTTGGACCAGCAAGGCTGGAGCCGACGGGCCGCCAGCCTGGCCTGCAGCGCCAAGCCTGCGGATCTGGCGAGCGCCGTCGGCCTGATCGCGGCATGCCAATGTCACAACCAGGCGGCTGCAGACTGGGCACTCGCGAATCCTGACGCCGTGCTGCAGCAACTTCGCGCCTACGCGGGCTGCTGACTGCCTCGCATCCGGCGCCTGTGCGGGGCACCCTCTGCCGTTGGGAGTCGACGCCCGTCAGCGCTTGCGCCGCCCTTCCGGCCCCCGCCCCTCGCGCAGCCCGTGCTCGCGCTCGCGCTGGCGCAGCACGTCGATCATGACGTTGAACGTGCGGCCCAGCGCGCCGATCTCGTCGCCGCTGGTCACGCGCACGCGGGCGGCGTCGTAGTCGCCGCGCTTGAGGGCGTCGGCGGCATGCGTCAGCGCCTGGACGGGCCGGCTGATGCTGCGGGCGAACACGATGGCCAGCAGCACGAAGAACGTGCCGACCGCCGCGACGCTGAGCAGCAGCTGCAGGAAGATGCGGCGCAGCGGGGCCTCGAAGCTGTCGCGCGACTCGGTGACGCCCACCACCCAATCGACGCCGCGCACGGGCGCGAAGCCGGCGACCTCGCGCGTCCTGGAGATCGTCGACCGGTAGTCGATCGTGCCCTCGACCGGCGTGCTGATCATCGCGCTGGCCAGCTGGGGCATGCCCAGGCTGTCGACGTGCTTGAGGCGGAAGCGCTGGTCGGCGGCGATGCGGTCCTGCACCTCGGGGCGCAGGTCGGCCAGGCTGTGGAAGCGCAGCGAGTCGGTGCGGTGATGGATCAGCACGCCGTCGCCGTCGATGAGGAACGGCTCGCGGCTGCCGTTGCGCGCGGCGTCGACGATCGCGTCGATCGCCTCCGCGCGCAGCCGCAGCGTGACGACGCCGATGGCCTGGCCGTCGCGCAGCACCGGGTATGCGATGTAGACGCCCGCGCGCCCCGCCACCGAGCCCACGATGATGCTGGTGACGAACGAGCGCCCGCTCATGGCCACCTTGAAGTACTCGCGGAAGGCGTAGTTGCCGCCGATCACCTCGGGCGCGGTCGAGACGAGCGCCGTGCCGCGCCCGTCCATCAGCGTGAGCAGGTGCAGGTCGGGATTCGTGCCGACGAC
>Ga0207427_100729_pt1 | contig 15297 bp, 14 predicted proteins | sample AraplaCL_Cvi_mMS_FD_184268 | JGI IMG/M metagenome (GOLD analysis project Ga0207427, IMG submission 184268) | Arabidopsis root microbial communities from the University of North Carolina, USA - plate scrape CL_Cvi_mMS (SPAdes) (version 2) | ecosystem: Host-associated > Plants > Roots > Endosphere ... | reverse complement strand
TGGCCCGCGGCGGGTCGACGCGCGAACGCTGCGGCGGCTGCCGGCTGCCGGTCACGCACTGCGCCTGCGCGGCGCGCCCGACGGCGAGCGCGCGCGCCGGCGTGTGCCTGCTGATGGCCGACATCGAGCCGCTCAAGCCCACCAACACCGGCTGGCTGGTGGCCGACGTCGTGCCCGACACCTTCGCGTTTGGCTGGTCGCGCACCGAGGTCGACCCGGCGCTGCCCGCGCTGCTGGCCGATCCCGCGTGGCAGCCGCTGGTGGTGTTCCCGGGCGAGTACGCCGAGCCGGCGCGCGTCGTCCACGACGTGCCGCGCGACGCTGCCCGGCGGCCGCTGTTCGTGCTGCTCGATGGCACCTGGAGCGAGGCGCGCAAGATGTTCCGCAAGAGCCCGTTCCTGGATCGCTTCCCGGTGCTGAGCCTGCGGCCGGACGCGGTGTCGGCCTACGCCCTGCGGCGCTCGCGCCGCGACGACCACTTCTGCACCAGCGAGGTGGCCTCGCTGTGCCTCGACCTCGCCGGCGACGTGCGCGCGGCGCGCGTGCTCGATGCCTGGCTGGACGTCTTCACGCACCACTACCTGCAGGCGCGCCATCAGCTGCCGCCGGCGTGGGACGGGCAGGCGCACGCGCAGTTGCGGGCGCTGCTCAGCTCGCCGGCCTGATCCAGGCAATGGCGTGCGGGTAGTCCAGGACGAGGTGGAACCAGTGCAGGCCCGACCCGCCGAACGCGCCCACGATGGGCTTGTCCATCGCCAGCGACATGCCCTGGGTGAAGTTGGCGTCGCCGCGGCGGATGAACCAGACGGGCCCCACCGTGAGCCCGGCCACCGTCACCTTCGGCACCTCGATCATCGGCACCGTCCGGCCCTGGATCAGCTCGCCGTGTTCGATGACGCGCCAGTCCGGGTGCTGCGCCCGCCAGCGCTCGAACACGCTGGTCATGATGAAGCCCGCGCCCACCACCGTGCCGGGCGCGACGCCGAACGCCGGGGCCGCGTCGGCGGTCAATTGCGCCATCGCGCCGGTGTCCAGCAGCATGTCCAGCGGCTGGCCATCGACGGTGACGACGATGCGCGGCAACTGGACGATGCGCATGCCGGCATCGTTGGTCTTGAAGCCCATCGGCAACGCGTGGTCGCGCGCGGACGGTCGCCAGTAGGGATCGAGGGTCAGCTCATGGCGGACGTAGTCGATCAGCCAGGTGCGACCGGCCAGCCAGGGGCCGCCGAGGAACAGGTCGCTGTCGGCCACCGGCGCAGGCTGCAGCACGAGGTGGCCGTGGTAGAGCGGGTCGTCCAGCGGCGCCGGCACGCCCGCGCGAGCCAGGAAGCCGGGATAGGCCACCAGTTCCTCGTGGACGTCCTCGACGTCGACCCGGCCGGCCGATGCCAGCTTCAGCCGCTCGACGACGGGCGGCGCCACCACGTTGTCGATGCCGCCGCTGTCCACGTAGGCCTTGATCGGCGCGCCGTCGGGTGCGCGAACGACCAGGTGGATGCGATCGTGGTCGAACTGCGCGGGCAGGCGCTGGGCCGACGCGGTGGCAGCCAGGGCGGACAGGATGAGGGACGGGAACAACCGGTGCATGCACGCTCCCTTGCGTATGGATGGCACAAGAGGCCGACTCTAGCCAGACCCGATTCGCACGGGCCATCCCGCGAAGAGGCGATCAGCGTGCCGTGGCCTGGCGCACCGCGTGCTCCCAGTCCGCCATCAGGGAGCCGGCCTGCTCGCGCGACATCGTCGGCAGGAAGCGGCGCTCGACCTGCCATTGCGCGGCGAGCTCGTCCAGGTCGCGGTACAGGCCGCAGGACAGGCCCGCGAGGTAGGCGGCGCCGAGCGCCGTCGTCTCGATCACGCGCGGCCGCACCACCGGGATGCCCAGCAGGTCGGCCTGGAACTGCATGAGCAGGTCGTTGACGCAGGCGCCGCCGTCCACGCGCAGCTCGGCCACGGGCGCGCCGCCGGCCGCCACCGCGTCGCGGCTCATCGCCTGCAGCAGCGCGGCGCTCTGGAACGCGATGCTCTCGAGCGCGGCGCGCGCGATGTGCGCCACCGTGCTGCCGCGGGTCAGGCCGACGATCGCGCCGCGCGCATCGGCATCCCAGTAGGGCGCGCCCAGGCCGGTGAAGGCGGGCACGAACATCACGCCGCCCGAGCTCGGCACGCTCTCGGCGAGCTTCTGCACCTCGCCGCTGGCCGAGATGGCGCGCAGGCCGTCGCGCAGCCACTGCACGACGGCGCCGCCGATGAACACGCTGCCTTCGAGCGCGAACTCGGGCGTCGCGCCCATCTGCGCCGCGCTGGTGGTGATCAGGCCGTTGGTGGAGTTCTGGAACGCGGCGCCCGTGTGCATCAGCATGAAGCAGCCGGTGCCGTAGGTGTTCTTGGCCAGCCCCGGGCGGAAGCAGGCCTGCCCGAACAGCGCGCTCTGCTGGTCGCCGGCGACGCCGCCGATGGGGATCGCGCCGCCCAGCAGCTCGGGCAGGGTGTGGCCGAAGACGTGGCTGGACGGATGCACCGCGGGCAGCATCGCGCGCGGCACGTCCAGGATCTGCAGCAGCTCGTCGCTCCAGGTGTTCGTGTGCACGTCCAGCAGCAGCGTGCGCGAGGCGTTGCTCACGTCCGTCGCATGCACCTTGCCGCCGGTCAGGTGCCACATCAGCCAGGTGTCGACGGTGCCGAACGCGAGCTCGCCGCGCGCGGCGGCGGCGCGCGCGCCGTCCACGTTGTCCAGGATCCACTTGAGCTTGGTGCCCGAGAAGTAGGCGTCGACGATCAGGCCCGTCTTCGCGCGGAACGTCGGCTCCTGCCCTTGCTCGCGCAGCGCGGCGCAGGTGGGCTCGGCGCGGCGGTCCTGCCACACGATGGCGTTGTAGACCGGCTCGCCCGAGACGCGGTTCCACACGAGCGTGGTCTCGCGCTGGTTGGTGATGCCGATGGAGGCGATGTCGGCCGCCGTGAGCCCGGCCTTGGCCAGCGCCTCGCGCGCGGTGGCCAGCTGCGACTGCAGGATCTCCTTGGGGTCGTGCTCGACCCAGCCCGGACGCGGGTAGATCTGGCGGAACTCGGCCTGCGCCATCGCGACGATGCCGCCCTCCGCGTCGAACACGATCGAGCGCGAGCTGGAGGTGCCCTGGTCGAGCGCGAGCAGGTGGGTGGGCTTGTTCGTTGTCATGATGGGTCGTCGTTGCAGTTCACGAGCGTGACGTTCGCCTGCGCCAGCAGTGTGGGGAAGGGGTCGGGCGGCGTGGCGTCGGTGAACAGCATCTCGATCTGGTCGAAGCGCGCCATCTCCACCATCGCCGGCCGGTTGAACTTGCTGTGGTCGGTGGCGACCCAGACCTCGCGCGAGTGCTCGAGGATGGCGCGCGCCACCTTGACCTCGCGGACGTCGAAGTCGCGCAGCGTGCCGTCGGCCTCGATGCCCGAGATGCCGATCAGGCCGATGTCGACCTTGAACTGGCTGATGAAGTCCACCGTCATCTCGCCGATGATGCCGCGGTCCATCGCGCGCACCGCGCCGCCGGCAACGATGACCTCGCAGTCCGCGTTGTCCGACAGGATCGCCGCCACGTTCAGGTTGTTCGTGATCACGCGCAGCCCCTTGTGGCGCAGCAGCGCGCGGGCGATCGCCTCGGTGGTGGTGCCGATGTTGATCAGCAGCGACGAGCCGTGCGGCACGCGCGCGGCCACCTCCTGCGCGATGCGCTGCTTGGCCTGCGCGTTCAGCTGCTGGCGCTTGCGGTACTCGATGTTCTCGGTGGTCGAGCCGGGCATGCGCACGCCGCCGTGGAAGCGCGTCAGCAGGCCGGCGTCGTTGAGCTGGCGGATGTCGCGCCGCACCGTCTGCAGCGTCACCCCGAAGCGCTCCGCCAGGGCCTCGACGGTGACGGTCTGCAGGCGGCGGACCTCCTCGATGAGCTCGAGCTGGCGCGGAGACGGATTCATGGCGAACGAATCTAAACGAACAAGTACGAATCGATTTGAGGGTTTACCTTGAGATAAAACGAAAACAAAACGAACAGAATCGCTGCCATTCGAACTCAACCTGAACGCTCGTTAAGAACTCGGAAAGCACCGTGCAAGCAGTCTCTTCCGCCCCCGGCCGCCGCGCCAGCGCGCTCCCCACCCAGTGCGACGTCCTCATCGTCGGGGGCGGGATCAACGGCGCCGGCATCGCGCGCGACCTCGCCGGCCGCGGGCTCGAGGTGGTGCTGTGCGAGAAGGACGACCTGGCGCAGGCGACCTCGTCGTCCAGCACCAAGCTGATCCACGGCGGCCTGCGCTATCTCGAGTACAACGAGTTCTCGCTGGTGCGCAAGGCGCTGGCCGAGCGCGAGGTGCTGCTGCGCAGCGCGCCGCACATCATGTGGCCGCTGCGCTTCGTGATGCCGCACGACCCGGGCATGCGCCCCGTGTGGATGATCCGGATCGGCCTGTTCCTCTACGACCACCTGGCACGCCGCGAGGTGCTGCCGGGCTCGCGCACCGTCGACCTGCGCCGCCACGCGTCCGGCGCGCCGCTGCAGCCGCGCTTCACCAAGGGCTTCGTCTACTCGGACGGCTGGGTGGACGACGCGCGGCTGGTGGTGCTCAACGCGATCGACGCGATGGAGCGCGGCGCCACCATCCTCACGCGCTGGCACTGCCGCGACGCGCAGCGCGCGGCCGACGGGTGGCAGGTGACGCTGGACAGCGCGAACGGCCAGTTCCACACGCTCAAGGCGCGCGCGCTCGTCAACGCCGCCGGCCCGTGGGCGGCGCAGTTCCTGTCCGAGCACGCGCACCTGAGCCAGCACAAGTCGCTGCGGCTCGTGAAGGGCAGCCACATCGTCGTGCCCAAGCTGTTCGAGCACGGCCACGCGTACATCTTCCAGAACCCCGACAAGCGCATCATCTTCGCGATCCCGTACGAGCGCGAGTTCACGCTGATCGGCACCACCGACGTCGAGCACCACGGCCCGGTGGGCGCCGCGAGGATAGACGAGTCGGAGATCCGCTACCTGTGCGAGCAGGCGAGCCGCTACTTCGCCAAGGCGATCGTGCCGTCGGATGTGGTGTGGACGTACTCCGGCGTGCGCCCGCTGCTGGACGACGAGTCGGGCGACCCGTCGGCCGTCACGCGCGACTATTCGCTGGACCTGGACACCGCTCAGGCCCCGCTGCTGACCGTGTGGGGCGGCAAGATCACCACGTTCCGCCGCCTGGCCGAGGACGCCGCCGACCTGCTGATGGCGCCGCTGGGCGTCGACGCCAAGCGCGGCCCGTGGACGCACGGCGCCTTCCTGCCCGGCGGCGACCTGAACAAGTGGATCGGCCCGGCACGCCGCCCCGACACCGACTTCGAGCACTTCGAGCAGACCGTGCGCCGCCGCTACCCGCAGTTCGACGCCGCGGTGCTGCGCCGGCTCGCGCGCGCGTACGGCGCCCGCATCGACCGCGTGCTCGCCGAGCCGGCCGGCGTCGAGGTGGCCCCGGGCCTGTTCGAGTGCGAACTGCGCTACCTGCACGACCACGAATGGGCCCGCAGCGCCGACGACGTGCTGTGGCGCCGCAGCAAGCTGGGACTTCACTACAGCGCCCAAGAGCGCGCCGCCGTCGCCGCCTGGTGCGCCACGCACTGGGCCGGCGCGGCCGTCACATCGACTCCGGAGACCGCATGGAACTGATGCTGGAACGCATCGAACAACGGGCGGGGGCGCAGACGCACCTGTACCCGCTCGACCTCAAGCTCGTGCCCAACGCGATCACCGTGCTGCTGGGCGCGACGCAGGCCGGCAAGACCACGCTGATGCGCGTGATGGCCGGCCTGGACAAGCCGCACGCCGGCCGCGTGCTGGTGGACGGCGCGGACGTGACGGGCAAGTCCGTGCGCGAGCGCAACGTCGCGATGGTCTACCAGCAGTTCATCAACTACACGTCGATGACGGTGGCGGGCAACATCGCCTCGCCGCTGCGCCTGCGCAAGGCGGCCGACATCGACCGCCGCGTGCTGGAGCTCGCACGCAAGCTGCACATCGAACCCTTCCTGGAACGCATGCCCGGCGAGCTCTCGGGCGGCCAGCAGCAGCGCGTGGCGCTGGCGCGTGCGCTGGCCAAGGATGCCCCGCTGATGCTGTTCGACGAGCCGCTGGTCAACCTGGACTACAAGCTGCGCGAGGAACTGCGCGACGAGCTGTCCGCGCTGTTCGCGGCCGGCCGCTCCACGGTCGTCTACGCCACCACCGAGCCCACCGAGGCGCTGCTGCTGGGCGGCTACACCGCGGTGATGGATGCCGGCGAACTGCTGCAGTACGGGCCGACGGCCGAGGTGTTCCATCGCCCCAGGTCGATCCGCGTGGCGCGCGCGTTCAGCGATCCGCCGATGAACCTGATCGCGGGCGAGGCCTCGCCGCGGGGCGTGACGATGCCGGGCGGCATCGTGCTGCCGCGCACGCTGCCGGCCGGCGCCGCGGGCGCGCTCACGGTGGGCGTGCGCGCGGGCGCCCTGGGCGTGCGCGAGCGGCCGGGCGACCTCGCGCTGCCGGGCGTCGTCGAACTGGCCGAGATCTCGGGCTCCGACACCTTCGTGCACGTCAAGACCGCCGTCGGCGAACTGGTCGCGCAGCTGACCGGCGTGCACGTGTTCGCGCTCGCCTCGTCCATCACCCTGTACCTGCATCCCGGCCAGGCCTACGTGTTCGGCCAGGACGGCAACCTCCTGGTCGCGCCGAGCGAGGAGCACTGAAAGCATGTCCCGCATCGACCTCGACCTCGCGCACGCCTACAAGCCCGATCCGAAGGCGGACGAGGACTACGCGCTGCTGCCGCTGAAGATGACCTTCGAGGACGGCGGCGCCTACGCGCTGCTGGGCCCGTCGGGCTGCGGCAAGACCACGCTCCTGAACATCGTCTCGGGCCTGGTCAAGCCGTCGCAGGGCACGGTCAAGTACGACGGCAAGGACGTCACCGCGCTGACGCCGCAGCAGCGCAACATCGCCCAGGTGTTCCAGTTCCCCGTCATCTACGACACCATGACCGTGGCCGAGAACCTCGCGTTCCCGCTGCGCAACCGCGGCGTGGCGCGCGACAGGATCAAGGAGCGCGTGGGGCGCATCGCCGAAATGCTGGAGATGAGCCACCAGCTCGACGCGCGCGCCGCGGGTCTGGCCGCCGACGCCAAGCAGAAGATCTCGCTGGGCCGCGGCCTGGTGCGCGAGGACGTCAGCGCCGTGCTGTTCGACGAGCCGCTGACCGTCATCGACCCGCACCTGAAGTGGCAGCTGCGCCGCAAGTTGAAGCAGATCCACCACGAGCTCAGGCTCACGCTGATCTACGTCACGCACGACCAGGTCGAGGCGCTGACCTTCGCCGACCAGGTGATCGTGATGACGCGCGGCCGCGCCGTGCAGGTGGGCAGCGCGTCCGACCTGTTCGAGCGGCCGCAGCACACCTTCGTCGGTCACTTCATCGGCTCGCCGGGCATGAACCTGCTCGCGGCGCGCTGGGGCGAGAACGGGCTCGAGGTCGCGGGGCGCGTCGTGGCCGGCCGCGCGTCGACTGGCGCCGCACAGTCGGCCACGCTGCTGGGCATCCGCCCCGAGTACGTCACGCTGGCCGTGCCCGACACGCCGGGCGCCGTGCCCGTGACGATCGACCAGGCGCAGGACATCGGCACGTACTGGCTGCTGTCCACGCACGCGGCCGACGGCACGCGCATCCGCGCGCGCCTGCACCCGACGCAGGCGATCCCGCGCACGGGCGAGACGGCCTGGCTGCAGATCAACGGCCCGCACACCTGTTTCTACGCGAACGACCTGCTGATCTCGCAGGCGCAAGGAGTTCCTGCATGAAGCCCGTCAACCAGAAAGCCTGGCTGATGATCCTGCCCGTGGTGATCTGCGTGGCGTTCTCGGCCATCCTGCCGCTGATGACCGTGGTGAACTACTCGGTGCAGGACATCATCTCGCCCGAGCGCCGTGTGTTCGTGGGCACCGACTGGTTCAAGCAGGTGATGCGCGACGACGACCTGCAGGGTGCGCTGGTGCGCCAGATGACGTTCTCGCTGGCCGTTCTGCTGTGCGAGATCCCGCTGGGGATCGGCCTGGCGCTGGCGATGCCGGCCAAGGGCTGGAAGTCGTCGGCGGTGCTGGTGCTGGTGGCGATCTCGCTGCTGATCCCCTGGAACGTGGTCGGCACGATCTGGCAGATCTTCGGCCGCGCCGACATCGGCCTGCTGGGCGCCTCGCTGTCGGGGCTGGGCATCGACTACGACTACACCGGCAACTCCACGCACGCGTGGCTCACGGTGCTGGTGATGGACATCTGGCACTGGACGCCGCTCGTGGCCTTGCTCTGCTACGCCGGCCTGCGCGCCATCCCCGACGCCTACTACCAGGCCGCCAGCATCGACGGCGCCAGCAAGTTCGCGGTGTTCCGCTACATCCAGCTGCCCAAGATGCGCGGCGTGCTGATGATCGCGGTGCTGCTGCGCTTCATGGACAGCTTCATGATCTACACGGAGCCGTTCGTGCTGACCGGCGGCGGGCCCGGCAACGCCACCACCTTCCTGTCGCAGTACCTCACGCAGAAGGCGGTCGGCCAGTTCGACCTCGGCCCGGCCGCGGCGTTCTCGCTGATCTACTTCCTCATCATCCTGCTGCTGTGCTTCATCCTCTACAACTGGATGCAGCGCGTGGGCACCGTCACCGAAGGGGAGACAAACCCATGAGCCCCCACGTTCGTTTCACTCACTGCCCCCTGAGCGGGCGCGCATCGCCCTTCGGGCGGCCGGACGGGCGCTGCCATGGATGACCGCCGCTTCAAGAAGCGCACGCTGCTGCTGATCGCCTACCTGCTGTTCGCGGTGCTGCCCGTCTACTGGATGGTCAACATGTCGTTCAAGACGAACGAGGAGATCACCGCCTCGTTCAGCCTGTGGCCGCACCACTTCACGTGGGACAACTACAAGACGATATTCACCGACGAGTCCTGGTACTCGGGCTACGTCAACTCGCTCATCTACGTCGGCATGAACATGGTGATCTCGCTGCTGGTGGCGCTGCCGGCCGCGTACGCGTTCTCGCGCTACTCGTTCCTCGGCGACAAGCACGTGTTCTTCTGGCTGCTGACCAACCGCATGACGCCGCCCGCGGTGTTCCTGCTGCCGTTCTTCCAGCTGTACACCACGCTGGGCCTGATGGACACGCACATCGCGGTGGCGCTGGCGCACCTGCTGTTCAACGTGCCGCTGGCGGTGTGGATCCTGGAAGGCTTCATGAGCGGGATCCCGCGCGAGATCGACGAGACGGCCTACATCGACGGCTACTCGTTCCCGCGCTTCTTCCTGACGATCTTCGTGCCGCTGATCAAGGCCGGCATCGGCGTGGCCGCGTTCTTCTGCTTCATGTTCAGCTGGGTCGAGCTGCTGATGGCGCGCACGCTGACCAGCGTCAACGCCAAGCCCATCGTGGCCGTGATGACGCGCACGGTGTCGGCCGCCGGCATGGACTGGGGCACGCTGGCCGCGGCCGGGGTGCTGACCATCGTGCCGGGCGCGATCGTGATCTGGTTCGTTCGCAACTACATCGCAAAGGGCTTTGCGATGGGGCGCGTATGACGGCCCCCGCTCGCTGCGCTCACCGCTCCCCGAGGGGGCTGGGCCGGCTTGCTCCGGAGCGGCCGCGCGCGCCCCGGCTTCACAGTCAGCCTGACGGAGGATTCTGAAAATGTTCGAATGGATGGCCTGGACGGTGCCCGTCGCGGTGTTCTTCAGCTGCATCGTGCTGATGCTGATCGGGATGACGTTCTGGGAGGTCAGGTCCCCGACCACGCTGCGGCGCGGCTGGCTGCCGATCGCCACGACGCGCGGCGATCGCCTGTTCATCGGCCTGATGGTGGCCGCATGGGTGAACCTCGGCTTCGTGGCGGTGAGCGAGAAGCTGATGACCTGGTTCAACCTCGAGGCCGAGCCGTCGATCTGGTGGAGCTTCGGCTTGTCGATGGCCTTGCTCGCGCTCGTGATGCGCAAGGGCTGATTTCAGATTCAGAGGGACCGGCTAATCCTTCCCAGCCGGTGCCGTGGGAGAAGACGGGAAGGCACACAGGAGACACACATGAAGATGCGCATGAATGCCGTGGCCTTTGCCGCTGCCGCCCTGGCTCTCGGCCATGGCGCGTGGGCGGGCGAGGCAGAGGCGAAGAAGTGGATCGACAACGAGTTCCAGCCGTCCACGCTGACCAAGGATCAGCAGATGGCCGAGATGAAGTGGTTCATCGATGCCGCCGCCAAGCTCAAGGCCAAGGGCGTGTCGCAGATCTCGGTGGTGTCCGAGACGCTGACCACGCACGAATACGAGTCCAAGACGCTGGCCAAGGCGTTCGAGGAGATCACCGGCATCAAGGTCAAGCACGACATCATCCAGGAAGGCGACGTCGTCGAGAAGCTGCAGACCTCGATGCAGTCGGGCAAGTCGATCTACGACGGCTGGATCAACGACTCCGACCACATCGGCACGCACTACCGCTACGGCACCGCGATCGCGCTGACCGACGCGATGGCCGGCCCCTGGAAGGAATACACCAACCCGGGCCTGGACCTGAAGGACTTCATCGGCACCAGCTTCACGACGGCGCCGGACGGCAAGATGTACCAGCTGCCCGACCAGCAGTTCGCCAACCTGTACTGGTTCCGCGCCGACCTGTTCGCGCGCAAGGACCTGCAGGACAAGTTCAAGGCCAAGTACGGCTATGACCTGGGCGTGCCGCTGAACTGGAGCGCGTACGAGGACATCGCCGAGTTCTTCACCAACGACGTCAAGACGATCGACGGCAAGCCCATCTACGGCCACATGGACTACGGCAAGAAGGATCCGTCACTGGGCTGGCGCTTCACCGACGCGTGGCTGTCGATGGCCGGCGAGGCCGACATCGGCATCCCGAACGGCCTGCCGGTCGACGAGTGGGGCATCCGCGTCGCGGACGACAAGTGCACGCCGGTGGGCGCGTCGGTCGAACGCGGCGGCGCGACGAACTCGCCCGCGGCCGTCTACGCGCTGACCAAGTACATCGACTGGATGAAGAAGTACGCGCCCAAGGAAGCCACCGGCATGACCTTCGGCGAGGCCGGCCCGGTGCCCGCGCAGGGCCAGATCGCGCAGCAGATCTTCTGGTACACGGCCTTCACCGCCGACATGACCAAGCCGGGCCTGCCGGTGGTCAACCCGGACGGCTCGCCCAAGTGGCGCATGGCCCCCGGCCCGAACGGCCCGTACTGGAAGCAGGGCATGCAGAACGGCTACCAGGACGTGGGTTCGTGGACGTTCCTGAAGTCCAACGACCCGAACCGCGCCGCGGCCGCCTGGCTGTACGCGCAGTTCGTGACGGCCAAGACGACCTCGCTCAAGAAGTCGATCACCGGCCTGACGTTCATCCGCGATTCGGACATCCACTCCGACTACTTCACCAAGAACGCCAACAAGTACGGCGGCCTGATCGAGTTCTATCGCAGCCCCGCGCGCGTCGCGTGGACGCCCACCGGCAACAACGTGCCCGACTACCCGAAGCTCGCGCAGCTGTGGTGGAAGAACGTCGCCGTGGCCGTCACCGGCGAGAAGACGCCGCAGCAGGCGATGGACAACCTGGCCAACGAGATGGACGACGTGATGGCCCGCCTGCAGCGCGCCGGCATGGCCCACTGCGCGCCCAAGCTCAACCCCAAGAGCGCGCCCAGCAAGTGGCTGTCGACCAAGGGCGCCCCGTGGGCCAAGCTGGCCAACGAGAAGCCCAAGGGCGAGACCATCGCCTACGACACGCTGCTGAACGCGTGGAAGGCGGGCAAGGTCCGCTGATTCGATCTGGTTGTCTCCGTAGTCCGGCCGGCGGGCCGGACCCTCGAACGCCCCGGTCGTCGCAAGACGACCGGGGCGTTATTCTTGGCGGGCGAGCGCACGAACCGGAACTGCACCGCAAGAAAGGCTGTCATCCTGCGCGCAGTCGCAGGATCCACTTTCGCCAAGGCCTTCCCGGTTCGTGGATTCTGCGACTGCCCTTCGCTCCGCGCAGAATGACAGGCTTGTCGTTCGCGCCGCCACTGGCTTACGCCCATGAAGATCACCTTCCGCTGCGACCCCGCGCTGATCGACCTGCTGCCGCGCCCCGTGCCGGCGCGGGCGGCCTTGCCCGACTGGCTGCGCGCGATGGCGCCGCGGGTCGAGTCGGCCGTGCACGGGCGCGAGATCCGCACCGTCAAGCAGTGCCCGCCCTTCGTCGACGCGATGCGCCATGGCGTGCTGCTGGTGCTGCCGTGCGACGTGAAGGTCGAGCGCGGGATGCGGTTCAGCTGGGACTGGCCGCTGCCGGCGCTCACCGTCGAGGGCCATCCGCATGCGCCGCTGAGCTTCCACGTGCCCGAGCAGATCGCCGGCTCGCCGCTGGCGCATGGCGCGCGTTCGGCGCTGAAGTTCAACAGCTTCTGGACGATCGAACTGGAGCCGGGCTGGTCGCTGCTGGCGATGCACCCGGTCAATCGCGAGGACCTGCCGTTCCGCACCGTCACCGGCCTGGTGGACGCCGACCGCTTCAACGACGTCGGCATCAACTTCCCGGCGGTGTGGCTGGACGAGGCCTTCGAGGGCGTGCTGCCCAAGGGGCTGCCCATCGCGCAGTGCTGCGCGGTGCCGCGCGAGGCGCCCGAGCTGGTCTTCGAGCCGATGGCCGCCGAGCACATCGCCGGCTACGACGAGGTCGCCGCGCGCATCATGGCGGGGCCGGGCGTGTACCGCAAAGGGTATCGTGACAAGGAAGGACGCGGATGACCATCAAACCTCTCGCTCTGGCCGCCGCGCTCGCCAGCGCCGGCTGTGCCGCGCTGGCCAACGTCACGCCCATCGGCGACGGCGCGTACATGACCGTCGTGCGCAGCAACGACGTGAACGCGCGCGTCTCGGATCAGCTGGCCAAGGCGAGCGCGCAGGCCAACGCGTACTGCACCGAGCGCGGCGCGTCGCTCGAAGTGATCAAGGTGGTGGCCGAGCCGCCGCCGCCCGGCCAGGCGCCGTCGGCCGAGATCGACTTCCGCTGCCGCGGCAAGCTCTAGTCCCCTAGTCGACCCGGCCCTGGGCCGGCAGCGCGCGCAGCTCGGCGCGCAGGTCGTCCAGGTTCAGCCACAGCCGCCCCGTGCCGGGCGTGGCGAGCGCGTGCGCGATGCGGCCGAAGGCCTGCTCGCGCAGGCGGAACGCGCGGCCGTACGCGCGCAGGGCGTCGTCCAGGCGGCCGCTCTCCTGCAGCACGATGCCGTAGTTGACGAGCGCATCGACGCGCTCGGGGTGGCTGGCGAGCACGCGCTCGAGCGCCGCGACGGCGCCGGGCAGGTCGTGCAGGTCCTGGCGCACCAGGGCCACCTTGAACCAGGCCTCGGGCTGGTCGGGCGCGAGCGCGACCGCCCGCTCGAACGACTGCGACGCGGCGCGCAGGTCATGCTGGGCCAGGGCGATGTCGCCCATCGCGAGCAGCGTGGGCACGTGGTCGGGGCGCAGCGTGAGGCTGCGCACGGCGTGCTCGCGCGCGGCCGCGACGTGGCCGTCCTGCAGGTCCAGCACCGCCAGCAGCTGGTGCACCGCCGGATGCGGCTCGAACATGGCAAGCGCCTGCTCGCACACGATGCGCGCCCGCCCGGGCTGGCTCGCGTTGACGAGCCGGATCGACAGGGCGATCAGGTCGGTGATCTGCGGGGCTTGCGGAAGCTGCGGCGTGACCATCCCCCGATCCTAGCGCCGCCGCGCCGGCGCTGCAGCGATCGCGAGTTCGGCCCACCCGATCGCTGCCTCTGCGGCGTAGCCCTTGGGCATCACCTCGGCCGCGGCGCTGGAGAGCTGGTAGGCGCCTTCGATGAGCGCGGCCAGGCCCGCGGCGAGCGGAGCGGCGCTGGCCGTGTCGCGCTCGCGCGCGGCCAGGCAGTCGGCGAGCAGGGTGCGCAGCAGCGCCAGTTCGTCGGCCACCATGCGCTGGTAGACGGCGCGCACCTCGGGCTGGCGTACGGCTTCGGCACCGATCATCACCCAGGCGGCCACGATGTCCGGCGCCGCGCCGTCGCCCAGGCCCAGGCGCGCGTGCAGGTAGGCGCGCAGGCGGGGCCAGGGCTCCACCTGGTCGCCCAGCACCGCCAGGAAGCGCGCGTGCGCGGCCTGCGCCATCGCGCCGATCAGCGAGACCAGGATCTCCTGCTTGCTGCGGAAGTGGTAGTGGATCAGCCCCGGCGCCAGGCCGGCCTGGGCGGCGATCGCCTGGATGGTGGCCTTCTCGTAGCCGTGGCGGGCGATCACGGCCAGCAGGGCACCGGTGATCTCGGCGCGGCGGGCTTCGGTGTTGGAGGCGCGGGGCATCTCGGGACGTTTGGTCGGTTGTCCAAGTTTACTTGCCGTCGCGCGCGTCCAGGCGTACATTTCGTTTATTGGTTGATTGACCAAATAACATGCAAGCCATCTTCCCGCCCGCTGTCGCGATCCAGCCCCTGCCTGCCGGTTACCCGTCCTGCACGGTGCTGCCCGGGTTCCTGTCGCCGGAGGAATGCCGCGCGCTCGTGGCGGCGTCCGAGGCGCGCGGCTTCCAGTCGGCGGCGAGCGACTATCCGCGGTCGTATCGCACCAACGACCGCCAGGTGCTGGACGACGACGCCCTGGCCGCCACGTTGCTGTCGCGCTTGCGCGGCGTGCTGCCCGAGTCGTTGCAGCTGGACGCCACGTCCGCGCTGCCCTGGCGGCCCGATTCGATCAACGCGCGGTTCCGCCTCTGCCGTTACCGGCCGGGCCAGTCGTTCGGCCTGCACCAGGACGGCGTCCACCATCGCGGAGCCGGACTGCGATCGGCGCTCACGTTCATGGTCTACCTCACGGATGGCGAGTGCTTCACCGGCGGCGACACCGTCTTCCACGACGGCGGCCCCGGCACGCCCGCGCGCGAGATCGGCCGGGTGCGGCCGCGCGCCGGCAGCCTGATCCTGTTCGACCACGCGCTCTGGCATGCGGGGGATACCGTGACCGCCGGCGTCAAGCACGTGCTGCGCAGCGACGTGCTCTACCGCTGCGATGGTGCGCAGGACGATCCACCGGCGGGCCACCGCGGCTACGTCTGGGCGCTGCAGGCGCTGCCCGGCCGGCGCCTGGCCAGCGGCGGGCGCGACGCGGACATCCGCATCTGGACGCAGGACGGCGCCTGCGAGGCGACGCTGCGCGGCCACCGCCGCTCGGTGCTCGGGCTGGCGGCGCTGGGCGACGGGCGGCTCGCGTCCGTGTCGCGCGATCGCAGCCTGCGCGT
>Ga0207427_100728_pt1 | contig 15308 bp, 11 predicted proteins | sample AraplaCL_Cvi_mMS_FD_184268 | JGI IMG/M metagenome (GOLD analysis project Ga0207427, IMG submission 184268) | Arabidopsis root microbial communities from the University of North Carolina, USA - plate scrape CL_Cvi_mMS (SPAdes) (version 2) | ecosystem: Host-associated > Plants > Roots > Endosphere ... | reverse complement strand
AGCGCCGCCATAACGAACAACTTTTCCGGACAGGCGGGGTCCAAACTCGTCGGCGCGGCGTTCGAGGCGCGTGCGCAGGAGTTTTTGCAGCGTCAGCGTTTGCGGTTCGTGGCGCGCAATGTGTGCTGCCGCGGCGGGGAAATCGATCTCGTGATGCGCGAGCGCGATGGCGGGCTTGTATTCGTCGAAGTTCGTGCGCGCGCGCAACGCAAGTATGGCGGCGCGGCTGCGAGCATCGGTTGGCAGAAGCGGCAACGAATCGTACGCGCCGCGCAGCACTATCTTGCGACCCAGCGTTCGCATTCGCAGGATCAGCCTGCTTGCCGCTTTGACGTGATTGCGTTCGAAGCGGGGCGCCTCGTCTGGTTACGCGATGCTTTCCGCGCCGACGAAGTGTGACGCAATTGCGCGGAGAACATGGGTTAGTGCGATAAACTTGCGCTCGCGTGCGAGCTACGGGGCGAAATGGTGAGATTTCAGCGTGCTTCACAGCGCATTTTGCGAGGTGTCGAAACGCACACGGTTCGTTGCGCTCAAAGTTCAGTGGGGCGCTATTGCTTGCAGCAAAACTTCATTCATACAACTTCACAACACGGCCGCATGTCGCGGCTTATTCGCGGTAGAAGATAGAGACTCGATGTCAGTCGAACGCATTCAACAACACTTCCGCGATAGCGCGGCAGTCAAACTCGAAGCTTTGGAAACCTTGTCGATGCCGATTGCCGCAGCAATCGACACGATGTTTGCCGCGCTTGCCAATGGCAACCGCATTCTTGCGTGCGGCAATGGCGGCTCCGCAGCGGACGCGCAGCATTTTGCCGCTGAACTGATTGGCCGCTTTGAACGCGAGAGGCCTGGCTTGCCGGCCGTCGCACTCAGTACCGATACGTCGGTACTCACCGCCATCGCTAACGATTACTCGTTCGAACAGATTTACTCGAAGCAGGTGTGGGCGTTGGGTCAGCCGGGCGATGTCCTGCTCGCGATCAGCACGTCGGGCAATTCCGCGAATGTGATTGCCGCGATCGAAGCCGCGCACGAGCGCGAGATGATTGTCGTCGCGTTGAGTGGAAAGGGCGGCGGACGCATGCAGGAAGTATTGAGCGATACCGACATCCACGTGTGCGTGCCGTCAGATCGCACCGCGCGCATCCAGGAAGTGCATTTGCTGACCATCCATTGTCTATGCGACGGCATCGATGCCATGTTGCTGGGCGAAGACTGAGATTGATCCGAAGGAGAGCTAGTTGATGAGCGTATTCCGCGTCAAGAAGACACTGGTGAGAACCGTGCTGGTGGTTGGGTTTGCGGCGGGGTTGTCCGCGACGTTGCAGGGTTGTTTTCTCGCCGTTGCGGGCGCGGCGGGCGGCGGCGCGTTGATGGCGACCGACCGGCGCACAATCGGCGCGCAGACCGAGGACCGCGAAATCCAGGTGAAGGCGCTTTCGCAGATCAGTCAGAATCTGCCGGATTCGGCGCACGTCAACGTGACGGTATTCAACCGCCGCGTGCTGCTGACCGGCGAAGTGGCAGGGGATGCGTCCAAGCAGCGCGCCGAGAGTATCGTGCGTGGTTTGAACAACGTGAATACAATCGTCAACGAACTCACGATCATGCCGGCGAGTTCATTCTCTTCACGCACGAACGACACGTATCTCGAGACGCGCGTGAAAACCGCGCTGATCGCTGAGAAGGATATTTCGGCGAACGATTTCAAGGTCGTCGCCGAGCGCGGCTCCGTGTATCTGATGGGCCTCGTCACGATGGACGAAGGCAATCGCGGCGCGGACGTCGCGAGCCGGGTGCCGGGCGTTACGCAGGTCGTGAAGGTCTTCCAGTACATCCAGCCGCAAGAGGCCGCGGCGGCAAATGCGGCTGCGGCGACAGCGCCTGTTGCCGCGTCGCAGCCGGACGCTGCCGCGGCGACGGTTGGAACGATTCCTGACTCGTCGGTTAGCGCGAGGCCGCTCGAGCAGCAGGCGCCGGCGCCGGTCACGAACTCGAACGCGGTGCATCCGGGCAATCCTAAGGCGCCGCAATGAAGCTCGGGGTTGTTGGGGTTGTTATCGCTTCTTTGATGTTCGGGGCGGCGAGCTTGTTTGTATCGACGGCCTACGCGGCCGATATGCCGAGCGGTCAGCGGATCGCTAACGCCAATGCCTGCATGGGATGCCATGCCGTGGATCGCAAACTGGTCGGTCCGTCGTTCCAGCAGATCGCCGCCAAGTACAAAGGCGACGCGCAGGCTCCCGCGAAGTTGGCGCGCAAGGTGAAGGACGGCGGCTCGGGTGTGTGGGGCATGATTCCGATGCCCGCGCATCAGTCGATGAGCGATGCGGATATTCGCGCGGTGGTCGATTGGGTGCTTGCTGGGGCGCCTTCGAAGTGAGTTTTTGCTGGGTTGGCGGCTTGGCAAAACGGAAAATGCCTGTGCTAGAATAATTTGCACGTTGGGGGGGTAGCTCAGCTGGGAGAGCGTCGCGTTCGCAATGCGAAGGTCGAGGGTTCGATCCCCTTCCTCTCCACCAATAGATTTAACGGAAACCCGCGTGGCATAAGGCTTCGCGGGTTTTTTCTTTTTGCGGCACACATCCTTCAGTCTCCTTTAAGCTCCCTGAAATTCCTCGGACAGTGTCCCAAAAATGTCCCGCTTGTGGCAGCGCGGAGGAAGTTCAGGGTTGCGTCGGGTGCCCGTCAACGGTATAAAGCACTCAATGCTGCGCTGCCTCGGCGAGGTAGCGGATCCGGGAGGGACGACCGATTAACTCCTGGTGCTGGTCTCTCTATCTAGCCGACGACGGGGCGGCTCCCTGGGGAGATTGGAAGGATCAAACATCGCGGAGCCTCTCGATCATCGATGTCCGCCGCGATGCCAACGCAGCAGGGTTAGGCGTGAAGCTGTTGAGGTGTGGCCTTAAGGGCAACGTACCTAGCTTCCCACGGGACGCGAAAAAACGATACCGAAGAGCTCACGGTCGGCCCCCGGGTGCGTATCTGAATGCGCACCGGGACAAATCCCCTATCTCAAGCACAGGTCCGTGGACCACCCAGGTTGCTTCCTGGGATGCTGGGGATAGCCGTGTCCACAACTTTCGTCAACGTCACTGCTTCACACGCTTTAGCGAACGCACGTTCTGATCGCGTCCTTGATGCTCACGAACTCGGTGAGATTTATCTTCGCCGACCTGCTGCAACGATATTCAAAGATCTCACGCGAGCGCCCCATCGGCTGCCACCCTCGATCAAAATTCCTGGTCGGCGCGGGCGTGTTTGGCTTGAATCAGAGGTGCTGCGTTGGTTGCGAAGCCACTTAGAGGTGACGCAAACCATTGAGGGCGAAAAGCTCGGGACGCCCATCCTCAAAGGAGTCGCGACGCCGTCCGAGAGCGTAGCGACCGATCCTCAACGGCGAGTCGGCCGGCCGACGAAACGACAGCAGCTTGCGCGCCTCGCTGCCGCACGGGAGGGCAAATGAACCTCCCGAATGCGCAGGCGTTGCCGCTAGTTGCTGAGGAGGATGGTTCACTCCCCTCAAATCCTCAATCGGTGCCTGATGTGCATACGTGCGCCGTTTCCAAGGGGGCGATGTGCCGTGGGCAACGCGCGATTGGCTCAACGAAATATGCGGCCGACATAGTTTTCGCGCGTTCGCCTCAGGTCCTACGGCGATCGGTTGCAGTACAGACTAAGCAGGCCGCGCAGCAAGCCAAGCTGGACGCGGCTGTAGCTGAGAGCGTGGCCAAACAGCAGCTCTCTCTCCCTTTCTGGCCCGCGAAGTTCCGCGCGCTGCCGAACGAAGTTTTCCGATCGGCTCTCTTCAATGCGCGCAATAGGCGCAGAAGGCGCGAGTATCTGAAAGATCATGAAATCTACGTCATCGGTGACGGCCGGATCACTTACACGGGTGAAGAACTACGGCAGGACGATGAGACGGTATGGCTTCAACTGATTCAGCTCGCCAAGGCCCAGCCGCTGGGCGAAAACATGCAGTTCACTGCGCGCTCTTTTCTCCTGGCAATCGGATGGCCAGTCAAAAGTCAAAGCTACGTCCGTTTGCGTGATTGCCTGACGCGAATGCAAGCCACTTCCTTGCAAGTGGTTGCAACGCGCCTCGGCGGAAGCAAAGTAAAAGGCGAGGAAGACGGCAGGGCAATGTCCATGATTCCCGCATTTGAGTGGCGCGACCCACGTACCGGAGCTGCACTCAAGCGATACAGCGTGCAATTGGCCCCGCAATTGGTCGACCTCTATGGCAGCACGGGCTATTTCACGAGAGTCGAATGGGCGCAGCGGCTCGATCTACCGCCCGGGCTCGCGACATGGCTCCATGGGTACTTTGCCAGTCACGAAGTGCCGTTTCCGATCAGGCTGGGCACCGTCAAAGCTGGGGCAGGACTGACAACTACGACGCAGAAGCATCTGCGTGAGCTTGTCAAAACCGCGCTGGATGAGCTCAAGCGGGTCGGATTTTTGAAAGGTGGGTCTGTTGGTCCGGACGGTCTTGTAAGGGTCGAGCGACAGCGTGACCTTTGACCGACCGGAGTATGACCTTTGAGCGACCGGCTATGACCGATGACCGGCCGACGTGTGACCTTTGACCGGCAGCCGTATGACCTTTGACCGACGCGTGATTTCTTCAATTCGGCCGTGGACATAGTCAGGGAGCCGATTGCAGATACTCCTAACCGTTTTCTAACCCCTTTTTAACCGTAAACCGTCCCAGCGCTGTGGAAAAGCTATGGAGAACTCGGCAAAGAGTTATATGCCCGTGTACTTCGCGAGCCTCGAAAGGGTAAGTGCGCGCCTTCGGCGCGTGAGCAGATTCTGCGAGACACCGATGGTCAACAATCGCCCGGCCGGATTGCCCGGCCCAATGGGCCGGTCGGCGCTCTCCCACCGCCCACGGGCGGCGGTACCCGTGCGCCTCAATCCGGGCTCGTGGCACTCGCGATGCCGAATCATCGATCAACGGCTTCGGCTTGCAGAGAGGGGCTTATGGTTGGCAGTCGTGCTCGCTATGGCAAGCCGCTCGCGGCGCGTCAGGCCGAAGGCGAGGCTCGTGGGGAGCCGGTGGGCGGGAGCCGCTGTTCACGCCCTTACGGTGTGGGCAGCGCTCCCGTCGACGTTCGGGCGCGGAACCATCCGCTGGCGTGCGAATTATCTCGACTGCCCACGCTGTGCCAGGGAAGGGGCGCGACCAGATAACCTCAGCATTCACGCGGAAGAGAGGTTTCGCAGCTGATTTGTCATTGTGCGGCGCAGTGAAGGCTGCAAGGTGTCGCTGACCGGGCCATCAGTCGTCGTTCGCTTACTCGGGAGACAAATAGAGTTCTGTATGCGCTATCTAGGCTGTGTGCTTTTTCTGTCGAACAGAGATGGAAACCAAGAGGGACGCTGGACATAACCATCCCCTTTTTGTACGCCCGCATATGCCGCGCGGGGACGACGTGAGATGGTCGCCCCTATACGATCCAAGAGCTACTATGAAGGGCTTTCAGCTGATCGCCATCTACGAAGACATCCGCGGTTGCGCGTTGCATGAAGTAAATGTTGAAAGGGCCGTCAGTTCTTTCCTGATTTTGATTTTTGTCTTCGCACTAGGGCTTTCCGTCATTTTGGCGTCCGCATGCATCTTGTTACGCCGCGCGGCCGTTCGACACTCAGAAGCCGCCGTCTAGAGATCCGTGGATTGACAGTCAGCAGTGGTCGGCACAGGAAGCTCGCTGATCGACACTAACAGCGACGACACGCGATTGCCACGAACTCCCCGGTACGGCCGCAAAGCGACGTTTGCCCGGGCTCTCACTCGGTCATACGGGCGCCGTTTCGCTCAGCGAGCCGTCGTGCGGCCAGACCCTTCCGCGTGCTATTCCGCATTTATCGCAGCGAGACAGGCCAAGATACCGCAGCTTCCGGCGTCAAGGCTTAACGCGCTGAATCCCCGCCGCATTTGAGGAATGACACGGTTGCAAGATTGACTTACCATGCCTCCTCACAAATCAAACATGCGAACGGTACAATGCTCAAGGAAGACCTGACTTACACCAAGCTAAAATCTCTGATCGCAAAATATGACGAAAAAAAACGTTCAGAGTCGGCCTCATTTCTAAATTGGTTTCTTGAAAATATCTACCGGCTCAACGATGTTGATGCTGACGATGCTATTTGCGATGAAAAAAACGACAAAGGCGTAGACGGCATCTACGTTGACAGCACTGCCCAAGAGATTCAATTTTTCCAGTCGAAAATCACGCAAAAAGACGGCCGTACTCTCGGCGATGCTGATCTGAAAGCATTCACCGGGGCATTGAAGCAGTTTGAGACTCCGGAGTCGATAGATGCGATTCTTGCAGGCAATGCAAATGCCGACCTGAAGCGCATCGTGACGCGGCAAAATGTCAAGCAACTCTTAACAGATGGCTACAAGATTACCGGTATTTTTGTTACCAACCAAGATCCGGACGTGAACTGTAAAGAGTACCTTCAGCACGTGGATAACATTTTGGTATACGACCGCGCGAAGATTGCGCTCGAATATATCGATTTTGATGCGGGTGAGGGCGTAAAAGGCTCCTTCGGCTTTGACGTGTCATATGCAGGATTCTTGAAAGTCGGCATTGACGACGCTACAACCGCTTTTGTATTTCCCGCCAAAGCCTCGGAACTGATCACGTTGAAAGGTATAGAGGACGACACGCTGTTTAAGCAGAATGTTCGACTCACATTGGGGAACACATCCGTCAACAAGTCTATTTCGAACTCCATCAGCGACAAAACCGAGCACCAGCATTTCCCGCTTTACCATAATGGCATTACCATTCTTTGCGCTGCAGCGGAATATAACGGATCCGAAGATCGCTTGAATGTCACTGACTATGTTGTTGTAAATGGAGCGCAGAGTATCTCGACGTTTTTCAAGAATGCGAAACATCTGACTGATGATCTCCGCGTTTTTGTTAAGGTCATTGCGTTGCGTGATGATGTATTGGCTCGCAAGATCACCATCAACAGTAACAATCAAAATGCAATCAAGGCCCGCGATCTCCGATCAAATCATGGCATCATGCTTCGATTGAAGGCGGAATTCGAAAAGTCGTTTCCTGATTATAGCTTTGAAATAAAGCGCGGAGAAGACGCGTCGTCCGAAAAGACTTTAATCAGCAACGAGGACGCCGGCCGATTATTAATGGCCTTTGATCTTAACGAACCCTACTCTAGCCATCAGATATATAAAGTATTCGATGAAAAGTATGGAGACATCTTTGGGCGTCCCGAGGTCACCGCAGCACGAATCGTGTTTCTTTTTAGGCTTTTCGATATCGTGAAGGATTCGCTGAAGGAGTTAAATAACGAGGCTATGGCCGGTTATGCTCTCACTCGTTTCTTCATGTTGAATGTGCTTCGCCATATTATGGATAAGTCAGAGTTCGCGCGAGCAATCATTACCTCCAAGAGTAATCTTGAGGACGAAGGGAATCGCGAAAGGCTGCTTCAGCAAGTGCCAGCGGTACTCTCTGACCTTATTGTAGACTTTAATTATGAGATCACTGAAGAAGGTGATGCGCTCGATTATAAGCGTGATCTAAAGAGCCCTGAGCGCGTAAGAACTTGGCGCAACAGGTTATTGGCGAGCTATGAAAAAGAGCTTAAAAAAGGCAAAGCATCCAAGTTCGCATAATCCGTGCAGTATTGCGCAGTATGCGCAAACTCATGCGACGCGCTACCGTCGTATCGAAGCCGTGGCCGAAGTGAGGGGTAAGTTACGTGTGCTCGATTTGACACGCGCCGACGTGCGAGCGGAGATCAATACGCTGCAAGGTGGCGATGTCACGGCGCAAAGCCTGTTCGCCGGAAGTCTGGCGAGTGACTATCTCTGACGCCAGCATTGATCGGCTGCACTGGTTGGTGACCGCATCGGGGCGAAATGTGTTCGCCAAGCAAAGGACCGCTAGCGGTCAAACCGTACGATGCGGCGGAGAGCTCCGGCATCAACCAGCAAATATGGCTACCCCCAGAGATGTGCAGGGCGATAGGCTATGGCCAGTGTTTCACGGCCTAATGGGACATTCCCGCAAACGCCCGCTGTAGCGAGTAGCGACGGTCGGTGCAAACATGTTTCGCGACATAGGGCGCCGGGTTCCCGCTAACGTAACAACCATGACATAACAGCGCTTATGTCAGATAAGTGCAAATAATAATCATGTTCGTGACGTAGTACGTCATATTGGAATCAGAAAGGCGGACGATTTATGAGCTTCCTGGCTGCATATTAGGTGCGCCGGAAGGCTTCGACGCGAGCGGCAAGCCCGCGGGTCGTCTGCAAGCTGGGCACGCTGAGTCTCGACGGGATGTGCGCGCAGACCCGGCTGGTCAATCAGCCCCGCGTGACGCCTGCCAGGACTCAGGCGCCCTCGCCCACTATTCCGGAGATTGGAGGCGACTCCGAAACGACGCCACAACAACGCCACAACAGCGCCATAACGCAGGAACGACGCGGGAACGACGCGGGAACGACGCGTTGCGTATCCGCCCCGAGCATCGGGCCATGAAAACAACGCTTTGCGGCGTCGATTTGCTACCGGATGCGCCTGATTGGTAGAGACGCGAATGCTTTGCTACCAATTGCTACCATGCGATAGCAATTGGTTTCATACGTGATTTGAGGTTTTCAACGCTTTCTGTTGAGAGATCTGTGGATAAGCCCAAATAGGATGCGGTGTAGAGTTGTTATTATTTTCAAAACGATTTTTGGATCCTGCTACTTTTCTTGCGCTCATCGTCGAAGCTTTGCCCCCTAGAATCCGTGCTAGTGCTGGCTATCGTCGACCACTCTACGCTTTGCTAGCAAACGCTAGCATTCGCAATCACCGTAAATGAACCGGGCCATCATGTTGTGACGACGCGAACCAATGCCGCTTGCTTGGAATAGTCGAAGTCCCATCGTCGCCCCGTCACCGGGCAGGTCTTTTCCCAACATCGTCAGGCTACTTGGTCGCGGCGCTTCCGTGTGATCGTCCGCTTACGACGCCGCGTAGCGATTCGCGCGTGCGTCGTGTAGCGCATGGTGCCGACCGCCGTGCTCACGAAAGTATGTCTCGGCTCGACCGAAGTCCATCACCTCGCCGATGTGGCACGCCAGCCAGCCGGTAGGCACATCGCCGACGAGATCCACGAGCAATTCCCAATCACCGGCATAGTCGAAACACAGCATCCGCTCTGGCTCGTCAGCAAACTGATCGAGCCAGTTCAACAGCGCCGTCCGCAACCCCTCGCGCGTGAATACCCGACCCGGATGCTGGCCGAGCTGCGGCAGCACTGCGGCGCGCACGAATTCGCTACAGCTCGCTAAATCGAAATCCGAGCGCTCGGCGTAGAACTCGCGGTCATCGTCTGCCACGAGCGCGATGCTGATCAGATCGCAATCGATGAAATCGGTAAATTCGCAGTCGACAAATACACGCATACCGTTAGCCGGTCAGGCCTTCAATGTAGATTGGATGCCCGTTGAGAAAGTGTTCCTGTGCCGCTTCTCTGCAATGGGCGTGAAGTACTTTATCAAGGCCCGTCCTGATCTAGGTCCGCGAGCCGGTTCGGTCCATACACACTCAGCTTCGTCGCCCTCAGCGGATAGTACGAGCCGCACAGCAATTGGGCCTGCCCCAGCATCAGCCCCGTTCAGAATCAGAGATTTCCGGCGAACGAGAAGAATGGGAGACGGTTCGGCTGCGAGATCGGAGCAGTCGAGGCACAAGCCCAAAACTCGTGCTATCGAGGATCCGGGGGCGAGGCGTATCCTTGTACCAACGGGCCGGCGAATTCTGGCCGTGTCAACCGTAACATAAGGAAAGCCGAAATGTCACATCCGGACGCGTACCTGGACAAGATCATCAACGGCACTAAGCGGGATTTGGATCCGTTCCTGGCGTTCTTCCTGTGGGAATGCCCATCGAGCATGATCCCGACCAAAGACGAAGTGCAGCGATGGGCCGAGGCTTTGGACAAGCGCGGTCCCGAGTTCGCATCAGACGCGGCTGCCTGTCGCGAATTTGTTAGCGGAAACGGGGCATAGCCCGTGCATCCGAGGAGCTCAACGAGACGCCTGCGCAATGGAACAAGGTCCATCATCGAAGGGCTTTACGTTCGTCGACTACCCGTTCCGGGACGTTAGTCGTCGGATAGGAGGAGTCGCGGCTGGGTTTGGGGCGCTTGCTTGATGTCTGAATTCGGACCAAGCGCTACGGCGCTGTGCATAATGTCGGCGCGCAGTGCGGGTAGATCGGTGGCCGAGGAGAGCGGCCACTTCTTCCGGGGAAGCGATTGCCTTCGTGTTGGCCGAAAACTGATGCCGCGCGGAATAGAGCGCGTAGGCTCGCTTGGCGTCGTCCGGCCATAGCGTTGCACACATCCGGCGTATCGCTTGGCTGCAACCCTTTTGAATCGCGGAGAATTCAAGGCCGCGATCTCGAAGCTCTTGTATCGACTCGATGTGAGCGCGAATAACAGAAAAATCATCCGTGCTCACCGGAACGACACGGCTTTTGCCCGTTGCGCGACCGTTGGTAGCTTTGGCGTTCTGGACGGCAAGAACTCTCCCGTCTTCAGACAGGCGTGCGTTCTCCCATTCGCATGGACGCAGACCAGTTGCGAGTCCAGCCATCAACCATAGTGCTGCTCGTTTTGAATATTCGCTAGCGCGGGCTGGATTGGCGAGGTTAGCAACAAGAAGATCGTAGTCGCGCTTCGGAATGCCCTTTCGTTTGCGGGACGACGTGCCACCGTGTTCGCGTTCCGCCTTGCAGTCGGTGTATGGGAGGGCGCGGATTTCTTCGGCAGTCTTCCCAAACAGCGGATCGCGATTTCGCTCGAACTCCATCTCGTATCTGCAAACGAGGCAGGCTTGGTACTGCCGGAAGGTCGCCCATTTCCACTCCTTGGCGCGCCGCTTCATGTAGGCGACGACATCGCTTGGTGCCGGGTAGGCGTCCTCGGGTAGCTCCAATTCTTCTGCAATCCGACACAACAGGCCGTGCGCGCGCGACAGGTATGCAGCGGTAGTGGGCTCCGTGCGGGTTTGACTTCTGGCTAATTGACGTGGGTCCTTCATGATATGGATCCGTCTTCGCTTTTGGGGGGGCAACTGCTGAGTGGTCGCCTTCGCACGATCAATAATTCAGGGTTCAAGACTATCAGTTTTCGAATGAGTTTTGCGATCTGTCGGATCGTGCTCCGAACGTTTTTGGATTCGTTACATGGTGGGGTATCGGGCGGCGGCCATATTCAATATAGCCGCGTTACAGCTTCACTCGCAGTGAGCTGTAACGGCCGTTAGGTATCCAAAAAACTTCAGATACCGAGTGGGCTTGAATCCAACAAAATCGGGTCTCTCTTATGTCTTGGTGCCTCGGTCAAGTGTCGCGGCGTGCGAATCGGTAACGTCGGTGGGTAAGAGCAGGTGATGTGTGAATGCGTTGATATTGCGTCGTTTTGACTGTCCCCCGAAGGCTCAGCCTTTTAAACGTGCGCAAACGACGCAGAATTGCGTCGTTTGGCGAATTCAAGCCGAACCGTATGCGAAGCATGGGATGAATTGCGTCTAATTTGCGTCGTTCACTAACGACGGGTAGCTAATCCGGCGCAACGGTGACTAGCATTCTTGCCATGCGACTTGAATACAGTCATTTCGGACTTGCATTTAAGGCCGACAAATCATCGCATCCGGCTGGGTTTGCAACGACAACGGGAACGGTCGCCCGCTTGACCCGGTCAGGACCGGTTGAAAAGTTGACAGAAGAATCGGACATACGTCTTCAGCCGACACATTTAGAATATGTTAATGAACCTTGCTCGCTGTCCGAGGTACGCTCAACGACGATGAACAGGGCAATGGCACTCCGCCAGCCTTAACTCGAGCTGCTCTGCGCCGCACGCGCGAAATCCTCCTGGCGTTACCAACATTCTTATGCTATTTTCTGCCTCAAGGCTCGGCGTAGAGCGCCCTACCACAAATTGGCAGTAAATACAACCCCCTGGGGCGCATGAACTATGCGAGCCTCTGTGAGTCCAGCCGGCCGACGATTGTCGAGGTCGCGTGCGGCGTTCTGTTTTCTGGCGGTCGCCGACGCTGGCGCTCTTGTGGTCGCGTTCCCGGGGGCGCATCCGCAAGGAATTTCCTGGCGTCGAAAGCCTGTGCCAGTCAGATCCAGCCTTGGTGGAGAAGCCGCGCCGGATGATGTCCGAATTTATTGTCACCAGTCTTCCCCCTCTACGTCGCACGACGTCGCACGAGGCTGAACAGCGACAGCGGGCAGCATTTGAATGAAGTTCAGGGGCGAAAGGTTCGTCTTCAGCTGGAAGCGTGCTAGTGAAACCCACAGCTATTCGAGTTTTCTTTTCGTATGGGCGCGCTTCGCCCCGGATACATACATTTACAATTGGGTACTGCACCCTGATCAAGGGCTTACCGCGCTGGATCTAGATATTCAAGAAAAATGAGCGACCAGTTTTTTGAGCACCCCATTCTCAATTCGCCTTACGCATATCCGGCTCGCCACTGGGAGTTAGATGCCACGGGGCAGCCTACCCAGCAGATCGTCGAGAGCCGTCGGCGAGCAGATTTTATTACCCCGATCCCAAAGGCGCGCAAAATCAAGAGCGTTCAAGCTAGCCTGGTCTTCGACGAAGGCAAGGGTCTGTCCACGGGTAAGCAAGCCTACGACCACACAGCCGTCATCAATAGCGTCCGTCAGGAGGTAGATGCATGGAGAAGACTGCCGCCATCGCAATGGAGGGTGACACCTGAAACGGCTCGCCTACTGGAACACTGGCGCAATCACAAATTTGCCGGCGTTCGTCCATTTTTTTGCCAAGTCGAGGCAGCCGAAACGGCGATTTGGTTGACGGAAGTAGCTCCACAGATTGGCAAGAACGGCGAGCGTTTCCTCGAGCATCTGGGGCAGGCCAGTCTCAACGCCAACCCTGGCTTGATGCGATTGGCACTGAAGCTGGCGACTGGCGCGGGCAAAACCACGGTGATGGCTATGCTGATTGCCTGGCAAACAGTCAATGCCGTACGCCATCCGCAGAGCAGGAAATTCACCCGCGGTTTCCTACTAGTTGCGCCGGGCCTGACCATTCGCGACCGTCTGCGTGTACTGCTGCCCAACGACCCGGACAGCTACTACGCCAGCCGCGAGATCGTGCCGCGCGATATGCTGCCTGATCTGGACAAGGCGAAGATCGTCATCACCAACTACCATGCGTTCAAGTTGCGGGAGCGTATCGAACTGTCCAAGGGTGGCCGCCGCCTGCTGGAAGGTCGTACCGGCACGGAGCTGAACACACTGGAAACCGAAGGCCAAATGATCCAGCGGGTCATGCCCGAACTGATGGGGATGAAGGACATCCTTGTTATCAACGATGAAGCGCACCACTGCTATCGCGAAAAGCCGGCAGATGAAAGCGACGAAGACATCGCTACTGAGGACAAGGCCGAGGCCGAAGAAAACAACAAAGCGGCAAGGCTATGGATTTCCGGCTTGGAATCGGTGAACCGCAAGATCGGCCTGCAACAGGTGATCGACCTGTCGGCTACGCCGTTCTTTCTTGCCGGCTCAGGCTATGCCGAAGGCACGCTCTTCCCGTGGACGATGAGCGATTTCTCGCTGATGGACGCTATTGAATGCGGCATCGTCAAGTTGCCGCGCGTGCCGGTGGCGGACAACATTCCCGGCGCGGAAATGCCCATCTACCGCGAGTTGTGGAAACACATCGGAAAGAAGATGCCAAAGAAGGGCCGCGGCAAGAATGCCCAGCTCGATCCGCTCGCCATTCCGGTGGAATTGCAGACAGCGCTGGAAGCCTTGTACGGCCACTACGTCAAGACCTATGAAGCTTGGAGGCAGGCTGGCATCAAGGTGCCGCCGTGCTTCATCGTGGTGTGCAACAACACCGCCACGTCGAAGCTGGTATTCGACTACATTGCCGGCTTCGAGCGCCAGAACGCCGACGGCAGCGCGAGTTATCAGGCCGGGCGGCTGGAACTTTTTCGTAACTTCGATGAACACGGCAATCCGTTTGCGCGCCCGAACACCTTGCTGATCGACAGCGAGCAGCTCGAATCCGGCGAAGCACTGGACGATAACTTCCGGGGCATGGCCAGCGACGAAATCGAACGTTTCCGCCGCGAAATCATCGAGCGCACCGGTGATCGCACACGCGCCGAGACCATCACTGACCAGGACTTGCTGCGCGAAGTGATGAACACCGTCGGCAAGGAGGGTCGACTCGGCGAATCCATCCGCTGCGTGGTGTCGGTGTCCATGCTCACCGAAGGCTGGGATACCAATACGGTTACCCACATTCTCGGCGTGCGTGCCTTCGGTACCCAGTTGCTGTGCGAGCAGGTGATTGGTCGCGCGCTGCGCCGCCAGTCCTACGAGTTGAACGAACGAGACCTGTTTAACGTGGAATACGCCGATGTATTCGGCATTCCGTTCGATTTCACAGCCAAGCCGGTTATCCCGCCGCCCCCCAAACCGCGCGAAACCATCGTGGTCAAAGCGCTGCGCCCCGAACGCGACGCGCTGGAAATAGAATTCCCTCGTGTGCAGGGTTACCGCGTTGAGTTGCCGGAAGACCAGTTGGAAGCGGAATTTTGCAGCGATCACGCCTTGACCCTGACGCCCGATCTGGTCGGTCCCTCAGAGACAAGAAACGCCGGTATCATCGGCGAAGCGGTGGACATGAATCTCAAGCACCTCGGCGACGTGCGCCAGTCCACGCTGCTGATGGAGCTGACCAAGCATCTGCTCTTCCAGCACTGGCGCGAACCCGGCCAGGATGCTCCAATCAACCTGTTTGGCCAGCTCAAGCGCATCACTCGCCAATGGCTGGATACCTGCTTGGAATGCAAGGGAGGGACTTATGCGGCACAGTTGATGTATCGCGAACTGGCAGACATGGCCTGTGAACGAATCACCAAAGGCATCACCACCCGAGAGCTGGCCAAGGGGCGCCAAGTTAAGGCCATCCTCGACCCGTTCAACCCGACTGGCAGCACCGCGCATGTGCGCTTTAACACCTCACGAGACACCCGCTGGGAAACCCTTGGCCCACCGCCGAAAAACCAGGTCAACTGGGTGATCCTGGACAGCGGGTGGGAAGCCGAATTTTGCCGTGTGGCCGAATCGCACCCGAAGGTAATCGCCTATACCAAGAACCACAATTTGGGCTTGGAAGTGCCGTACCGTTTTGGCTCTCAAAATCGCATCTACATTCCGGATTTCATCGTCAAGGTAGATGATGGGCGC
>Ga0207427_100705_pt1 | contig 15667 bp, 10 predicted proteins | sample AraplaCL_Cvi_mMS_FD_184268 | JGI IMG/M metagenome (GOLD analysis project Ga0207427, IMG submission 184268) | Arabidopsis root microbial communities from the University of North Carolina, USA - plate scrape CL_Cvi_mMS (SPAdes) (version 2) | ecosystem: Host-associated > Plants > Roots > Endosphere ... | reverse complement strand
GGGGTCGGCCGGCAGCTTCCAGCCGTTGAGCGGGCATACCACCTCGAAGCCATGACGGCGGTACAGGCGCAACGCGCGCTCGTTGGCGGCGAAGCATTCGAGCTCCACGTGCGCCATGCCGTCGTCGCGCGCACGGGCGATGAAGTCGTCGAGCAGCGCAGGCGCCGCGCCGGTGCCGCGCGCGGCAGGCAGCGCGCCCATGCCTGCCAGCCGCCAGCGGCGGTCGTCCGGGCGCGGACACGCGAGTCCGAAGGAGACGACCGCGCCATCGATCACCGCGACGCGGCTGCGCTCGATGTCGATGCCCTGCCGCGCGACGAACGACGGCCATTGCACCAGCGTCATCTGGATCGGGCCGGCGACGTAGTCGGAGAACGCCGCGAGGTTGGCGGCGTGCAGTTGCGCCGCCGTGAACGCGGAGGCGGGCGCCAGCACGAAGGCGGTCATCTCAGACGAAGGCCGGACGCGACGCCGGCACGTGCTCGTCCTCGGGCTGGCGCCACAGGCCGCCCGTGGGCAGGCCGAACGCGCGGCGGCCGGCGCGCCACACGAAGCGCAGGCCCGTCAGGAACGCGAGGAACTCCAGCACCGTCAGCGCCACCGCGCCCGCGGCCGTGAAGCGCTCGGCGCGGCGCGACAGGCGCATCAGCATGCGCTCGCGCATCATCTCGATCGAGTCGTAGAAGCACGGGATGACCAGCAGCGTCAGCATCGTCGACGTGATGGTGCCGCCGATGATGGTGACCGCCATCGGGCGATAGAACTCGCCGCCCTCGCCCACGCCGATGGCCACCGGCAGCATGCCGGCGATCAGCGCGAACGTGGTCATCATGATCGGACGCAGGCGCTTGCGGCCGGCATGCATCAGCGCCTCCTCGCGGTCCATGCCCTCCTGCTCCTCGGCGCGCGCGGCATCGAGCAGCAGGATGGCGTTCTTGGCGACCAGGCCCATCAGCATGATGACGCCGATGATGCTCATGAGGTTGAGCGTCCCGTGCGTGGACACCAGCGCGACCACCACGCCGATCAGGCTCAGCGGCAGCGAGATCATCACCGGGATCGGTGCCGTGAACGAGCCGAACTGCATCACCAGCACCAGGTACATCAGCAGCACGCCCGAGATCAGCGCGATGAACAGGTTGCCGAACACCTCCTGCTGGCTCTGCGCGGCGCCGGCCAGGTCGATGCCGAAGCCCGGCGGGAACTGGATGGACTTGGCGATCTTCATCGCGTCGGCGGTGACCTCGCCCGACGAGCGGCCCTGCGCGTTGGCCGCCACCACCATCATGCGCTTGGCGTTCGCGTGCTGGATCTTGGACGGGGCGCGCCCCATCGTCACGGTGGCGATCTGCTCCAGCGGCACCATGCGGTCGGTGCCGGCGACGGCGATGGGCAGGCGCTCGATGTTGCTCGCGTCGACGCGATCCTCGGGCGCCAGGCGCACGGCCACGTCGCGCGCCTCGCCGGTCGGGTCGATCCAGTCGCCGGCCTCGACGCCCGCGAAGGCCACGCGCAGCGACTGCGCCGCGTCGTTGACCGACACGCCCATCGAGTTGGCCAGGCCGCGGTCCAGGTCGATGCGCAGCTCCTGCTGCGGATCCTGCTCGGACAGCCCCACGTCGACCGCGCCCTTGACCTTGCGCAGCTTGTCCATGAAGTCGTTGGTGATGGCCAGCAGCTGGCGCGAGTCGGTGCCGTGGAAGCGGATCTGCACCGGCTTCTGCGCGCCGTTGTTCAGGTCGTCCAGCACCACGAACTCGGCGCCCACCAGGCGCGCCATCTTCGCGCGCAGCTCGTCGCCCACCTCGGTGGCGCTGCGCTTGCGCTTGGTGCTCTTGCCGATGTCGACGTAGACGCGGCCCTGGCCCGGATTGACCCACGAGTTGGTGGCCACCGTCTCGGGCAGCTGGCGCGCCACGGACTGGGCCTCCTCGAGCTTCATGCGCGCGTAGTCCAGGCTGGAGCTGGGCGGCATGCGGATGTCGATGGCCAGCGTGCCGCTGTCGGACTTGGGCAGGAAGTCGGAACCGCCGGCCACGCCCTGCAGCACCAGCGCGCCGACGAAGCTCGCGGCCGCGATCCAGCCCATGTACCAGCGGTGGTGCAGCGCCCACGCGATGAGCCGGCCGTAGCGGTCGGCCTGGTGGTCGAACCAGTCGTTGAAGCGCTGGAGCACGCGGCCGATGCCGGTGCGCGGCGCATCGTGCAGGTCCACCGGGTCGCCCCAGTAGGCCGACAGCATCGGGTCGAGCGTGAACGAGATGAACAGGCTCACCAGCACCGAGGCGACGACCGTCAGGCCGAACGGCCGGAACCACTCGCCCGTGATGCCCGGGATGAAGGCCACCGGCGCGAACACCGCCACGATGGCGAAGGTGGTGGACGCCACCGCCATGCCGATCTCGGCCGTGCCGTTGAGCGCCGCGGTGCGCCGGTCCTCGCCGCGCTGCATGTGGCGCACGATGTTCTCGCGCACCACGATCGCGTCGTCGATCAGCACGCCGATGGCCAGCGACAGCCCCAGCAGGCTCATGAAGTTCAGCGTGAAGCCGCACAGCCACACGGCGATGAACGCGGTGATGACCGAGGTCGGCAGGCTCAGGCCCGTGATCAGCGTCGAGCGCCACGAGTTGAGGAACACGTAGACGACCAGGATGGTCAGGCCGGCGCCGAAGAACAGGGCGTCGACGACGTTGTCCAGGCTGCTCTGCGCGTCCTCGCCGCCGTCCTGCGTGATCTCCAGGCCCGCCTTGCCGCCCTGCTCCTTGTTGATCGTCTCGACCAGCTTGCGCACTTCCTTGGCGACGGTGACCGTGCTGGCGTCGCGCGTGCGCGTGACCGAGATGCCGACGTTCGCGCGCCCGTTGCGCTGGCTGTAGCCCGCCATCTCGGCAAAGCCGTCCTGCACGGTCGCGACCTGGCCCAGGCGGATCAGGTTGTCGCCGCTGCGCTTGATCAGCATCTGGTTGAACTCGGACGGCGACTCGAAGCGCCCGACCAGGCGGATGCTCTGGTCCTCGAGCGCGCCGCGCACCTTGCCGACCGGCGCCGTGGCGTTCTGCGCGCGCAGCGCGTTGACGACCTCGGTGACGGAGACGCCGAACTCGCGCAGCTTCTGCGCATGCAGCAGCACGCTCAGCTCGCGCGTGAGCGAGCCGTTGACGTTGACCGTGGCCACGCCCGGCAGCGCGCGGAAGCGGTCGGCGAGCTGGTCTTCGGCCAGCCGCGAGATCTCCGCGTGCGACATCGCGCTGGACGACAGCGCCATCTGCATGATGGGCTGCGCGTTGGGGTCGATGCGCGTGAGCACCGGCTCGCGCATCTCCACCGGCAGCTTGTAGCGCACGGTGCCGATCGCGTTGCGCACCTCGTCGGAGGCCTGCGTCATGTCCTTGTGGAACTCAAACACGAGCACGAACTGCGCGTTGCCCTCGCTGGCCGTGGAATTGGAGCGCGACTGGTCGACGCCCTCGATGCCCTGCATCGCGCGCTCGACGCGGTTGATGATCTCGCGCTCGACGGTGTCGGGCGACGCGCCCGGGTACTGGATGTTGACCACCATCACCGGCTGGTCGACATCCGGGAACTGGTTGACGCGCAGCTTGTTCATCGCGATGAGGCCCAGCCCCATCAGCGTGATGATGATGACGATCGCGGCCACCGGCCGCTTGATGCTGAAGTTGGAAAGGAACATCGACGGCTCCCGACTCAGGCGCCCGTGGCCACCGACGCGGCGGGCGCCGCGGGCTTGGCCAGCTCGAACTTCTGGCCGTTGACCAGGGTGGATCCGGGCGTGCGCAGCAGGCGGTCGCCCACGGCGATGCCCGACAGCACGACGACGTTGCCCAGGCGCGCGTCGCGCTCGCCGAGCGTGATCGGCGTCTTGGCGACGCTGCCGGCGCCCAGCTTCCAGACGTAGGCCTTGTCGCCTTCCTTGACGATGCTCGACTCGGGCAGCAGCAGCGCCTGCGACTCGCCGGCCGAGATGCGCCCTTCGGCGTACAGCCCCGCCACGCGCGGCGCGGTGCCCGGCGCGAAGTCGACGATCACCGCGACCTGGCGCGTGACCGCGTCGGCGGACGCGTCGACATGGCGCACCTTGCCCGCGAAGTCGCCCTTGTCGAAGCCGTTGATGCGGAACTGCACGGCCTGGCCGGCGCGGATGTCGCCCATGCGGTCGGCCGAGACCAGGCCTTCGAAGCGCATGCTCGCCGGGTCGATCACCTTGAGCAGCTCCTTGCCGATGGCGGCGGTATCGCCCGCCGAGACCTTGCGGTCGCTGACGACGCCGTCGAACGGCGCGCGCACCTCGGTACGGGCAAGCTGCTGGCGCGCGGCCACGGTGCGCGAGTCGGCGGCCACGCGGTCGCTCTGCGCGCTGTTGCGGCGCACCTCGGCGTCGTCCAGCGCCTGCTGCGAGCTCATGCCCTCGGCCTGCAGCGTCTTGACGCGGGTGAACTGGCGCTGTGCCTGGTCGAGCGCCTGGGCCGCCGCGCGGCTGGCTTCCTCGGCCGAGCGCAGGCTGTCGCGGATCGACGTGTCGTCCAGGCGCACCAGCAGGTCGCCCTTGCGCACGGGCTCGCCGTTCTCCTTGAACACCTGCAGCACGACGGCCGAGATCTCGGCGCGCAGGTCGGCGCGCCGCTCGGGCTCGACGGAGCCGGTGACCACCGGACCGGACGCGTGCGTCTGCAGGCCCACGGTGCGCACGTCCTCCGGCGCGATCAGCAGCGTCGGGGCAGGCGCCGACGCGGCAGCGGCCGCACCGCCCGCACCGGGCTTGCACCCGGCCAGTCCGGCGGCCAGCGCCAGGGCGAGCGCGGCGGCGATCGGGGTGGAACGGGACGCGGCAAGGCGGCGGGACAGCGTCATCAGGAAGGCTCCTCAGGATTTCTTGTGCAGACCGGCGAACCGCCTCGTGGACGATTCGAAAGGCGCAAGCATATCGGCACCGGCGGGGGGCCACCCCTGCAGCGCGACCGACCGTCGATTTTCAGCCGTGAAACGACGGCGGGGACCCGCCAGGCGGCGGGCGGCATGCCGCGTTCGAGGGATGGCGGCGGCGCCGCGCCCCCGTGAGTCAGGTCTTGACGAAGCGCCGCACGACGACGCCGTCCACCTCGAGCTCGCCGAAGAACATGGCGTGCGGCCGCGCCCACAGCCCGCTCGCGTCGTAGAGCGGCCGGTAGATCACGAGCGGCTCGAGCGTCTCGCTGTGGCGCGCCACGCCGACGAGCTCGTACTCGCCGCCCTTGTAGTGGCGGTAGCGGCCGGGCTCGGCGGGCGGCAGCGGGGGGAGGTCGTCAGCCATGCCATTGAACGCCGATCGGCGGTTGCAAGCGCGCGGCCGCCGCGCTCGGCCGCTCCGGAGCAAGACCGCGGGCCCCCTCGGGGGGCTGGACGCGGTATTCCGCGGACTGGGGGCTCACGTTTCTCACTTCTTGTCGTCGAACGTGCCGGCCACGGCCCAGTTGATCTTCACGGGGACGATCCACTTGCGGATCGCCGCGTTGACCTGGTCGACCGTCAGCGCCGCGACCTTCGCGTCGATCTCGGCGCTCCAGGCCCAGGTGCGGCCCTGGTCGAGCTTGGCGGCCCAGTTGCCGGCCACGATCGCGTCGCTGGTGCGCGCGGTCACGCGTTGCGCGAGCATCGCCTGCTTGGCCTGGGCGAGCTCGGCCGGCGTGATGCCGTCCTTGACGAAGCGCGCGAGCTCCTCGTCGAAGTCGGACTGCACGTGGGCGCGGTTCTGCGGCGCGAAGATGGCCTCGAAGCCGATCGAGCCGACGGGCTCGAACGAGGACGCGTCGAGGAAGGCGCCGACGCCGTACGACAGCCCGTCCTTCTGGCGGATGCGCGCGTTCAGCCGCGAGCCGAACTCGCCGCCGCCCAGCACGTGGGCGGCCAGCGTCAGCGCCGGGTAGTCGGGGTCGGTGTCGACCAGCTTGAGCGGCAGGCTGCCGAACAGCACGGCATTGGCCTTGTCCTTGAGCGGCAGCACCAGGTGCACGCCGGCCACGTCGGTCGCCGGGTTGGGCAGGCGCACGAACGGCTGCGGGGCCTTCCAGTCGCCGAACAGGCGCGTGACCGCGGCCTGGACCTGCGGCGCATCGAAGTCGCCGACGATGGCCATGTCGCCATGCTCGGCGCCCCAGAACCGCTTGTAGAACGCGACGGCGTCATCGAGCCGGGTGGCCTGGGTCTCCGCGATCGATTCGGCGAAGGTGGGCGTGTAGCGCGGATCGTCCGCGGCGAAATGCTGCTGGGCGCGCGCCAGCTGGAGGGGGGCGACGCCGCTCGGCTCCTCGGCGGCCTGCTCGTAGGCCTGCACCTGCTGGCGCTGGCCCTGCTCGTACTCGGAGGCCGTGAACGAGGGCTTGCGCATCGCCTCGGCCAGCAGCTCCAGCGCAGGGATCAGCGCGTCGCGCCGCGTGGTCAGCGACGCATGGCCGGCGTTCGCGCTGCCGGTCAGCTCCCAGTCGGTCTTGAGGGCCGCGAAGGCGTCGTGCAGCTGCGCGCGCGTCTTCGTCTCGGTGCCCGTGCCCAGGATGATGCCCGCCGCCGCGCCGGCGGCGCGCTGGCCGCGCAGCGACTCGAGCGAGCCCAGGTGCAGGTCGAAGCGCATCTCGACGGTGCCGCCCTTGTTCTTCTTGGGCAGCAGGACGAGCTTCATGCCGTTGGGCAGCGTGAGCACCTGGCTGCGCTTGTCCAGGCCGGCGGGCGTGGCATCGAAGGTCTCGCCCGCGGCGACCGTCGCGCGCGGCTTGAAGTCCTTGAGCTGCGCCTGGGCATCGGTGCGCACGGCATAGGGCACGCGGTCGGGCGCGTCGGTCGGCACGAAGCGGCCCAGCGTGCGGTTGGACGACTTGATCCACGTGGCGGCCACCTGGTTGACCTGGTCCACCGTCAGCGCGTCGATGCGGTCGCGCTGGAGGAACAGCAGGCGCCAGTCGCCGCCGGCGATGAACTCGCTGAGCGTCACGCACAGGGACTGCGGGTCGGCCAGCAACTGGTCGAAGCTCTTGTCGACCTGCAGCTGCGCGCGCTTGAGCTCGTCGGCCGTGATCGGCTCGGACTTCAGGCCCTCGATGGTGTCCAGGAATACCTTCTGCGCAGCGTCGATGTCGTCGTCCTTCTTGAGCACGGCGCCGACGTTGAAGGTGCCCGGGTCGGTGTGGCGCGCCGGCCAGGCGAAGACCTGCGTGGCCTTGCCCGCCTCGACCAGCCGCTTGTGCAGGCGGCCGTTGGGCGTGTCGCCGAGCGTGATGCCGATGACGCTGAACGCCGGCATGTCAGGGCTGGCGATGGACGGCGTGTGGTACGTGACGAACAGGTCCTTCTCGCCGCCGGTGCGCCGCAGCGTCACCTCGCGCTCGCCGTCCTGCACGGGTTCGACCGTGTACGTGGGCTCGATCACGCGGGTGGGCTTGGGGATGGCGCCGAAGTCCTGGGCGATCTGCGCCAGCGCCCTGGGCAGGTCGAACTTGCCGGCCACGATCAGCGTGGCGTTGTCCGGCTGGTAGTACTTGCGATAGAACGCCTGCAGGTGCGGGATGTTGACGTTCTCGACGTCCGAGCGCGCGCCGATGGTGTCCTTGCCGTACGCGTGCCATTCGAAGGCGGCGGCGTTGGTCTTCTCCATGAGGATGCGGAACGGGTTGTTCTCGTTCATCTCCATCTCGTTGCGCACCACGGTCATCTCGGAGTCGAGGTCCTTCTTGATGACGTTGGCGTGCACCATGCGCTCGGCCTCGGTCCGCAGCGCCCACGACAGCTGCGCCGGGTCGGCCGGGAAGGTCTCGAAGTAGTTGGTGCGGTCGTCGGACGTGGTGCCGTTGAACTGCATGCCCCGCTTGGACAGCTCGGTGCTGACCTGCGCGATGTTCTTCGTGCTCTTGAACATCAGGTGTTCGAGCAGGTGGGCCATGCCCGTCTCGCCGTAGCCCTCCATGCGGCTGCCGACGCGGTAGGTCACGTTGACGGTGACCGACGGCTTGGAGGCGTCGGGGATCAGCAGCACCTGCAGCCCGTTGGGCAGCCGGTATTCGTGCACGCCCTCGACCTCGCGCACCTGCGCGGGCAGGCCCGCGGCCTGGACGGAGAAGGCCGCCGCGGCGGCGGCGACGGCGGTGCTGAGGGTCAGCAGGCGGTGGGGGCTGGTCTTTTGCATGGGGCGCATCTTGGCACGGCTGGTGGGTGAAGCCGCTCAGAGCTTGCGCAAGGCTGGATGGTTCCGTCGGACACGGCCCCGTGCGATAGTCGGCTCCACCACGAGTCCAGCGAGCGTCCCACCATGACCATCCTCGTCCTCGGCAGCGGCGTCATCGGCACCACGATCGCCTACTACCTCGCCAAGGCCGGCCACGACGTCACGGTCGTCGACCGCCAGGGCGCGCCGGCGCTGGAGACCAGCTTCGCCAACGCGGGCGAGGTCTCGCCGGGCTACGCGTCGCCGTGGGCCGGGCCGGGCGTGCCGGTCAAGGCGATCAAGTGGCTGCTGATGAACCACAGCCCGCTGATTATCAAGCCGATGCTCGAGGCCTCGATGTGGCGCTGGGGCTTGGCGATGCTGCGCAACTGCACCGAGGCGCGCTACCGCGTCAACAAGGCGCGCATGGTGCGGGTGGCCGAATACAGCCGCGACTGCCTCAAGCAGCTGCGCGCGGACACCGGCATCGCCTACGACGAGCGCACGCAGGGCACGCTGCAGCTGTTCCGCACGCAAAAGCAGCTCGACGGCGTGCACAAGGACACCGAGATCCTCGACCAGTATGGCGTGCCCTACCAGGTGCTCGACACCGCCGGCTACCTGCAGTACGAGCCGGCGCTCGCCGCCGTCAAGCACAAGTTCGTCGGCGCGCTGCGCCTGCCCGGCGACGAGACGGGCGACTGCTTCCTGTTCACCCAGCGGCTCGCGAAGCTCGCCGAGTCGCACGGCGCCAAGTTCCGCTTCAACATCGAGATCACCGGCATCGCCAGCGACGGCAAGCGCGTCACCGGCGTCGACACCAGCGCGGGCCGGCTCACCGCCGACCACGTCGTGCTGGCGCTGGGCAGCTTCTCGCCCAGGTGGCTCAAGCCGCTGGGCATCGCCATCCCGGTCTATCCGGTCAAGGGCTTCTCGATCACCGTGCCGATCAGGGACGCGGCCCAGGCCCCCGAATCGACCATCATGGACGAGACGCACAAGGTGGCCGTCACGCGCCTGGGCGACCGCATCCGCGTGGGCGGGATGGCGCAGCTCTCGGGCTACGACCTGGCGCTCGACGAGCGCCGCCGCCGCACGCTGGAATTCGTGCTGACCGACCTGTTCCCGGATGCCGGCGACCTCGCCCGCGCCACGTTCTGGACCGGCCTGCGCCCGATGACGCCCGACGGCACGCCGGTGATGGGCGGCACGACACTGGAGAACCTGACGCTGGCCACCGGCCACGGCACGCTGGGCTGGACGATGGCGGCCGGCACCGGCCGGGCGATCGCCGACCTGCTGGGCGGACGCCAGCCCGAGATCGACTTCGACGGCCTGACGGCAGCGCGCTACGCCGCCTGAGCGACGCGCGGGCAATCCCGAGGACCTCTTCGGCCGGCCGGGCGGCCGATCAAGTCGGGAGCCCGTGTCGAAACATCTTGTAACCATGATCTATTCGACGCGGCGCGTCCGGCCGCGCCGCAGCGAAGTGCGCCCCAACCGGAAACGCAGTCCTACGATCTGCTCGCGCCGATCCACAACGAGCCTCCGCCGGGGGCCCGGCGCACCGGCCGCCTTGCGCACCGCCGACGGCCACCTCTGGAGGGAAATCGTCATGTCGAACACGAACAAGTCCGCCGCCCCCGCCCGCACCTTCGGCGCTCCCCTGCTGCTCGCCGCCGCGCTCGCCCTGGAGGTGACCGGCATGCAGGCGCTGTCGCACGAGCAGGGCCGCTGGACGACGGCCGCCGCCGCCGACGGCGACACCATCTACACGCAGGCCGAGCGCACCCGGGAAACGCTGGCGCAGGCCGGCGACTGAGCGCGCGCGTCCGCAGCGCCCACGAGGGGCCGCCCCGCACCGCGGGCCGGCCCCTTCGCTTTGCTGCAGGGCAAGCCGTTGGGCGGCGGAAAACGTGCGTTCGACGGCCGCGCGGCGCCGGCGGTCGACCCGGGCAGGAGCCGGCCCGCCGTGCGTCTATCATCCGCCCTGAATGCAACTCGCAAGCCAAGTGGAGGCCGCCATGTCTTTGATGGGATTCATCAAGAAGCAGTTCATCGATGTCATCGAATGGCAGGAGCCCGGGGACGGCATCCTGGCGTGGCGCTATCCGATGCAGGACAACGAGATCCAGAACGGCGCTCGCCTGACGGTGCGCGAGTCGCAGGCCGCGCTGTTCGTCAACGAAGGCCGCGCCGCCGACGCATTCGGGCCCGGCCTGTACACGCTGAACACGCACACGCTGCCGCTGCTCACGAACCTGATGAACTGGGACAAGCTGTTCGCGTCCCCGTTCAAGAGCGACGTCTACTTCTTCAGCACGCGCCTGCAGGTCGACCAGCGCTGGGGCACGCCGCAGGCCGTCACGCTGCGCGACAAGGACTTCGGCGCCATCCGCATCCGCGCGTTCGGCAACTACTCGTGGCGCGTCGCCGACCCGAAGCTGTTCCAGCAGCAGGTCTCGGGCACGCGCGGCACCTACACCGTCGACGAGATCGACGGCCAGCTGCGCGGGCTGATGCTGCAGCACCTGTCCGACGCGGTGGCGCAGAGCGGCATCCCGTTCCTGGACCTGGCCGCCAACCAGGTGGAGTTCGCCACGCAGATCAAGACCGCGGTCGCGCCGGCGTTCGCCAACCTCGGCCTGGCGCTCGACGCGGTCACGGTGCAGAACGTGTCGCTGCCCGACGAGCTGCAGAAGATCCTCGACCAGAAGATCGGCATGGGCATGGTCGGCCAGAACATGGGTGCGTTCATGCAGTACCAGACGGCGCAGGCCATCCCCGACATGGCCAAGGCCGCCGGCGACGGCGGCGGCGGCATCGCGGGCGGCGCGATGGGCCTGGGCGCCGGCGTGGCGCTGGGCCAGGTGCTGGCCGGCAACATCGCGGGCGGCCTGGGCACCGGCATCGCCACCGCGGCGGCCGCCAGCGGCGAGCATCCGCCGGTGCAGGACGTCATGGCCCTGATCGAGAAGCTGGGCGACCTCAAGGCCAAGGGCATCCTCACCGAGGAAGAGTTCGCGGCCAAGAAGACCGAGCTGCTGAAGAAGCTGTGAGGCCGCGCCAGCCACCGCGGCGCATCGGGCGGGCGTCGCGCGGGATGGCGCGCCTGGGTGCGCGCGTGCGTGACGCCTGCGCGCCCGCGGGGACGGACGCCTGATGGCCATCGCACCGCAACGCGCCTGGCGCGCGGCCTGCCCCAACTGCGGCGCGCCGGTCGACTTCCTCTCGCCGGCCTCGGCCAGCGCGGTCTGCAGCTTCTGCCGCAGCACGCTGGTGCGCGACGGCGAGTCGCTGCGCAAGATCGGCACCAGCGCCGAGGTCTTCGACGACTTCACGCCGCTGACCATCGGCGCGAGCGGCTCATACCAGGGCGCCAGCTTCATGCTGGTCGGCCGGCTGCAGTTCGGCACCGACGACGGCCCGTGGAACGAGTGGCACGCGCTGTTCGACAACGGCCGCAGCGGCTGGCTGTCCGAGGACAACGGCCGCTACGTCTTCGCGTTCGACCTGCCCCTGCCCGCCGGCGCCCCGCTGCCCGAGCAGCTGCAGGCGGGGTCGCCGGTCACGGCCGACGGCCGGCCGTGGCGCGTCGCGTCCGTCGTGCACGCCAGGCTGCTGGCCGCCCAGGGCGAGCTGGTGCAGCCGCCGCCGTCGGACCGCGCCATCGTCGTCTCTGACCTGCGCAACACCGCCGACGAGGTGGGCACGCTGGAGTCGGTGGACGGCAAGCTCACGAGCTGGTCCATCGGGCGCTCGGTGCGCCTGGCCGACCTCAAGATGTCCGGCCTGCGCGAGGCCGGCATCGGCGGCGCGGGCGAGAAGACGATCAAGGCGCAGTCGCCGCCGTGCCCGAACTGCGGCGCGCCGCTGAAGATCACGCTGGCGACGACGCAGTCGGTTGTGTGCGACAGCTGCAAGTCCGTGGTGGACCTGTCCCAGGGCATCGGCCCGGACATGGCGCACTACGCGCAGCTGAACCGCATGGAGCCGGGCATCCCGATGGGGCGCACCGGCACGCTGCCGATCCCCAGCGGCGCGACGCCGCTGCCGTGGCAGGTCGTCGGCTACATGGAACGCATGGAGCTGATGGCCGCCGGCGCCGACGAGTCCGAGGCCTGGCGCGAGTACCTGCTCTACAACCGCCAGGAAGGCTTCGCGTTCCTCGTCGACACCAACGAGGGCTGGAGTGTCGCGCGCGTGCTCACGGGCGTGCCCGAGGTGCGCGGCCAGTCGGCCAAGTGGTACGGCACCACGTATGCGAAGCGCTGGACCTACACCTCCGAGACGACCTACGTGCTCGGCGAGTTCTACTGGAAGGTCCAGGCCAGCCAGCGCACGCAGCACGAGGACTACGAGGGCTCTGCCAGCGGGCACCGCGCGTTCCTCAGCCGGGAGAGCACGGCCAGCGAGACGACGTGGTCGGCCGGCGAGTCCATCCCCGCGGCCATGGTGGCCAGCATCTTCGGCCTGGACGCCACCGAGTCCGCGCAGCTGCAGCGCGGCGGCGCGATGAGTGGCGGCCCGCCGTCGCTGGGCGGGCTGGTGGGCGCCGGCGGACTGGTCTCGTGGCCGACGCTGATCGTGCTGCTGATCGTCGTGCTGCTGCTGCTGGCGTGGTGCAGCCAGGACTCCTGCCGCGACGTCAAGCGCGCCTACGGCTCGTACAGCGCGGAGTACCAGCAATGCAAGGCGCGCTCGGCCGCGGGAACGGGCGCGTACTACGGCACCGGCGGCGCCTGGGGCGGTTATTCATCCGGCGGCGGCGGGCACAAATGACCGCCCCCTCGCTCCTCATGCCGGGATGCTTCCGGCTTGCAGGCCGGATGCTTCCCGGAGTGCTCTGCACCACCATCACGAATTTCCGAAGGAGAACGACATGAACGCACCCGAATGGCTTCACCCCGAGGTGATCGGCGGCACCGTCCTGTACGCCGTCATCGGCGTCGTCGTGCTGTGGCTGGCCTTCATCATCATCGACTGGATCACGCCCTACAAGCTGTGGGAGCAGATCGTCGAGGAGAAGAACATGGCACTGGCGGTCGTGGTCGGTGCGATGTTCCTCGCGCTGGGCATGATCATCGCCGCCGCGATCCACGGTTGATGCGACTGGGTTCCAAGCCGGCCGACGGCGGCGCCGCGCCGCGCGTCGGCCCGGGCGAGCTCGCCCTGCTCGCCTCCGTCTTCGTGGTGGCCGCCTGCGGCCTCGTGTACGAGCTGTGCGCGGGCGCGCTCGCGAGCTACCTGCTCGGCGACTCGGTGCTGCAGTTCTCCACCGTGATCGGCACCTACCTGTTCGCCATGGGCCTGGGCTCCTGGGCCTCGCGCCACGTGCGCGAGAACCTGGCGGGCATGTTCGTGCGCGTGGAGTTGATCGTGGGCGTCGTGGGCGGCCTGATGCCCGCCGCGCTGTTCGCCGCGCACGCCACGCTGCCCGCGGCCAGCATGGTCTCGTTCAAGGTGCTGCTGTACGGTCTGGTGACCGTCGTGGGCATCGGCGTCGGCCTCGAGATCCCCATCGTGATGCGGCTGCTCGATCGCCACCTGAAGGGCCGCGACACGCTGTCCACGCTGGTCTCGCAGGTGCTCACGTTCGACTACCTCGGCTCGCTGGTGGTGTCGGTCGCCTTCCCGCTGCTGCTCGTGCCGCACCTGGGCATCGTGCGCTCGGGCGTGTTCTTCGGCCTGCTCAACACGCTGGTGGCGATCTGGTCGATGTGGCTGTTCCGCGGCGAGATCCCGCGCTGGAAGTGGCTGGGCGCGCAGTGCGGCGCGATCTTCGCGCTGCTGGTGGCGGCGATGGCCGCGGGCGACCTGCTCACCACGTGGTCGGAAGACCAGTTCTACGGGCCGGGCGTCGTGTACCACGAGTCCACGCCCTACCAGCGCATCGTCGTCACGTCGCAGTCGGGCACGCTGCGGCTGTTCCTGAACGGCAACCTGCAGTTCAATTCCAAGGACGAGTACCGGTATCACGAGGCGCTGGTGCATCCGGCGATGGCCGGCTACGGCGCGCCGCGACGCGTGCTGGTGCTGGGCGGCGGCGACGGGCTGGCGATCCGCGAGATCCTGAAGTACCCGTCGGTCGAACAGGTCACGCAGATCGAGCTCGACCCGGCGATGACGCGCCTGTTCATCGACAACCCGACGCTGGCCGCGCTGAACCAGCATTCGCTCACCTCGCCCAGGGTCAAGGTGATCAACGCCGACGCGTTCGCCTGGCTCGAGCAGCACGACGACCAGTACGACGTCATCGTGGTGGACTTCCCCGACCCGAGCAACTACGCGCTCGGCAAGCTGTACTCCACCAGCTTCTACGAGCTCGTCGACCAGCACCTGGCCGCCGCGGGCTACGCCGTGGTGCAGACCACCTCGCCGCTGATCGCCCGGCGCAGCTACTGGACGGTGGCCACCACGCTGGAGACGGTGGGCCTGCACGTGGTGCCGTACCACGTGCATGTGCCCAGCTTCGGCGAGTGGGGCTTCCTGATCGCCAGCCATCGCCCGTGGGTGCTCCCGCGCACGCTGCCTTCGGGCATGCGCTTCCTGACGCTGCCCGGCATGCAGGCCCTGCTCGACTTCCCGCCCGACATGGCGCGCGTGCCCGCCGAGCCGAACCGCCTCTCGAACCAGACGCTCGTCCGGACCTTCGAAGAGGAATGGGGCAAAGTCCATGACTGACACCTCGCGGCGCGCCTTCCTGGGCGCCGCGCTGGCCACCCCGGCGATCCTGACCGGCTGCACCAGGCCCGACGACTGGCGCACGCGCGTCCAAGGCCGCTGGATCGGCGACAACAGCACGCTGGGCCATCGCGTGCGCGATCGCGCGCGGGACGCGGCCGCGCATCCGCCGGCGCGCGCGCGCGAGCGGCGCTGCGACGTGCTGGTGGTGGGCTCGGGCATCGCGGGCCTGTCGGCCGCGCGCACGCTGCAGCGCGCGGGCATCACGGACTTGGCCGTGCTCGAACTCGAGGACGAGGCCGGCGGCAACAGCCGCGGCCACGCGATGCAGGGCCTGCGCTGCCCGATCGGCGCGCACTACCTGCCGTTGCCCGGGCCCGAGGCGGGCGACATCCAGGACTGGCTGGTCGAGATCGGCCTGGCCAAATCCACCGCCGCCGGCCTGAAGTGGGACGAGCGCCACCTGTGCCACAGCCCGCAGGAGCGGCTGTTCATCAACGGGCGCTGGCAGGACGGCATGCTGCCGCTGGTGCCGCGCGATTCCGCCACGCAGGCGCAATATCGCCGGCTCGCCAAGGCCATCGCCGACGCGGGGCGCCTGGGCTTTGCGCTGCCCACCGCGCGCGGCCCGTGGACGCCCGCGCACGCCGCGCTCGACGCCGTCCCCGCCACGCAATGGCTGCGCGCGCAGGGCCTGGACGATCCGCTGCTGCTCGCCTACCTGGACTACTGCTGCCGCGACGACTACGGCGCCGGCACCGGCACCGTCTCGGCCTGGGCGCTGGTGCACTACTT
>Ga0207427_100700_pt1 | contig 15771 bp, 13 predicted proteins | sample AraplaCL_Cvi_mMS_FD_184268 | JGI IMG/M metagenome (GOLD analysis project Ga0207427, IMG submission 184268) | Arabidopsis root microbial communities from the University of North Carolina, USA - plate scrape CL_Cvi_mMS (SPAdes) (version 2) | ecosystem: Host-associated > Plants > Roots > Endosphere ... | reverse complement strand
GTGCCGCGCGCGGCCTCGCGCCACGCGTCGCGCAGGCCCAGCCAGCCGGTGGCCAGCAGGGCGCCGCCGATCAGCAGCGCGCCGACGAGGTCGCGCGCCGCGTGCGCCTGCGCGGGCGTGTCGCCCGTGACCTGCAGCGACAGGGCCATCGCCGTCAAGGCCCCCAGGTGCAGCAGCGCACTGGCCACGCGCAGCGTCGGCGCGACCAGGCGGCCGGCCAGCGACGCGCAGCCGAACGCGATCCAGGCCGTGGCCGCGGCGGCCCACAGCACGGGCAGCGTCATCCACGCGAGGCCGGCGACCGCGAAGGCGGCGGCGAACGGCACGACCGGCTCGGCGAATTCCTCCACCGCGCCGCGCGCGTCGTCGTCCATGCGGCGCCGCACCGCGTCCAGCGCGCACAGCGCCGCCGCGAGCATCGCCAGGCCCAGCGTCGAGCCGGCCACCAGCGGCACGCCGTCGCGGGTGTCCAGCGTCAGGCCGGTGAGCAGGCGCATCGCGGCGCCCAGCATGACCACCAGCGCGAAGGCGCGGGCGTACGCGCGGTGCTGGCGCGCGCCCAGCCAGTACATGCCGGCGGCCTCGACGGCCCAGGTCGCGCCCGTCCACGCGCCCTCCAGCGCGAGCGGGATGGCCAGCGTGCCGAAGATGGTGCCCACGATCGCGTGCGCCTCGCCCAGCAGCGCGTAGCGCGCCGACCCGCGGCGCATCAGCGTGCCGCCCAGCAGCAGGTGGAACAGCGCGAACGCCGCGGCCGACCAGGCCGGGCCCCAATGCGTGTCGCGCACCAGCAAGTACTGCAGCGAGAACGCGGCCAGCGGCACGCCGAAGGTCAGCGTGCTGTCGACGCGGCCCACCTGGCGCAGCGCGTGCACCGCGCGTTCGGACAGCGGCCGCGTCGTGTCCGGCGCGTCGCCGAGCGCGAGCACGCGGCGCGCGAACAGCACGCCGGCGGTGGTGAACAGCAGGAAGAAGAACACGAGGAAGGCCTGCACGCCGGCGTAGTCGGCCGCCACGTAGTGTGCGTCGGCCCAGGCGGCCGCCAGCGTGAAGGTGGCGACGGCGCCCACGAGGTTCAGCGGGCGCCAGGCCTTGAACCAGGCGATCGCCAGGATGCCGGCGTCCAGGATGGCCATGTACGACATCAGCGGCACGTAGGCCGTGCTGCCGGTGCTCACCAGCGCGGGCGCGGCGAAGCCTTCGGCGACCGACACGTAGGCGAGCCACGGCGCGTCCTGCAGCACGGCCAGCACGGTGCCAAAGACGGCCACGAGCGCCATGAACGCGAACGCGGCGTCGGGCGACAGCAGCGGGTCCAGCCGCAGCGCGGCCAGCGTCGTCAGGTAGAAGATGCCGATGCCGGCGCCCTGCAGGATGACGCCGTAGCTGTCGCGGCGTGCGCGCACGCGCCAGCCGATGGCGGTCAGCACGACGCCCACCAGCGCCACGCCGGCGTAGCGCAGTTCGACCGGCACCGCCACGCGCTCGGCGGTGTAGCGCAGCAGGAAGGCCAGGCCCAGGAACAGGATCAGCACGCCGGCCTTGACGATGGTGTTGCCGCCGAAGATCCAGCGCGCCGCCCACGGGGGCAACTGGTCGCGCAGCGGCACGGCCGGCGGCGGCGGGGCGATGGGGCGACGGATCGTCGCGGGCGCGGCCGGGACGCTCGGCGTCGGCCGCAGGGCCGCGGTCGCCGGCATGGCGGCGGCCGGCGCCGGCGCCGGGACGGCCGCCGGCGGGGCGGCCACGCGCGCCACTTCGGGCACGGGCGCGCGCACCGGCTCGGCCATCGCGGGGCGTTCGACCGGGCGCGGCGCCGGGGCCGGCGCGGGCTTGTCCACGACCGGCGGCGCCGCCTCGGGCACCGCATCGGCCGCGGCGGGTGCGCCCTGCAGGTCCGCCACCGTCCGGCGCAGCGCGTTCAGCTCGCGCTCGAGCGCCAGCACGCGCCGCAGCAGCGTGGGCCCGTCGATCTCGGAGGCGGGCGACGCCGGCTTGCGCTGCTGGTTGAAGAACCACCACCCGGCGCCACCGCCGACGAGGATCCACGCCAGGACGGCGGGCACGCCTCCCAGCACGGCGCCGACGAAGGCGCCCATCAAGACGAACAGGAACTTCAAGCGCGCTCCTCGCTTGGCCAAGTCGCGAGGATTATCGAAGCGGTCGAGCAGCCGGCCCTACACCCGTGCGGGGGTATCGCCAGGCGCTCCCGCCGGCAGCGTCCGGCGCCCGGAGCGTCAGAACACCACGCCGGCGCGCAGGATCACGTTGGCGTACGGCGAGAACTCGCCCGTGCGCACGATCGCGCGCGCGCCGCGCGTGGCGGCCTTGAACTGCTCGTGCGACATCGCCGCCACGGGCGTGTCGCCCAGCTGGCGCCGCAGCTCGGCGTGCACGGCGGGGTTGCGCGGCGCGAGTTCCTCGGCGATGACGGCGCCCTCGACCTGCATCTCGGCGAGCACCGCGGCCAGCACGTCCTGGAAGCGCGGCACGCCGGCGCTGACGGCCAGGTCGATGCGGCGCGGGCCGTCGGGGATGGGCAGGCCGGCGTCGCCGATCACCAGCAGGTCTCCATGGCCCAGGCGGGCGATGACCTCGGACAGCTCGGCGTGCAGCAGCGTCGTGCGCTTCATGGGTAGTTCACCCCGGGCGTGGACGGCACGACCTGGCGGCGGTACGGGATCGACGTCTGTGCGCCGCGGCGCGTCACGCAGATCGCCGCGGCGGACTGCCCGAGCGCGACGGCGTCGTCCAGCGACTGCCCTTCGCACAGCGCGGCGGCCAGCGCGCCGATGAAGGTGTCGCCCGCGGCCGTGGTGTCGACCGCCTTGACCTTCTTGGCCGGCGAGTGGCGCGCGCCGGCGCCGTCGACGACGACCACGCCCTGTGCGCCGAGCGTCACCAGCACGCGGTCGGGGCCGCGCGTGCGCAGCAGGCTGCCGGCCTGCGCGGCGGAGTTCGGGTCGACGACGTCCAGGCCCGCGTAGTGCGTCGCCTCGCTCTCGTTGAGCACGAGGATGTCGATCTTGGGCCACAGGTCGTCGGGCAGCGGCGTGGCCGGCGCGGGGTTCAGCAGCACCGGCACGTGGGCCGCGTAGGCGCGCTCGACCGCGGCCTGCACCGCGGCCATCGGCACCTCGAGCTGCAGGATCAGCATGCCGGCCATGTCGATCATCGTGTGGGCGCGCGCCACGCTGGCCGGGTCGAGCAGGCCGTTGGCGCCGGGCGACAGCACGATGCGGTTCTGGCCGTCGTCCTCGACCCAGATCGACGCCACGCCGGTGTGCGTCGATGCCAGGCCCTTGACCTCGCGCGCGTCGACGCCGTCGGCGGCCAGGCCGGCCTTGAGCACGTCGCCGTTCGGGTCGATCCCGACGCGCCCGACCATGATCACGTTGGCGCCCATGCGCGCGCAGGCCACGGCCTGGTTCGCGCCCTTGCCGCCGGGCAGCATCGCGAAATCGAGGCCGGGCACGGTCTCGCCGCCGATGGGCGCGCGCGACATGCGCATGACCAGGTCCATGTTGAGGCTGCCGACGACGACGATGGAGGAGCTCATGGGCGGGCCTCGCGGGTGCAGTTGCTGGAAGGGATCATGGCTCAGTCGCGGGGGCGGGCGGTGGATGCCCGCAGGTGCAGTGCGGGTTGCAGGATGGTGCGGCGCGGCTCGACGCGGCCGTCGCGCAGCCGCTCGAGCAACAGCCCGGCCGCGCCGGTGCCGATCGCCTCCTTGGGCTGCGCGACGGTTGTCAGGGGCGGCGAGGTGTAGGCCGCCAGTTCGATGTCGTCGAAGCCGACGATCGACAGCTGCTCGGGCACCGCGATGCCGGCCTCGTGCGCCGCGTGCAGCGCGCCGATGGCCATCATGTCGTTGCACACGAACACGGCGGTGGGCCGGCGCGGCGACTGCAGCAGCCGGCGCATCGCGGCGGCGCCGCTCTCGGGGCCGAAGTCGCCGCGCACCACCTCGTCGGGCCGCGGCTCGATGCCGGCCTTGGCGAGCGCGCGCCGCCAGCCGGCCTCGCGCTGGTGGCTGGGCCGCAGGTCGGACGGGCCGACGATGCAGGCCACGCGCGCATGGCCCAGGCTCAACAGGTGCGCAGTGGCGAGTTCGCCGCCGGCGGCGTGGTCGACCTCGATCAGGTCGACGGCGATCGTCTCGATCTCGCGGTCGACCAGCACCAGCGGCAGCCGCAGGTCCTTGCAGACCGCGACGATCGCGTCGTCGTGCCCCGAGGCCACCAGCACGATGCCGTCGACGCGGCGCTCGGCCAGCACGCGCAGGTGGTCGGCCTGCTGCTGCGGGTCGTCGTTGGAGTTGCACAGCAGCAGGCTGTAGCCGGTCGCGTAGCTGTGGTGCTCCACGCCGCGGATGATCTCGGCGAAGTACGGGTTGGAGTTGTTGGGCACGAGCATGCCCAGGGTGCGCGTCGTGTTGTGCTTGAGCCCGCGCGCGACCTCGCTGGGGACGTAGCCGAGCGCGTGCGCGGCCTCGTGCACCTTGGCCTTGGCCTGCTCGCTGACGAAGCGCGTGCCGTTGAGCGTGTGCGAGACGGTGGTCACGGACACGCCTGCGCGCGCCGCGACGTCGCGGATGCTGGCGCGCCCGGTGGGCAGGGCGGCGTGGCCGCGGGGATGCGTGGTCATTGCATAACCTCCGTCCTGCGGACTGCGGTGCGAGCGCCCTTCGGGGCGGCCGGGCGGGCGCTCATGCCTTCTTCTTCCTGCGTTCGCGCAGCGTGTCCAGGACCACCGCGAGGATGATGACGAAGCCCGTGATGATGCGTTTGGTCGGCTCGCTCGCGCCGATCTGCGCGAGCCCGGCCTCCAGCACCGAGATCACCAGCACGCCGAAGAACGTGCTCGCGACCGAGCCGCGGCCGCCCATCAGGCTGGTGCCGCCGATGACCACCGACGCGATCACCACCAGCTCCGCGCCGGTGCCCGCGTTCGGGTCGGCGGCCTCCAGGCGCGAGGACAGGAACACGCCGCCCAGGCCCGCGAGCAGCCCGGCCAGCGCGAACACGGCGATCTTGATCGGCCGCGGATCGACGCCCGCCAGCCGCATCGCCTCCTCGTTGGTGCCGATGCCGATCAGGCTGCGGCCGAACACCGTGCGCGTCAGCACCACCTGCGCCACCGCCACGATCGCGATGGCGATGAAGAACTGCGGCGACAGGCCGGCGACCATCGGCTTGCCCAGCCAGTCGATCGCGCCGCCGATGTACTGCGTGCGCGAGTCGGTGGCCAGGTAGGCCGCTCCGCGCGCCATCTCCAGCATGCCCAGCGTCACGATGAACGAGGGCAGCCGCCAGGCCACCGTCACCGCGCCGTTGATCGCGCCGACGACCACGCCCACGCCCATCGCCAGGAAGGTCGCGGGCAGCAGCGACCAGTGCCACTGCAGCATCGCGATGCCCGCGACCGCGGCGGCCAGCGCCATCGTCGAGCCCACCGACAGGTCGATGCCCGCGATGATCAGCACGAAGGTCATGCCGACCGCGGTCACGGCGGTGGCCGGGATGTCGTTGGCGATCGTGACGAAGGTGTCGGCCGTGAAGAAGTATTGGCTCTGCCAGCTGAAGAAGCCGATCATGAGCACCAGCGCGGCCAGCAGGCCGGCGACGGTGCCGATCGCGCTGGTCAGCGCCGCGCGGGTGGTCAGGGGTTTGGACGAAGTCATGCGAGTTGTTCTTGCGGGGCCTGTTTCTCGGCGGCGGTGTAGGCGCTGAACGCGGCCTCCAGCAGCAGTTGCTCGGACCACTGCCCGCGTTCGAAGATGCGCACGAGCTTGCCGGCGCTCATCACGCCGATGCGGTCGCACTGCGACATCAGCTCGCGCAGGTCCGAGGACACCATCAGCAGCGCCTTGCCGGCGGCCGCGAGCTTGTCCATCTGGGCGTAGATGTCGGCGCGGGCGCCGATGTCCACGCCGCGCGTGGGTTCGTCCAGCAGCAGCACGTCGCAGCCGCGGTGCAGCCAGCGCGCGAAGACGACCTTCTGCTGGTTGCCGCCCGACAGCTCGGCCACCGGCTGCTCGATGGATTCGCTGCGCACGCGCAGCAGGTCGCGCAGGCGCTGCACCTCGGCGCGCTCCTGGTCGCCGCGCAGCCAGCCCGCGCGCGACACCGCCGCGAGGTTGGCCAGCGTCGAATTGACGCGGATCGACTGCGGCAGCAGCAGGCCCTGGGACTTGCGGTCCTCGGTGACGAAGCCGATGCCCTGGCGCACCGCCTGCATCGGCGAGGCGATCCTGGCCGGCGCCTGCGACTCGCCCAGGAACACGTCGCCCGTGTCCTTGCGGTCGGCGCCGTCGATCAGGCGCAGCAGCTCGGTGCGGCCGGAGCCGACCAGCCCGGCCAGGCCCAGCACCTCGCCCGCGTGCAGGTCGAACGAGACGTCGCGCACGACGTGCCCGCGCCCGAGCCCGCGCACCGCGAGCGCGCGGCGCCCGCGCGGGCGCACGGCGCGATCGAGGCCTTCGTGCACGTCGCGGCCGACCATGCTGCGCACGATGTCGGCCTGCGTGAGCTCGCGCATCGGGCGCGTGTCGATGTGGCGGCCGTCGCGCAGCACCATCACGCGGTCGGCGACCTGGGCGAGCTCGTCGAGCCGGTGCGAGATGTAGACGATGGCCACGCCGCGCGCCTTGAGCGCCTCGATCTGCTTGAACAGGTGCGCGATCTCGCGCGAGGTCAGCGTGGCGGTGGGCTCGTCCAGGATCAGCAGCCGGCAGTCGCCGACCAGGCTGCGCGCGATCTCCACCATCTGCTGGTAGCCGACGCCCAGCGCGCTGACGGGCAGGCGCGGGTCGACGTCGTCCAGGCCGATCAGGGCCATCTGCCTGGCGGCCGCCTCGTTGAGCGCGTCGCCGCGGATGAAGCCCAGGCGGTGCGGCAGCCGGCCCAGCAGCAGGTTCTCGGCGACGCTGAGCGTGGGCACGAGGCTCAGCTCCTGCATCACCATGCGCACGCCCAGCTTCTCGGCGTCCTTGCGCGAGGCGGGCGCGAAGGCCTGGCCCGCCAGCGCGAGCGTGCCGGCCGTGGGCTGCACGAGGCCGGCGACGATCTTGGACAGCGTGCTCTTGCCTGCCCCGTTCTCGCCGGTGAGCGCCAGCACCTCGCCGGCGCGCAGCTCGAAGTCCACGCCGGCCAGCACCGGCGTGGCGTAGGTCTTGCCGATGCCGCGGCCCTGCAGCAGCACGGGCGCGGCGCCCGTTCCGCCCGGGTCCGGCGACATCGCGGCGGTCACTTCGTGACCAGCGTGACCTGCGTCTCGACGACCGGCGACAGGTCCTTCTGCGCCTTCTTCTCCTTGATCGCCTTGAGCGCCGTGTCGATGCCGAACACGGCCTGCTTGGCGCCGTACTGGTCGACGGTGGCCAGCACGCGGCCGTCGGCCAGCATCGGCTTGAGGGCGCTGATGTTGTCGTAGCCGACCACCAGCACCTTGCCCGTCTTGCCCGCGCTCTTGATCGCGGCGACGGCGCCGAGCGCCATGTTGTCGTTGCCGGCCAGCAGAGCGCGCATGTCGGGGTGCTCGCGCAGCATCGCGGCGGCCACGGCGTTGGCCTTGTCCATCTCCCACTGGCCGGACTGCGTGCTGACGATGTTGGCGTTGACGGCCTTCATCGCGTCCGTGAAGCCGGCGGTGCGCTGCTGCGCGTTGAACGTGGTGGACACGCCTTCGAGGATGCCGACCTTGTCGCCGGCCTTGAGCTGCTTGGCCAGGTAGTCGCCGGCGAGCTTGGCGCCCTTGCGGTTGTCCGGGCCGACGAACGGCACGACCAGGTTCTTCTCCTTGAGCGCGTCGGCGTCGAGCTTGTTGTCGATGTTGACGACGATCACACCCTTGGACGCGGCTTCGGCCAGCACGGGCACCAGGGCCTTGGAATCGGCCGGCGCGATGACGATCGCGTCCACGTGCTGCACCAGCATCTGCTGGACGATCTGGATCTGCGCGGCGGTGTCGGTCTCGTCCTTGATGCCGTTGGCGATCAGCGTGTACTCGCCCGAGCGCTTCTTCTGGTCGGCCTTGGCGCCGTCCTGCATGGTCTGGAAGAACTCGTTGGCGAGCGACTTCATCACCAGCGCGACGCGCGGCTTGGCATCGGCGCCGAGGGCGAACTGGGGCAGCAGCGCGAGGGCGGCGGCACCGGCGATTGCACGGAACGCCAGACGGCGGGTCGAACGGATCATGGGTTGTCTCCTGTTGTGGTGGCCGCGCCGGCGTGGGTTCGGGCCGGAGGGAGCCGCGGGGGCTCGAGTGCGCAAACGTTTGCGCAAACGATTGCGGCGGACTTTACGCGCCCGACCATGCACCTGGCAAGTGCGGTCGAGTCCGGGTTTTCGCGGATTCGGTGCACCGCATTGACCCCGGCGACGGTGCGGAATGCACCAATTCGTTGTTCAGTTGCGACGTTTTGGGGAAACAAAAAAACATTTGTCAATTGGGTGTCACACCTGATGAGCACCATGAGCGAGCTGGTCGAAACGGCACAAAGCTCAATGAATTCATAAGCTTAGGAAAGATTCGACGAGGCTGAACGGTGCCTGTGGACCCATGCGGATCCCACAATCGCAGTCGGTCGACGTCGTTGTCGAGCCGTGAGAACAAGTTCAAAAATACCCGCCGGGGCACCCCTCCGGCCCTGTTTCACTCACAGAAAGAACATCACATGAAGTACACCCTCGGCGCCATCGCCCTGGCCATCGCTGCGCCTGCCGCCTTCGCGCAGTCGAGCGTCACCATCTACGGCATCGTCGACCTCGACGGCCAATACCTCTCCGGCCACTCCAAGCAGGTGCTCGTCACCTCCGGCGGCCAGTCCGGCAGCCGCATCGGCTTCAAGGGCTCCGAAGACCTGGGCTCGGGCTACTTCGCCGACTTCGTGCTCGAAGGCGGCCTGAACGTCGACACCGGTGGTTCCGGCCAGGGCGGCGCCCTGTTCGGCCGCCAGGCCTTCGGTGCCCTGCGCACGCCGTTCGGTACGGCCAGCGCCGGCCGCCAGTACAGCAGCATCTACTACCAGACCGGCGACTTCAGCGAATTCGCCAACACGAGCATCGGCGCGACGACGGCCGTGATCGGCGGCTTCGCCGGCGGCTACGAGCCGGTCCGCGGCAGCAGCGCCACCGCGACGGCGACGTCGACGGCCACCGGTGCCGAACTGAACGGCAGCCCGGCCCGCGTGAACAACTCGTTCCGCTACACCACCCCGTCGTTCGAAGGCTTCAAGGGCTCGTTCCTGTACGGCGCCGGTGAAGTCACGGGCGACACGAGCGACACGCGCCTGTTCGACTACTCGCTGCGCTACACGGGCTACGGCCTGGACGCCTACGTGTCCTACGTCGACGACAAGGCCACCAACGGCGCCACCGCCGCGACGCCGAACGCCAAGACGGCCGTGGGCATCACCACCGTCGCCGCGTCGTACACGATCGCGTCGTTCAAGGTCGAAGGCGGCTTCATGAACGTCAACGACAAGCGTCCGGCCGACCTGGACGGCAAGGGCTTCTGGCTCGGCGGCGACTACAAGTTCGGCCAGCACGTGATCCGCGCCCAGTGGGTCGAAAACAAGCCGAACGCCAAGATCACGTCGCTCGGCAAGACCGACGCGATCGGCGTGGGCTACGAGTACGACTTCTCCAAGCGCACGAACCTGTACACGTCGTTCACGCACTTCAAGAACGACGCCAGCGCCAACGGCGCGTTCGTGGGCCGCATCGGCGGCTCGATCCCGGCCAACCTGACGACCGCGTCCGACCGCAACGTCGACGAGTTCGTCCTCGGCGTCCGTCACGCGTTCTAAGAAGAAACGACAGGCGGCCTGTCTCGGGCGGGCCGTCGAGAGCCTTCAAGCCCGCCCGGCATCGCCGCGGCGGGCTTTTTTCATGGCGCCAGGCTGGCGATGCCGGCGCCGGCCACCTGGGCGTCCTGCGCGGACTTGACGCCCGAGACCCCCACCGCGCCGATCACCTGTCCGTCGACGACCACCGGCACGCCGCCTTCGATCATGCCGGCCAGCGGGGCCGACAGGAAGGCCGTGCGCCCGCCGTTGATCATCTCCTCGTAGGCGCCCGACGGCCGGCGGCCGAGGGCCGCGGTGCGCGCCTTCTCCGTGGCGATGTAGGCCGACGCGGGCGACGCGCCGTCCAGGCGCTCGAGCGCCAGCGGGTGGCCGCCATCGTCGACGATCGCGATCGTCACGGCCCACTGGTTGGACTGCGCCTCGGCGCGAGCGTGGTCGAGGATGCGCGCGACGTCGTCGCGGGCGAGCACGGGTTTCTGCTTCATGACAGGCCTTTCACGGAAGCTTGGCGTTGTAGCACCGGCCCGTGGCCCGCGCCGGCGCTCGGGCTCTGTCGCGGCGTCACGCAACCGTCACGCCCCTGTCGCGGCGCCATCACGTCCGGCGCGCAGGATGGGCGTCCATGGATCGCCATGCCCACGCTCTCGACCCGCAGCCCGAGGACCAGTACCCGCGCGACGGCGCGACGACGCGGGTGCGCACGGTGTGGATCTCCGACCTGCACCTGGGCACGCCCGGCTGCCAGGCGCTCGCGCTGCTGGACTTCCTCAAGCAGGTCGACTGCGACCAGCTGTTCCTGGTGGGCGACATCATCGACGGCTGGCAACTGCGCCGCACGTGGTACTGGCCGCAGGCGCACAACGACGTCATCCAGAAGCTGCTGCGCAAGGCGCGCAAGGGCACGCGCGTGATCTTCGTGCCGGGCAACCACGATGAGTTCGCGCGCAAGTACGTCGAGCACGAGTTCGGCGGCATCGAGGTGCACAGCGAGTGGATGCACGTGACGGCCGACGGCCGGCGCCTGTGGATCACCCACGGCGACCTGTTCGACGGCGTGATCCAGTGCGCGAAGTGGCTCGCCTACGTGGGCGACTCGCTCTACACCTTCATCCTCAAGCTCAACAAGCACTTCAACTCGACGCGGGCGCGCATGGGGCTGCCGTACTGGAGCCTGTCCAAGTACCTCAAGCACAAGGTCAAGCGCGCGGTCAGCTACATCGGCGAGTTCGAGGTCGCGGTCGCGCGCGAGGCGCGCAAGCGCGGCGCCGACGGCGTCGTCTGCGGCCACATCCACCACGCGGAGATGCGCGACATCGACGGCGTGCTGTACTGCAACGATGGCGACTGGGTGGAGAGCCTCACGGCGCTGGTGGAGCACGCCGACGGGCGGCTCGAGATCCTCGACTGGTCCACGCGCGGCCATCCGGGCAAGCGCTCGGAGACCGCCGAAGAGGGCCTCGCCGCGCAGCCGGGCGTGCGCGAGCCGGAGCTGGCGGTGCTGTCCGAGGTGATGTCGGCGCGCTGAGCGCATTCCGCGCCGTCATCATCGTGGCACGGTCGAGTCATCGCACGGTCACCGGCACCGACGAGCATGGGAGCGCTCACAGAAATTGGAAAGAGGCTTCCACCCCATGTCATCCCGTCACGCCACCCTCCTCAAGCTCCTGCCGCTGTTCCTGTCGGCCGTCGCGCTCGCCGCGTGCGGCGGCAGCGACGACGCCGCGCCCGCAGGCACCCCGACGCCCGCGCCGCAGCCGCTGCTCACCCTCGACGGCAGCGTGCCCCTGGTCATCGGCCATCGCGGCCTGCCGGGCCTGTACCCCGAAGAGACGCTGCCCGCCTACGAGGGCGCGGCCGACGCCGGCGCCGACTCGCTGGAAGAGGACATCCACATGACCAAGGACTGCGTGCTGGTGGCGCGCCACAACCCCTGGCTCAGCGACAACACCAACATCGCGACGATCGCGCAGACCAACCCGACGGTCGCCTCGCGCAAGCGCACGACCCCGGGCGTGATGGTCGACGTGGGCTACGACGTGGCCAAGTACGGCGGCCCCGCGCAATACCTCAGCGACAGGATCGACCCGGCCGATCCGAAGTCGGTGCTCAAGGCGCTGGTCGTCGACGGCGAGGACCACACCAACGACTGGTCCGTCACCGACTTCACGGCCGCCGAGCTGAAGCAGTGGATCGGCGGCACGACGTACGACGCCCGCGACCTGCGCCCGACCGCGCTCAACGGCCAGTACCCGGTGCTGACGATGCAGGAGATCATCGACATCGCCAAGTCCAAGTCGACGGCGCTGGGCCGCACGCTGACGGTCTACCCCGAGGCGAAGAACCCGGTGTGGAACGACGCGCAGGCGATCGCCAACGGCTGCGGCACCGGCCCGCACCCGTACCTGGACGCCTTCGTCAAGCTGATCGTCGACAACAACCTCAACACGAAGACCGCCCCGATCTACGTGCAGAGCTTCGACCCGGCCGCGCTGAAGTACATGCGCTCCATCGGCCTGGCCACGAAGGTGGTGCAGCTGGTCGACGGCAACGACACCGACTACAGGACGGGCGCGATGATCTACCAGACCAACGACGTCTACAACTTCGTCGACGGCCGCCCCTACAGCTGGACGCTGGCCGGCGACCCGCGCTACTTCGGCGACATGCTGACGCCCGCGGGCCTCAAGGAGATCAAGACCTACGCCGACGGCATCGGCCCGTGGAAGCCGCAGGTCATGAAGCTGACGACGGTGCCGTTCCCCGACAAGAACCCGGACGGCACGGCCTACGTGGGCAAGCTGGCCGACGTCAACACGATCGCGCCGACCAGCCTGATCGCCGACGCGCACGCCGCGGGCCTGTTCGTGCACACCTACACCTTCCGCAACGAAGCCAAGTACCTGGCGGGCGTCTACAAGGGCGACCCGGCGGCCGAGTACCTGGCGTTCTTCCGCGCGGGCATCGACGGCGTGTTCACGGACTTCTCCAACACGGGCTTCGCCGCGCGCAAGACCTACCTCGCCGAAACGGGTCGCTGACCCGCCGGCCGGCGGACACGGCGCGAAGCGCGCAGAATCGGGCGCTTCGCTGTCCGTGATCCCGAGGCCGTCGATGAGCAAGCACTGCACCCACACGCACCTGATCGCCACCGTGACGCCGAGCGCGCGCGGTTGCGAGGAATGCCTGAAGACGGGCGACGAATGGGTGCACCTGCGCCTGTGCCGCATCTGCGGCCACGTGGGCTGCTGCGACGACTCGCCCAACCGCCACGCGACCAAGCACTTCCACGCCACCGGCCACCCGATCATCGAGGGCTACGACCCGCACGAGGGCTGGGGCTGGTGCTTCGTCGACAAGCTGATGCTGGAGCTGCCGGACCAGACGCCGCAGGACGGGCCGATTCCGAAGTTCTTCTGAGCGGAGTGCCGCAGGGCGGGTCGTTTGACCCGCCGTTCGCGACGCACCGCGGGATGGCCGGTCGAACGACCCGCCCTACGAGCTTTTGGGATCGGGCGTTTTCAGCTCGCCACCACCACCGGCACGCCCGCCGCCGTTCCCTCGGCCCACGGCTCGTCCACCACCAGCGCATGCACCTGCGACCACGTGGCCACGTGGAAGGGCGCGGTGTTGCCCAGCTTGGAGTGGTCGGCCAGCACCAGCGTGCGCCGGGCGCAGGCCACCATCGCGCGCTTGAGCGCGGCGTCGGCCTCGTCCGGCGCGCTCACGCCCAGCCGGGCGTCGATCGCGCAGGCGCCGGGCACGGCCCAGTCGGCGCGGCAGTTGGCCAGCATCGCCACGGCCGCCGGGCCCCACAGCGCGCGGTTGTCGCGCTGCCAGGTGCCGCCGGTCAGGGCGATCTGGACCTGCGGGTCGCCGGCGAAGATGGCGGCGACGTCGAGCGAACTGGTGATGATGGTCAGCGGCCGCACGGTCAACGCGCGCGCCATCGCGAGCGGCGTGGAGCCGGCGTCCAGCACCACCGTCTGCCCCGGCTCGACCAGCGCGGCCGCGGCGCGGCCGACGGCGGCCTTGGCCTCGGGCAGCACCGCGGCGCGGTCGCCCAGGCCCAGGCGCTGGGTGTCCAGCGTCACGGCGCCGCCGTGCGTGCGCTGCAGCAGCCCCTGGTCCTGCAACGCCACCAGGTCGCGTCGCACGGTGTGCTCGGAGACCTGCAGTAGTCGAGCAAGTTCGAGCACTTCCACGCGCCCTTGCTCGCGCAGCATCCGTTCGATGCGGCGCTGGCGTTCGGCGGTGAAGCGGGGCGATTGCGAGTCGGTGTTCAAGGCGGATCCCGACGCGGGCGACGGCCCGCGCGATCCGTGCATTCTAATGAGCAATGTTGCAATTGAGTGCTCGGAGTTGCTCGAAAATGCTTGACTGTGGCGCAAGCGCCGCTAGCATCCGGGCATGGACGATCACGCCGCGCCTCCTGCCTGCCTGTCGCCGGGCGGGCTCGCGCGGGCGCGCTGGGGCGTGGGCCTCATCTTCCTGGTCAATGGCGCGGCCTTCGCGTCGTGGGTGTCGCGCATCCCGGCGCTGCGCGCCGGCATGGGCCTGGGCGACGGTGCGCTGGGCAGCGTGCTGTTCGCCATGGCATGTGGCGTGCTACTGTCGTTCCCGCTCGCCGGCAAGGGCGCCCAGCTGCTGGGCGCGCGCCAGCTCGCGCTGCTGGCCGGCGTCGCGCTGCTGCTGATGCTGCCCATGCCCTTCCTGATCGGCATCGTGCCGTCTCTGGTGCTTGTGATGCTGGAAGTGGGCGCCGCGCTCGGCGCGATGCAGGTGGCGATGAACGTGCTCGCGGTGGACGTTCAGGCGCGCACGACGCGGCCCATCATGTCGTCGCTGCACGGCGCGTGGAGCGCGGGCGGGCTCGTGGGCGCTGGCGTGGGCAGCCTCGCCGCGCATGCCGGCCTGTCGCCGCTGCTGCACCTGGGCGGCGTGGGCCTCGCGCTGGGCGCGGTGCTGTTGCTCGCGCTGGTGCTGCTCGCAGGCGCCCGCCTGCCCGCGCGCACGGGCGCGACGCCGCCGCGGCCGTCGATGACCTTGCGGCCGACGTCGCTGCGCGGCGACCGCGCGCTGCTGGGCCTGGGCGTCATCTGCTTCTGCGCGTTCCTGGCCGAAGGCGCGCTGGCCGACTGGAGCGCCGTCTGGCTGCACGACCACGCGCTGGCCAGCGAATCGCAGGCCGCGCTCGGCTACGCCGTGTTCGCCGGCGCGATGACGACGATGCGCCTGGTGGGCGACCGCGTGCTCGAGGTCCTGGGCACCGTGCGCGTGCTGCGCGTGTTGACGGCGCTCGGCGCCGCGGCGCTGGCCGGCGCGCTGGTGCTCGCGCGCGTGGACGGCGCGCTGGTGGCCTTCGTGCTGCTGGGGCTGGGCATGGCCACGGTGGTGCCCACCGCGTTCGCCGCCGCGGGCCGGCGCGCCGATGCGCTGGCGGGCGGCGCGGCGGGCGAGGCGTCGGCGGCACGCGCGGTGGCGCTGCTGTCGGGCTTCGGCTACACGGGCCTGCTGCTGGGGCCGCCGCTGATCGGCTGGCTCGCGCAGGCCACGACGCTCACGTGGGCGCTGGGCCTGCTCGTCGTGCTGGTGGCGGCCATCGTCGTGCTCGTGCCGCTGCTGGGCGCGCCGGCGCCGCGGCGTGCGGCGCATCGCGAGGCCGTCGTCACCGGCTAGCGTTCTCGCAGCGCTGCGGCGGATCGTCGATCGCGGGCCCGAGCGACACCTTCGCGTCGTGCCACGAGCCTTCGGCGCGGATCGACCTGTCCAGCGCCAGCAGCGCGAGCTTCTTGTGCGCCGGCATCAGCGTCGCATCGAGCGACTCGCTGGCCAGGTCGAGCTTGCCACGCACGGCCAGCGCGGTCGACGGCGTCTCGAACACGAAGCGGCGCGGCGTGGCCACGCCGTGCGCCAGCGCGAGCGTCGCCGACGCGCACTGCACCGGCACGCGCGCCGACTTG
>Ga0207427_100696_pt1 | contig 15816 bp, 17 predicted proteins | sample AraplaCL_Cvi_mMS_FD_184268 | JGI IMG/M metagenome (GOLD analysis project Ga0207427, IMG submission 184268) | Arabidopsis root microbial communities from the University of North Carolina, USA - plate scrape CL_Cvi_mMS (SPAdes) (version 2) | ecosystem: Host-associated > Plants > Roots > Endosphere ... | reverse complement strand
AAATCCTTGCTGAACTTGGGGCGCTTGCCCGGCGTGGCGGCGTCGTCCTCGAAGCGGCCGGCCGCGGCCGGCTGCAGCAGCGCGGCGACGCGATCGAGCGACATCTGGCCCAGCGCGCCGATGTCCACGCGCGCGAACGTCACGGACAGCGCCTCGCGCTTGAGCCGCTTGCCCTCGCACACGGGGCACAGGCCGCCGACCATGTAGCGCGACACGCGCTTCTTCATCAGCGCGCTCTGCGTCGTCGCGAAGGTGTGCAGCACGTACTTGCGCGCCCCCATGAACGTGCCCATGTAGCTGGGCTCCATCTTCGCCTTCAGCGCGGCCCGCGTCTCGGCGGGCGTGAAGCCGGCGTAGACGGGCGCGGTCGGCTGTTCCTCGGTGAACAGGATCCAGTCGCGTTCCTTCTTCGGCAAGTCGCGCCACGGGCGGTCGACGTCCACGCCCAGCGTCACGAGGATGTCGCGCAGGTTCTGCCCGTGCCAGGCCGGCGGCCACGACGCGATGGCTCGCTCGCGGATCGACAGCGACGGGTCGGGCACCATCGTCCGTTCCGTCACCTCGAACACGCGGCCCAGCCCGTGGCAGTGCGGGCAGGCGCCCTGGGCCGTGTTGGGCGAGAAGTCCTCGGCGTACAGCATCGGCTGGCGGGGCGGATAGTTGCCGGCGCGCGAATACAGCATGCGCACCAGGCTGGACAGCTGCGACACGCTGCCCACCGACGAGCGCGCGCCCGGCGTGCCGCGCGCCTGCTGCAGCGCGACGGCCGGCGGCAGGCCGGTGATCTCGTCGACGTCGGGCACGCCCACCTGGTCGATCAACCGGCGCGCGTAGGGCGCCACGGATTCGAAGTAGCGCCGCTGCGCCTCCGCGTAGATCGTGCCGAACGCAAGCGACGACTTGCCCGATCCCGACACGCCCGTGAACACCACCAGCGCGTCGCGCGGGATCGCGACGTCGACGTCCTTCAGGTTGTGCTCGCGCGCGCCGCGCACGCGCACGAAGCCGTCGCGCGCCGCGGCCTGCGGCGGAGCGGGTTCGCGCTGGCCCGCGGGGCCCCGGCCGCCCGCGCGCCGCGACGCCTGCGGTCGTTCGGGAAAGGGCGGTTGGGGATGAGGCTTGTCGGGTTCTGGCATGGCGTTCGCGCACGGGATCCAGCCTGTCCGGCGGCAACCGGCATACCCTCGCGACCGGGCGCCGTGCCGGCGCGTCCGGACACGGGCAAGCCAGCCTTGCGGGGACGGCCGCGGCGGTCCTACAGTCGCACATCCCGATTGCCGGCCGCGCCATGCCCTCCTCGAAGACCGCCTCCGCCCGCGACCCGCGGGTCGACGCCTACATCGCCCAGGCCGCGCCGTTCGCGCAGGCGCCGCTGGGGCACATCCGCGACGCGATGCACGCGGCGCTGCCGGACGTCTCAGAGGCGATCAAGTGGGGGCATCCGTTCTTCCTGCTGGACGGCCGGCCGTTCGCGAACATGGCCGCGTTCAAGGCGCACTGCTCGCTCGGCTTCTGGCGCGGCGGCCGCCCGATCGCCGAGGAGGCCGCCGGCGAGCGCGACAAGGCGATGGGCCAGTTCGGGCGCGTCGGGTCGGTGGCCGACCTGCCCAAGGCGGCCGCGCTGCGCCAGCTGATCGTCCACGCCCGCGCGGCCTGGACGGCGGCGATCGAGGACAAGGCGAGCGCCCCGCCCGCGCCCAAGGCCAGGCGCGCGGCGCCGGACGTGCCCGACGACCTCGCCGCCGCGCTGCGCGCCGCGGCCGGTGCGCGCAAGCGCTACTACGCCTTCACGCCCAGCCAGCAGGCCGAGTACGTCGACTGGATCGTCCAGGCCAAGCGCGCGGCGACGCGCGCCTCGCGCATCGCGCAGGCGGTCGAATGGATCGCCGAGGGCAAGACGCGGAACTGGAAGTACCAGGACTGCTGAAAATATTCTCGCGGCCGGTGCATCCGATCGCCCGCCGACGCGCATCCAAGGGATATCGATCCACTTTCGACGACGCACCATGGATGCCTTGAGCCAACTCCTGCAGCCCGGCCTGCTCATTCCCGTCTGCGCGATCCTGATGCCGCTGGGCGTCGTCATCGCCGGCCTGAACTTCGCCTGGAAGTACCAGGAGCGCAAGCACAAGACGATCGTCGACCTGCTCGAGAAGGGCCTGCCGGTGCCGCGCGAGCTGCTGCGCGCGCCGCAGCGCAACGGCTCGCCGCTGATGCGCGCCCTCACGCTGCTGGGCGTCGGCCTGGGCACCTGCGGCTTCCTCGGCGCGATGTTCGGGCTCGAGCACGGACTGTGGGCCGCGGGGCTGATCCCGCTGTGCATCGGCGTCGCGCAGCTGATCGCGCTCAGGTTCGAGCCGCCGCGTCCGCCGGAGCCGCCGGAGCCCTCGTCCATCGACCTGCAATGACGCGCTGAGGTGGCGGATCGCCCCGTGGTGTCCGACGAACCGGCACGCGAGCAGGCACAGGTCGCCGACTGGCTCGCCCGCGCGCGCCGCGGCGACCGGCGTGCGTTCGCGCGCCTGGTCGAGACGCACCAGTCGCGCGTGCGGCTGCAGCTGCGCCGCCTCGCGCACGGCGACGCGGCGCTGGCCGACGACCTCGCGCAGGAGACCTTCGTGCAGGCCTGGCTGCACCTGGCCGACTTCCGCGGCGACGCGCGCCTGGCCACCTGGCTGCACCGCATCGCGCTGACACGCTTCCTGCAGCACGCGCGGCGGCCGGAGCTGCCGCTCGAATGGCGCGACGATGACGCGGGCGACGTGCCCGATGCCGGCCACGACCCGCGCCCCGCCGAAGGCCGGGTGCGCGACGTCGAGCGCGCGCTGCAGGCGCTCAGCGAGATCCAGCGCCTGGCCGTCGTGCACTGCTTTCACCTCGACCTGTCGCACGCGGAGGCCGCGCAGGTGCTCGGCTTGCCGCTGGGAACCCTGAAGTCCCACCTCGACCGGGCCAAGACGCGGCTGCGCGAGCTGCTCCAGGCCTGGAACCCGGAGTCCGCCACATGAACGAATCCCGCCTCTCCGACGATGCCGCGTTCGACGATCTCCTGCGCCACGCCGCGCCCGCGCCGCTGGCCGACCAAGGCTTCAGCGCGCGCACGATGGCCGCGGTGGAGCGCGCGTCGCACGCGCAGGCGCTGCAGCGCCGGCCGACGCCGCTGTCCCCGCTCGCGATCGCGCGCGCGCTCGCCCTCGAGCAGCATCGCCACGATGCGCAGGCGCGGCTGTGGCGCTGGGCGACCGCCGGCGTGATCGCCGGCTACCTGCTGCTGGTGCTGGCGGTCTGGATGTCGCCGGACGGCAGCGTGGCGGTCGCGCTGCCCACGCCCGGCGAGAGCGCGCCGCTGGGGGCGCTGCTGGCCATCGGCGCGCTGTGGGTGGCGGTGCGGGAGTGGCGCGCGGCCTAGGGCGCGACCAGGGGCGTGACGGCACGCGGGCGCACCGGCGCGACGCCGCGCATGAAGGCGGCGGTGTCGTCCAGGACGGGCGCCAAGGCCGTCAGCGGCCAGGCGAGTGCGCCCACCAGCAGCGCGTGGTTCACGTGCGCGTAGCTCGTGAACGTGACGGCCGCGCCGCGGGCGCGCAGGGCCTGGGCGAGCGGCACGCTGTTCTTCCCCGGGCGCACGACGCTGTCGTCGCGCGCCACGCCGATGAACGCGGGCCGCGGCTGCGCGAGGTCGTCGACGTGATGGATCGGCTGGGTGTCGGGCGCGGTGGCGGGCCAGTCGAACGCGCGCTGCACGTCGGGGTCGCCGATCGGCAGGAAGTCGTACGGGCCCGCGAGGCCGACCCAGCCCGCGAGCTCGTCCGGCGAATGGCCCGCCGCGCGCAGCCAGCGCGGGTCGAGCGCCAGCATCGCCGCGTTGTAGGCCCCGGCGCTGTGGCCGAACAGGAAGACGCGGCGCGGGTCGGCGCCGAGCTCGCGCGCGTGCGCCAGGCCGTAGCCGACGGCGCGCGCGCAGTCGTCGAGGAAGTCGGGGTAGCGCACCTCGGGGCTGAGCCGGTAGTCGACCACCATCACCACGAAGCCCTGCGCGGCGAGCGCCTGGCCGGCGAAGGCGTACTCGCCGCGGCTGCCCGTGTGCCACGAGCCGCCGTACAGGAAGATCACCAGCGGGGCGCCGGTGGCCTTGTCGGCCGCGTCCAGGGAGGTGCCGGGCACGTAGACGTCGAAGCGCTGGCGCGCCAGCGGGCCGTAGGCCACGTCGGCCCGACCCTGGTGGCCGCGCACGACGGCGAGCGCGTCCAGCAGCCCGGTGCCCACGCCGGCCGACGCGGCCCCCGCGCAGGCCAGCAGCACGGCGGCGACGGCCGATCGCCGGCGCCGGGAAGCAGGCCGGACGGGGACGGTGGTGCGGGAGGTGGCGATCATGGACAGGCTACGCGCCAGTCCACGGAACGGATTCATGTGGCGCGCCCGCCTGGACGGCCGTCGGCGCGCCCTCGGGCAGCGCTACTTGGCCGGCGGCTCGATCGGCTTGACGTCGCCGCAGTCGCTGGAGATGAACTTGCCGGTCATGTCGTTCTGGATGTGCATGGTCATCTTCGGGCTCGTCATGTCGGCCGCCGTGCTCACCGTGTAGGCGGTGTCGCTCAGCTCCGTGTAGACGCCGTGCCCGCTGATGGTGCCGCCGCGCTCGGACTGGCACGCGAAATCGAACTTCGTGACGTTGCCCGACGTGCTGACGTTGCTGCGCGAGCAGTGGCCGCGCTCCTCGGGGTGGAAGCCGCGTGCGATCTGCTCCTTGGTGACGCAGACGCGCATCGTCGTCGGACCGCCCGGATTCATCGCGGCGTGTCCGCCCATGGCCTTCTCCATCGCGGCGCGCTGCTCGGGCGTCATCGCGGCCATGCGCTGCTTCATCTGTTCCATCGCCGCGTTCATCTGGGCGTTGTCGCTCTTGACGCTGACCGTGTGCTCCCACAGCCCCGGGCGGATGTGCGGCTGCTGGGCCAGGGTCGCGGCGGCCGGCAGCGCGACGGCGCAGGCGATGAGAAGACGACGGCGAACGTTCATGGCGGATCCCCCGGGAAGTGCAGTGACGAGTGGCGCGGATTCTGCGCCCCGCCCTGGCGCGCGACCACCCCCGATTCGGGGGAAACCGGCCTCAATCGACCCGGCCGGCGCCGATCACGCGCGTGCCCGGCACGGGGCTGCGCTGCGCGCTGGCCTGCACGCCCGGGTTGGTCATCTGCTCGTAGATCCAGCGCTGCAGGTCGGACCACATCGCGGCCAGTTCCTGCGGCGGCACGGCGCGCGCGTTCTTGAGCTCCAGCGTCATCACGGGCACGTTCTTCACGAGGCCGCCGTAGTTGCCGAGCGAGCCCGGGTAGATGCCCACGGGATCGAGCTGCAGGCTGCCGAGCCGGCGCGGCGCGGGCGGCGGGCCGTCGAAGTCGAGCAGGCCGTACGGGGCGTGCACGGACACGATCAGGTCGGGGTGGAACTGGTCGATCTGCTCGAGCAGCCAGCGCGACTCGGGCTCGGACAGCGGCTGCAGGCCGGGAAAGCGCCGCGGATCGCGCCGGGTGCGCTTGATCCAGTAGGGCTGCGCGTCGCGCGCCCAGTCGGCGGTGGGGAAGTTGCGGTTGAGGTCGACGCCGTGCGCGTTGACGCGCGTGGACGGCGAATGCAGCAGCCCGTCCGGGTTGAGCAGCGGCACGAAGCGCCAGGCGACGTCGGAGATCGTCGGCTTGCCCGACTTCGTCGCGCGCGGCATCGCCTGCGCCTGCACCCCGTGCGAGCGCGCGATCCAGTCGAAGGCCAGCGTGACGGAGGCGAGCTCGTCGCCGTGGATGCCGCCCAGCAGCAGCACGCGGAACCGGGGCGCGCCGGCGGGCAGCACGTCGTTCGTCCACAACGGCACGCCATGCACCGAGCGGCCGGCGCCCGGCTGCAGGCCCGAGGCGCGGCAGGCGGGCAGGTCGACGCCGGGCACCGCCGGCGCCAGGCGCGCGCACCACTGCGCGAGGTCGGTGGTGGTCGCGGCGACCGGCGCCGACGCGGCGGGCGCCCTGGCGGGCGCGGCCGGTGCGGGCTTGCGCGCCACGTTCGCCGACACCGGCAGCAGCACCAGCGCAAGCGCGGCCACGGCGGCAGGCGCCAGGCGGGCGCGCGGGCGGACGGAGGCGGCGGCCGGAACTGCCGGCCGGCCCGGGAGATCGGGGTTCTCGTTGTTCTTCACCCCGTCAGTGTAGAAGTGCGCGGCCCGCGCCTTTCGTGCAGACCCCGCACGCGCACAGGCGTCCTGCGTTTCCTCCACAATGAACCCATGATCGAACCGCTGCTCGTCCCCCGCGAATCCTTCGACGATCCCGCTGCCGCCGTGGCGCGCGTGCGCGAGATCTACCAGGCCGGCGTCGACCACCTGCGCAAGCACCTGCACGACTTCGTCGCCGGCAAGGTGCCCGCCGCGCACGTGCGCGCCTGCTACCCGAGCGTGCGCGTGCACACGGACACGGTGGCGCGCGCGGACTCCGTCTCCAGCTACGGCTTCGTCGCCGGCCCCGGCAGCTTCGAGACGACGCTCACGCGCCCCGAGCTGTTCGACGAGTACTACCGCACCCAGTTCGAGCTGCTGCGCCAGCACCACGGCGTCAAGATCGAGGTGGGCGTCAGCCGCGAGCCGATGCCGCTGCACTTCAGCTTCGCCGAGCACGACCACGTCGAGGGCACGCTCACCGCGGCGCAGCGCCTGCAGCTGCGCGACCTGTTCGACCTGCCCAACCTGGCCGCGATGGACGACGGCATCGCCAACGGCACGTACGAGCCCGGCCCCAACGAGCCGCTGCCGCTGGCCTTGTTCACCGCGCCGCGCGTGGACTACTCGCTGCACCGCCTGCGCCACTACACCGGCACCGCGCCCGACCACTTCCAGAACTTCGTCCTGTTCACGAACTACCAGTTCTACATCGACGAGTTCATCGCGCTCGGCCACCGCGAGATGGCGCGCGCGGATTCCGTGTACGAGGCATTCGTCGAGCCCGGCAACGTCGTGACGATGCGCGCCGGCCTGGCCGCCCCCGCGGGCCCGGCCGGCCACGCGCCGCCGCGCCTGCCGCAGATGCCCGCCTACCACCTGCGCCGGGCGGACAACAGCGGCATCACGATGGTCAACATCGGCGTGGGCCCGTCCAACGCGAAGAACATCAGCGATCACATCGCCGTGCTGCGCCCGCACGCCTGGATCATGCTGGGCCACTGCGCGGGCCTGCGCACCACGCAGCAGCTGGGCGACTATGTGCTCGCGCACGGCTACGTCCGCGAGGACCACGTGCTCGACGAGGAGCTGCCGCTGTGGGTGCCGATCCCGCCGCTGGCCGAAGTGCAGGTGGCGCTGGAGCAGGCCGTGGCCGACATCACGCAGCTGCAGGGCCTGAACCTGAAGCGCGTGATGCGCACCGGCACGGTCGCGTCCACCGACAACCGCAACTGGGAACTGCTGCCGCACCCGGGCCCGGAGCGCCGCTTCAGCCAGAGCCGCGCGATCGCGCTCGACATGGAATCGGCCACGATCGCCGCCAACGGCTTCCGCTTCCGCGTGCCCTACGGCACCTTGCTGTGCGTGTCCGACAAGCCGCTGCACGGCGAGATCAAGCTGCCCGGCATGGCCAACCACTTCTACCGCGAGCGCGTCGAGCAGCACCTGCGCATCGGCATCCGCGCGCTCGAGATCCTGCGCGGCGCGGGCGTCGACAAGCTGCACAGCCGCAAGCTGCGCGGCTTCGCAGAGGTGGCGTTCCAGTAGCGCGTCGCTACTGGCGCACGTCCTTCTGCAGCTGGCCGAGCGTGCGGCCCGATTGCGCCTCGATCGAGCGGCCCTCGTCCAGCAGCGTCTGCACGGTCTTGCCCGACGACTCGAGCCTGGCCTCCAGCGCATTGAGCTCGTCCAGCGGGGCCTGGCCGTCGACCATCAGCTTGTCGTCGCGCAGGTGCAGCCGCGGGCGATTGCGGTCGGCCCAGTCGAGGATGGCCTGGATCGAGTCGGCGTTGGCGGTCTCGGCGCGCGACAGCTCGTCCTGCAGCTTGTGGATGCGCACGGCGCTCCTGGCCTCGCCGTGCAGGGCCTCGTCGCGCATGCGGCCGGCGGGCTGCTGCTCGATCAGCTTGTGCCCGGCCGCCGTCTGCGCGGCAGCGATCTGCTCGCGTTCGGCCAGCAGCGCACGAAAGCGCGCCAGCAGCTCGCGGCCGTGCTGCACGCCGTCGGCGGAGGCGAGCGTCGATGCGACGAGCGCGTGGTCGAGGTCGAGCGCATCGAAGCGGGCCTGCAGCGCGGCGTTCTGCTGCGTCTGCTGCGCGCGCATGATGGCGATCGAGTCGACGAAGTCGCGCGCGACGCGCTGGTTCTCGGCGCGCATCCGCACGAACTGGACGATGCCGGCCAGCACCAGCGCCGCCAGGCAAAAGCCGATGATCCTCAACGCTTTCATCGCGCGCACTCCTGCGCGCGGGCGCCCGTGGCGTCACGCATGGTCGCACCTCCCTTTTTGTCCGCTCGCAACGATTCTATGGAGCGCCGCGCCGGCGCGACATCCGTGCTTGCACGCCGTCGCCCGGCGGCGTAGGCTGGGGGTTCCTGCCATCCGGCCGTGACGCGGTTCGGGTCGCCGCGGTGCCGACTGGCGTCACGGCCCGTGGAGACACGCGCCATGACGATCCTCGATTCCTCAGATACCGCGGCGATTCGCAACGTGGCCCTGGTGGGCGCCTCGGCCACCGGGAAGACCACTCTCACCGAGGCCTTGCTGCTGCGCGCCGGCGCCCTCAAGCAGCCCGGCAGCGTCGAACGCGGCTCGACCGTCAGCGACCACGACCCGCTCGAGAAGCGCGTCGGCCATTCCCTGAACACCGCCGTCGTCACCTGCGAACACGCCGGCGTCCGCATCCAGATGCTCGACACGCCCGGGGCGCTCGAGTTCGTCGGGCAGTCGCTGCCCGCGCTCGAGGCCGTCGAGACCGCCGCCATCGTCGTCAGCGCCACCTCCGGCGTCGATTCCACGGCCGTGCGCATGATGGCCCACGCGGCCGAGCGCAAGCTTGACCGGATGATCGTGGTCAACCGCATCGACGTGCCCGGCGCCCGCTGCGAGGCGGTGCTCGCGCAGATCCGCGAGGTCTTCGGCCGCGAATGCCTGCCGCTGAACCTGCCCGCGGACGGCGGCGCGCGCGTCGTCGACTGCTTCTTCAACCGCGCGGGCGACACCGATTTCTCATCGCCCGAGGCCGCGCACCAGGCGCTGGTGGAGCAGGTCGTGGAAGTCGACTCCGACTTCGTCGACCGCTACCTCAACCAGGGCGACGTCGAGGCCACCGAGCTGCACGCGCCGCTGGAGCAGGCGCTGCGCGAGGGGCACCTGATCCCCGTGTGCTTCGTGTCCGCGCGTACCGGCGCGGGCGTGGGCGAGCTGCTGGACATCGTCGCCAAGCTGCTGCCCAACCCGACGGAGGGCAACCCGCCGGACTTCCTCGACGGCACCGGCGCCGACGCGAAGCTCGTGCATGCATCGCCCGACGCGGGCAAGCACGTGCTGGCCCACGTCTTCAAGGTCAGCGTCGATCCGTACGTCGGCAAGATGGGCGTGCTGCGCGTGCACCAGGGCACGATCACGCGCGACAGCCAGCTGTTCGTCGGCGACGGCCGCAAGCCGTTCAAGGTCGGCCACCTGTTCCGCCTGCAGGGCGGCGAGCACGTGGAGATCGCGCGCGCCCTGCCCGGCGACATCTGCGCGATCGCCAAGGTCGACGCGCTGCACTTCGACGCCGTGCTGCACGACGCCGCCGAGGACAGCCACATCCACCTGAAGCCGCTGCAGTTCCCGGTGCCGGTGCACGGCATCGCGATCCAGCCCAAGCGCCATGGCGACGAGCAGCGGCTGTGGGAGCTGGTGCAGCGCGCGGTCGACGAGGACCCGTGCCTGCGCATCGAGCAGGTGGCGGCCACGCACGAGACCGTGGTCTACGGCCTGGGCGAGCTGCACCTGCGCATGCTGCTCGATCGCCTGCGCGACGTCCACAAGTTCGAGGTCGAGACGCGCCCGCCGCGCACGGCCTACCGCGAGACGATCACCGCCAAGGCCGAGGGCCACCACCGCCACAAGAAGCAGACCGGCGGTGCCGGCCAGTTCGGCGAGGTGTTCCTGCGCGTGGAGCCGCTGGCGCGCGGCGCGGGCTTCGAGTTCGTCGACATCGTCAAGGGCGGCGCGATCCCGGGCAACTTCATGGCGGCCGTCGAGAAGGGCGTGCGCGAGGCGCTGGCCGCGGGCGTGATCGCCGGCTACGCGGTGGAGGACATCCGCGTGACCGTGCATGACGGCAAGAGCCACAGCGTCGACAGCAAGGACATCGCGTTCGCCACCGCCGCGCGCAAGGCCACGTGGGTGGCGATCATGGAGGCGCGGCCCATCGTGCTGGAGCCCATCGTCGACGTCGAGATCCTCGCCCCGGCCGCCGCGATGGGCGACATCACCGGCGACCTCGCGTCACGCCGCGGCCAGGTCAACGGCACCGAGGCGCAGCTGGGCGGGATGATGATCGTGCGCGGCCAGGCCCCCGCCGCCGAGCTGATCGCCTACGCCACGCGCCTGAACGCGATGACCAGCGGCGAGGGCCGCTACACGATCGCGTTCTCGCACTACGAGCCGGCGCCGGCCTCGGTGCAGAACAACCTGCGCAAGGAGCACAAGCCGGTCGACGTCGAGTGAGCCGCGGCGCGTCCCGATGAAAAAAAGGCGCGGGCCCGGGCGGGCGCGCGCCTGTCGTTCGCCTGGGGCGATCAGAAGTTCAGCTTGCCGATCTTCTCGAGCGCGGCGGCGATGTTGTTGCGCGCGGCGTATTCGTTGGCCAGGCGCAGGCGCTCCACGCCGGCGAACGCCTCGGTGGCGCCCGCGGTGCCTTCGGACTTGACGATCTCCTGCATCACGACCGTGCCGTCGGCCTTCTTCAGCGACCACGCCGCTTCCATCTTCACGGTGAAGCTGAAGCCGAACGAGGGCTGGTCCATGTTCACCACGGTGACGGACAGCTGGTAGTCGCCGCCCGCGCCCTTGACGACGCTCGAGAAGGTCTTGTTCTTCTCGATCGACTGCACGATGGCCTGCTGGAAGGCGTCGTTGGAGATCTGCGACTTGCCGAGCGAGTCGGTGTCCTTGCCGCCGGCCACGGTCACGCTGGTGCTGGCCTTGTGCTGGCCCGCGATGGCGCTCACCGGCACCATGTTCTCGGGCTTGGACGGCGAGGCGCAGCCGGCGACGAAGGCGGCGGCCACGCACACGGCGGCCACGGACGCGGAACGGAACATCGAAGAGAAGTTCATGGAATCTCGTTGGGTTGGATGGACGAACGAGCGACGCGCGAGCACGTCGCGAAAATGGACCGAACGGCGCGGCGCGCGCGCCGAGAGGCGGTCAGTGCTTGGCGGAAACGATGTTGGCGGCGGCCTCGTCGGCCATCTCCGCCGGCGACTTGCGCGAGAGCGAGGTGTGCAGCGAGTCGGCGGTGGCCAGCGGGAAGCTGTTGGACGGATTGCGCACCGTCACCTGCAGTTCCAGCAGGTACATCGTGATGTCCCACATCCACTTGTCGATGTAGGTGACGACGGCGTCCTGCGCGTACGGCGTGGGCTGCGCCGGGCCGTTGGTGACGACGAAGCCGCGCTTCTCGAAGGCCGTCTTCAGGTCCTTGTCGATGTCGTGCTTGTCGGCCTCGTTGTGCACGACGTACAGGGTCTTGACCTTGGACAGGTCGGCGTCCGCCATCAGGTGGCCTTCGGCGCGGTTGACGGCGCAGCCGGTCATGCTTGCCAGGCCGACGGCCAGGCAGGAAGCAGCGAACAGTCGCTTGAGCATCAGATTCCTCCCGTGAATCTTCTTGTGTGATCGCGCCGCGGCAGGGCGCTGCGGCAGGCTCCGCGCATCCCCTCGCGGCGCCATACCACTCTATCACCAGTGCTCGACGGTTCGCATGCGCGTCAACCCGGAGGTCAGTCCTCGTCGCCCGGGGTGTCGTCCTCGTCCTCGTCGCCGGGCTTGGCCCAGTGCGACAGCGTCTTCTCGAGCGGCTCCGCCGATTTCACGAAGGCGTCGACGGACACCGGCTTGGCCACGCGCAGGCCCGGCAGCGAGATCGTGCCGAGGTACAGGTCGCCCACCAGCGGCTGCTGCTGCACGAAGCGGTCGACCAGCAGCAGGCCGCCGCCAACGGCCACCGCGCTGCCGATCGCGATCGCGAACGCGCGCCGGCGCAGCGGCAGCAGCAGGCCCATGTGGCGCCACATCATCATCGCCATCGCGCCGACGAACGCGATGCGGCCCACCTTCTCGAGCACCGGCGCCGAGAACGCGAACGCCAGTTGCGCGGTGACGGCCTCGGCCACCACGCCGATCATCAGCCACGTGAGCGCGATGTACAGGTGCGCCCAGAACGCGAAGCGGCGCTGGAACAGCATCGAGCCGATGGCCCAACCCGCGCACCAGACGACCAGCCCGGCGGGCGCGCCCAGGTAGGCCCACGCGAGCGCGGAGCCCTGCTGGCCGGGCGCGGTCGTCAGCCACAGGTCGAAGCCCTTCCAGAGCGCGGCCAGCACCACCAGCACCAGCAGCGTCACCGCGTGGCGGCGCTCGTACTGGTGCAGGTCGAAAAAGCGCTGCTCGGGCGCCAGCACCTCGCCGGCCTGGCGCACGCGCAGCGTCGTCGCGCCCAGCGTCAGCAGCGCCGCGTCGGGCAGGCGCGCCTTGGAGCCGGGCGCGATCGCCGCGCGGCCCAGGCGCACGCCGTTGAGCGACGGCGCCGGCACCACGTGGACGCCGTCCTCGTGCAGTTCGAGCGTGGCATGGTGCGCGGCCACGTGCGGGTCGTCGAGCACCAGGTCGCAGTCGATCGCGCGGCCGATGCGCACGGGCCACTGCGGGACGCGCAGGATCTGGCGCGGCTGGCCGTCCCGGTCGAGCGTCTCGATCAGGGCGAGCGTTTCCATGCGAATCCTTGCAGGTAGTGGCGGGCGAGCAGCAGGGCGTTCTGGAAGCTGACGCCGCGCGCGTCGAAGCGGCCCTGCACGCCCTCGGCCTTCGCGTCGACGGACTGCGACAGCACGGCCACGTCGTACAGCCCCGGCAGGCGGCGATAGGCCTGCAGGCACAGCACCGTGCGCATCGGCAGGCCGCCGCTCTCGACGAAGTCCTCCTGGCACTTGGGCGCCGTCAGGTCGTGCGTGCGGCGGCCCATGTTCTCGTTGCGGAAGCTCATGCCGGCCTCCTGCGCGAAGCGCAGCGCGCCGAGCTTGCCGCCGTCGTAGACCTCGTGGCGCACCGCGATGTCGCCGGTGCGCAGCCGCTCGTTGATGTAGATGGCGGTATCCATCTGGCAGTCGGAGCGCTCGAACGACAGCCCCTTGGACTCGGCCGGATTCGACGAGCCCCAGCAGCGCATGAAGTCTTCCTGCGGGACGGGCACGCTGTAGTGCGCGTGCTTGGTCTCGCGCCAGGGCAGCGCCGCGAAGCGGGTCGTCAGGGCCTGCTGGTGCACGAGCAACTGGCGCGCCATCTCGGGTTCGACCGACGCGGTGATCGGCTTGGCGTTGGCGCCGCGCGCGATCAGCGCCTGCGCGAACTCGGCCGGCACCAGGAAGCTGATGTTCTGGCCGTCGCGGCGCGTGGCGACGTTGACGCCCACGATGCGCCCCTTGTCGTCGAGCACCGGGCCGCCGCTCATGCCCGGGTTCAGCGCGCCCGAGAACAGGATCTGCGGCAGGAAGCTGCGTTCGACCAGGCCGTTGTACGTGCCCTCGATCACCTCGAAGCCGATGTCCAGCGGGTTGCCGAGCGAGAAGATGCGCTCGCCCTGCGCGGGCGGAGTGGCCTGCGGACGGAAGTCGAAGGTGCCGCGGTTGGCGACGGCGGCGGGCGGCTTGGCCATGCGCACGAGCGCGAGGTCGTGCACGACGTCGAACGCGATCAGCTGCAGCGCGCCGCTGACGCCGTCGACCGTCTGGAAGTTGAGCCGGTAGCGCTGCGGCTCGAGCGCCACCTGGCTGACCACGTGGTAGTTGGTCAGGATCAGGCCGTTGGGCCCCACCAGCGAGCCGGAGCCCACGCTGGCCTGGCTGTCCTGGTCGCGCAGCAGCGTGCGCACCTGCAGCAGCCGCGGACGGCCGACGTCGTAGATGCGGCGCGCGGAGGCCGACAGGTTCGCGCTGTCGTCGTGTTCCTCGTCCGGGCCGGCCGCGGACGCGGCGTCGGCCGGCGGCTTGGCGAGCGGCGAGCCGGGCGCGACGGGGGGATGCGCCGCGGGCGTGGCGCCGGCCCACGCGGCCAGCGCGACCCCACCCAGCAACGCAGCGGCAAGAAGGCGTCCGGGTTGCCGGAGCAGGCTGTTCAAGAGCATCGAGCCATCCTACCCCGACCCCTCGTGTGCGGTATTGCTGGGGCCGGAGCGATGCGATGGACGCCGGATCCGGCAACCTGCGTTACGAGCCTTTATCATTGCAGACCATGCACGCCCCCCGAGACGTGGCCTCTATCCGCCTGGACAACGCCCTCGCGCTGTTCGACGAATTCGTCCGCAACACCATCAAGCACCCCGACGCCGCGACGCTGCGGGGCCTGGAACGCCGTTTCGCCGAACGGCTGCAGATCCAGCCGAGCTACTGGAGCCAGATCAAGAGCCGTTCGCGGCTGATCGGCGAGCGGCTCGCGCGCCAGTTCGAGCAGTGCTGCCAGAAGCCGGTCGGCTGGATGGACGCCGAGCACGCGGCCGGGGCCGCGCCGGCGGTGGCCGCCGCGCCGTCGCCCGCGGACGATCCGCTGCCGCAGGACGACGACGAGCGCTTCATCGTCGGCCTGGTGCTGACCTACTACCGCCGCCACCCGCAGCGCGCCCGCACGCGCCTGCTCGACCTCCTCGGCGAGGTGCTGATGCCGCCGGCCGAGGCGCCCGCGCCCGCGCAGGCCGCCATGCCGGCGCCGCGCAAGCTCGCGCCGGGCGTCACGGCCCGGCCGCCGGCGCCGCCCCCGCCGCCGGACGACCCGCTGGCGCTGTGGCACTCCGCCCAGGCCGGCATCGCGCCGCTGAAGAAGAAGCGCTGAGCGGTGCGCGCGCTGCGTCCCGTTGCCCCGCCAGTGGAACGCCTCGCGCGGGCGGGTGCGCCCGCGCGCGCGGCCGGCCACGCGATTTCTGATCAATTGATTGATAAAGTACTTGCGCAAGATCAAGAGTTGTTTATCATTGCGCCAAGCGATCAGCGGCGGCCCCGCCCGTTGACGCGACGCCCCGCCTCGCAACCCTCACGAGCCCCCATGCGCCAAGCCCCGAACCGATCCCGCCCCGCCACCGCCGCCGTCCGCACGGCCCTGCGCGGCCTGTGCGCCGTTCGTTTCCTGGCCACCCGCAACGCGGCCACCCCGTTCCCGATTCCGCTCTGAGTTCGCGAGACCCCTCTCATCGCGAAGGCCCGGGCGGTTGACCAGACCCCCGGGCCTTCGCCGTTCCAGGCCGCCCATCGCAGGAGACAAGCATGACCAAGATCACCGTTCCCGTCGCACGACCACGCAATCCGTTCGTCGCCGCCGCGCGCTTCCGCCAGGCCGGACAACACGGCGACGACCAACGCGCCCACCGCCGCGACGGCCGCCAGGCGCTCAAGCGCGAACTGTCCCAGCTCGACCTGCCTCGCGACGTGCGCGGCAAGCCGCCCAGCCTCTGAATCCTCGCAAGCGGCCACGCTGCCGCCCTGGAGAACGACATGACCCCCGTCCTGACCGGCCACCGCCCCGCTCAACGGCCCTCCTTCAGCGATTCCTGGCGCCGCCTCGTGGCGCATCT
>Ga0207427_100689_pt1 | contig 15994 bp, 10 predicted proteins | sample AraplaCL_Cvi_mMS_FD_184268 | JGI IMG/M metagenome (GOLD analysis project Ga0207427, IMG submission 184268) | Arabidopsis root microbial communities from the University of North Carolina, USA - plate scrape CL_Cvi_mMS (SPAdes) (version 2) | ecosystem: Host-associated > Plants > Roots > Endosphere ... | reverse complement strand
GGCGCATCGCTGCCCGCGAAGGCGTGGCACGCGAGGATGGCCGCCGTGGCCAGTCCGCCCACCGTGGCCACGCGCAGCGCGTCGAAGCGGGCGAACCAGCGCGGCGCCAGCAGCGCCCCCGCGAGGTAGCCCGCGGCGTTGGCGGTGTTCATCGCGCCGGCCGTGAAGTAGCTCCAATGCAGCTCGGCGCGCATCGCGGGCAGCAGCAGCGCGTAGGAGAAGCGCGACAGGCCCAGCGACACCGCGGCCGCGAGCGCCAGCGCGAAGGCGAGGCCGAGGGGCGTGCGCGGGAGCGGCGGCGTGGTCACGCGCCGAGTATCCCTGCGCATGGGGCAGCGCGCCCGAGGCGTGCGCCAATCCCGACCGCCGTCGTCTAGACAACCGGCCACGGGAAATCGCGCCGATTTCAGCCGAGAATAGAGGGCTTTGGTGCCACGCACCGACGCTCCCGCAGTTCGCCCTCCCCGGAACCGGAACCGACATGACCACCATCCTCCAGCACCTGCCCGCCCAGCAAAAGGTCGGCATCGCCTTCTCCGGCGGCCTCGACACCAGCGCCGCGCTGCACTGGATGCGCCTGAAGGGCGCGATCCCCTACGCCTACACCGCGAACCTGGGCCAGCCCGACGAGCCGGACTACGACGAGATCCCGCGCAAGGCGATGCAGTACGGCGCCGAGAAGGCGCGCCTGATCGACTGTCGCAAGCAGCTGGTGGCCGAAGGCATCGCCGCGCTGCAGAGCGGCGCGTTCCACATCGCCACGGCCGGCGTCACCTACTTCAACACCACGCCGCTGGGCCGCGCGGTCACCGGCACGATGCTGGTGGCGGCGATGAAGGAGGACGACGTCAACATCTGGGGCGACGGCTCCACCTTCAAGGGCAACGACATCGAGCGCTTCTACCGCTACGGCCTGCTCGCGAACCCGTCGCTCAAGATCTACAAGCCGTGGCTGGACCAGGCGTTCATCGACGAGCTCGGTGGCCGCACCGAGATGTCGGAGTTCCTCAACAAGGCGGGCTTCGGCTACAAGATGTCGGTGGAGAAGGCGTATTCGACCGACTCCAACATGCTGGGCGCCACGCACGAGGCCAAGGACCTGGAGCACCTGAACTCCGGCATCAAGATCGTGCAGCCCATCATGGGCGTCGCGTTCTGGCGCGACGACGTGCCCGTCAAGGCCGAGGAGGTGCGCGTGCGCTTCCACGAGGGCGTGCCGGTCGCGCTCAACGGCAAGGAGTACGCCGACCACGTCGAGCTGATGATGGAGGCCAACCGCATCGGCGGCCGCCACGGCCTGGGCATGAGCGACCAGATCGAGAACCGCATCATCGAGGCCAAGAGCCGCGGCATCTACGAGGCCCCGGGCCTGGCGCTGCTGTTCGCCGCCTACGAGCGCCTGGTCACCGGCATCCACAACGAGGACACCATCGCGCAGTACCGCGACAACGGCCGCGCGCTGGGCCGCCTGCTGTACCAGGGCCGCTGGTTCGACTCGCAGGCGCTGATGCTGCGGGAGACGGCCCAGCGCTGGGTGGCGCGCGCCATCACCGGCGAGGTGACGTTGGAGCTGCGCCGCGGCAACGACTACTCGATCCTGAACACCGAGTCGCCCAACCTCACGTACAAGCCCGAGCGCCTGACGATGGAAAAGGGCGAGCTGAGCTTCACGCCGGCCGACCGCATCGGCCAGCTGACGATGCGCAACCTGGACATCCAGGACACGCGCGAGAAGCTGATGACCTATGCCAAGGCCGGCCTGCTGGGCTCGGGCACGGGGGCGGAGATGCTCAAGCTGGGTGGCAAGGGCGACTGAGCGCCTGATCGCTGGCTGAATGGACGACGCGGCCTTCGGGCCGCGTTTTTCATGGGCGGCACGGCGGCGCCATGGCGCCGCAATCCGGAGATACTCCGTCCCGTATCGACGAATCACACCGCCTCGATGGACATCCCCTTCAGCTTCCTGATGCTCGCGCTCGCGATCGCGCTGGTCTGGTCGCCGCCCAGGCGGCTGGGCGAGCGCCGCCTTCCCATGTGGCCTGCGATGTTCGCGGGCGCCTGCGCGATCGGCGCATTCGGCGCGCCGCACGTGCTCGACGCCGTGGCGCTGGCGGCCCTTGCCGTGCTGTCCGCGCTCGCCTGGGGCGGCGTGGCGGCGCCGCGCGGCCGCTGCGTGCTCACCGTGCTGGCAGCGCTGCTGGCGCTGGCCCTGTCGCTGCACCTGCTGCCCGGCTTCCATCCGGCCTGGCTGTTCCGCGACGCTCGCCTCACGCCCGACGCCGCGCCCTTCGCGCTGGCGCTCGGCTTCGACAAGGCCGCGGCGGGGCTCGTGCTGCTCGCGGCGTTCAGCCCGCGTGCCACGACGTGGCGTCAGCTCGCGTCGCAATGGCCGGCGATCGCCGTGGCGGCCGTCGCGACCGCCGCCGTCTCGATCGGCATTGCGCTCGCGGCAGGCTACGTCCGCTTCGCGCCCAAGTGGCCCGAGGCCGCGCCGGCATTCCTCCTGGCGAACCTGCTGTTCACCTGCGTGGCCGAAGAGGCGTTCTTCCGCGGCCTGATCCAGGAGCGCCTGATGCGCCTGGCCGAATCGCGCCGGCAACCGGCGTGGAACGGCGTCGCCATCGTCGTCTCGACCATGCTGTTCGGCCTCGCGCACGCGGGCGGGGGCACGGTCTTCCTGGTCGCCGCGACGATCGCCGGCCTGGGGTATGCGCTGGTCTACGCACGAACGCGCTCGATCGAGGGCGCGATCCTGGTGCACTTCGCGGTGAACGCGGCGCATTTCATTGGCTTCACATACCCGCGGCTGGCCGGCTGAGCGGACCGCTCGGCATCGGTCAGGTCCCTGCCGGCAACCGCGCGGGCGATGAGGCGCGGGCCAATGCCTCGCGGAACGCGTCGCTCACCGGGTCTCGACACGCTGCAGCAGGCACACCGCCCGCGTCTCGATCGCCTTGAGCTCGCCCACCGGGCCCATCTTCTCGGCCGTCTTCGCCTTCACGTTGACCACGTCCGCGGGCAGCCCCAGCGCCTGCGCCAGCTGCGCGCGCATCGCGTCGATGTGCGGCGCGAGCTTGGGCTTCTGCGCGACGATCGTCGAGTCGACGTTGACCGGCTCCCAGCCCGCGGCGCGCACGCGGCGCACGCATTCGGCCAGCAGCGCGATCGAGTCGGCGCCCTTGAAGGCGACGTCGGTGTCGGGGAAGTGGCGGCCGATGTCGCCCAGGCCGGCGGCGCCGAACAGCGCGTCGGTGATGGCGTGGCACAGCGCGTCGGCGTCGGAGTGGCCCAGCAGGCCGTGCGTGTGCGGAATGGTGACGCCGCCCAGGATCAGCGGGCGGCCCTCGACGAGCTGGTGGGTGTCCCAGCCTTCGCCGATGCGAAACGGAATGGTCATGCGTGGGCTTTCGTGGCGGCGTGCAGGCGCGCGGTCAGCAGGCGTTCCGCGAGCGCGAAGTCCTCGGGCCAGGTGACCTTCATGTTCTCGAAGTCGCCGCGCACCAGGCGCGGCGCGAAGCCGGCGGCCTCGATGGCGCTGGCCTCGTCGGTGATCTGCAGTCCGGGTCGCGCGAAGCCGGCGCGCAGCGCGTCGCGCAGCACGCCCAGGCGGAACATCTGCGGCGTCTGCGCGGCCCAGATGCGCTCGCGCGACACGGTCTCGCCGACGCGCCGCTGCGCATCGGCGCGCTTGAGCGTGTCGGGCACCGGCAGCGCCAGCAGGCCGCCGACCGCGTCGTCGCGGCACTCGGCGATCAGGCGGCGGATGGCGTCGGGGTGGACGAGGCAGCGCGCCGCGTCGTGCACCAGCACCCAGTCCGTGGGCAGCGCGCCGCGCGCGAGCAGGTCGTGCAGGCCGGCGTAGACCGACTCGGCGCGCGTGCCGCCGCCCACGTTGGCGCGCCAGCACGCGGCCGCGGCCTCGGCGTCGCCTTCGGCGGCCAGCGCGGCGAACTGGGTGTCGCCGGGCGACAGCACCACCAGCGTGCCGTCCAGTTCTGCGACGCGGCCGAGCGCTTCCAGCGTCCACAGCACCAGCGCCCGGCCGGCGAGCGATTCGTACTGCTTGGGGCCGGCTGCGCCCGAGCGCGAGCCCGCGCCGGCGCACGGCACCAGCGCGAAGAACCGCTGGCGGCCGTGGGGGTGGGTGAAGGAATCACCGCGCTGGGGACTGGTCATGGGCGTCATTCTAGAATCGCCTGGAGGCTGCGAATGGACCCGGCGCGCCCGAGCGGCGCGTCCAGAGGCGCCTGATCAAGGCGCAAGGCGCAGCCGTAGCACCGCGTACGGCGAGCATTTGCAACGCAGATCAGGCGCCTCTGGGCGTGACGAGCGGGCGTGCAGGGTTCGTTCGCAGTCTCCCCCCGCTCGACATCACGAGCGCACGCCTTGCCGGCGCCCTTCTTGCCGGTGTCAGGTCTTGCCTTTTGCCTCCCCGCCCGGTCGCGCGACGGCAAAAGGCAAGACCTGACACCCGCAAGACGCGTCCAAGGCGTGTCGTCATTTCTGCGCCCGTCATGCAACTGCCCTCGCTCGCCCCCGGACATCGCTTCACCCTGCCCCGCCCGCCCGGCGCGGCCGATGCGCTGCTGCTCGCACGCCTGGCCTCCGAGCGCGCGGCGCGCGGCGAGCTCACGCTGGTGGTGTGCGCCGAGCCGGCCGACAGCCAGCGCCTGGCCGACGAGCTGCCTTTCTTCGCGCCGCACCTGCGCGTGGCCATCTTCCCCGACTGGGAGACGCTGCCCTACGACCAGTTCTCGCCGCACCAGGACCTGGTCTCCGAGCGCCTGGCCACCCTGTGGCGGCTGTACCGCAAGAGCCAGGGCCTGTCGAGCGCCAACACCGGCGCGCCCATCGCGTCGCCCAACGGCAAGGGCGCGCCCGATCCGACGCGCAGCGTCGACGCCAACAAGGAGGACGACGAAGGCGTCGACGTCGTCCTGCTACCGGCCAGCACGGCGCTGACGCGCGTGGCGCCGCCGTCCTTCCTGGCCGCGACCACGTTCAACTTCAAGCAGAAGTCGCGGCTGGACGAGGCCGCGCTGCGCGCGCAGCTGACGCTGGCGGGCTACTCGCACGTGAGTTCCGTCGTGTCGCCGGGCGAGTACGCGGTGCGCGGCGGCCTGATCGACCTGTTCCCGATGGGCTCGAACGTGCCCTACCGCGTCGACCTGTTCGACAACGAGGTCGACTCGATCCGCACCTTCGACCCCGACACCCAGCGCAGCCTCTACCCGGTGCCGCAGGTGCGCCTGCTGCCCGGGCGCGAGTTCGCGCTGGACGAGGCCTCGCGCAAGGCGTTCCGCGTGCGCTGGCGCGAGCGCATCGAGGGCGATCCGACCAAGGCCCGCCTGTACAAGGACATGGGCAACGGCATCGCCGGCGGCGGCATCGAGTACTACCTGCCGCTGTTCTTCGACGAGACGGCCACGATCTTCGACTACCTGCCGACCTCGGCCACGCTGGTGCTGCACGGCGCCGTCGACGAGGCGCTGCAGCGCTTCTGGACGGACACGCGCGAGCGCCACCGCTTCCTCAAGGCCGACCCCGACCGCCCCATCCTGCCGCCCGAGGACATCTTCCTGAAGGACGACCAGTTCTTCGAGCGCACGCGCGCGTTCGCGGCGCTGTCGCTGCGGCCAGCAGGTGCGCTGGCCGATCACCGCAGAGAACCCTCGGGAAGCGAGGATCACATCCGAGCCGATCCGAGCTCCCCCGCGGGGGGCAGCGACGGGAGGAGCGAGGGGGCTGTCGTTTCGCGAGCCGATCCGAGCTCCCCCGCGGGGGGCAGCGACGGGAGGAGCGAGGGGGCTGTCACGTCTTGGGCACGACCGCTGCCGGACGTCAGCGTCGAGCGCGGCGCCACCGCGCCGATGGCGCGCCTGCAGAAGCACATCGACGCCACGCCCTACCGCATCCTGCTGGTGGCCGACAGCGAGGGCCGGCGCGAGACGCTGCTGGACATGCTGCGCGACCACAGGATCGAGCCCGTCAGCGTCGGCACGCTGGCCGAGTTCGAGGCCGGCGACGAGAAGGTGGCGATCACCGCCGCCCCCATCAGCGAGGGCTTCTTCTGGTTCGAGCCGGACGCGCAGCGCACGATCCAGTTCATCACCGAGAACGAGCTGTTCGCCACCGGCGCGTCGCCGCGCAAACGCCGCCGCGGGCAGGAGCAGACGAGCAGCGTCGACGCGCTGATCAAGGACCTGTCGGAGCTCAAGCTGGGCGACCCGGTCGTGCACGCGAGCCACGGCATCGGCCGCTACCAGGGCCTGATCAACATCGACCTGGGCGAGGGCCCGAGCGAGTTCCTGCACCTGGAGTACGCCGACAAGGCCACGCTGTACGTGCCCGTCGCGCAGCTGGCGCTGATCAGCCGCTACACGGGCGTGTCCGCCGAGGAAGCCCCGCTGCACAAGCTGGGCTCGGGCCAGTGGGACAAGGCGCGCCGCAAGGCCGCCGAGCAGGTGCGCGACGCCGCCGCGGAGCTGCTGAACCTGTACGCCCGCCGCGCCGCGCGCGACGGCCACTCGCACCGCTTCTCGCCGCACGACTACGAGGCCTTCGCCACCAGCTTCGGCTTCGAGGAGACGCCCGACCAGCGCGCCGCGATCCACGCGGTCATCCAGGACCTCGTCAGCCCCAAGCCGATGGATCGCCTGGTGTGCGGCGACGTCGGCTTCGGCAAGACCGAGGTGGCGCTGCGCGCCGCGTTCGTGGCGGTGCACGGCGGCAAGCAGGTGGCGCTGCTGGCGCCCACCACGCTGCTGGCCGAGCAGCACTACCAGACGATCTCCAGCCGCTTCGGGCAATGGCCGGTGAAGGTGGCCGAGATGTCGCGCTTCCGCACGGCCAAGGAGATCAAGACGGCGATGGAGGGCCTGGCGGACGGCACGATCGACATCATCGTGGGCACGCACAAGCTGCTGTCGGCCGACGTGAAGTTCAAGCGCCTGGGCCTGCTGATCATCGACGAGGAGCACCGCTTCGGCGTGCGCCACAAGGAGGCGATGAAGGCGCTGCGCGCCGAGGTCGACGTGCTCACGCTCACCGCCACGCCGATCCCGCGCACGCTGGGCATGGCGCTCGAGGGCCTGCGCGACCTGTCGGTGATCGCCACCGCGCCGCAGCGGCGGCTGGCCATCAAGACCTTCGTGCGCAACGAGAGCCAGGGCACGATCCGCGAGGCCGTGCTGCGCGAGTTGAAGCGCGGCGGGCAGGTGTACTTCCTGCACAACGAGGTCGAGACGATCCCCAACCGCCTCGAGAAGCTGCAGCAGCTGCTGCCCGAGGCGCGCATCGCGATCGCGCACGGCCAGATGCCCGAGCGCGAGCTCGAGTCGGTGATGCGCGACTTCGTCGCCCAGCGCATCAACGTGCTGCTGTGCTCGACCATCATCGAGACGGGCATCGACGTGCCCACCGCCAACACCATCGTCATCAGCCGCGCCGACAAGTTCGGCCTGGCGCAGCTGCACCAGCTGCGCGGGCGCGTCGGCCGCTCGCACCACCAGGCCTACGCGTACCTGATGGTGCCCGACGTCGAGGGCCTGACCAAGCAGGCCGCGCAGCGGCTGGACGCGATCCAGGCGATGGAGGAGCTCGGCTCGGGCTTCTACCTGGCGATGCACGACCTGGAGATCCGCGGCGCCGGCGAGGTGCTGGGCGAGAACCAGAGCGGCAACATGATGGAGGTCGGCTTCCAGCTGTACAACGACATGCTGGCCGAGGCCGTGCGCGCGCTCAGGTCCGGCCACGAGCCCGACCTGCTGTCGCCCACCGGCGCATTCGGCGGCGGCATCGACATCAAGCTGCACGCCCCCGCCCTGCTGCCCGACGCCTACTGCGGCGACGTGCAGACGCGCCTGTCGCTGTACAAGCGCCTGGCCACCGCGGAACGCCCGGAGACGCTGGACGCGCTGCTCGAGGAGATCACCGACCGCTTCGGCAAGCTGCCGCCGCAGGGCCAGGCGCTGTTCGACACGCACCGCCTGCGCATCCTGGCCAGGAGCTATGGCGTGCTCAAGGTCGACGCCAACCCGAAGGTCATGAACATCACCTTCCGGCCCAACCCGCCGGTCGACCCGATGCGCATCATCGAGCTGGTGCAGAAGAACCGCAGCGTCAAGCTGGCCGGCAACGACCGCCTGCGCATCGACCGCGAGATCGCCGAGCCGCGCGACCGCGCGCAGTACGTGCGCGACCTGCTGCGCTCGCTGGGGCCGCCCAAGGAACAGGTGGCCTGAGCGGGAAGCCGGGCGAGCCCAGGCGCCAGTTCCTTCCGACGCGCGCCGACGCCGTCGTTTTCCACCCCACTGGCGCATGCCGTGAGCCAGTGGAGCGGCGACAATCGCCCCATGACCCCGGAGACTCTTCATCCCGCCCTCGCCGCTGCCCTGGTCTTCGCGCTGATCGGCCTCGTGGCGCTCGCGCTGGGCCTGTGGGCCGTGCGCGCCGGTCGCGTCAAGCTGGGCGACCCCGCCGCGCAGGACGCCGGCCACGCCGCCCAGCTAGAACTGGCCCAGCTGCGCGAGCGCCTGCGCGCCGGCGAGCAGAAGGCGACCGCGCTGCAGGCCGAGCTCGACACCGCCCGCCGCGAGACCGCCGCCACCCGCGCCGACATGCTGCGCGCCACCGCCGGCGAGGCACAGAAGAACCAGCACGTCGCCTCGCTGAACGAACGCGTGGCCGACCTCGAGCAGAAGTCGCGCGACACGGCGGCCCAGCTCGACGCCCGCAACGTCGCGCTGCAGACCGCGTACGCCGAGCTCGCGCAGGTACGCACGCGCGCGGACGCCGACCGCGAGAACCTCAACGCGCAGATCGCGCTGCTGAGCGACGCCAGGACGGCGCTGTCCGACCAGTTCAAGACGCTGGCCAGCGACATCCTCGAGGAGAAGTCCCGGCGCTTCGCCGAGCAGAACCAGCAGAACCTGGGCACCCTGCTCGACCCGCTGCGCACGCAGCTGAGCGAGTTCAAGGGCAAGGTCGAGGAGGTCTACGTCAAGGAAGGCCAGGAGCGCTTCGCGCTGACCGAGCAGGTGCGCCAGCTGATGGAGCTGAACAGGACGCTCAGCAACGACGCCAACAACCTCACCAAGGCGCTCAAGGGCCAGGCCAAGACCCAGGGCAACTGGGGCGAGCTGATCCTGGAGCGCGTGCTGGAGGCCTCGGGCCTCGAGAAGGGCCGCGTCTACCACGTGCAGGTGAGCCAGCGCGACGCCGACGGCAACCTGCAGCAGCCCGACGTCGTCATCGACCTGCCGCAGGACCGCAAGCTGGTGGTCGACGCCAAGGTGTCGCTGGTGGCCTACGACCAGGCCGCCTCGGCCGAGACCGACGAGGCGCGCGGCCCGGCCGTGCGCGCCCACCTCGATTCGGTGCGCGCGCACATCAAGAACCTGTCCGCGAAGAACTACCAGGCGCTGTACGGCGTGAAGTCGCTGGACATGGTGGTGATGTTCGTGCCCATCGAGCCCGCGTTCATGCTGGCCGTCACCAGCGACGAATCGCTCTTCATGGAGGCCTGGCAGCGCAACGTGCTGCTGGTCAGCCCGTCGACGCTGCTGTTCGTCGTGCGCACCATCGCCCACCTGTGGCGCCAGGAGGCGCAGACGCGCAACGCGCAGGACATCGCCCGCCGCGGCGCCGAGCTCTACGACAAGCTGGCCGCCTTCGTGGGCGACCTGCAGAAGGTGGGCGCCAAGCTCAAGGACGCGCAGTCCGCCTACGACGAGGCCGAGAAGCGCCTGTCCACCGGCCGCGGCAACGTCATCCGCCAGGCCGAGATGCTCAAGGGGCTGGGCGTCAAGGCCACCAAGGCGCTGCCGAACGCGCTGGTCGACGCCTCGGGGGCGCCGGAGATCGATGCGCAGGCGCAGATGGACGTCGATGCCGATGCCGACGTCGGCACGGTCGAGACGGCGAGCGACGCCGACGCCGATGTCGACGAGTCGCCGGCACCGATGCCGGCCCTGTCGCCGATGTCCAAGTTGCCGTCCATGTCGCTGTTCGACGATTCGCCGGATCCGGATGCGCCGTTGAACTGACGGGCAGCCTCGGGCCGGCGCGGCACGTGGCGGTTCGAACGACCCGCCCTACGACCAGCCGTCATCGCTGTGGGCAGCGACGACGAGCCTTGCGCCGGCGCTCACCCCTGCGCCGACGCGGGCGAGGCCACCGAGCGCATCAGCACCTTGCCCACCGTGGCATGCACGTCGTCCGGGTCGGTCGGCTTGACCAGGTGGGCCGCGAAGCCGGCGGCCATCGAGCGCGCCACGTCCTCGGCGCTGCCGAAGCCGCTCAGCGCGATCAGCGGGGCGCGCGACGCCAGCACCGGGCCCAGGTCCAGGCCGGAGCCGTCCGGCAGGCCGAGGTCGGTCACGATCACGTCGAAGTCGTGGCGCTCGCCCGCGGCCATCGCGTCGCGCACGTTGGCCGCATGCGTGACCTCGTAGCCCATGAACTCGAGCGACATCGTCATCGCGCACGCGGCGTCCTCGTTGTCCTCCACCAGCAGCATGCGCACCGGGCGCGAGGCGACGCTGTCGGGCGCGGGCGCGGACGGCTGGGTGGCGACGACGTCGGGCGCCTCGACGGTGTCCAGGCGCAGCGTGAAGGTGGCGCCGCGGCCCAGGCCGTCGCTGCTGACGGACAGCTCGCCGCCGTGCTCCAGCACCAGCCCTTGCGCGATCGCCAGCCCCAGCCCGAGGCCGCCGAACTGGCGCGCGATGTCCTCGTTGGCCTGCTCGAACGCCGAGAAGATCAGCGGCAGCGCGGAGGCCTCGATGCCGATGCCGTCGTCGATGCAGGCAAGGCACAGCCGCGTGCCCTCGTTGCCCACCTCGATGCGGATGCGGCCGCCCGCCGGCGTGAACTTGACGGCGTTGCGCACCAGGTTCCACAGCACCTGCTGCAGGCGCGCCGCGTCGCCGTCGACCACGCCGCGCGCGGCGTTCCAGTGCACCGTGAGCGCGATCTGCTTCTCGTCGACCGTCTCCTGCACCATCTCGACGACGACATCGATGATCTTGCGCATGTCCACCGGCGCGCGGCGCAGCGACAGCTTCCCGGCGGAGATCGCAGTCAGGTCCAGCAAATCCTCGATCAGCCGCGCCTCCAGCAGCACGTTGCGCCGGATCATCGGCAGCAGCTCCGCGAGCTCGGGCGGCACCGCGACGTTCTTCTGCAGCGTCTGCGCCGCGGCGGCGATCGGCAGCAGCGGCGTGCGCAGCTCGTGCGACAGCACGGCCAGGAAGCGGTCCTTCGCGCGATTGGCCCGCTCGGCCTCCTCCTTGGCCTGCAGCAGCGCGATGCCCGACTCGAAGCTGGTCGTCACGTCGCGCAGCAGCTGGCAGAAGCCGCTGACCTCGCCGTCCTCGTCGCGCAGCACCGTCAGCGCGCCTTCCGCGCGCAGCCGCGAGCCGTCGGCGCGCACCAGCCAGCGTCCGACGACGACGCTGCCGTGCGCGGTGGCCGCCTTGAAGTCGGAGCGCCACACGTCGGCGGCGCGGTCCTCGGGCGTGTTGATCGTGCCGATGTGGCGGCCGATCATCTCGACGCGCACGTAGCCGAAGATCAGGCTCGCGGCCTGGTTCCAGTCGCGGATCGTGCCGTCGGTGTCCAGCAGGATGACGCCGTGGCCGCTGAGGCCGTCGACGACGCGCGCGTAGATCGAGTCGGCCTCGCGCAACTGGCGCTCCGCGCGCATGCGCGCCGCGCGTTCCGCGCGCTCGCGCAGCGCCCGCTCGATGACCAGCGGCAGGCGGCCCAGGCGATCCTTGCTGACGTAGTCGGTGGCGCCGCGCTTGAGCAGCTCGACGGCATTCTCCTCGCCGATCACGCCCGAGACGAAGATGAACGGCAGCTCGGGCGCCACCGCCTTGCAGTGGTCCAGGGCCAGCGCCCCGCCGTAGCCGGGCAGTTCGACGTCCGAGAGGACGAGGTCGAACGCGCACGACGCCAGCGCCTGCGCGAACGAGCGTTCGTCGGCCACCAGCCGCACCTGCAGGTCCCTGCGCGCCGCCGGATAGGCCTGCGCGAGCGCCGCCTGGATCAGCTCGGCGTCGAATGCCGAATCCTCCAGCATGAGGATGCGCAGCGGGGTGGAAGCGTCGAGGTCGGTCATGCGGATCCGTCGAAGCGGCGCGCCGCCTTGGTCGAGCCCGGCGGCGGCTCGTTGAGCACCGCCCAGAAGATGCCCAGGTCGGCGATGGCGGCGACGAAGGCCTTGAACTCCACCGGCTTGACGACATAGGCGTTGACGCCCAGCGCATAGCTGCGCACGACGTCGCCTTCCTCGTGCGACGAGGTCAGCATCACCACCGGCAGGCTGCGCAGCTCGGGCGTCTCGCGCACGATCTTGAGCACCTCCAGGCCGTCGACCTTGGGCAGCTTGAGGTCCAGCAGCACGACCGCCGGATTGCCGGCGACGCGCGACGCGAACTCGCCCTCGCGGCGCAGGTAGTCGAGCGCCTGCGCGCCGTCGCGCACGACGACCACGTCGTTGGCCAGCTCGCTGCGCTCCAGCGCCACGAGCGTCAATTCGAGGTCGCGGACGTCGTCCTCGACCAGCAGGATCGGCTTGAGCATCAGGCGCTCTCCTCGTTCTTGTGGGGTAGGGCGAAACCGAAGCGCGCCCCTTCGCCCGGGACGCCTCGCGCCCACACCTGGCCGCCATGCCGCTCGATGATGCGGCGAAAGCTCGCCAGGCCGATGCCGGTGCCCTCGAACTGGTCGGACTGGTGCAGGCGCTGGAACACGCCGAACAGCTTGTCGACGTAGCGCATGTCGAAGCCGACGCCGTTGTCGACCACCTCGACGCCCCGGAGCCCGCCCCGCTCCACCGGGATCACCTGCACCCGCGTCACCGCGCGGTCGCGCGCGTACTTCACGGCGTTGCCCATCAGGTTGCGCATGGCCACCTGCATCAGCGTCGGGTCGGCGTGCAGCACGGGCAGCGCGGGCGAGATGTCCCACTCGATGCGGCGCTCCGGCTCGAAGCGCGTCAGCTCGCGGGCGATCTCGTTGCTCAGGGCCGCCATGTCCACCGCGCCCGGCTTGATCGCCGTGCGGCCCATGCGCGAGAAGTCCAGCAGCGCATCGACCAGCCGGGCCGAGTACGCCGACGCGTCCTTGACGTGCTGCAGGTAGCGCTGCGACTTGTCGCCCAGCTTGGCGCCCTCGATGTCCAGCACCAGGTCGACATAGCCGGCGATGTGGCGCATCGGCGCGCGCAGGTCGTGCGAGACGGTGTACGAGAACGCCTCGAGTTCCTTGTTGACGCGCCCCAGTTCCGCCGCCACCTCGTTGAGCTCCTCGGCCCGCCGCAGCACGATGCCGATCAGGGACTGGCGCAGCTCCATCACCGCGCCGGCCTCCGCGCTCGTCCACGGCAGCGAGCGGCCCTGGAGTTCCTCCTTCCAGCTCGCGAAGCTGCTGCGCGGCTGGATGCGACCCTCGCTGCGCACTTCCTTGTACGGGCGGCCGGCCCAGGTGATCGTCTGGACGACGGCCGTGCGGAACCACAGGATCACGTGCCGGTGCACCTGCGAGATGGTGATGGCCATCACGCCGGCGCCGACGTCGCCCCAGGCCGCCGCCGCGGGCCACAGCTCGTGCAGCCGATCGGACTGGAAGACCTGGTCGCCGCGATGGCGCAGCCATTCGGCCAGCGCCAGGATCTCGGGCGCGGGCGGCACCTCGCCAAAGGAGCGGCACACTTCGTTGAGCACGACGGCGACGCCGGCGGCGCGCCCCAGGCGCAACAGGGGCACGGGCTCGTTGACCAGGCCCAGCAGGCTGGCATCGAGGTCGGCGCGCTGCGCGATGATCTGCAGCGTGAGCTCGCGCAGCTCGTGGCGCTGCTCGCCCTCGGCACGCTCGTCGGCCGCCTCGACCTGCACCGACAGCAGCCGCCCGAGGTGCTCGCACGCGGCGCGCGTCGGGAACGACAGGAAGCGCGTGTCGCGGTCGTGGCAGGACACCAGCCCCCAGAGCCGCCCGCGCACGACGATGGACACCGACATCGACGCCCGCGTGCCCATGTTGCGCATGTACTCCAGGTGCACCGGCGAGACGCTGCGCAGGCCGGCCAGCGACAGGTCGATGGCCGTCGGCGCGAGCGCCGCGTCGCTCGACTCCAGCGGCACGGGCACGTAGTCCGAATCGGGGATCAGGCGGATGAAGTTCAGGCAGTACAGCGCGCGTGCCTGGGCCGGGATGTCGCTGGCCGGGAAGCGGTGGCCGGCATAGCGCTCGTAGCCCTCGTCCATCGCCTCGGCCAGCACCTCGCCATGGCCTTCGGCGTCGAAGCGGTAGGCCAGGCAACGGCCGAAGCCGGTCAGGCGCTTGAGCTCGCGCACGCCGATGCGCAGCAGGTCGTCGACGGACCGGGCGCGCTGCAGTTGCGGCAGGAAATGCCGCGCCAGCGAATAGATGGGGGCGTGCGTGCCGCGGTCGGCGGCGGCCGGCTCGAACTCGACGATGACCTGGCCGCCCAGCCGATGCACGCTGGCGTCCATCTCCTGGCCGCCCACGGTGAGCAGGCCCGCGGGGGCGGGAGATTCGCCTTCGGGCACGTCCAGCGCACGCCGGTCCAAGGCCGACAGGGCCGCGGCGCGCTGCGCGGCGTCACCCCAGTTGGCGCTCCATGCCAGCTCGCGCCCGCTGTCGGCGTCCAGTACGAGCATGCGCCCGTGCGGCTGGATGGCGCCCGGCACCCGGATGGGTTCGGTCGCGCAGGAATCCAGGTCGGTCAGGCGGGCGTTCATCGAGCGAAGGTCGGGACTGCAAAGGCGACAGGAAAACCTTGCCGCGGCGTTTCAGGCAATGCAGCGGCGCGCCGTGGTCGGAGTGGCCGCTGCCGTGTATCGGCAAGGCACGTGCCAGCCCGGCCGCGCGTGAACCAGGGCCTGTCCACAATCAATTCGCGCCTGCGCCGAGGCCCTGCCCTAGGGCCGGGCCGCCGCAACGCGCTCGAGCCAGTAGGACGCCTGCGCCATCGCCCGCTCGGCGCCCGGCTGCTCGGCCGCCAGCAGCGCCAGCGCATCGGAGATCAGCTGCTCGAGCCGCGGCGACCCCAGTGTCAGCGCGGCCGTGCGGCAGGCGTCGGCCTTCTGCGCGAACGACGCGCGTGCATGCGCCCCGCCCGCGGCCGACGCGAGCTCCTGCGCGAGCCCGCACAGCGCCTGGACCTGCTGGCGGAATGCGCCGACGTAGCGCGCATGGCGTTCCGCGTCGATGCGCAGCCGCACGATGGCCGACTCGACCGGCTCGAGGATGCCCGCATCGAGCTGCGCGAGCACGCGCTGGATGCGGCCGACCGTCTCCGGGCCCACCGGCTTGACGATGAACCCCTGCAGGTCGGAGCGCGTGGCGCTGAGCACGGTGTTGCGGTCGGCCGTGGAGGTGATCAGCATCGCCGGCACGCGCTTGAGGCCCGGCGCGGCGCGCAGGCGGGCCACCAGTTCCAGGCCGTCGGGCGGCGGCATGCGCACGTCCAGGCAGACGAGGTCGAAGCAGCGGTCGCCGGCGACGGCGCGCCACGCGCTCGCGCCGTCCTCGGCCAGCACGAGCTCGGGCTCGCCGCACTGGCGCAGCACGTCTTCCATCGCGAGGCGCGAGACGAGGTCGTCGTCGGCGGCCAGGATACGCATGTCGACCCTCCTTCGAAGGGACAAGCGTATCAGTGCGCCGTCATCCAGTCGTCAATGCTTTCCTGGAGCGCCGCCCAGTGGCGCTCGACCGCCGCGTCGTCGCCCGCGTCGCAGGCGTGCTCGAGTCCGCCGGCGTCGTCGGCCATCTGGTCGCTGTGGATGTAGAACGCGCTGCCCTTGATGTTGTGCGCGATGCGCGCGGCGCGGCCGAAGTCGCGCCGGGTGATCGCGTCGGCCAGGTCGGCCAGCAGGCGCGGCGTCTCGGCGCGGAACGCATCGGCCAGGCGCTCGGACAGCGAGCGCACCGCCGCGGCCGCCGGCGGCGGCTTGGCGGCGGCATC
>Ga0207427_100683_pt1 | contig 16143 bp, 16 predicted proteins | sample AraplaCL_Cvi_mMS_FD_184268 | JGI IMG/M metagenome (GOLD analysis project Ga0207427, IMG submission 184268) | Arabidopsis root microbial communities from the University of North Carolina, USA - plate scrape CL_Cvi_mMS (SPAdes) (version 2) | ecosystem: Host-associated > Plants > Roots > Endosphere ... | reverse complement strand
CCGCCGTCACCCGCCGCACCTGTTATTTCTCGACATCCAGATGAATACGATGTCGGGCATGCAGCTCGCACAGTCGCTGGATCCCGAGGCGCTGCCGCTGATCGTGTTCGTGACGGCCTACGACCAGTACGCGCTGCAGGCCTTCGAGCGCGCCGCGGTCGACTACCTGCAAAAGCCCGTGCAGCCCGCGCGCCTGGCGGCCTGCTGCGGGCGACTGCGCGACGCGCTCGCGCTGCGCGCGGCCGCGCGCGACGCGAACACCGCGCCGGCCACGGACGACGCCGCGCTGCTCGGACGCCTGCGCAGCTTGCTGGCCGCACCGGCCGACGCCGCGCCGGCGCCGCTGGCGATCCTGCAGGCGAGCATCGGCGCGACGCTGCACATGATCCCCGTCGACGAGGTGCTGTACTTCGAGGCTGCCGACAAGTACGTGCGGGTCGTCACCGCCGATCGCGAGGCGCTGATCCGGATGTCGCTGCGCGAGCTGCTGCCGCGCCTGCCGGCCGACCGCTTCTGGCAGATCCACCGCGGCACCGTGGTGCGCGCCGACGCCATCGCCACGGCCCTGCGCGACGACTCCGGCAAGGTATTCCTCACCTTGCGCCAGCGACCCGGACGTCTGGTTGCGAGCCGTCTGTACGCGCATCTGTTCCGCGGGATGTGACCGCCACGCCGGCAGCCGGCATCTTGCCGCGCATCGCCTGGTCCCAGCGCTGCAGGCGCTCGGGGCTGACGTCGAAGTGCTGGCCGAACAGCAGCGGGCCCTGGCGCGCCATCATCGTGGCCACGCGCGCGGCGGCCGGATCGCCGGCATCGGCGGCCGCCGACAGCTGGGCATAGGCCTGGGGCCACTGCTGCGCCTCGTACGCCTCCATCGCCATGCGGAAACGCCCCTGCGGGACGTCGCCGTTGCGGCCCAGGCCGGCGCCGGTCAGCGCGATGCAGGCCGCGACGATGGCCGTGGCGCCGATCAGCACCTGGGCGCCGGCGTCGATCCAGCGGGCCGTCGTACTCGTCGTCATGGTCATCGCGTGCTGCATGCTGCTCTCCTGCTCGGGCGTGCCGGAGGTTCCGGCTTGTCGAGGCGCGAGTATGGAAAACGGTCGCCCGCTCAGCTATCCCTCTTGAGAGGGTGCGGCCCGGCGCCATCTGTAACCGTGGCGCGCCCCCCGGCGCCGGCGCAGTGGCACCCGCGCCACTAGAATTGCCGCGACATGAACACGCCCAAGAACCCCACTCCCGCCGCGCCGGCCGACGAGGCCGTCAAGCCCGCGAACTTCCTGCGCAACGTCATCGAACGCGATCTGGAGGCGGGCACGTACGCGCATCGACAGTGGGGCGGCGGCGCCGGGGACGCGGCCTTCCACGCGGCCGGCGCGCCCGACACGGCGCGCGTGCGCCTGCGCTTCCCCCCCGAGCCCAACGGCTACCTGCACGTGGGCCACGCCAAGAGCATCTGCCTGAACTTCGGCCTGGCGCGCGACTACGGCGGCGTCTGCCACCTGCGCTTCGACGACACCAACCCGGAGAAGGAAGACCAGGAGTACGTCGACGGCATCAAGGAGAACGTGCACTGGCTGGGCTTCGACTGGGTGACGCCCTCGGGCGACTACCTGTTCTACGCCAGCAACTACTTCGACTTCATGTACCGCGCCGCCGAGGCGCTGGTGCAGGCGGGCCTGGCCTACGTCGACGAGCAGACCGCCGAGCAGATCCGCGCCAACCGCGGCGACTTCAACACGCCCGGCACCGACAGCCCGTTCCGCAACCGCACCCCGGCCGAGAACCTGGCGCGCCTGCGCGAGATGCGCGACGGCAAGCACGCCGACGGCTCGATGATCCTGCGCGCCAGGATCGACATGGCCAGCCCCAACATCAACCTGCGCGACCCGGCGCTCTACCGCATCCGCCGCGCGCACCACCACAACACCGGCGACCAGTGGTGCATCTACCCGATGTACACGTTCGCGCATCCGATCGAGGACGCGCTCGAGCGCATCACGCACAGCATCTGCACGCTCGAGTTCGAGGACCAGCGCCCGTTCTACGACTGGCTGCTGGAGCGCCTGGTCGACCTGGGCCTGCTCGCGCACCCGCTGCCGAAACAGTACGAGTTCGCGCGCCTGAACCTGACCTACGTCGTCACCAGCAAGCGCAAGCTGCGCCAGCTGGTCGAGGAGAACCACTGCACCGGCTGGGACGACCCGCGCATGCCCACCCTCGTCGGCATGCGCCGCCGCGGCTACACGGCCGGCGCGCTGCAGCTGTTCGCCGAACGCACCGGCGCCACCAAGAACAACACCTGGATCGACTACGCCTGGCTGGACATCGCGCTGCGCGACGACCTCGAGGACAAGGCCCCCCGCGCGATGGCCGTGCTCGACCCGATCCCGCTCAAGCTCGCCAACTGGGCCGAGGTGTTCGGCAGCGACGCGCACCGCGAGCCCTGCGGCGCGCCCGCGCATCCGCACCACCCCGAGATGGGCCAGCGCGAGTTCGTGCTGGGCCCGCAGGTCTGGATCGAGCGCGACGACTTCCTGGAAGTGCCCGTCAAGGGCTATCAGCGCCTGTTCCCGGGCAACAAGGTGCGCCTGAAGTACGGTGTCATCGTCGAGTGCATCGGCTGCGAGAAGGACGCCGACGGCCAGGTCACCGCCGTGCTCGCCACCGTCGTGCCCGACACCAAGAGCGGGACGCCGGGCGCCGACGCCGTCAAGGTCAAGGGCACGATCACCTGGGTCGCGGCGCACGATGGCGTGCCCGTCACGTTCAACCTGTACGACCGCCTGTTCGCGGTGCCGCACCCGGGCACCACGGACGCGCCGCTCACCGCCGAGCTGAACCCGGCCAGCTGGCGCGTCACGCAGGGCTACGTCGAGCCTTCCGCGGGCCGGCTCGCGGCCGAGTCGCGCGTGCAGTTCGAGCGCCACGGCTACTTCGTCACCGACCGCGTCGCGCACCAGCCGGGCCAGCCGGTGTTCAACCGCATCACCACGCTCAAGGACAGCTGGGGCAAGTAGTTCCCGCCACCCTGGCCCTTGATTTCGGGCCAGGACGACCCCACGTCATGTCCGAGGGCAGCGATGCCGCCCTCGCGCATTGCCTGAAGGAGTCGTGATGTCCACCGCGCTGAAGAACCGCATCGAGAACCTGATCGCCATGGCCCAGTTGCTGGAGCGCGTGGACGCGAACCCGACGCTGGTCGGCGCGCAGCAGTACCTGAACCTCGTCAATACGGTCAAGGGCCTGCTGTCGGAGGACGACCTGCCCGACGACGCGCTGCGCGCGGTCCTGCGCGCGTGCCCGGCCAGCGCCCTGCTGTACGAGAACATGCACTACGACCGCTCGGGCCTGTCGCAGTCCCCGCTGGACGCGGCCGTCGCCTCCGAGATGGCCGCCAGCGAACTCATCGCCGGACTGCGCGCCCGCGCACATTGACACGGTTGCGCGATGCGCGAGCGCAACAATGGCGCCGCGCGTCGCTGACGCGACAGACAGCGCGCGTTCAGCTCCCCCACATTCGAGCCGGCACTTAGCCGGCTCGAGTCGTTCCAGGCTCGAGATCCGTCGCCGCGACACGATCGCGGCGCAACGCCGGCGCGCCCGCTTGCGGTGCATCCGTCATCAACACGCAACATTTTCGGCCGTATCGCACCTGATACGTGCAGTTGTTCGCGTAAATGGCGTGGTGGCAGCAAGTTAGCGCGACTAGACTGGCGCCCATCCCATCGGAAACCGAGACCCGGAGACAAACTCAAATGGCATTCCTGAACAAGAACACCGCCCTGGCCGTCGCCGCCCTGGTCGCCTGCGGCAGCGCCGCCGCCACGGAAGACTACGACCTGCGCTACGCGCCCGGTTACGGCGCGGCCGACATGTCCGCCCCGTTCGAGGGCGGCTGGGTGTTCCAGGCGCACGCCTACGCCTACAGCGGCAACATCCGCAGCACCACCGTCGGCAGCCCGACGGACGTCTCCGCCGCCATCGGCGCGCCCGCCGGCTCGCTGTTCGCGACGCCGACGATCCACTCGAACACGCAGATCAATGTCAACGGCATCCTGCCGCGCCTGAGCTACATGAGCAGCACGACGTTCCTGGGCGCCACGATCGGCGGCACCGTGCTGCTGCCGATCGTGCACAAGGGCAGCAGCGTGAGCCTGACCGGCCTGGACGGCGCCCTGAGCGGCCCGGCCCTGCCGCTGCTCAACGCCCAGCAGCAGGCCGCGCTCCTGACCGGTTTCGGCAAGGCCGCCACCGTCGCGGCCAAGGCCGTGACCGACGGCAACACCGCGCGCAGCTTCGGCATGGGCGACCTCGAGTTCTCGCCCATCCTGCGCTGGAGCACCGAGAACACCCAGACGCTGTTCGTCCTGACGACCGTGGCGCCCACCGGCGACTACGACCAGACCCGCGCCGCCAACCCGAGCGCCGGCAAGTTCTGGACGTTCCGCCCGGCGATCCAGTACAGCTACATCGGCGACGGCTGGGACGTCGGCGGCCGCGTCGCGTACTCGTACAACACGCGCAACACCGAGACGCACTACAAGAGCGGCAGCTACGTCAACGTCGACCTGGCCATGATGAAGTCGGTGAGCGAATCGACCCGCGTCGGCCTGTCCGCCTACGCCGTCGACCAGCTCAACAAGGACACGTCCAACATGACGCCGGCGCAATGCGTCGCGCAATACGGCGGCGTGGCCCCCTGCACGATCATCGAGGCGCGCCAGGCCGCCACGCTGGATGAGAAGGGCCGCGTGTTCGGCCTCGGCCCGGAAGTGGCCTACATCCATGGCGCCGGCGACTACCTGCTCGAAGGCCGCGTGATGCGCGAATTCGGCACGCAGACGCGTCCGAAGGGCTTCACGGCGATCGTCTCGCTGTCCAAGCCGTTCTGACGGCGGACGGAAGTCACGGTGGCGGCGTCGGCCGGGGGGCAGGCGCTGCAGAACCACCCGGCTTCGACCGAAAACAGGAAGGCGAGGCCCTGGTCCACGATGCCAGGGCTGCGCCGTCCCGCGCGGCGGATCACATCGCCGCGTCCTGCAAGTGAGGGTGAGAACATCATGAAGATGCAAACGTTGCGCCGGCTGCTGTCGGCACTCGTGTTGGTCGGCGCCGCCTCCGGCGCGTGGGCCAACGTCGACGTCTCCGGCGTGTCGCTGGAAGAGACGGTCACGGTCGGCGGCGTGCCGCTGCACCTGAACGGCGCCGGCTATCGCAAGCGCGGCTACTTCAAGATCGACGTCACCGCGGTGTACCTGCCGACCAAGATGACGTCGCTGGAGGCCATCGAGAACGCCCCGGGCGTCAAGCGCGTACAGCTGACGATCCAGCAGGACGTCACGGGCTCGCAGGCCTCGCGCTACTTCCTGATCGACTTCGAGGCCTCCGCCACGCCGGCCGAGTTCGCCAAGCTGATCACCGAGGTCTCGCAGGTCGGCGACATCTACAGCTCGCTGCCCAAGATCAAGAAGGGCGACGTCGTCACCATGGACTGGATCCCGGGCAAGGGCCTGGTCGCCACGCTCAACGGCACCCAGCTCCAGCCGCACGGCGCGCCCTCGGCCTACATCAACAGCGAGCTGCTGGCCAAGGTCATGCTGCGCATGTACATCGGCGGCAAGACGCCCGCCGAACTGCACGACAACCTGCTGGGCCTGTCCACCAGCATGCGCGACAAGAAGTAATCGCGACCTGATCGATCTGCAGGCCTCGACGCGTGGGAGCGCGTCCAGGCCTTTTCTTTCAGGCCTCGCCAACACGCGGAATGCCGTGGCCATCGCCCCGCGAAGCGCCGCTCATCCACACCCGTCATCCTGCGCGCAAGCGCAGGATGACGGCGTGGCGCCAGGATGACGGCGTTGGCGCGAGGATGACGACGTTGTCCGGCGTCGCCATCAACCGGCGCCGGGCAGCGTCAGACCTGGATCAGCTCGATCTTGTACCCGTCCGGATCCTGCACGAACGCGATGACGGACGTGCCGCCCTTGACCGGGCCCGGCTCGCGCGTGACCTTGCCGCCGGCGCTGCGCACGCGCTCGCACACGGCCGCCACGTCGGGCACGCCGAGCGCCAGGTGGCCGAAGCCGCTGCCCACGTCGTAGCTGGAGACGCCGTAGTTGTAGGTGAACTCGACCTCGACATCGCCCACCTCGTTGCCGCGGCCGGGATCGGGGCCGTAGCCGACGTAGGCGAGCGTGTACTGCTGCTCCGGGCGGTCGACCGTGCGGCGCAGCGTCATGCCGAAGTGGGCGGTGTAGAAGTCGATCGAGCGCTGCAGGTCGCCGACGCGCAGCATGGTGTGGAGGAATTTCATGGGGTGGCCGATTCGGTGGGCGGGATGGCCGCCACGTTAGCAAACATCGCCCGTCCGAGCGCGGCGGGGTCATTGACCGTGCGCAGCGCGTCGTAGGCGCGCTGCGCTTGCGGGTAGCGGCGGCGCAGCAGGTTCAGCCATTGCTTGAGGCGGCCGGCGCGATGGCGCGGCTCGACCTTCACGTTGACGCGGCGCCAGAAGTCCGCCATCAGCGGCAGCAGGTCGTCCCAGGCGACGGCCGGCGGCGCGCCGTAGGCCTCGGGCGAGTGCGGGCCGCCGGTCGAGGCCTTGATGTAGCCGCGCTCGTCCACGCGCGCCAGCACGGCGTGCGCGGGCACGGCCAGCGACGGGGCGCGGCCATCGAGCCGGCTCGCGCGGATCGCCAGCGCCAGGCCCGGGTCGGCGACCATGCCGCGGCCCAACATCAGGCCGTCGCAGCCGGTGACGCGGCGGCAGCGCTCGGCGTCGCCCGGCGTCCAGATCTCGCCGTTGGCGAGCACCGGAACCGATACCGCCTCGCGTATCGCCGGTACGCGCTCCCAGAACGCCGGCGGCCGGTAGCCGTCGGCCTTCGTGCGCGCATGCACGACGAGCTCGCTCGCGCCCGCGTCCGCGAGCGCCTGCGCGCACTCGACCGCGCGCGAGGCGTCGTCCACGCCAAGGCGCATCTTGGCCGTGACCGGCAGCTCGGGCGGCACGGCGCGCCGCACGGCCTCGACGATGCGGCCGAGCAGCGGCGGATCGACCAGCAGCGACGCGCCGCCGCCGTGGCGGTTGACCACCTTGGCCGGGCAGCCGAAGTTCAGGTCGATGCCGTCGGGCCGCAGCGCGGCCAGCGCCGCGGCGTTGTCGGCCAGGCAGGCCGGATCGGAGCCGAGCAGCTGCGGGCGCACCGGCACGCCGGCCAGCGTGCGGCCGCCCTGACGCAGCTCGGGCACGATGCGCAGGAAGACGCGGTCGGGCATGAGCTGGTCGGTGATGCGGATGAACTCCGACACGCAGCGGTCGATGCCGCCGACGGCGGTCAGCACCTCGCGCAGCGGGTGGTCGAGCAGGCCTTCCATCGGCGCCAGCAGCAACTGGCCGCGGTTCATGAGGCAACCTCCGCCCTGCGGGCTGCGGTGCGAGCGCCCTTCGGAGCGGCCAGGCGGGCGCTCATGCCGGCCACGCGTCCACGCCGTCGGCCAGGCGCTCGAAATCAGTCTCGTCGTTGTAGACCTGCGCCGCCAGCCGCACGTGCGGCCGGCCGCGGATGGCCAGCACCTGGGCCTCGATGCGGCGCTCGTGGAACAGCCAGTCCTTCAGCGTGGGTGCGGCCGCTGCGCCGAGCGCCGCGATGCGCTCGGGCAGCGCCACGCTGGCCATGCAGCCCACCATCGCCTCGGGCACGGCGAACGGCTGGCCCCAGCGCGCGGCCAGTTCGTGCGCCATGCGCCAGGCGAGGTCGTGGTTCCACGTGCGCATCGCGTCGACGCCCAGCGCGTCGCGCATGAAGGCGATGCCCGCGGGCGCCGTCAGGAACGCCGACGGATCGCGCGTGCCCGTCCAGTCGAACTCCTGCGCGAGGCCGACGTCCAGGCCCCACGAGATCACCGTCGGATGCAGCGCCGCGCGCTGCGCCGGGCTCACCCACAGCAGGCCGCAGGCGCGCGGCGCGAAGGCCCACTTGTGCAGGTTGGCGACGTACCAGTCGGCCCCGAGGGCCTCGATGTCCAGCGCCAGCGCGCCCGGCACGTGCGCGCCGTCGACCAGCACCGGCACGCCGCGGGCACGGCAGGCGGCCGTCATCGCGGCCACCGGCAGCGTCAGGGCGGTCTCGGACGACACGTGATCGATCACCGCGATGCGGCTGTGCGGCGTCAGCACGCGCTCGATGGCCTCGACGTACGCGGCGGTCGCATCGACGGGCACCGGGAACGGCGTCTCGGCGACGACGACGCGCGCCCCCGCGGCGCGCGCCACGAACTGCGCGGCCTTGGCGACGGCGCCGTACGCCTGGTCGAGCACGACGATCTCGTCGCCCGGCGCCAGCACGAGCGAGCGCAGCACCGCGTTGATGCCGGTGCTGGCGTTGTCGACGAAGACGAGGTCGTCGCCGCGCGCGCCCAGGAACGCGCCGACGTCGTCCGCGGCCCGGCGCAGCAGCGGGCGCGGCGCGCCGGGGTCGTCGGGCACCAGGCGCATCAGCTCGCGGAACAGGAAGGCCGCCGGCTGCGCCTCGATGCGGCGCTGCCAGGCCTGCTGCGCCTCCAGCACCACGCGCGGCGTGGCGCCGACGGTGCCGTGGTTCAGGTAAGCGATCGCGGGATCGAGCCACCAGTGGGGAAGCATGGAACGGCCGAAGGCGGGCACGGGATTTCCATCAGACGCGGGAAGCGCGATTGTCGCGCGACGCGCCGACCGAGCAGGTATAAACCGCGCACAGGGAGAGAAAGAACGATGAACGACAACAACCGCTACGCACCGCCCAAGGCGGACGTCGAGGGCGAGACGCTCGAGAGCGCACGGGCGCCGGCGCTGTGGAACCCGAACGCCACGGCCAACTGGAGCCTGCTGTTCACGCCGATGTTTGGGGCCTGGCTGCAGATGCAGAACTGGCACGCGCTGGGCGAACGCCGGCGCTCCGACGCCGCGCGGAGCTGGATGGTGCTGTCCACGATCATGCTGGCGGCCTGGGTGTTCCTGGACCTGGTGGCGCCGCGCAGCCTGTGGGCGCTCCTGATGCCGCTGCTGTCGTTCGTCTGGCTCCTCGCCTGGTACTTCGCGAGCAGCAAGCCGCACGCCAAGTGGGTGGCCGAGCGCTTCGGCAAGAGCTATCCGCGCCGGCCCTGGATGCATCCGTTGCTGTGGGGCGTGGCCGGCTACGTCCTGATCTACGGCCTCGGCGTGCTCGCCGGCATCGTCGCCAGGACGCCCTACTGAAAGGCGGCCGCGACCGATCCGGCCGCGCGACGTCAGTGCAGGTCGGTCAGCTGCACCGCCGGCGACGCCCATTCGCGACCGACGCTGCCCTGCGCGCGCAGGAAGCTGGCCCGGGCGCCGTCGGTCATCGCGTCCCACTTCACCTCGCCCTGGCGATCGCACGGGAACGACAGCGCGCGGCCGGCGTGGAACAGCGACTGGAAGCGCAGTTCGTAGCGGGCATGCGGGTCGGCGGCGGGCAGCGGAGCGGTGGTCATGAGGGCCTCGGGTGTTGCGGGAGAGGACGGCGCCTGCAGGCTTGCGCCCCAGGATGAAAACAGTGTGCGCGCCGGCGGCGCCGGTCGCCATCGGCGCGCTTGCATCCGTAGCCTCCTCCCGGCGCCTCGTCGGCGCGTCGTCTTTCCCGGAAGTCGCCTGTAAGCATCCATCTGACAAACTGGCGTCCTGTCCGGCCGCCATCCCGCCCCGCCCGTGAACGCCCCGCTCATCCGCCTCGCCACCGTCGACGACCTGCCCGTGCTCTGCCACCTTGGCGCCGCCACCTTCCGCGAGACCTACCGCCCGATCAGCAACCCGCGCGAAGTCGACGAGTACGCCGACGAGAACTTCACGGCCGCCAAGGTGACGGCATGGTTCCGCAAGCCGTGCGCGCGCACGCTGCTGGCGCACGTCGGCGGCGAGCCCGCCGGCTACGCCCACCTGCGCCACGCCAAGGTGCCCGAGTGCGTGGCCGACCGCAAGGCGATCGAGCTGTCGCGCCTGTACCTGCTGGGCAGCGCGCAGGGCGCGGGCCTGGGCAGCGCGATGATGGCCGCGGTGCTGGCCCAGGCCGCCGAGCTCGAGGCCCGCACCGTCTGGCTGGGCGCCTACGAGCGCAACGAGCGCGCCCTCGCCTTCTACGCCCGCCACGGCTTCGCGCGGGTGGGCGCGCACGAGTTCGAATTTGGGGGGCGCATCTACGCCGACCCGGTCCTCGTGCGACCTGTCGTTTTTGCGCCCTGAGCGGCGACTATGATTCGCGCCTTCCAAAACATTTCGGAGATGTCCCGATGAACTCCCGCACCGCCCGCCTGGCCGCCGCATTCGCGCTCGTCGCCGGTTTCGCATCCGTCGCGCACGCCGACGACGACGCCGCCCTCGCCGCCGCCGCCAAGGAATCCGGCGCCAGCGTGTCCGCCACCGGGGTGGTCTACAAGTCGATCAAGGACGGCACGGGCGCGAACCCGAAGGCCTCCGACACGGTCAAGGTCAACTACCGCGGCACCTTCGTCGACGGCAAGGAATTCGACGCCTCGCGCGGCAACCCGATCTCGTTCCAGCTGAACCGCGTGATCCCGTGCTGGACGGAAGGCGTGCAGAAGCTCAAGGTCGGCGGCAAGGCCAAGCTGACGTGCCCGTCCGCCACCGCCTATGGCTCGCGCGGCGCGGGCGGCGTGATTCCGCCGAATGCGACGCTGGTGTTCGAGGTGGAGCTGCTGGCGGTCAACTGAGGCGGGCTGGCTGCTTGCGTGGAGCGGCGGTCGGGCTGGATTGACGCTTCTTGCTGGATTGATCGCTTCTTGCTGGATTGACGCTTCGCGCTGGCCTGCACCGCGCTTGCGACAGGCTGGGCTGGGGCTCCGCTCTCCGGCTTGCCACGCGTCGGAATCCGGCCTGGACGGCCGGATTCAGCGGGTTCCGAGCGCAGGCTGGCCCGAGCGACGCGGGTGGAGACCTCCGGTCCGCCCTGGAAGAACTTGAACGCGGCCAACTCGGCGAGCGCGTGGTGCAACTCGAGGCCACGGAACCTGCTGAATCCGGCCGTTCCAGGCCGGATTCCGACGCGTGGCAAGCCGGAGAGCGGAGCCCCAGCCCAGCCTGTCGCCAGCGCAACGCTGGCCAGCGCGAAGCGTCAATGCCACAACTGCCACAACTGCCACAACTGCCACGACAGACACGACCGTCTCCCGACGACCTGCCCTATTTGTTCTCCGCCTCGACCTGCGCCGGCGTGAGGCCCACGCGGGCATGCATGCCCGAGAGCAGCGTGTCGTAGACCATGCGGTGCGATTCGGGCACCTTGGCGACGATCACGTCGCGGTAGTCGTCGTGGACGCAATCGCCCGTGCCTACGCAGTGCAGCGACACCTCCACCCCGCCGCGGCAACTGCCCACCAGCTCGCAGGCGACGGTCTCGGCGGCCCATTCGTGCAGCTGGCGGTCGACGCCGTCGTCGCCCGAGGAATTGCCGACGTCCAGGAAGTCGGCGTTGTTCTGCAGCGCCTCGGCCGCGGCCCAGCGGTCGCTGGTGTGCAGCGCCGCGTCGATGTCCGCGTTCGCGTTCTGGCGCGAGGTCGGCGTGACGATGCCGCGGCCGTTCTCCGGCATCAGGAAGTCGCGGCCGCCGCGCTGCTCCATCGCGATCTTGTACAGCGGCACGATGTCGGGGTAGGCCTCGAGCACCCCGGTGCAGCGCTTCTCGATGTCCTGCACCAGCGCCAGCGCGCCGTCGTGGAACGCGTCGCTGCCGGTGTGCGTGGGCGCGACGCCCTTGTGCAGCGTCAGGTCGTTGCAGCGCTTCCAGGCCAGCATCGCGTAGAACTTGCCGCCTTCCTGCGGCCGGCCGATCGCGCGGCCGATGAACTCGATGTAGCTCGTCGCGGTCTCGAACTCGGTGCGCATCCTGGCCGTGCGCGCGCTCTGCTCGGTGCCGGCGGTCTGGGACGGCGTCAGGCCGTCGGTGGTGCCCGTGGCCGTCGCGCTGGCCGCGTGCGCGGTCGCCGCGGTGGCGGCGGGCGCCCGGCGCGGGTTCAGGTGGTGCACCTTGCGCGAGAGCATCAGCAGCGCGATGCAGCCCGCTACCACCAGCAGCAGGCCGGCGGTCGAGGACTTGTGGTCGCGGATCCAGACCAGGAACTTCGTCATGCGCGGGCCCTCGCGCGGGCGTGCGCGTCACGCACGAGGGCGCGCGGGCGAGGGAAAGCGAACGGGCTGGAGCTCATGCGGGGCGTCGTCGAACGAAGGCAACCCCCATTCTCTACGACCGCGCCGCCGCATCGCCCGGCGGGCGTCCGCCCGACTCGCGCAGCTCGCGCGGCGTGGCGCCGAACCAGCGGCGCACGGTGCGGCTGAAGTTGGAGGTGTCGACATAGCCCAGCCGCGCGGCGATCTCCTCGACCGGCTCGGCGGTGTGCACCAGCATCCACAGCGCCCGCTGCTGGCGCGCCGCGTCCAGCAGTTGCTGGAAGGTGGCGCCGTCCTCGTGCAGGCGGCGGATCAGCGTGCGCGGCGAGATGCCGCAGCGCGCGGCGACGTCGGCCATGCGCGGATAGGCGCCGCCGTCCACGCCGGCCAACAGGCCCGCGACGCGCTGGGCCAGGCTCGCGCCGGCCACCTCGGCCAGCGACTCCTCGCACTCGCGGCAGGCGCTCGCGTGCGCCTTGGCGTCGGCGCCGATGCACGGCAGCGCGAGATCGCGCCGCGCGACGTGGATCGCGAAGGCCGGCTGCTCGAAGCGCACCTCGGCCACGCCGAAGCGCTGGTACTGGTCGCGCCAGGCGGGCGTGGGCAGCGGCAGGGCTATGCGCAGGCTCGCGGGCACCTGGCCGACGGCCGTCTCCAGCATGCGCAGGATCGCGCCGAGCACGGTGTCGACGACGAAGCCGCGCACGCTGCCCAGCTCGGTGCGGTCGGCGGCCTGCATGGTCATGCCGTCGCGGGTGTCGGTGCAGGTCCAGGCCATCGCGTCGTTGCGCGTGGTGCCGTAGCGCGCCAGCGTGTGCATGGCCTCGCGCAGGTCGCGGCTGGTGACGACGGCATAGCCGAGCGCGCCGTGCGCGGACACCGGCGCCCCGCCGCCCAGGTCCAGCCCCAGCCAGGGGCGGCGCGTCGCGGCCATCGCGCCTTCGGCCAGGCGCACGATGGTGTCGCGGCCCAGGCGCTTGTCGTCCTTGACCAGCGTGTCCCAGTCCAGGCCCGCTGCGGCCAGCACGCGGTCGCCGTCCACGTCCGCGTGCTGCAGCAGCATGCGCAGCAGCCGCGCGTAGATCGGCGGCACGAGCGAACCGGGTTGCGGCAGCGGCGGGCGGGCGGGGTCGTGGCGGGACATGACTAGCGGGATGGCTAAGTGTCTTCCCTTGATGGGGCGCATTTGACACTTTATGACGATTCCGTGGCAGCTGCATCGGTGTCCGCCCCCGGGGCGGCCACCCAAACTGGCCGTCACGATGAGCCTCGCCACCGCGCCCGAACCGACAGTGCCCTACGTGGACCGCAAGCGCCACGCGTGGATCCTGTCGCTGGCGGTGCCCACGCTGGTGGGCCTGGGCCCGGCGCTGTACGCCGCCTGGCCACGCACCGTCATGTTGTGGCTTCCGGTGATCTTCGTCTATTGCGTGGCGCCCCTAATCGATCTGGCGCTCGGCGCCGACACCAGCAACCCGCCCGAGGACGCCGTGCCGCGCCTGGAGGCCGACACCTACTACCGCCGCGTCACGTTCGCGCTGGTGCCGTTGCTGTGGGGCGCCTTCGTCTACGGCGCCTGGTTCTGCATGCGCACGCCGCTGACCTGGGCCGGTCAATTGGCCGTCGTCCTGACCACCGGCATGGTGGGCGGCTTCTGCATCAACCTCGGTCACGAGCTGGGCCACAAGAAGACGCGCCTGGAGCGCTGGCTCGCCAAGATCGTGCTGGCGCCGACGTTCTACGGCCATTTCACGATCGAGCACAACCGCGGCCACCACCGCGACGTCGCCACGCCCGCCGACCCCGCGTCCGCGCGCATGGGCGAGAGCATCTGGCGCTTCGTGCTGCGCGAGATGCCGGGCGCCTTCCGCCGCGCATGGAAGCTCGAGCAAGAGCGCATGCGCATCGACGGGTTGCCGTTCTGGTCGCTGCACAACGAGCTGCTGCAGCCCGCGCTCATCACCGTCGCGCTGTGGACGTCGCTCGCGCTGTGGCTGGGCCCGCCGGTGCTGGCGTTCCTGCTGCTGGCCTCGCTGTGGGCCAACTTCCAGCTGACCACCGCCAACTACATCGAGCACTACGGCCTGCTGCGCCGCAGCGGCCCGGACGGCAAGCCCGAGCGCACCGCGCCGCGGCACTCGTGGAACAGCAACCACCTGTTCTCGAACTGGGCCGTGTTCCACCTGCAGCGCCACTCCGACCACCACGCGCACCCGCTGCGGCGCTACCAGTCGTTGCGGCACTTCGACGACGCCCCGCAGCTGCCCATCGGCTACTTCGGCATGTTCACGATCGCGTATTTCCCGCCGCTGTGGTTCGCCCTGATGGACGCGCGCCTCGTCGCCGCGGTCCACTCGGACGTGTCGCGCATCCATTTCCTTCCCCGGCGACGTGCCGCGCTGATGCGCCGGCATGGTCTCGCCGATCTTCCCGAAGCGACCGCGGCCAGCGGCGCATGATTCCCCGAGGGTGCTCCTTGGCAGACCACAAGAAAGAGACAAGCATGAATTTCGACTACATCGTGGTGGGCGGCGGCTCGGGCGGCTGCGTGCTGGCGGCGCGGCTGAGCGAGGATCCGTCGGTGTCGGTCGCGCTGATCGAAGCCGGGCCGGTGGACAAGAACATCCTGATCCACGTGCCCGCGGGCCTGGCGCTGCTGGCGCAGACCAAGACGGCCAACTGGAACTTCAACACCGTCCCGCAGAAGGGCCTGAACGGGCGCATCGGCTGGCAGCCGCGCGGCAAGGTGCTGGGCGGCTCGAGCTCGGTCAACGCGATGGTCTACATCCGCGGCCACCGCGCCGACTACGACCACTGGGCCGCCGAAGGCAACGACGGCTGGTCCTACGACGAGGTGCTGCCCTACTTCCGCCGCGCCGAGCACAACGAGCGCCTGCACGACGAGTACCACGGCAACGACGGCCCGCTCAACGTGATGGACCTGCGCAGCCCCAACAAGTACACGCAGCCCTTCATCGACGCCGGCCGCGAGGCGGGCTACCGCATCACCGACGATTTCAACGGCGCCGACCAGGAAGGCATCGGCCCATACCAGGTCACGCACAAGAACGGCGAGCGCTACAGCGCGGCCAAGGCCTACCTCACGCCCAACCTGGCCCGCCCCAACCTGACCGTGTTCACCAGCGCGCACACCACGCGCATCCTGTTCGAGGGCAAGCGCGCCACGGGCGTCGAGTTCCGCCGCGACGGCCGCCTGGAGCAGATCGGCGCCAACCACGAGGTGCTGATGGCCGCCGGCGCGCTGCAGACGCCGCAGATCCTGATGCTGTCGGGCGTGGGCCCCGGCGGCGAGCTCGCGAAATTCGGCATCGGCGTCGTGCACGACCTGCCGGGCGTCGGCCGCAACCTGCACGACCACCTCGACGCCGTGCAGGTCGTCAACGCGCCAACGCTGAGGGAGACCTTCGGCATCTCGTTCGGCGGCATCACCCGCGTGCTCAAGGCGATCCCCGAATGGCGCAGCCGCCGCAGCGGCATGCTGACCACCAACTTCGCGGAGTCCGGCGGCTTCATCAAGAGCCAGGCCTCGGAGCCCATCCCCGACCTGCAACTGCATTTCGTCGTCGCCAAGCTCGTCGACCACGGCCGCAAGACGGTGTTCGGCCACGGCTACTCGGGGCACGTCTGCGTGCTGCGCCCCAAGAGCCGCGGCAGCGTCACGCTGGCCAGCCCCGACCCGATGGCCGCGCCGCTGATCGACCCGAACTTCCTGGCCGACCCTGACGACGTCGCGCGCATGGTGCGCGGCTTCCGCCTGATGCGCGAGCTGTTCCAGCAGCCTGCGCTCAAGCAGCTCGGCGGCCACGAGCATCCACGCTCGGCGGGTGCGACGACCGACGCCCAGATCGAGCAGTTCATCCGCGGCTACGCCGACACCATCTACCACCCGGTGGGCACCTGCCGCATGGGCCCGGGCGCGCTGGACGTCGTCGGGGCCGACC
>Ga0207427_100680_pt1 | contig 16154 bp, 16 predicted proteins | sample AraplaCL_Cvi_mMS_FD_184268 | JGI IMG/M metagenome (GOLD analysis project Ga0207427, IMG submission 184268) | Arabidopsis root microbial communities from the University of North Carolina, USA - plate scrape CL_Cvi_mMS (SPAdes) (version 2) | ecosystem: Host-associated > Plants > Roots > Endosphere ... | reverse complement strand
ATCGACTCGATCACGCGCTTAAGCCGAGGTTTATCCGTAAATACGGCACCGCCCTCACCCATCGTGATATGGTGCGCAGGATAAAAACTTAAGGTGCCGATGTCTCCAAAGGTGCCAACTCCTTTGCCGTCATATCTGGCACCAAGAGCGTCGCAACAATCTTCAACCACCCAAAGCTGATATTTTTTCGCGACACGCATCACCTCGCCCAGATCGAACGGATTGCCGAGCGTATGGGCGACCATGATCGCACGCGTCTTGTCGGTCACCGCAGCCTCGATCATCTCGGGTTTGATGTTGTAGGTCGGGATGTCAACATCGACGAAGACGGGAACCAGCCCATATTGGAGAGAAGGGTTTACCGTGGTTGGGAAACCCGTCGCCACCGTGATGACCTCGTCACCAGGTTTCAGTGCCTCTCCCCGTAGATAATGCGAGGTCAAACTCGAAAGCGCCAACAGATTTGCGGAAGAGCCCGAGTTGGTCGTCAGAGCATGGGCGACGTTCAGCCGCTTGGCGAGTTGCGTTTCAAATTCGGCGTTAAAGCGGCCCGTCGTAAGCCAAAAATCAAGCGCCGAATCAACGAGGTGACGCACGTCCGTATCGTTATAGACTTTACCCGAGACGGGGACGGAACTTTCCCCGGGGACGAAGGGCCTTGGCGCGTGAAATCGGCGCGCATATTCGCCCGTCAGATCGAGTATTAACGCGCGGAACTGTGCCTCATCACAATCAGCCGCCAAGCTCATCGGGTCCGGAATATGGGGATCGGTGGTCATTCGACTTCTTTCGGTGAAAGCATCGCGCCGAAGCGCGCGCCATAGTCTGCAAGTTGCGAGAGAGTAATGGCTCGGGCATCGCCGCCGGAGGCAACCAGCCGATGCCACTCGACCACGCGGTCCAATGCCGTCTCGATCGAGAAGATTGGCCTCCAACCGAGGTACGCACGTGCCTTGGCACAATCGAGTTTCAAGATGTTCGCTTCGTGGGTCCGCGGGTTGTCGACTGCGCCGTTGGTCCAACCCGCCCGTCCCCACGCGCGCGTCAGATAGTCGGCAATCCACGAAACCGGGCGGGCATCCGCTTCGCCGGGACCAAAATTCCAGCCGTCGGCGGCCCCTTCCTCTCGATCGAGCAACCGCATGGCGATCATTAGGTACCCGCCGAGCGCTTCGAGAACATGCTGCCACGGCCGGACCGATTTTGGAGAACGGATGATCGGTGACTCGCCGGCAACCAAGGCGCGGATGATATCCGGGATCAGCCGGTCTTTGGCCCAGTCGCCGCCGCCAATTACGTTACCGGCGCGCACCGACGCGACCTTGGGACCATCTCCCGTGTTGAAATAGCTGCGGCGATACGCCGAAATAGCAATTTCCGCCGCGCCCTTGCTGGCCGAATATGGATCGTGTCCGCCCATCGGATCGGCCTCCCGATATGGCCAAACCCACTCCCGATTCTCATAGCATTTATCGCTAGTCACGCAGACGATCGCTTTGACCCTCGGCATCCGACGGCACGCGTCGAGTAGATGGACGGTGCCCTGAACATTGGTGGCGAACGTTTCGATCGGCCGGTCATAGGACAAGCGGACAAGCGGTTGCGCTGCTAGGTGGAACACGACATCCGGCCGGGCCGCCGTCAGCGCTTTTTCGACCGCGTCGAAATCACGAATATCGCCCTCAACGTGCGTCATGAACTCGTCGATCCGGGCCTGACGGAAGAGACTCGGTGTCTCGGCGGGCAGAGAGAAGCCGATAACCTCGGCCCCCAATTGCGTCAGCCATAGGGAAAGCCAACTGCCCTTAAAGCCCGTATGGCCGGTGACCAGTACCCGCTTACCACGCCAAGCCCTGGTCACCAGGTCTTCCAAGGCGCACCCTCCGACCAGAGCTGTTCCAAATGAATCTTGTCGCGCAGAGTGTCCATCGGCTGCCAAAAACCATCATGCCGAAACGCAGCCAGTTCTCCTGCGGCGGCGAGGCGTTCGAGCGGCGCGCGCTCCCAGATCGTATCGGGACTGTCGATGAGATCGAGTACATCCGGCTCGGCAACGAAGAAGCCGCCGTTGATCAGCCCGCCGTCGCCGGCCGGCTTCTCCTTGAAGCACCGCACCAAATCCCCGTCGAACTCGAGAGCACCAAAACGGCCGGGAGGTGCCACGGCCGTGATAGTCGCCTTCCGTCCATGCGCTCTATGGAACGCAAGCAAGGCTGATATATCGACCGCGGCAACGCCGTCACCATAGGTAAAGCAGAATGGCTCGTTTTCGCCCAGGTAGCGGCGGACGGCCTTGAGACGACCGCCTGTCATTGTGTCGGCGCCGGTTTCAACCAAAGTGATCCGCCACGGTTCACTCCAGTTTTGGTGGATCTCGAGTTCGTTCTTGACGAGATCGATCGTCACATCGGCGGTGTGGAGGAAATAATTCGCAAAAAACTCTTTAATCATATAACCTTTATAACCAAGGCATATTATGAAATCGTTCAATCCATACGAAGAATATATCTTCATAACATGCCAAATAATCGGCATTCCACCGACTTCGACCATCGGCTTTGGCCGTACAGAGGTCTCCTCCCCCAGACGAGTGCCCAATCCACCCGCAAGAATAACAACCTTCGTCACGAAAACTCGCTCATCGTAGTTAAACTCAGCATCGGCGATAAACTCAGACTAAGCCTATTGGGAACTTTTTACAATTTCAAAACACATTGGACGACGCATTAGGCGCTTCAGCCCACTACCCAGACTCCAGCACCCCCCAACGGACGATGACGTAGCGAAAATCGCGGTGCCTTAAGCCTCCGCTGACCACGAACGATAAACCCCCGCGCCGCAACGAGCCACCGCTAAGGTCGACAGCGGAATCAGACCGACGTCCGAAGCCATCAATCTTAAAATTTGGCCCGCAAGGCCAACCGGTGGTCGGTCTTTCCATCCGAAATGGCTGCAATCTTTTTTTTGGATCGTGATCCGGCCGGCCGAAGATCGCTTGAACTGTTTTCCCAAGCTATGACTGCGTCTGGAATTCCTCCATTCGGCTTTGCTGTCCAGAATGCGCCGAAGGCGCGATCCCGGGGCACCAGCTTCGCGAAACCCGTGTTGATTATCGCGCGGCCCATGACCCAAGGCTTCCTTGGGAGCAAGAGCAAGTCGGTGGAATGCAACCCAAATCGGTTCAAATTGAGACGGGCCGTTGGGGTTCTAACGTGCGCTGCCGCTTGGGTAGCGCTAGGTAAACGCCGCTGCCTACCTGGGCTTTGCGTGTTTCTTCGACATATGGACGTTTGCTAATGCCAATCGTATCGATCTCTCTGCTCCGGGGTAAGGCACCGGCCTATCGCAGAGCCATAGCCGACGCCGTTCACGAAGCGCTTGTGGACGTTATCGGAATCCCGCGCGACGACCGCTTCCAGCTCATCAACCAGTTGGATGAAGATGAGTTGATCTACGACCCCAATTATTTGGGGATCGAGCGGAGCGACGACTTCGTGCTAATTCAGATCACACTCTGCAAAGGAAGAAGCCGAGATACCCGCCTCGCGTTGCATCGCGAGATTGCAGCACGGTTAGTAGCTAATCCGGGCATGCGCTCCGAGGACATCCTCGTCGTGCTCCTGGAAAACGATTATGTCGACTGGTCGTTACGACGAGACCATCGATTGCCAATGCTATTCCAAGAAGTCTTTGACGAGCTTTGACCGAAGACGAGGGCCACACCATCGTGCCGATTTCTGCTGGTCCTGCCGCCCTCCATGGGGTGCCGCCCAGGGCATGGCTGGGAAGGTTCAGGTGCAGGACCGCATGAGGCCTAATTGGCCCAAATGATGGAGGCCGCGCGCGACGAGGTTGGCGAACTAGGAGAACTCGCCGAACATTTATATGTAGGGCCGCTCGCGCGGCGCATATGTTTTCCGCCGAGCCGAGCACCGCAATTGGGAGCAGCATTGCCGGTGGGTTGTTAGCGCGGTGCCCCCCGGAGTCGCGCGCGGGCCGGGACCGAAGTCGATTGAGCGCAGAGTGGCGGGCGATTTCGACCCGAGTCGCACGAGCGACGCATTGTCTATAGAAGGTTGGACGACCGAAATTAGAGCACATAGCTACCGCCGCGTTAAACGCCGCTGCCTGGCCCGTGATAAGCTCGACAATCATCGGTTAAGTTGCGTGTGGGTCGGACTCCGAGTGTTCGTCACCGTACTCACCGAGATCGGCTTCCGATCGACGGCGGAGGTTTATCCTCATCCGACTTGTAATAACCTGTTGTTTGCGGAGGGTTTTGAGAGCAATCTTCATCCGATCAACTGCTGGCTGATTCTAAATTGGGGGAATCTATGAAACTCGCTCGCGTTTGCGTTGGTCTCGCGGCTCTGGCGTGCGCGCCCGCCTCGGCTCAGCTGATGAGTTCTACGCAAAGCTTCTACGTGACCTATCAGAGCCATGGCAGCACCGGGTCCCAGGAGATTAGCCTGTACGACGGACCGGACATTCTTCGCGCCGTTAAGATCACATGGCACGGCGACGTGGGATCCTATTTTGACGATTACTACGGCGACGATACGCCTTACATCCAGGCCTATTCGGGCAGCATCGGGTTCTACATGTATAACGAGGATGATCACTCTCCGGTCAATGGCGCCTCCTCGTTCAAACCCTTCTCTGGATCGACCCCTTGCACCTATTCGGAATGTGAGATTTTCGGGTCAGCGTCGGGAATACTCTTTGTGTCTCCGAACCAATTTCAGGGGTCAGGAACGCTGATTATCGATAGCCGAAGCTATATCGTTCCCAATTTTGGTTTCGGCGACGATTTTGGATCGGGCTCTGACCTCTACGGTACCATCACCTATTATTACGGTACTGTGCCCGAACCCGGCAGTTGGGCGCTAATGCTCGGCGGTTTTGGTCTGATGGGTGGCGCGTTCCGTTTACGCAGGAAGCCGCACGGCGAAACCGCGCTAGAGACGTGAGGTACGGATCGTTACGGTTGATGATCTATTAACCTTCCTCCCCGTATTTGTACCCAATGATCAGATTAGCCTCGCTTCTGCTCATCTGGCTGATGGCCACGGCGGCGTCTGCTGCGGTTCCCGAAGCGCAAGCGCTCTGGGACAAGGGCTCTTATCGCCAGGCAGTTGCATCGGCGTTCGAAGCCGCCAATGTTGGCGATCCTCAAGCGCAATTCATCCTTGGCGAGGCCTATCGGCTTGGCCGCGCAGTCGATCCTGACGATCTTCAAGCACGCGGTTGGTATCTGCGTGCCGCACGTCAGGGTGACGTACCATCGGCAGCGGCACTGGGTGAACTTCTACTGCACATGCGCCAATCGCGGGACGCGGTCCAATGGCTCACGCTCGCGGCATCTCATAATCATGCTCGAGCTACCGCTCTGCTCGCTGCGATCTACTATACAGGTGATGGAGCGGAGCAGGACCTGGTTCTGGCCACCTCGCTCATGAAGAAGGCCGCGACGCTCGGTTCACCAGAGGCCAAAGCCAAGCTTGCCATGATGGATGACACGGCTCCGCCGGTGGATATCTCATCTCCCTTAGGTCCGCCAGTAGAACAGGCTTCGCGAGGTAGCGCGGGCGAAGTACGGGAAGTACGGGTTGCGACCGCGTCCCGTGCGCCACTAACAATTCAGCCAGCGCCGTTAACGCATCGGACGAAAAGCGCCCGTATCGGCGGTTCGGTCGCGATTCAGGTCGGCGCATTCCGATCAGCCACCAACGCCCGCCGGGCATTGCGGCTAGTGGCCACCCAAACCTCCGGGGAATCCGCCCAACTCTCGCTAGTGCGCAACGGCGGCTTCTACAAACTGCTTTTAATCGCGGATGGACGGCAATCGATGCGTGCCATGCGGACTCGTCTTCTCGAGATGGGTTGGCAACACTTCGTCCGGCGCGCCGGGGTCGTCAGGGCGTAGGGAAGGCTGGGCGTTTCCTCCAGCGAGTCGGACGAAGATTCCCGTCCATCAATCATCCCTTAAAAGCTTCAGGATAACGGGGTTCGCGTGACCCGATTTGAAAAGCGACTAGTGGCGATAGCGATCACGTCTGGCATCGGTATGCTTGCTGCGATCGGCTGGATCATTAACAGCTACTAGAGCTGCCATAAAATTAATCGGCGCCGGCATTCTCGTGAATGCCGGGCGCCAGGATCTTATCAGCCATGCGAGCTATTTTGTCAGGGCGGCAACGCTCCCGTCAGCTGTTGTAGTTCCAAGCGCAGGCCCCAGGATGCCAAAGTGGCTTGGATGTCGTCGATATCGACTGCATGCCCTATAATGTTTCAAGTTGCCCGAACGGGAAGTGGGACGCCTCAATTTGCTGAAGCGTCACGTCTCTCCCAGAGACTTGGCGCAAAAAAGATGGGCGCGCCGCCGGCCACAAGACCGACGGCGCTTTTTTTGCTAGCGACGGAAACTTAGCCGAAGCTGACAAGAGGCTTACGGCGACTGCGCATAGCACTGCCGATTGCGCTGAAGCCGCCTAGCATCAGCGCCCAGGACGCTGGCTCAGGTACACTCGATGAGGAGGTAATGAGCCCGATCGTAACGTGGTAGGGTGCCGTAAAAAAGGCCAGACCTGCAGCATTATATTCGATCGAATTGCCAGTGAAGCTGATGTCGCTCGCCGTCAGGCCGGCAAGATCAGTGTCCAAGGTGAAGCCGGTAAGGTGCGATCCATCACTGAAAACCAGATTTGAAAACTGGATTCCGTTGAATGATGTGGGGGTGTAGCTCGAGCCCGCGTCTTCACTGACCGAAAGCGTCAGTCCAGACGCCGAGAGCGTGGCTGGCTCGGCAAACGGCGAGCAAATTGGGTCAGATCCCGGACAAACAGTAGGGGTTCCGACCGCGATCGTCGAGGACGTCAAAACATCAGAAGACGTTGGGAAAATGTAACTGTCGGTGACTGTGCCGACCAGGACGGGGCCTGCCGAAGCTGCGGTTCCGCAAAGAGCCAACGTCAAAGCTGCAATTATTGATCGAGTCCTATGCATGGTAAATCCCCTTGGCCAAAAAGCGAACTATCAGACTGAGTTCACGTGCCGGCACATCGAGCCCCCCAAAAGTCACCTGCCGGAGAAGGCAGGGCGATCGCGGCGGAGCTACGGCAGAAAATCCGAGCAGTATTCCCAGATGAACACCTTCACCCGAACCTCCCGGCCCGATCCCGCATCGGTTGCGGCGGCGTCCCTCTTTCGGCGGAGGGCGTCAATCACACGTCAATCCCCGGCGTCGCGGGCGTTAAAAGATCGTTAAATGCGCAAGCATCGAAGCGATTGGGCCGGGCGGTTGCGCCACCTGAGAGTGACGCGCGCCGTCCGACCCGCGGTCGAACGGCGCTGGTTTGAAGACGGATCTAAGCCTTCGGCGCGGCTTTGCGACGCCCTCGTGGTGCTGCGGCTTCCGGCTTGGCGGGCGCGGCTTTGGCGCGGCTTTGGCGACCGTTTTGGCCGAGACCAAGTTGCTTGGCGACAGCGCGGCGATGCTCGGAATAGCTCGGCGCGACCATCGGATAATCGGGCTTGAGACCGTAGCGCGCACGATAGTCTTCCGGGGTCAGGCCATGCGTCGAAAGGTGACGCCGCAACGTCTTATAGGGCTTGCCATCGATCATCGAGATGATGTGATCGCGTGATGCCAGCGACTTGCGGACAGTTACGGCGGGCGTAAATTCCCGGCCACCCGAGGTCCCGGATGCATCGCCTGCCGCATTCGATATCGTGCCCGACAGTTTCTGGATCGTGGCGTGCATCTTCTGTAAGAAGGCGGGCACTTCGTCGGTCGTTGCGCGCACATTCGGGTTGCCGAGCCACGCAATCGTGAGTTCCGTGGCCAGCTCTATCGACGCTGCATTATTCTCTTCCGACATTGCGAAATTCTCCGTGAATGATGACCGGCGCTTGAGCGCCTCCTAGCGGAAAACACAACCATAATGGCCGGCTTTTGTTCGCCAAGCATTTTGTTCGAACCTGCACGTCGATGGTTCATCGAGAAATGCAAGGGGATTAGCAGCGTAAAGGAAGTTAAAGCGCTGACTCAATGAGCGGGAACTTGGCGTCTGCATGTCGTTTTTTGCGGAGAATTGCTAAAGGTCACGCCTCATCCCGACCACAGCCGAATGCATAATTCCCGCATTTCTGCAGCTCGGAGCCAAGCGGGATGAAGGAGCTTGAGCCCGGCTCCGGCGTTCCCTCGTCTTGCTTGACTCACTTCCGGCCTGATCGTCGCCTCAATTTCAACCCGCCTTGGTCGGTGACGGGATTACATGGCCACACAGCCAATTTCCGGGGCGTTCTCAACTACGAGGCGCCGCAGCGGTGCGATGACCAATTGCTCCCATAAAGAGGTCGTGATCTCCTCCAGCTTGTCTGTCAGGTCCGCCCGCTGTTCGAGCCATTCCTCCAGATCGGCTAAGACACGCGCCTTGAAACCAGGGCCGGTACTCCAATGACGCGCGCATTCGCTCCATATTGGGGCCCGCGACAGTGGCTCATGATAGATTTCCATTCCGGCCCTCTGCACGGCTTCCAAAAAAGCTGTGCGTGTGGCGACCGCGCTCTTACCCATCTGGTCAATCGTTTTCGATGCCAGACGCAGGCCGTCGTCGTCTTTCAGAACGGTGAGATAATGGCTTAGCGAGACGAACCACCGTTCGCTTCGCTGCCGAGCGTCCTGGGCCGCGCCGATGCCGATGTGATAGGCAACGTTCAGACCAGAATATTCTCCGTTCCGCCGCATGGCGGCCCATAGCGTCGCGGCGTATCGGACCCCGGCGATCGTGCTCAGGGCTTCTTTATGCGCAAGCTGCTCGCGTGCGGGAAGCGCCGGGTCGGTGCCAAGAAAGGCGTTGAGCGTCTCAGCTACTTTCTCCACCGCTGCGGTGAGCGCCTGCATGTCGCGATTTTTCATCACTTCGTCGGCAGCCGCACAGAGGTCAAATAAGCGGTTTTCGACGGTCGCTCGCATTTGGCTAAACTGGTGAAACAAAACCTCGCGCACGGGAGCAGGATCGTCCGATTGAACGTTGTAAAACGCGATCGGGATGCCCGCCAGGCCCTCGGTCGCAAGTTCGTTTTCGACTTGCATCTGCTTGAAGGCGTAGCCCTCGGCGTCATCCATCGCGACGACGCCAGCATCATCCTTCATCGCCCGCGCCTCTCCGGTGCGTGGCAGCACCAGGATCGACACCTTCCCTGTGCTAACCGGCTCGGAGTAGGTCCGGTGCATGTGCTGCAATAACGAGTGGGCCGTCTCACGCGGCGCGTCATCGAAGCGCGTGCAGAACATGACGGCGGTGCGCGGATCTTTCAGCCGCAGACCGAGGTCTTGGCGCACAGCCACATCATCAACACCCTTCGTATCGATCACGTTGATTTCCAAGTCGCCGAAGGCGCGGCCGAAGTCGGGGATGACGAGATCAATGTTTGTCGGCAGCGACACGTCAGCGAGGCGGCCGTTGTTGATCTCACGGAACGCTTTCGCCGCCCATTCCATCGGATGCTGCCGCGTCGCGCTGTCGTACCACAGTTCACGCTGCGTCCTGTCGCGTAGCTTCATCAGCTCCAACATCCGGATGCGAAATTCGTCTTCGCTGGCACAGCCAGCGACAAGGTCGGCGACCGGATCGGAATAGAGAATCTTCCCTTTCTCGGTCCATCGCTTCCGGGTCAGCCCCGACATATTACGAATAGCACGATCGTGCTCCCGGCTCACTCCGGCCGGGTCGGCGAATGCTTGCATCCCTTTCAAGGCTGCCCAGCGGGCAGCACAGAAATCCGATACCAACTCCCGCAATTCCATCTCCGGCATCGGCTGGAGGCTGATGCCGAACTCGGGCCCGCGTCTGACATGAACCTCGCAAATCGTTGTACCGCCGGCGCCCGTTTCCAATACCGGGCGGTCGATCGGCTTGGACGCGTGGGCCGGCGGTACAAGCAGGTCAAAAAGGGAACTCAAGACGGCGGATTTACCGACACCTATCGGACCGATGAAGGCGATGTTGTGGTTCGACTTCTGAAGATAGACCGCGCCGTTAAGCAGCGTGTCCCGGTACCGCTCGATCTGCCGGCGCAACGGCCAAGGTCGACCTTCTTCGGCAAGAAACGCATCAATGTCACCGAGAGCTTCATCGGCACGTTCTAGGCAGGGGCGCTGCGGGTTGAAGAAACGCGGCTGCGGCACGTATTTCCACTCTCGGCGGCAGAATTCCTGGTAGGCGCGCGCATGCGGCGAACCCAAAGCGGCCAACGCGTCGAGTATCTTGTTTATTTCCGCCCGGGATCTGATTTCGCCTTTTTCGGTACGCGAAATGCGGCTCTGGTCGATGCCGGCTTCTGTGGCCAACGCGCCTTGAGTGACTCCTAGCTCCGTGCGAATTCGGACCAGAATGGCCCCGTGCAAAACAGCATCAAATTGACTGCTTTCCTTCATGCTGCATGTATGACCCCACTGCTGCGGGGGTCAACCGTGGAGGCTGCAGGCGGGTCGGACGCCCAAGTCCTCCGCCAAGGAAGCGCGCGGAGCCGTCAGCGAGTTCTGCCTTAAGTCGGGCAATAGTAGTCTCGATCTCGTCCGCCATCTGGCGCAGTGCCGCCGCCGCCTTCTCGTCCATCACGCTAATTGCCAATCGACGGCACTGAGCCACCCGCTCCTGCATCTGCGCAATCAGAACGTTTTTCCAGAGCCGTCCCTAGGGAACCGTTTGTGGACGGCGGCGGCGGTCTTCCAAAGGTTCGGCCGTGTTCGCACACAATAGCGTACGCTTGATCCGGGTTAAGTGCTGCCAGGACTAGGTCGGTTACAGGAGGGGATCGGCGCTTTGCATAAGCGCCGACCGTCAGCAACGGGAAAGCTGCCGCCTGAAGCCGGAGCCTGTGCGTGACCGAAGACGATATGGATTATTTCGAGCAGCGCAGGCGCGAGTCCATAGCGCGCGCTGCCGCTTCGCAAGACCCTCAACTCGTGGCAATCTATCGCGCATTCGCAGTGCAGTACACGCGCGCGCTCCAGAGCTCCGGAGCCGCGGAGGCCGAGGAAGACGTGGCTTAGCGCAACGGCCCTAACGCAAGATCCGAGACCTTTGATGCCAGTTACCCATGATGTTGAACCCATGGCTTTGAACTGTGGTGACGACCGCCGGCGCAGGGACCTTGAAATACCCGCCGACGATCGTCGATCCGCTCCATGATCATGGGTGGTTAATGTTTCGGCGCTGAATCGCGATGGCAGCGTCGGCCATCAATCTCTGCGATTGAGCGGTTTACGGACCAGCAGTTAGCGAGGAGCGGGGCAGATGAGCGATGCGCGCGCTACGGCACTCAACGAAGTGATTGCGGGGCGCGTGCATTCACACTTTCGAAACGCCAGCGGAATAAAATGCGCCGGACGATCGGCGGCGTAAGCCCTATTCCACCGTCGATCGTCGACTCTCCCGAGCCGCCTGAAGCCGATTATTTGAGCCGGCCATTTCGCCGAGCGCCGTGGTAGCTATGTTCGATCCGTGTCCCGCCTCCACGCTCTCCTCGCCGACGTTCAGGGCATAAGCCGGGGAATACAGCAGAGAGCGTCGCCGCCTCTACCGCGGGGAAGAATGGCACCGGGTATCCAATAGATTAAGCGATGTAGGGCGCGCCTGGTTCAGCCCTCCCCTCGATGTACCTCGTGCGCATGTTCGCTTTCGGCTGTGAACAATGCCCCCGCCGCTCGGCGTAACAACGGTTTTGGAACTGTCGCGACGTTGCGGTGGGACGCGCGCTACATTGGAAGGTTGGGGGTTCCATGCCTGACCTTACGGCCGGACCATATCCTCCCACGGCAACTCGACGCAATCGCTCGGCGCGGCCAGAAGGTTAGAGCCGCTCCCGGCGCTGGCGCATAGCTGGGGCCGATGAAACATGCGTAAGGTTGCTTCGGTCACGAAGCCCTCGTTCAACGACTTCCGGCGCTCGCTGTATGCTGAACACGCTCTGCAAAACTAAAGCTCCGCTTATCGTGTCGTTATATAGGTGACGGCCATTGGTTAAGCTGCGTGGGGTTCGCTCCCGGTGGCCGTCAACTCGACCAACAGATTTGCTTCCGCCCAAAGATGACCGTCCGATTCCGGGCCTCATGGCGCTCAAACGAATCCATCTCGCCGCCCCCATCAATTGTCGGTGGCGGTCCGGACCACTTCATTTCCCTCGTAACCATCTCCGTGACGGGTACCGTAGGGCTGGAGGAAAGCAACAAGGGCGCAGGCTTTGTGATTGGCCTGCCTCCCGCCTGACCGCCTCCACGAACGGCCTGATGCTGTGGTTAACAATCCGTTTCGGCGCGAGTTGACCACCCAGAATCGATCTACATCGGCTACAAGTGGGATCCGGGGTCGGGATGCTGGGGGGAGCCAGCAAATCGGCAGATTGCCTGTGACGCCGCTTCACGGTGGCGGCCGCAGGTTTGTATGTTGCGTAAGGGAGCGCGGGGTGAGACCGTACCGTAAAGGCTTTGGCCGGGGTTCGGCCGACCTGAACAATCGCGAATGGCAGGCGATTCAGCCGTTGCTCCCCAAGTCGCGGGGCATCGAGCGGGTGGATGATCGGCGCGTGCTCAACGGCATTCTGTGGCGGCTGCGTACGGGGCGATCGTGGGCCCAAATTCCGGCGCATTATGGTCGACCGACAACCTGTCAGACGCGCTTCATACGTTGGCGCGACGCGGGTCTGTGGGCTCGTATCGTGCATGCCGCAGCAGAGATACACGGCTATGGTGTCGAATTAATCGACGCGGAAACCGCGGGCGTGCCGGCGAGCTGTGCACGCCTGACATCAATATTTGGCAACGATCATGTGGTATGGCGTAGTTGCAAATAACGAAGACTGCGGAGAAATCCTATTCTAGCCCTTAAGTACTGGCGAGGCTAAGAATATTCTCCGACGAATCCACCGTTCGAACCCTTGCACCCTTCGCTTTCTGACAATGCCGCTGTTGCCATTGCTGGTTTCTATGCTCACTGCGGTATTACAGGTACATAGACTTCACCCCAACGGAGGTCGGCACAAAAACTTCAACACAGGTTTAACCAAAGCGCCGACCGTCCGTGTTTCTGTCGGGTCTTTGTGTCAGTCGGGTCTTTGTGAAAGCATTTCCAGCGGCGGCCATCCGGTGCTCGGACGACATCGGGTTGCTTGCTTCCGAGCAAGCGCCTTTAGCACCAGGTTAATTATCGGCAACCTTTCTGGTCCGCCGCTTTGGATTCAGAATACTGAATCCGCTGCGGTCAGAAGCCGGATAACGTGATGGATCGGATTGTGGGATCCGAATCGTTTTGGGGAAAATCAGTCATGCGACACAAAGTGTTTCTTGCTTGTGCAGCGTTGGTCACTTGCACCGCGAGCGCGCCAGCATTCGCCACGGCTTGCAGCCTAACGGACGTCACACCGACCGCCATCGCATGTTCCGGTGGCTATACCGGAAATGTCCTGGATAGCAGCGCCCCGGACGTGACGACTCAGCAGACTGCTCTCGCTGCGCTGGGCTTCACCTGGGACGGCATGCACTTCGATGATTTCGAAAAGCTGAGCCCGCTAAACGGCGCGACGACGATCGACTTTAGCACCTTGCTCCATGGCACGACTATCGTCGGCATTCACGTCGGCGGTGGAAGGGGCGGCGGTCAGACCACCTTCTACAAGTTCGACGCGGGCGCCGTGCTCGATACTTTCTCCATTCACCTGCCGAGCAGCTCAGCGGCAGTGCTCTATTCTACTCAAGATGCTACCTCACCTGCTCCGGAGCCGGCAAGCTGGGCTTTGATGCTGGGAGGCTTTGGCCTTGTGGGCAGCGCGATGCGGCGCCGGCGCAGCCATTTTAGCGTCGCCTAAGCCCCACTTAGGTGAGTGCTGGCCGCCGCATCCCCCGATGCGGCGGCATTTCACGCGGGAAGCTGTTCGATGCCTTATCGCAGTTAGGCCATGCCGAGTGCGTAATGCAAAGGCCTCGACCTGCTGGCGAGCTTCCCTTACTTCGGACTAAGCCAGCGACATCCATAGACGGTTCTTGCCGAGCCGCTGACTGAGTTCGCGCATCGGATCTGTGGGTGGGGCTCCAGCTCGGCAATTTTGGGCGGATCGATCTGAAGACTACTGGAGGTCGTCCGAGCCCTATCTGCTCCTTTGCCGTCGTCGCAGTCGGTCTTGCCCAAACCAGGGTACATTTTTTCTTAGCCAAGGCGACGCCAGCATCTCCTCTGGACGCAACGTTCAGTCCACGCCAATTTCCACTGACTTCGACCTACGCAATCTGATGCAACTCGTATCCGCACGCCTCGGCATGGATTAAGAATGCTCGGGCCTGCGATGTGACGTTGCCTATGCCTTTCTCCTTCATAGAGCCGAGACTCAAATTCCTTGCCGAGCCGGCGAAGCGCGACGAACGTGCCATCGGCGCCCAGAAGACGGCCGTCTTCCGATCCTTCTCCGATCAGGACCGGATCAGTGATTTTATCGAAGACGTAGATCGGTGAGTTTTCCAGATAGCGGCTGGGAAGCCGCCAAGGGAATCCCCCCCAACTCGCCTTCTTCGAGATGGCCTATCCAGCTGGCGACCCGTCGGATGCGATCCCCCACATAGCCGGCGACAGATTGAGCCATCAGCTTTTCGTCATTCCGACGTCTCGTGGTTGGAAACATATTCGTCGATGAGCGTATTAGCGCTTGGTTTGAGCCCCCCTGGCTATCTTGGGGTATCAATAAAGGGGAATTGTAATGGGTATGCTTAAAGCGATTTTGCCGGTCGGCCTCGTTGCAGCGGTCGCGATGGGCTCGGCAGCAGGGGCTACGGTTATCCACGTCGGCGGAGCCACGACTGGCGCCCCGGCTGATGCTGCCTACGCTTTCGATTTGACGAATGGCTCTACGCCTTTCTCGCCGATCATCACGGCTCGGTATAGCGCCGATTATGGCACGCATACCGGAATCCAGGCGGTTGACGATTCGTTCGTTTTCACGATTCCGCAGGATGGCTTGGGCAGCGGCAACTTTTCGACCAGCTTCACGGTCGACTCGAACAAGTTCACGCTCACCGACATCCTATTCAACGGCCAATCCTATTTCAGCCAGGTGACCATCGGCTCACATGGGTATTCCTTGTCGATTGATGATCCTTTGCCGATCAGGGCAAATATCCAGAACACGCTCGAGATCATTGGGAGCGTGCAGGGCATCAATGGCTACAGTGGAAACCTGACCTTCGCCGCTGGGGCCGTTCCGGAAGCCTCGACATGGGCGATGCTCGTTCTTGGCTTCGGCGCAGTCGGTGCCGCCGCTCGCCGTCGTCGGGCTGCGACCACGGTTGCATTCGGCTGATTGGCAACAGGGGAATTGAGGGCCGCCGGCGAAAGCTTGCGGCCCTTTTTTGTGGCGCGATCGGATTTGATTGCGAGCTTCGGTCGAAGAGCGCTTGCCAAGCAGGCCCCGCAAAGGTGATCTGCTTCTGCCGCATGGGAACGGTAAGGAGGAGGTTGCGAGATTCCTTGTTGGTCGATCAGGTCTGACTCGTCGGCTGACTGAACTTTGCGTCTGAGGCGTGCATTCAATACAACCAGCGTAATTGATTGGAGCCTGTAAACTAAGCCTGCCGCTTCGCCAGCTCGATCATCGCCTCGGTCGCGAAGCAATCCCGATGCCTTATAGGCGGGCGCTCTGCGGTTCGTCCTTGCGAGCTAAATTTTGCCGTTCGCCAGCAGTTGATCTCATATCACCAGAAAAGAGAGCCTGCGGACAAAGCAATTACGGCCACGGCAGCCGCCACCAGCAGATTTTGCGCGCCTTCGAAAAGCCGAGACCTATCAATCATGATGCGGTCCTAACGCTTGCGCCGGGGTTGCAAGTTTGAAACCGATCGTAAGCCGATCGCTTGTCGCTGTCTTGAGGTACCTCACGAGATGCCCTTCGCTTCGCATTGGTCGTTCCGGCGAATGCTTCAGCAGCCGGCCGCGCCCGACCGGCTGCTTCCGCTCCCCCCAAGGAACTATCCGACCTTCTTGAACGTGATCTGATTCACGGTCGTCTGCACGTAGGTCGCGTTGTTCGGCGTCGCCGTCGAGGAAAGCTCAACGAGCGTCATCGTGCCGGTATTCAGATCAAGTGTGCCGCCGTAGGCGAGCGCG
>Ga0207427_100676_pt1 | contig 16259 bp, 12 predicted proteins | sample AraplaCL_Cvi_mMS_FD_184268 | JGI IMG/M metagenome (GOLD analysis project Ga0207427, IMG submission 184268) | Arabidopsis root microbial communities from the University of North Carolina, USA - plate scrape CL_Cvi_mMS (SPAdes) (version 2) | ecosystem: Host-associated > Plants > Roots > Endosphere ... | reverse complement strand
CCGACATGGGCGGCGCCGGCGCCGACATCGACGCTGCCGACTCCATCGCCGGCATGCGGCGCGCGCTCGCGGCGCTCGAGCCGGCGCAGAACGGCAGCTTCCTGAACTACGACGGCACGCCCTTGGCCTGGTAGCGCATCGCGCGCCGGAGCCGTCCCCTGCCGATGCCGGGCGGCGCAACAATCACGACAACGACAGCCCTCGAGACCACCATGCACCTCTCCGAAGACCACCGCGCCGTCCAGGACGCCGTCCGCGCCTATGTGCGCGACCGCATCACGCCCAACGCCGCCGCGTGGGATCGCGAGTGCCACTTCCCGCGCGAGGAACTGCGCGGCCTGGCCGAGCTCGGCTGCTACGGCATCGCGGTGCCCACCGAGTGGGACGGCGCGGGGCTGGACTACCTGTCCGTGTCGCTGATCCTCGAGGAGATCGCGGCCGGCTGCGGCGCCACGTCCACCATCATCAGCGTCACCAACTGCCCGGTGAACACCATCATGATGGCGTTCGCGAGCGACGCGCAGAAGGAGCGCTTCCTCAAGCCGCTCGCGCGCGGCGAGCTGCTGGGCGCGTTCTGCCTGACCGAGCCCCACGTCGGCTCCGAGGCCGGCGGGCTGCGCACGACCGCCGTGAAGGACGGCGACGAGTACGTGCTCAACGGCGTCAAGCAGTTCATCACCAGCGGCAAGAACGGCGACCTCGCGATCGTGATGGCCGTCACCGACAAGGCCGCCGGCAAGAAGGGCATCAGCGCGTTCCTCGTGCCGACGAACACGCCCGGCTACGTGGTGGCGCGCATCGAGGACAAGATGGGCCAGCACGCCAGCGACACGGCGCAGATCCTGTTCGAGAACTGCCGCATCCCCGCGGCGAACCTGATCGGCGAGGAAGGCCAGGGCCTGAAGATCGCGCTGTCTGGCCTGGAGGGCGGGCGCATCGGCATCGCGTCGCAATCGGTGGGCATGGCGCGCGCCGCGTTCGAGGCCGCGCTGAACTACGCCAAGGAACGCGTGGCCTTCGCCAAGCCGATCTTCGAGCACCAGGCGATCCAGTTCAAGCTGGCCGACATGGCCACGCAGATCGAGGCCGCGCGCCAGCTGATCCACCACGCCGCGAGCCTGAAGGACGCCGGCCAGCCCTGCCTGAAGGAGGCCGCGATGGCCAAGCTGTTCGCCAGCGAGATGGCCGAGCGCGTGTGCTCCGCGGCCATCCAGGTGTTCGGCGGCTACGGCTACACCACCGACTTCCCCGTCGAACGCATCTACCGCGACGTGCGCGTGTGCCAGATCTACGAAGGCACCTCGGAGGTCCAGAAGATCCTGATCGGACGCGCGCTCGCCCTGTGAAAACGGTCCTCGTCGAGAAGAGCGGCATCCAGCCGATGCCCTCCTCGCGCCGCGTGCGCGCGTGGCTGCAGATCGACGGCTCGCTGAGCGCGCGCATCGCGTCGGTCAGCGGCAAGCTCACCGTGCGCGTGCTGCGCCAGGGCCCGGTGCGGCTGCAGCCGGCCGAGGCCGAGCGGCTGGGTTGCCCCGCGGGCGCCGGCGCGCACGGGCGCGAGGTGATCCTGCTGGCCGACGGCGTGCCGGTCGTGTATGCGCGCTCGGTGCTGCAGGCCGTGCATGCGCGCGGCACGTGGAAGGCGATCCGCGGGCTGGGCAATCGCGCGCTGGCCGACCTGCTCTTCGGCATCCCGCCGGCGCATCGCTCGCAGTTCGAGTTCGCGCGCTTCGCGCCGGGCTCGGGCATCGCCGCGACCGTGCACCGCCGCTGGCGCGACGGCACGGGCACCGAATGGGGGCGCCGCGAGGTGTGGGCGCGCTGCTCGGTGTTCACGCGCCGCGGCGCGCCGCTGCTCGTCACGGAGTGCTTCGCGCCGACCATCGCCGCGTTCGATGCGCCGCAGCGCGCCCGCGCGGTGCCCTGGCGCGCGCCGGGGCAGCGCCAGACTCCGGGACAACCCTGAGATTCGCGAGGCCATCCTCGTATTTCGAGGCCATTGCGCTGCAGTTCGTCGCAAAGCACGGGCGCCGCGCGGATGTCAGGGGAACCATTGGCACGGTGAGGCGATCCACGTCGCTACACTGATCCGCGCTGCCGAGCCGCTCCCGCTGCCGTGCATGCACCCGCCACATCAGGTGGCCCTGGCCCTTCGCAGCCGCACCCCACGAGGGTGCCCGACGCGACCGGCCGCTTACCGCCAACATTCGAGGACGCGCCTTGACTCCCTTCCGCCCCGCCACGCTCGTGGTCGCCCTGTCGCTGGCATTCGCCACGCAGCTTTCCCTCGGCGCCGATCCGGCCGCCTCCGCCGCGGCCCCCGTCGCCAGCGCGCCCCCGGTCTCGGAAGCCGGCCTCGACAAGTCGGGCATGGATTCCTCGGTGCGCCCGCAGGACGACCTGTTCCTGGCGATGAACGGCGCCTGGGTCAAGAAGACGGAGATCCCCGGCGACAAGTCGTCGTGGGGCACGTTCTACCAGCTGCGCGAACTGTCCGACCAGCGCGTCAAGGACATCATCGAGGACCTGTCCTCCAAGCCGCAGCCCGCCGGCACGGTCAACGCCAAGATCGGCGATTACTACAAGAGCTACATGGACACCGCGGCCATCGACGCCGCCGGCACCAAGCCGCTCGACGCGTACAAGGCGCAGCTGGCCGCCGTCAAGAACAAGAAGGGCCTGGTCGACCTGATGGGCCACTGGGTCAGCATCGTCGACACGCCGATGAACATGGGCATCGGCCCCGACGCCAAGGATCCGACGATCTACTCGGCCGGCTCCTACCAGGGCGGCCTGGGCCTGCCCGACCGCGACTACTACCTGAAGGACGGCGAGCGCTTCGCCAAGGCGCGCGACGCCTACGTCACGTACGTGCGCACGCTGCTGACGCTGGACGGCGACAAGAACGCCGTCATGCAGGCCAAGGCCGTGATGGCGCTCGAGATGAAGATCGCCAAGGTGCAGTGGTCGCAGGAAGCCAACCGCGATCCGGTCAAGACGTACAACCCGATGACGCTCAAGGCGCTCGCCGCCAAGGCGCCCAACATCGACTGGAAGGCCTACTTCGCCGCGGCCGACCTGACCGACCCGCCGTTCGTCTCCATCACCCAGCCCAGCTACACCTGGGCCCTGGCCAAGCTGCTCAAGGACGAGCCGATCGACGTCTGGAAGGCCTACATGCGCGTGCGCCTGCTCGACGCGACGGCCACCAAGCTGCCGGCCGGCTTCCGCGACGCCGCCTACCAGTTCCACGACGTGGCCCTGACCGGCACGAAGCAGGACAAGCCGCGCTGGCAGCGTGGCGTGGCGGCCGTCAACGGCGCGATGGGCGAGGCCATCGGCCAGGTCTACGTGTCCAAGTACTTCCCGCCGGCCTACAAGGCGCGCATGGTCGAACTGGTCGACAACCTGCTCAAGACGTATTCGACGTCGATCGACAACCTCACCTGGATGTCGCCGGCCACCAAGAAGGAAGCGCACGCCAAGCTGGCCAAGTACGCCGTCAAGATCGGCTACCCGGACGTGTGGCGCGATTACTCGGCCCTGGAAGTCAAGGCCGGCGACCCGATCGGCAACAGCATGCGCGCCGCCGAATTCGAGTACCACCGCCAGGCCGTGCGCAACAACAAGCCGGTCGACCGCACCGAGTGGGGCATGACGCCGCAGACGGTCAACGCCTACTACGACCCGAGCAAGAACGAGATCGTGTTCCCGGCCGCCATCCTGCAGCCGCCGTTCTTCGACATGAAGGCCGACGACGCGGTCAACTACGGCGCGATCGGCGCGGTCATCGGCCACGAGATCAGCCACGGCTTCGACGACCAGGGCAGCCAGTACGACGGCGACGGCAAGCTGCGCAACTGGTGGACGGCCGACGACCGCAAGGCGTTCGAGGCGATCACCGGCAAGCTCGACGCGCAGTACTCGGCCTACGAGCCGCTGCCCGGCACGCACCTGAACGGCAAGCTGACGATGGGCGAGAACATCGCCGACCTGTCGGGCCTGCAGATCTCCTACAAGGCCTGGAAGCTGTCGCTGGCCGGCAAGCCCTCGCCCGTCATCGACGGCTTCACCGGCGAGCAGCGCTTCTACTACGGCTTCTCGCAGGTGTGGCGTTCCAAGGTACGCGAGGAGCGCACGCTGCAGCTGGTCGTGATCGACCCGCACTCGCCGGCGCAATTCCGCGCGGACGGCGCCGCGATCAACAGCGACGGCTTCCACGACGCGTTCGGCACGAAGCCGGGCGACAAGATGTGGAAGTCCCCCGCCGACCGCCTGCGGCTGTGGTGAGCCCCCACGCTCGCTAGCGCTCGCTGCCCCCGAGGGGGCGCTCCGCGACTGGCCCGGCAGAGCCGGTTCCAGCGCTCCCTCGACTCCTGGCGGCGGCGTACGAGCGGCAGTGCCGGGGACGTGATCCGCCCCGGTTGATCGACTGTTCTCGAACAGGGAGACCAAGATGAATTCGACCTTCCGCCCCGCGACGCTCGTCGTCGCCCTGTCGCTGGCCTTCGCGGCCCCGTTCGCCGGCGCCGCCGGCCCCGCCACGGTCGCCTCGCCGACCGACATCCCGGCCGCCGCGCCCGCCTCGCTGACCACGGGCCTGGACAAGGCCGGCATGGACGCCGCCGCGCGTCCGCAGGACAGCCTGTTCTCGGCGATGAACGGCAACTGGCTCAAGACCACGCCGATCCCCGGCGACAAGGCCGACTACGGCACGTTCACGATGCTGGACGACCTGTCCAACGAGCGCGTGAAGGCGATCATCGAGGGCCTGGCCGCCAAGGAGCAGGCCCCCGGCTCGGCCAACGCCAAGATCGGCGATTTCTACAAGAGCTACATGGACACCGCGGCCATCGACGCCGCCGGCATGCGGCCGCTGTGGCCCTACCTGGCGCAGATCGACGCGATCAGGACGCGGGCCGACCTGGTCAAGGTGATGGGCGAGTGGGCGTCCTTCGTCGACCTGCCGATGGGCCTGGGCGTGGGCCCCGACCCGAAGGATCCGACGATCTACTCCGCCGGCTCCGGCCAGGGCGGCCTGGGCCTGGGCGACCGCGACTACTACCTGAAGAAGGACGAACGCTTCGCCAAGGCGCGCACTGCCTACCGCGAGTACATGCGCAAGCTGCTCGCCGCGCAGGGCAGCAAGAACGCGACGGTGCAGGCCTCGGCGGTGATGAACCTCGAGACGCGCCTGGCCAAGGCGCAGTGGACGCAGGAAGCCAACCGCGACCCGGTCAAGACGTACAACCCGACGACGCCCAAGCAGCTCGCGGCCAAGTACCCCGCGATCGACTGGAAGGCCTACCTGGACGCCGGCCAGCTGGTCGACCCGCCGTTCGTGTCGATCTCGCAGCCCAGCTATTTCGCGGCCGCGACCAAGATGATCAAGTCCGAGCCGCTGGACGTCTGGAAGACCTACCTGCGCGTGCACCTGATGGACGCGCTGTCGCTGGAGCTGCCCGCCGACGTGCGCGATGCGCGCTTCCAGTTCCATGGCGTGGCGATGAACGGCGTCAAGGCCGACCGCCCGCGCTGGGAGCGTGCGGTGGGCAGCGTCAACGACGCGATGGGCGAGGCCGTCGGCCAGATCTACGTCAGCCAGCACTTCCCGCCGGCATACAAGGCCCGCATGGTCGAACTGGTCGACAACCTGATGAAGGCGTACTCGACCTCGATCGACGGCCTGACCTGGATGAGCCCGGCCACCAAGGTCGAGGCGCATGCCAAGCTGGCCAAGTACGGCATCAAGATCGGCTACCCCGACCACTGGCGCGACTACACGGCGCTGGACGTCAAGGCCGGTGACCCGCTGGGCAACGCCGTGCGCGCTTCGCAGTTCGAGTACCACCGTCAGGTCGTGCGCAACGGCAAGGCGGTGGATCGCACCGAATGGGGCATGACGCCGCAGACGGTCAACGCGTACTACGACCCGACCAAGAACGAGATCGTGTTCCCCGCCGCGATCCTGCAGCCGCCGTTCTTCGACATGAAGGCCGACGACGCGGCCAACTACGGCGCGATCGGCGCGGTCATCGGCCACGAGATCAGCCACGGCTTCGACGACGAGGGCAGCCAGTTCGATGGCGACGGCAAGCTGCGCAACTGGTGGACGGCCGACGACCGCAAGGCGTTCGAGGCGATCACCAGCAAGCTCGACGCGCAGTACTCGGCCTACGAACCGCTGCCGGGCGTGCACGTCAAGGGCAAGCTCACGATGGGCGAGAACATCGCCGACCTGTCGGGCCTGCAGATCGCCTACAAGGCCTGGAAGATCTCGCTGGGCGGCAAGCCGGCACCCGACATCGACGGCGTCACGGGCGAGCAGCGCTTCTACTACGGCTTCGCCCAGGCCTGGCGCGAGAAGATGCGCGACGAGGCGATGCTCAACCTGGTCACGACCAACCCGCACTCGCCGCCGCAATACCGCGCGGACGGCGCGTCGATCAACAGCGACGGCTTCCACGAGGCGTTCGCCACCAAGCCGGGCGACAAGATGTGGAAGGCCCCGGCCGACCGCCTGCGTCTTTGGTGAGAAACGTCGGGTCGCCGTCGTGACCACCGGTTCCTGAAGCCCGAGGGCTGCGTGTCGAAAGACGCGCGGCCCTTTTTCATGGGCGCGCGACACGGCGCGCCGCGTCCCCATTCGTTCGAGGTCCTGCCATGTCCCATTCCACCTTCCGCCTCACCCTGCTCGCGGCCGCGCTCGCGGGCGTGACGCTCGCGCCCGCGCACGCGCAGGACACCGTCGCGAAGACGAAGTCGGTTCGCACCATCGTCAGCCCGAAAGCCGGCTCGGGCATCGACCGCAGCGGCATGGACAAGTCCGTGCGCCCGCAGGACGACCTGTACCTGGCGATGAACGGCGCCTGGGTGAAGGACACGCAGATCCCGGCCGACAAGGCGATCTGGGGCGCGTTCGTCGAGCTGCGCGAGCTCAGCGACAAGCGCGTGCGCGAGATCGCCGAGGGCCTGGCGTCCACGCAGCCGGCGCCCGGCAGCAACGCGCAGAAGGTCGACGACTACTACCGCGCGTTCCTCGACGAGGCCGCGATCGACAAGGCCGGCCTCGCGCCGATCGAGGCCTCGCTGAAAGACCTGGACAGCGTCAAGGACCCGGGCATGCTCGTGGGCCTGATGGGGCACTGGCAGGGCGTGGTGGCCACGCCGCTGCAGGTCGGTGCCAATCCGGACCTGGACGACCCGGGCGTCTACATCGCCGACCTGCGCCAGGGCGGCCTGGGCCTGCCCGACCGCGACTACTACCTCAAGGACGGCGAGCGCTTCACGAAGGCGCGCGCGGCCTACGCCACCTACCTCGGGCAGCTGTTCGCGCTGGCCGGCGATTCCGCTGCCGACGCCGCCGCGCACGCGTCGCAGGTGATGGCGCTGGAGACCCGGCTCGCGACGGCGCAGTGGGCGCGCGAGCAGACGCGCGACCCGCGGCTCGCCCACAACCCGAAGACGCCGGCCGAACTCGAGGCGCTCGCGCCGGGCTTGGACTGGAACACCTTCGAGGCGCAGTCGCAGCTGCAGCCCGGCAGGATCATCGTGGTGCGCCAGCCCAGCTACGTGACGGCGCTCGCGGGCCTCGTGAAGTCCGAGCCGCTCGACACGTGGAAGCTGTACCTCAAGGCGCGCCGCCTCGACGGCGCCGCGACGATGCTGCCCCAGGCCTTCCGCGACGCGAGCTTCCAGTTCCACGATGTGGCGCTGTCAGGGGTCAGCGCGCAGCAGCAGCGCTGGCAGCTGGGCGTCGCGCAGACCAACGGCGCGCTCGGCGAGGCCGTCGGCCAGTTGTACGTGGCCCGGTATTTCCCGCCGGCGTACCGCGCGCGCATGCAGGCGCTGGTGGCCAACCTGATGAAGGCGTATTCGACGTCGATCGACGGCCTGACGTGGATGTCGCCCGCCACCAAGAAGGAGGCGCACGCCAAGCTGGCCAAGTACGGCGTGAAGATCGGCTACCCGGACGTGTGGCGCGACTACGCGGCGCTCGAGGTGCGCGCGGGCGACGCGCTGGGCAACGGCGACCGCGCCGCGGCCTTCGAATATCGCCGGCAGGTCGTGCGCGTGGGCGGCAAGGTCGATCGCAGCGAGTGGAGCATGACGCCGCAGACCGTCAACGCGTACTACAGCGGCAACAAGAACGAGATCGTGTTCCCGGCCGCGATCCTGCAGCCCCCGTTCTTCAACGTGGCCGCGGACGACGCGACCAACTACGGCGCGATCGGCGCGGTGATCGGCCACGAGATCAGCCACGGCTTCGACGACAAGGGCAGCCAGCTCGATGGCGACGGCCGCCTGCGCAACTGGTGGACGGACGAGGACCGCAAGGCCTTCGACGAGATCACCGGCCGGCTGGTGGCGCAGTACTCGGCCTACGAGCCGCTGGACGGCCAGCACCTGAACGGCAAGCTCACGCTGGGCGAGAACATCGCCGACCTGTCGGGCCTGCAGATCTCGTACAAGGCCTGGAAGATGTCGCTGGGCGGCAAGAAGGCGCCGGTCATCGACGGCCTGACCGGCGAGCAGCGCTTTGTCTACGGCTTCGCGCAGGTCTGGCGCTCGAAGATCCGCGACGAGGAGGCGCTCAAGCGCATCGCCACCGACCCGCACTCGCCGGGCCGCTTCCGCGCGGACGGCGCGACGATCAATGCCGATGTCTTCCACGACGCGTTCCACACCAAGCCCGGCGACCGGATGTGGAAGGCGCCGGCGGACCGGCTGCGGCTCTGGTGACCTCGCGCCGCGGCGCGCTCGCGTGACGGGCGCGCGCTGCGCGGGCCTATGATGGCCCGACCATGACCACGTCGCCGCCCGTCCTTCCCGCCGCCGCCCGCGCCCGCGTGCAGGCGCTCCTCGAACGCGGCGGCCGCGTGCTGCTGGGGCTGGTCGGGCCGCCGGGGGCCGGCAAGTCCACGCTGGCCGCGGCGCTGCTGGCCGAATTCGCCGGCGTCGCGCAGGTCGTGCCGATGGACGGCTACCACCTGGCGAACGTCGAGCTCGAGCGCCTGGGCCGGCGTGGCCGCAAGGGCGCGCCCGACACCTTCGACAGCGCGGGCTACCTGGCGCTGCTGCGCCGGCTGCGCGCGCAGGACGGCAACGAGATCGTCTATGCCCCCGAATTCCGGCGCGAGATCGAGGAGCCGATCGCCAACGCGATCCCCGTGTTCCCGCGCACGCGACTCGTGATCACCGAAGGCAACTACCTGCTGCTCGGCGACGGCCCCTGGGGCGGCGTGGCGGGGCTGCTGGACGAGACCTGGTACGTCGACATCCCCGACGCGCTGCGCGTGGCCCGCCTCACGCGGCGCCATGTGCAGTTCGGCCGCAGCGAAGGCGACGCGGCCGCCTGGGTCGCGAACACCGACGAACCGAACGCGCGGCTGATCGAGGCGTCGCGCGGCCGCGCGGCGTTCGTCTTCCGTTGGGAGGACGCCTGACGCGCGGGCGCATTCGGGCCCTAGTTCACGGACGGGCCGCGCGCGTGGCATCGGAACGATGGGCAAGCCCGCGCGGATATGGTCCATTTCGCTCGAGGGTTGCCGAAATCCCGGATCCCGGATGGGCGGCGGCTGACGGCACGAGAAGGAGTCGAACGATGAATGCGAAACACTGGCTCGTGGCGGTCGCCGCGGCAGGCACGGCCGGCGCCTGGGCGCTGCCGCCCGTCGATCCTCCGCCCGAGCCCAGGGCGGCGACGGTCGTCGCCTGGGATCCGAGCTGCGCGCCGCAATATCCGATCGCGGCGATCAAGTCCGGCGCGCAGGGCGTCACGCGCGTGGCCGTCCACCTGGACGAGGCCGCCAACGTGACCGCCGTCGACATCGTCCAGCGCTCGGGCGATACCCGCGAACACCGCCTGCTCGACGCCGAAGCCGCGCGTGCGATCTCGCGCTGCCCGTTCACGGCGGCGCGCGACGGCACCGGCAAGGCGATCCCCAGCGTCGTCACGCTGACGCAGGAGTGGCACGTCGACGGGCTGCAGGCGAGCGTGTCGGGGCGCTGATCAGGCGGCCGCGGGCGTCACCGGCGTTCGGCGAACCCATCGAGATCTCGGGGCATGGCGCCCGTTCGAGGCGTCGAAGATTCCGGGGGCACAATGCCGCGAGAGGAATCGATCATGAACGAATCCAGCCGCGTGTCGGCCATCGTCCTGTGCGGCATGCTCGCGAGCGGTTTCGTGGGCGCACAGGCGTCTTCGCCCGTCGAGACGCCGCCGCCGAGCGATTGCAAGCCGCAGTATCCGAAAGCCGCGCAGCACGCCGGGGCAGAGGGCGTGTCGGTGGTGGCCTTTCACCTCGACGAGGCCGGCACGGTGACGCGCGCCGACGTCGTCCGCAGCGCCGGCCATTCGCGGGAGCACCGGCTGCTTGACCAGGCGACCGTGCGGGCGCTGTCGGCGTGCAAGTTCACGCCGCTGAAGGACGCGGACGGCCACCCCGTCGCCGGCGCGGTCACGGTCTCGTACCGCTGGGCTCTCGAGTGAGAATGGCAGGGCGCCTCACGCCACGCTGATCGGAATCACCCGCCCGCGCTCGTTCGCGCCCGGCTTCGTGGCCGAATCGCCGCCGCGGCCGTGCCACTGGTCCAGCAGCACGCGCCACTGCGCGCGGCCCGTCGCGAGGTTGCCCAGCTTCACGTGCCCGTAGCCGCGGATGCGTTCGGGCACGCGGGCGATCTGCTGCGCCAGCGCGTGGTTGTCGGCGGTCAGCAGCGGCAGGATCTCGTCGCGCAGCATCGTCTCGTAGTCACTGGCGAGCGCGCGTTCGAGCTTGCGCTCCTCGGTGTGGCCGAACGGGTCGAGCATCGAGCCGCGCAGGCCCTTGAACTTCGCGAGCACGCGCAGCGCCGGCATCAGCCAGGGGCCGATGCGCATCTTCTTCGGGCGGCCGTTCGGGCCCGGGCGCGCGAGCAGCGGCGGGGCCATGTGGAATTGCAGCTTGCCCACGGTCTCGAACTGCTCGGCCAGCGAGGCCGCGAAGCGGCCGTCGGTGTACAGGCGCGCGACCTCGTACTCGTCCTTGATCGCCAGCAGCCGCGAGAACTGCTGCGCGACGATCGTCGTCAGCGGCGCGCCGGCCGAGCCGATGGCCTGCTCGCGCGCATGCACCTGCTCGACCAGCGTGCGGAAGCGCGCGGCCAGCGTCGCGTCCTGGTAGTCGGTCAGGAACGCGACGCGGCGCTCGACGAGGCCGCCCGGGCCGAACAGCGACTGCTGCGGCGCCGTGTCGTGCTGCGGCTGGTCGGCGCCCATGATGCGCTTGAACGCCGTCGGGTCGGTGACCGCGAGGCGGCCGATCGCGAACGCCGTCTTGTTGTTCTCGACGGCCACGTTGTTCAGCTCGATGGCCTTCATCAGCGCCGCGTGCGACACCGGCACCAGGCCGCGTTGCCAGCACGCGCCCAGCATGATGATGTTGGACGGCATCGTGTCGCCCATCAGCTCCTGCGCGAGCGCCTGCGCGTCGACCAGCTGCACGCGCTCGTCGCCGGCGGCGTGGCGCAGCTTGTCGATCAGCGCCGGCGCGTGCATCGTCGCGTCGGGGTTGCGCACGAAGGCGGCGGTGGCGATCTCGTGCGTGTTGGCCAGGATCGCGGTGCGGCCGTTCTTGACTGTCGCGAGCGCGTCGTCGGAGGCGCCCACCACCATGTCGCAAGCCAGCAGCACGTCGGCCTGCTGCGTGTCGATGCGTACCTGGTTCAGCTGGTCGGCGGTCGGCGCGACGCGAACGAACGACAGCACCGCGCCGCCCTTCTGCGCGAAGCCCATGAAGTCCAGCACCGAGGCCTGCTTGCCTTCGAGGTGCGCGGCCATCGTGATCAGCGCGCCGACCGTGACGACGCCCGTGCCGCCCACGCCGGTCACCAGCATGTCGAACGGGCCCGTCCAGCGCCAGGGCTGCGGGCGGCCGATCCGCTGGATCTCGGCGGCGAGGCGCTTCGCGTCGAAGCCGGCGCCCACGCGCTTCCTCAGCGTCGCGCCGGTCACCGTGACGAAGCTGGGACAGAAGCCGTTCAGGCAGGAGTAGTCCTTGTTGCAGGAGCTCTGCTCGATCTGGCGCTTGCGGCCCCACTCGGTCTCGACCGGGATCACGCTCAGGCAGTTCGACGCCTGGCCGCAATCGCCGCAGCCCTCGCACACGGCTTCGTTGATGAACACGCGCTGCGGCGGATCCGGGAACTCCTTCTTCTTGCGGCGCCGGCGCTTCTCGGCCGCGCAGGTCTGGTCGTAGATGAGGATGGTGACGCCCGCGATCTCGCGCAGCTCGCGCTGCACGGCGTCGAGCTCGTCGCGCGGATGGAAGGTGGTGCCGGCCGGGAACAGGTTGGCGTGCGCGCGGTGCGGCGTGATGTCGTCCGAGACGATCACGACGCGCTTGGCGCCCTCGGCCTCGACCTGGCGCGCGATCTCGGGCACCGACAGCTTGCCGTCCACCGGCTGGCCGCCGGTCATCGCCACCGCGTCGTTGTAGAGGATCTTGTACGTGATCGTCGCGTTGGCGGCGATCGCCTGGCGGATCGCCAGATACCCCGAGTGGTAGTACGTGCCGTCGCCCAGGTTCTGGAAGACGTGCTTTTCCTTGGTGAAGCGCGAGTGCGCCGCCCAGTCGACGCCTTCGGCGCCCATCTGGATCAGGCCGCTGGTCTCGCGCTCCATCCAGCTGGCCATGAAGTGGCAGCCGATGCCGGCCAGCGCGCGCGAACCCTCGGGCACCTTGGTCGACGTGTTGTGCGGGCAGCCCGAGCAGAAGTAGGGCTGGCGCTTCACGGCGTCGGCGGCGTTGTGCAGCAGGCAGGGCATCGTGAAGTCGGTGACCAGGTGCGTGCGATCGAGCGCCGGGTTCAGGCGCGCGAGCCAGCCGGCCACCACTTCCATGATGCGCGACGGCCGCAGCTCGCCCAGCGACGACAGCAGCGGCACGCCGTCGGGCGTCGTCTTGCCGGCGATGCGCGGGCGCTGCGAGTCGGGCAGGCCGTACAGCAGTTCCTTCAACTGGCGCTCGACGACGGGGGCCTTCTCCTCGATGACGAGGATTTCCTCGAGGCCCTGCGCGAACTCCGCCATGCGCGTGGGCTCGAGCGGGAACACCAGGCCCACCTTGTAGATGCGCACGCCGGCCGCGGCCAGCGCGTTCGGATCGAGCTCGAGGCGGCGCAGCACTTCCAGGAAGTCGTAGTGCGCCTTGCCCACCGTGACGATGCCCAGCGTGGCACTGGGGCTCGCGACGATGTGCTTGTCGACCGAGTTCACCTTGGCGAATGCGCGCACGGCGGCCAGCTTCTCGGCCAGGCGCGATTCGAGCACCAGCGAGGGCAGGTCGACGGCACGCACGTGCAGGTCCTGCGACGGCGTGAAGTCCACCGGCTGCGTGAAGTCCAGCGGGATGGCGTCCAGGTCGACCGTCATGCCCGACTCGACGACTTCCGAGATCGCCTTGAAGCCCACCCACGCGCCCGAGAAGCGCGACAGGGCCCAGCCGTACAGGCCGAACTCCAGGTACTCGGCGACGTTGGCCGGGTGCAGCACCGGCATGCTCCACGCCTGCATCGCGAGGTCGCTCTGGTGCGGCATCGACGACGACACGCAGCCGTGGTCGTCGCCCGCCACCACGAGCACGCCGCCCTTCGGGCTGGAGCCGTAGACGTTGCCGTGCTTGAGCGCGTCGCCGGAGCGGTCGACGCCGGGGCCCTTGCCGTACCACATGGCGGTGACGCCCTCGACCTCGCGCTTGGGGTCGAGCGCGACGCGCTGCGTGCCCAGGCAGGCCGTGGCGGCCAGGTCCTCGTTGATTGCGGGCAGGAACTCGACCTGGGCCTCGGCCAGGAACTTCTTGGCCTTCCACAGCTGCTGGTCGACCATGCCCAGCGGGCTGCCGCGGTAGCCGGAGACGAAGGCGGCGGTGTCCAGGCCGGCGGCCTGGTCGCGGCGGCGCTGCATCAGCAGCAGCCGCACGAGGGCCTGCGTGCCGGTCAGGAAGACGGCGCCCGAGTCGGCCGCGAGGTTGTCGGTCAGCGCGTATTGCCGCAGCGGGGCGGTGTCGGGATCGGGCGTGGTGGTGATGTCCGAGGAGGGCAGGGTCATGGCATCTGGCTCGCGCTGCAGGGCGTTCCGCGACGGGCGGACGGCTGGACCGGCCATGCTAGACCCCGGGGACCGCAGCGATATTGCGTAATGGGCTTGTTTCGCGCGGATATCGAGATGAATGTTTCAGAAAATGGCATTTGGAGAAACGAACATCTCGCCCAGGGTGGAATCCGAGGGTGAACGCGTTGGCGGCAAGCGCACAATGCGCCCATGACCCTGCCCGCCACGATCGATCGCGTCGCCCGCCGCATCGCCGCCGCCCTGCAGCGCGACGGCCGCCAGAGCGCCCAGCAGCTCGCCGACACGGTGGGGCTGTCGGCCACGCCGGTGTGGCGGCGCGTCAAGGAGCTGGAATCGAGCGGCGTGATCCGCGGCTACGTGGCGCTGCTCGATCGCGAGAAGCTGGGGCTGTCGATCTGCGTGCTGGCGCACGTCACGCTGGTGCGCCACAGCGAGGGCGCCGTCGAGCAGTTCGAGGCGATGGCCCGCTCCAGCCCCGAGATCATGGAATGCCACAGCACGACGGGCGAGGGCGACTACCTGATCAAGGTGGTGGCGCCCGACATGAAGGCCTATGACCGTTTCCTGCAGGACAAGGTGTTCAAGACGCCGGGCGTGGCCAACGTGCGGTCCAGCGTGGTGCTGCGCGAGGTCAAGTACGAGACGGCGCTGCCCGTGGATTGACCCCGGGAAATTAACGGTTTCGCGCGCGCCGCTTGCCCCCGAAAAGGACTACGCTGATCACGACGACCGGAGATCCCCGACATGTCCGACACCACCGAATCCGACCCGCGCCCGCTGACGCTGGCGCGCCTGCTGGCCATCCAGGCCCACGCGAACCGCCTGGCCAACCGACGTCTGCAGTCCGCGCTCGCGGGGCTCTCGACATCCGACCTGCATGCGCGGCGCACCAGCTTCTTCCCGACCCTCATCGGCACGCTCAACCACCTGCTGGCGGTCGACCTGTACTACATCGCGGCGCTGCATGGCGAGCCCGACATGGTGGCCACCTACACGCGCTACGCGCCGCACGACGAGCTCGCGCCCTACGCGGCAGCGCAGGATGCCAGCGACAACAAGCTCATCGCCTACTGCGACCGCCTCGACGACGCCGGCGCCAACGCCGTCGTGCACATGAAGCACGGCGAGCGTCCGACCAAGTCCGATCTCGCCTGCCTGGTGCTCCAGCACCTGTTCCAGCACCAGACCCATCACCGCGGGCAGGTGCATTCGATGCTGTCGGGCACGCAGGTCAAGCCGCCGCAGCTCGACGAATTCATCATGCGGGTGGACGAGCCGTTCCGCGTGATGGAGATGTCGGGGTTCGGCTGGACGGAGCGCGAGGTCTACGGATGAGCGTGGCATCGGCCCTGCCCGAGCCGGCGCTCGATCTCTGGCGCTTCACGGCGCACGCGGCGATGACGGTGCATGTGCCGCCGGACGGCTGTCGCGACCTGATCGTGATCGCCCCGCGCGCCGGGGCGCCGATGTGCCTGGTCAGCGCCTTGTCGCCAGGCAGCGAGACGCACGCGTTCGCGCCCGGCGACACGGCCATGGGCGTGCGGCTGCGGCCGGGGGCGCAGTTCGACGAGCGGGCGCTGCTCGAGCTGATGCGCGCCCGCGAGGGCTGGGACGACGCCGACCTGCTGGCCGCCGTGGGCGCGGCGACGCGCCTGGACGCGCGGGTGGACGACGCGCTGGCCTGCCTGCGCGAGGCGCCGTCGCTGCCGCTCGCGCAGGCGCGGCTGGGCGTGTCGGCACGCAGCCTGGAGCGCCTGCTGTCCGCCCGCACGCAGCGCGGCCCGCTGTGGTGGCGCCACCTCGCGCGCGCCAGGCGCTGCGCCCGCGCGCTGGCGGGCGAGGCGCCGCTGGCCGCGCTCGCCGCCGACCACGGCTACGCCGACCAGGCGCACATGACGCGCGACCTGCGGCGCTGGTTCGGCGCGTCGCCGAGCCGGCTGCGGGCGATGCCGTCGATGCTGGCGGCGCTGGCGTCGAGCGGGCACGGCTGATGCGATGGCGTGCCGCATCCCCGTGCCGCGCGCGGTCGACATCTCGCGGCCGAGGCCGTCCCGTAGACGCGTACCAGACGGAAGCTTCGCAGGGCGGGTTATCCGCAGGCGTGACCCGCCGTTCGCTGGCATCGCGACGCGCCACCATGGCGGGT